>Ga0209253_10000840_pt1 | contig 26687 bp, 24 predicted proteins | sample FrelakmetBRP12BR_FD_187145 | JGI IMG/M metagenome (GOLD analysis project Ga0209253, IMG submission 187145) | Freshwater lake sediment microbial communities from the University of Notre Dame, USA, for methane emissions studies - BRP12 BR (SPAdes)... | ecosystem: Environmental > Aquatic >...
AGGTTCAAGTTCGCTTCGCGCGCCATTCTCACCAGCGTTTCCTGCAGCGTCGATCCCTCATCGCTGTGCGTCTCAGCGAAACCGGAGGTGAACAGCGATGCCCCGCCCACTCCTTTCTTGATGCAGTCGCTGATGATGCGAGGGGCCACCCCACGCGGAACCGCGACCAGCACGTAGTCAACAGGTTCCGGGATGTCCAGGAGGCTGCTGTAGTTCTTCACGCCGAGCTGCTCTATCGCCGGCAGCTCGTTGGGATCGATCTGGACCGAGTACAACTTCCCGGTGAAGGTGCTCATGTTCCGGAGCCAGACGTAGCCGTTGGCCATCTTGTCTCCCACCACGACCACACAGCGGGGGTTGAAGGCTCTGTCCAGCGCATTCTTGTCCAAGTCAAGACCTCACTTCAAAGCGGCTGTTCCGATTTGGGGTGATGACGGCGAGAAGGATGTTCATGGTGGAGGGTCTCTTGGCTTTGGCTGTCTATTGTATCACCTTGGATCGGGAAAGGCATGGGCATCTGGGAATCCACGACGTGGCCCGGCTCCTATCGAGACTCGTCTTCAACCCCCTGACCCCCAGTCTTGGGGGAGACAAGAGAGAACTGGGGACACCCCAGACCCAGGCAGCATTCTGCTGCACCGTGCCCTGTCATTCCCCCGCGGAGGCGGGAATCCAGAATCATGCCGGCCTGGTTTGCCCGGCCCGGTGAGCTTGATGTATCATACCTCTTGATTGGCATTCGAAGGGCGGTCCAACCCGGCCAGACCCACGCTATCTATTTGGCCATCACGATTGGCCGACAAAGAGGAGGTTCAGATTGGCATCAGCGCTTAGCGGGATCAGGGTAATCGATACCTGTGGCTTGGGGCCGGCTTCCCTGGCTGCCATGACCATGGCTGACATGGGAGCGGAAGTGATCAAGGTGGACATGCCGCCGGGTGGCGGGCACAAGGGTGTCGGCGACGGGCTGCCGTATTTCCCGGAGCAGGAAGATGAAGCTGCCAGAATGATGGCCCATACGGCGGTTGACCGGAACAAGAAGAAGACAGCCATCAATATGCGCACCGAGGCGGGCCAGGCGGTTTTCCAGAGGCTGGCCAAGTCCTCGGACGTCGTTCTGGAAGCCTTTAGACCGGGCGTGATGGACCGCATGAATGTGGGCTATCCTGCGCTCTCCAAGATAAATCCAAGGATCATCTACTGCGCCGTCTCCGGCTACGGGCAGACCGGCCCCTACCGCATGTATCCCGGCCACGATGGCAACTACGCGGGTTTCGGCGGCATCCTGGGTATGACCGGTGACCGCGTCGGTGGTCCGCCTGTCATGGCCCTCAACGTTGTGGCGGACATGGCCGTAGCCTATCTGAATGCGCTGGTCGGGATATTGCTGGCCATATGTGCTCGCGAGAGGACGGGCAAGGGCCAGATGGTGGATGTCTCCATGATGGACGGCGTGGTGGGGCTGCTGGCGGGAATACCAGGAGCAGTCGAATACCCGTTCAGCGGCGCCGTGCCGGTTCGTGGAGATACGCTGACCAGCGGCACCCATCCCTTCTACTCCGTCTACGAGACGAAGGACAAGAAATACGTCAGCATCTGTCCGATTGAGCCCCGTTTCTGGGCCAACATGTGCAAAGCCTTGGGGCGGGACGACCTTTTATCTCAGGAGTTCGCTCCGAGTCCGAAGAGGGAGGAGATCATAAAGGATTTGCGGAAGATCTTCCTCACAAAGACGAGGGACGAGTGGTTTGACACTCTGGTCAAAGCCGATGTGCCGATAGGCAAAGTCCTGGACATTGATGAAGTCTTCAATGACCCTCAGGCGCTGGCCAGACAGATGGTGCTGGACATTGCTCATCCCAAGTTCGGCAAGGTCAAGCAGGTGGGCATCAGCATCAAGCTCTCGGACACGCCGGGCTCGGTCCGCAGCCTGGCCGTGCCGCTGGCTCATGACACTGAGGAAGTGATGGCTGGCCTGGGCTACTCAAAGGCCGAAATCGAGAAGCTGCGCGGCGAGGGAGCCATCCACTAGCCGTCGTGATCCGGTCTCATCGGAGAGGATTGGTGAGGTCAAGCAGCCAACTGCTTGACCTCACGCTCATCTGGGGAACTGCAGATCAACGTGTATCTGACTGCCGAGTTTCTGCCTGCGGAGATCATTATCTTATGGAAGTGCGTCGGCGTTGACTGGCGGGACGCGCATTCCTCCCGTGATCTGCGCAGCGGCGTCTGTGTTGAGACACATCTGTTAACCGAGCGCCGTCATGAGTGACACATCTGTGACGTTGAGTTCATAGACTGTATGTCTTGTAGGAGTGGACTCACGGGCTTGAGTACCAATCTGAGATCTAGGAGGAGTCGGATGTTGAAGAAGGTTTTCCTGGTGGTGAGTATGGGAGTTGTGCTGGCGATGGCTTTGGCCAACGTTGGCTGTGCTTCCGGTGGCGGCCTGACGGACATGCTGGCCAAGGTGCCAGAGGACGCCGCGTCCCTGAAGTACGTGGACGTCCAGGCTTTGAGAAATGATGCCGATCTGGATGACCTGTACGACGCCTGGAAGGCGGTTGTGGACACCCGACTTGATGCTCATGGCATCGATCACGGCGATGTCAACCTCTTCGCCCTTGGCAAGGGCTCCGACCAACGCTTCATCCTCCTCGTTGGCAAGTTCGATCTGGATGAGGTGAGGGACGAGGTGGGTGATCGCCACTATGACAAGGGCGAGTACAAGGGCGTTGAGGTGTGGAAGAAGCAGCCGGGGTGGGGTGCCGAAGATTACAATGAAGTGGCAATAATGGGCAGCCTCCTAATCCTCGGCAACGAAGCTGGTGTCGAGGGGTGCATAGGGGTGATCGAGGAGGGTGAGTCCTCTTGGCTCAACGAGGCGGACCTCAAGGATGTGTCGAACCGGTTGCCTGGTGGGGTCTATGTGGGCTTAGAAGAGAAGCTGACGGGCATCTCCAGCCTGGAGGCCTATGGCATATCGGCCAAGAAACAGGATGCGGGCACATTGGCGATCGCCGGTGTGGCCAAGTTCCAAGAAGAGGATGATGCTGACCACGCCGAGGATGCCATCGAGTACCTGATGGGACTGGCGTACGAGGACGTGGATGTCACCCAAGATGGAGTTTTCCTGAAGGGGAGCGCGGAGTTGGACGTAGACAATGCCGCCAATCTGTTTGCAGGGCTCTGGTAGGATTCAGCCGTCTGACTGAACCGGCGGAAGTCTCTCTGAGTGGCCTGACGATATCGTCAGGCCACTCGACTTGTTTTGATGGCACCTGACGGCGGAACGTGTTACCTTCTGGACCTGCCTCCATTTGGCCATAGTCACCTCAGAGGCTATGCTGGAGACCTGCCGATTGCAGGGGGATTTCTCGCTGTGCTACAGTGTTTCCAGCCCGTGCGGGCTTCCAGTTGCCATATGCAGACGCGGGAGGGTCACGTGGACGTCATTGAAGCCATCAACAGCCGGAGAAGCGTGCGCGCCTTCAAGCCGGACCCTGTGCCCAGGGAGGTTTTGCAGGCCATCATGGAGGCAGCCTTGCGCGCGCCGTCGTGGGAGAACACGCAGCCCTGGGAGTTCGCCGTGCTGGGTGGGGACATCATGAAGAATGTGAAAGAGGCACTGGCCGCGATGGGCCAGGCCGGAGAGAAGCCGCAGCTCGACTTCCCCTGGCCGAAGTTCACCGGTCCTTATATGGATCGCCTGAAGGTGGATGGCAGGCGCTTGGTGCGGGAAGTGGGACTCCAGAAGGACGACCGGGATGCCATGCGACGATGGCGGATGTCCATGAGGATGTTCTTTGATGCTCCGAATGGAGTGGTGATGTACATGGACTCCTCTTTGAGCCAGTGGTCTCTGGTGGACATGGGGATAGCGGCCGAGAACCTGATGCTGGCGGCCTGGCACCATGGCGTGGGCACCTGTGCGCTGGCGGCGGCAGTGGCTTATCCGGACGTACTGAGGAGTCTGCTCAACCTACCGGAGTCGAAGCGTATGGTGCTGGGCATAGCTATCGGATATCCTGATACGTCGAAGCCGGCGGCGACGTTTCGGTCAAGCCGGGAGTCGATGGAGGCTCTGGTGACCTGGCACGGTTTTGACTAGGTGCTCGCGGCACTAGGCACTAGAAGGAGGGAAGGGGCGATGTCGTGCTATTTCCGTCATCTCAAGGATCTTCTGGCTGAAGCCGGTGTTGAGGTTACGCCCGCCAACAAGAAGGACGTTGACCGGGCAATCCACGAAATGGTGGGAGTGGCCCACAAGGATTGTCCGGGCGCCTGGAAGAACCTGAAGCGCCAGATGGCGAACGAGGCGGATCGTGCTGCCTTGGTCAAGAAGCTGCGGAAGGCCCTGGCGAAGTAGCTTCTGTCAGCCTGGCTTGTGGCTTGCGTGAATGGGCTGGATCTCCAGCGTCAGTGGTACACCATGCCGCAGATGGTGACGATGGATGTTCCGTCCTCGCTCGCTGGGCACTGGGCATAGCCCGTGCTCGTGCCCTCCATTCTGGCCAGCAGTGCCAGCATGATGTAGATCGGCGGTATCCCGCAGACTCGCCTCTGATCTCCGTCACGTCTGATTTCCTCCAGGAAGGCCCCAGTGTCTGCCTTGCCGAGAACTTCGATGAGCCTCCGGTCCTGTCCTTCCAGGCTGGCGCGGGCGGCCAGGTCGAGGGGCAGGAGGTCGCCGAAGGCCGGGCCGACGTGGGCCAGGTCGGCGGCGGCGACAATGATGGTGCGGCGCGTGCTGGCAGTATTCCGGAGCACCTCGATCGTGGCTGATATCGCTCCGCTCGTTGACGGGCTGATGTTCTGGTGGATGAACGACTCAAATGACCCGCAGAGGATCGGGACCACGCGGCAAGGTTTCTCTCTCGTCAGGTAGTGGGCCCAGATCAGGGCGGCTTCAACAGAGTGCTCGCCACGGTGGCGCAGTTCCCCACCGAAGACCGCGTCTTCTCCGACCAGGGCGGCGATCTTGTTTACCACTTCCTGGTCGGTGGGCACGATGCCCCAGGGAGTCTCGTAATCCTGGCGGGTGAGCGTGATCTCGCCTTCGCCGCCGTTGTGGTCGGTGCCCAGGATGACGATGAGTTCGGCTTTCTTCACCGCCTCCTCCGCCGCCGCCCACACATTCCCGTAGATCGGGCCACCCCGGGGAAAGTCGATATGAGGGCTGATGATCCCCTTGATGTCGGCGGCCCAGGCGGGCTGGTCTGCTACCCTGCCTGATACCGTCTCTTGACTCGCTTTCAACACCCTGTCCCCCACTCTTGGGGGGAGAGAATCAGAAGTGGGGGACACCCCCAAACCCCCGGCAGGGATTTCTCCCTGCACTCTCTTCAGCCGGGCAGCATCCAGATGCTCCTGCAGCAGAGCGGCCAGCTCCTGCGGATCTCCCGGGCATGATCTTCCGGCCATAATGGGCGGTCTGGACCTGGCTTGCCTGTACTCTTCTGTGGCAGCTTTGACGGCCTGGGCGAACTGCGAGTTGTCCAGCAGCCTCGAGGCATCCAGTTCGGAGATCAGGTTCTGCAGCACGCTGGGGCTGATCGGGATCCCGGTGCGCAGTTCGAAGCCGGTTCTGAGCGTGCCCAGGTCACGGCTTCCGTCTATGAGAGGGAGAAGCGGTGCCAACGCGACGGGGACAAACAGCCTTCTCTCGCTGAGGCCCAGAGGGTCTGTAAGAAGAAGCCCCTGCTGGCCCTGGTGCGCCGCAGGCTGCATGTGGATCGCTCTCAGCTTGGGATTCACTTGACCGGGCGTCATGCTATTCACTGTAACCAGCATTCGGCCTCGTAAGGCCGGGATGAAGCGCGATATCCGCTGAACTGGAGGTTTCGCTTTGCGGGTAGTCCCTGCCCAAGAGACCGGACTGCTGCCTGGCAGTTGACTCCTTCGCACTACCTGGTGATCGCTAGCGCCTGACCATCTTCATGGCCTTCACGCTACAGGTGGGAATGCACACTGCGCAACCTATGCAGCGGTCCTTGTCGACCACGGCTAAGTCATCCAATTTCAACGCCTCCATGGGACAGGCATCAATGCAGGATGAACAGGCGCTGCACTTGTCGGCATCAATCTGGGGTAGGAATGGCGATGGTGTCAACGTCTTGGTGTTCAGCTCATAGACGCCTCTGAACAGCGGGCAGCACTTCTTGCAGCAGTTGCATATCATGCCGTCGATGTCGATAGTATGTACAAGCCCCTCGGCGTTGCATTTCTTGAGAAGCTCAGCAGCCTCCTCAAAGGTGATTCGGCGAGACCCGGCGTACTTGACGCTCCATCGTCCAGTAGTGCCGTAGTGGATGCATTTCTGCAGAGTGTGATTGCAGTGCTTGTCCGGTTCAGCCAGCCAGTGTGACATGGTGCACGGGCAGGTGGCTACGGCGATGAAATCCTGCTTCTTGAGGATTTCGAGGAGGTTCTCGGTCGGGAGCGCATCGTCCGGCAGAGCCCAGGGATCAGCGAAGACAGGCGCGAATGTGAACCCGAGTGTGCATAGTCTGTCTCTGACCCAGTCAAATACGGCCTGGTAGAGATTCTTGCCTAGTTCAAGGTCATAAGGATACCTTATGCCGCCGAACATCCCCGTTTCCACGAGACCCGGGGCGCAACTACCCACGACCCTGTATATCGGGTCTTCCTTGTCCGGATCAATCCACAAGGTGCCCTTATAGGCCATGGTCTCCAGTTTCTTCTTCAGCTTTGCCTGGTCTATGCCGGTCTTGGCCGAGAGTTCACTGAGTGTACCTCCTGCAGTGCCTATCTGGAGGGCCAGCTTGGCCTCCTCAGGCGTGAACTGCAGGCTCAGAACCTTGAGCATTGCTGGTGTTGTTGGCAGGCCGATCACATGGGGATCGGTCTTGTTCACCATCTCGATCAGTTGTAGATACAGGTCGTTGTCAGCCATGAGATAGTCTTCCTTTCTGGACCGGAATCGCGGCGGAGATTGACTGCTTGGGCTATTTCAACCCCCTTGGTCCCCCATTCCGCCTGAGACGGATCTTCGATCCTCCTGAGGCGGATCTTCGATCTTGGGGATATGCGAGAGAACTGGGGACACCCCCGAGCCCCCGGCAAAGGGGCTTCACCCCTCTGCATACTCTTGAGGGCACACATGTAAGGGCGGGTTTGAAACCCGTCCCTACGGACAGAACGCCGGACATCCCTCAAACAGACAACTGTCATCTTGTACCTGTCTGCTCCTGGGGACAACCAAGCTCACTGTCAAGCCAAATGTACCCGGAATCACCGGACTTGTCTGTCAGGCAATTCCCGACAAGACTAGGCCTGACGTCGGGCTGAATCACCCCCGTTTGCCGGGAGGAAGTGCGGGACCAGGAACCTCAGACAATCTGAGAGCTATATCATGGCTTCGCGCAGGCGCTTGTACCGGAGCACCGCTCGGGCCGTCTTGATGCCTCCGCCTGATGCCCTGTGAGTCCCCATCCCAGCGACGCCGACGTCGAATCCCGTGTAGAACAAGCCTCCGATGGGAGCTTTGGGCGAAGGTGTGTGCTTGCCGCACTGGCCGGCGATCTGAGCCAGGCCGACGCATTCGCCACCCTGCCCATGCATCACACTGTCCCGGGTGAACTGGGATACCTCCGCAGGTCCTTCGATCTCCTTGTACATCAGGGCATCCATGACGCCGGGATACAGCTTGTCCCACATCTTGTCCAGCCGGTCATGGAGTGTCTGGATCTCCGCGGCCTTGGGATCTGGAGAGCAGATGGTCCCGGATATGATGCACTGCTTGCCCGGCGGCGCCATGTTGGGATCAAAGTTGGACGGGATCGTGGCGAAGAACATGATTTCATCGGCGATCTTGCCCGCCCGCATATCGCGGAAGCGCTGCAGGTTCATGGTCGTGTCGCTCGCCCAGACGTTGTACATCTGGTCCGGCAGCACCTTCTTGTTCAGGAAGTACTTGACTCCAGTGAACGCCCAACTGGGTATAAGGCCCTTGACCCAGCCCAGGTAGGCTGTGTCAAATTCCTTCTCGCCCACCAGCTTCAGCACAGTGGGTTGAATCCCCGCATCGCTGATCACTATCGGCGCATCGAACGTATCTTGATCAGTGGTCACTCCGCTGACACGTCCGTTGCTGACCTTGATCTTCTGGACTTTGGTCTTCGTCTTGATCTCGCCACCCAGGGCCTTCATAGCTTTGGCTATGTCGTTGAGCACACGTCCGAAGCCGCCAACGTAGTATCCGGCAGCTCCACGCAGAGCGATGTCCTGCATGATGACCAACTGCTCGGACGCCGAGACCAGGTCGATAGGCTCGGCCAGCGATGCGTTGGCGTGCATTCTCAAGTAATCCAGGAGCTGCTCGGGCAGATTCTGAAACTGCGACAGCCACTCTACCGAATTGAGGTCATCCAGAGCCGCTATTTGGTCAGCCGGCATCATGGCCATGTTGACCATGAAGTTCAGAGCAATATCCTGCTTGGATGGCTCCAGGTCCCACAGTTTGAAGAACGGCTCCGGCGAAAGGCCGGTGCTGGCCGGCAGAGTGCCTTTGTTGTATTTGCCGGAAGGGCCTCGATACGCCAGGCCGGCGGTGTTCAATGGAATCGGCTTCAGTTCCGATTCCATGCCCAGTTCCTTGAAGGCCACAGCGAAGCTCGGCCCCTGAGCCGGGACCTGCAGTTTGGGTCCCAGTTCGTAGGAGAAGCCGTCCTTGTTGGTGGGAGTCACCGCCTTGCCGCCAGTGTAGTCGTTCTGCTCGATGAGAAGGGTCTTCACGCCCCACTTCGCCAGGAGAGCTCCGCACGTGATCCCACCCGGCCCGCCTCCGATGATGATGACGTCGTACTTCTTGTTGGCCATTACACCCCCCTTGTCTTTTTGTCCGCGTCAGTTCGACGCCGGTGGTCGTATGATAGGCACAACTGCCGTTGCTTTGCAAGCCTCAAATGCTTTGGGCTGGCCTCCTCTTATCTTGCGTTTGGACTCTCCGTTGCCTATCATTGAGTTACGGTTAGCAATACATGGCTGTGGTCACCGAGAAGGCAACACCCCAATCCTCCGCCAACGGCGTTGAAACCCTGACTCTGAAGGTCGGGGATGACAGCATCTTCTTGAGGAAGGCTGGGGAAGGCCCGCCGGTACTCCTGCTGCACGGAGGCGCCTGCGACTCCGCTGACTGGGTGGAAACGATGGTTCCGCTGTCCGGATCTTACACGTTCTATGCGCCTGACCTGGTGGGCTACGGTCAGAGCGACAGGAATCGAGATGGTTACTATCTGTCTGACTTCACCGACTCTACCAAGGGGCTCATTGAGGCGCTTGGTCTGGATTCGCCGCTGGTAATCGTGGGCCATTCTCTCGGCGGCAGAGTAGCGCTGGACATTGCCCTTAATCATCCGGACAGAGTGCGGAAGCTGGCTCTGATAGACACGACCGGGTTCAGCCGACTGGCACGCTGGGGCAGCTTCCTGGGTACCATGGCTTACCTGATACGCAGACTGCTGGGGCGTCCGCAGCCCTATCCCAGATTCATGATGGAGGATGGGGCCGTGCCGGACTGGGTCTGTCTGGATCGCCTGCCCGAGCTCAAGATGCCCATCCTCATTCTCTGGAATCGCCGCGATCCGTACTACACGGTGAAAGGCGCTCTGAGGGCCAAGGAACTGATGCCTCAGGCTCAACTGGAGATCATGCCGCGTTATGGCCATGCTCCCCACCGGACAGAAAGGGACTCCTTTAACAAGCTCCTGGCTGCTTTTCTGGCGAAGCCCTGAGGCGGCACTTGGGTGGCGGATCGGGGCGGGAGATCCCATGTAGTGTTGGCCATTCACTGAGGCCGGCCTGACCTTCTGTCTATTCCCGAAGTGCACCGGCCAATGGGTTTCTTGCTCGTGACGTGGGGCTTGAGGTATCATAAGGAGTTGCGGAAGAAGCGCACAGAACGCAAGTGGTGGAGCTTGCCCAGGTCCCTGCCATGTCAGGGAGACACAAGGAGAGAGGTGTGGAGCAGATAGAGTTGCATGTTAGTACCCGAGAACTCATGGGGAAGAAATCAAGATTTCTGCGGCGCCAGGGCATCACTCCGGTGCACCTGTTTGGCTATGACACTGAGCCCATGGCCCTGCAGTGTGAGACGCTGCAGCTCAAGCAGGTATTGAAGACTGCAGGCAAGACGAAACTGGTAGGTCTCAGAGTTGACAAGCACAGGAAGCCGCGTAATGTGGTCGTCCGAGAGGTTCAGAAGAACGCGCTGTCGGGTGAACTGGTCCATGTAGACTTCTTCCAGGTGAGCATGGAAGAAAGGATGAAGGTGGAGGTTCCTGTGGTTCTGGTGGGCGAGGCGCCGGCTCTGAAGTCGAAGACCAACATGATGGTGCGTGAACTGGCGGCTGTCGAGATCGAGTGTCTGCCTGACAGGATTCCGGAAAGCATACAGGTTGATGTCAGCGGGCTTGTCGACGATGACCAGTCGATCCAAGTCAAAGACTTGGTGTTGGGTGAAGGCGTCGTGGCCCTAAGCAACCCCGAACAGGTTGTGATCAGGATTGCTCCATTGAAGATAGAGAAGGTGGAGAAACCGGTGGTAGCGGAAGTGGAGGCTGAAGGTGCAGAGGGTGTAGAGGGTGCAGAGGCAGCGCCGGCGGCTGAAGGGGCACCGACAGAGGCCAAGGAAGGCAAAGAGTCCAAGAAAGAGGTGAAGAAGGGGGGGTAGGCGCACTCCTCCAGAATCGGAAACCAGGCGACAAAGTCCTTTTGAATGGCAGGCCTCAGGGCCTGCCATCTTCCTTTGTCCCAAGAATGCCTCGGGCAAATCCCCGAAGACAAATGGGTCACATCGTTTAGGTAAGGCAACTACTATATCTTGGCATCGGAGGCCAAGATGCCCGCAACGGCCCAATTCTCTTTGGCCACGTCCTCAAAAACGACTATGGTGGCCTCAGGCGTGGTCTTGGCCACGGTCACCACGGCTTCAGTGATCCGTTTCGCCAGCTCCGCTTTTTGAGCGTGGGTTCTACCTGGCCACATCTCCACTCTGATTATCGGCATGTATTCACCTCCGTGTTTCCATTGCTTCAGGGATAGGTGCTATTCTATCATGGTGATATATTGCCGAACCTCTCTCGATGACGGCCTTTGGCGTCAGTCTGAGGACTGTGGTGGCATCCACGAGCACCAGACGAACTTGCAAATTCCTTTGGCAACCACTAAAATCCTCAAGATGCGTTCACTGGGAGAGGAACGGATCCCCGCATCGATTCCCGGAGGAAATGGTGACTTCTCAAGCTAACAGAGCACATCTGGAGCGGCACGCCAAGGAGGCGGTAGGTTTGGCACTGCAGGGGCAGTGGCAAGAGGCCGTGGTCGCCAACAGAACCATCCTGGAGCAGTTTCCTGACGATGTCGAGACCTATAATCGGTTGGGCCGCGCTCTCACGGAGATCGGGGAATATGCTGAGGCCAAGAAAGCCTACGGGCGAACGCTCGAGCTGGACCGGTTCAACAGCATCGCGAAGAAGAACCTCAGTCGGCTTTCGCTGATGGGTAAGCGCGCGGCCAAAGCCGATGCTCACAAGGTAGTAGCTGACATATTTGTGGAGGAAACCGGCAGGGCCAGAGTGGTGAAGCTGGTAAGCCTGGCGGCCAAGGAAGTAGTGGCCAAGATGGCACCGGGTGAAGAAGTCACTCCCTATGTGGAAGGTCAGAGACTGCTGGTGAAGAACAAGGAGGGGGACAAACTGGGTGAGGTTGAGCCCAAGTATGGGGCGCGTCTGGCAAAGCTCGCCAAGCTGGGCAACCGGTACATCGCTGCCGTACACAGTCTCGGGGAGAAGGAACTGAAGGTGATCATTAGGGAAGTCTATCAGCATCCCAGCCAAGTAGGGCGTCCCTCATTTCCGTTAAAGGACAGACAGGGCTATCGCCCTTACGTACGGGAGAGCCTGCTCAGACACAGGCTGGAGGACGAGGAGTTTGCAGAGGAGGCTGATGAGACCGGGGATGCAGAGAGGGAAGGCTTCTCTGTGACTGATGTCTACGAACGCTCTGGCAGCGAAGATGAAGGCAGGTCTCATACAGAATGAGTGAAACGGAAGCTGGATCGATAAGACCGATCAAGATCGAGGACGAAGTCCGAACGTCTTACCTTGACTACGCCATGAGCGTCATCGTGTCGCGAGCGTTGCCCGACATCCGTGACGGACTCAAGCCGGTTCACCGGCGCATCCTCTTTGCCATGAACGACATGGGCATTCGCCACAACACCGCTTACAAGAAGTGCGCCCGCATCGTGGGCGAAGTGCTGGGCAAATATCATCCTCATGGGGACGCGCCGGTCTATGAGGCGCTGGTGCGCATGGCCCAGGATTTCTCTATGAGGTATACGCTGGTAGACGGGCAAGGCAACTTCGGCAGCGTGGACAACGATCCTCCGGCGGCCATGCGGTACACGGAAGCGCGCTTGGCTCAGATCGCCGCGGAGATGCTGCTTGATATTGACAAAGAAACGGTCGATTTCGTCTCCAACTTCGATGATTCTCTGAAGGAGCCGTCCGTCCTCCCCAGCCGGCTTCCCAATCTCCTGGTCAACGGCAGTTCCGGCATCGCAGTGGGTATGGCTACCAACATTCCCCCCCACAACCTGACGGAGATCTGCCAGGCGACCATATTCCTGATAGACAACCCCGATGCTTCCATAGACCAACTGATAGAGCTGGTTCCCGGACCGGACTTCCCGACCGGGGGCATCATCATGGGGCGAGAGGAGATTCGGAGAGCCTACACCACGGGGCAGGGGAAGGTTGTGGTCCGAGGCGCCACTGATGTGGAGGAGATGGCCAAAGGGCGGCACCGCATAGTGATCACCGAACTTCCCTACCAGACCAACAAGGCGGAGCTCGTTGAGAAGATTGCCATCATGGTGAAAGACAAGAAGATCGAGGGTATCAGCGACCTTCGCGATGAGTCGGACCGCCAGGGCATGCGAGTGGTCATCGAACTGAAGAAAGACGCGCAGCCGGAACGGGTGCTTAATAACCTGTACAAGCACACCGCTCTTCAATCGACGTTCTTCGTCAACATGCTGGCTTTGGTGGACAGAGAACCCAGAGTCATCGGCCTGAGGGAAGCGGTTCAGTATTACATTGAATTCCGGCAGCAGATCATCGTTCGTCGGTCCCAGTATGACCTTAAGCAAGCCCAGGACCGGGCTCATATTCTCGAAGGTCTGAAGACCGCTCTCGACCAACTGGACCTGGTGGTGGACATCATCCGGCATGCAAAGAGCACCGAGGTGGCCCGCAATGAGTTGATGAGCCAGCTCAGTCTGTCCCAGATCCAGGCGCAGGCTATCCTCGACTTGCAGTTGCGCCGCCTGGTGGCTCTGGAACAGCAGAAGATCATGGATGAATACACCCAGACGATCCGGACCATCGCCTACCTGGAAGACCTGCTCGCCAATCCCAAGAAGATACTCTTCCTGATCAAGCAGGAGACGGAGGAGCTGAAGTCCAAGTACGGAGACAGTCGCAGAACCAAGATCAACGAGGAAGCGGCCGTAGCCTTCAGCGAGGAAGCCCTGATATCGCATCAGGAAGTGGTGGTAACGCTGAGCAGCCGTGGCTATATCAAGCGCGTTCCCGCAGATACGTACAGACTGCAGCACCGGGGTGGAAAAGGTGTGAGGGGCATGACCATGAAGGAGTTCGAGAGTCCGGCCGTCTTCCTGTCGGCCGATACACACGATACGCTGCTTTTCTTCACCAACCGTGGCCGGGTCTTTTCTCTGAAGTGCTACAAGATTCCTCAGGATACGTCCCGCGTGGCAAAAGGGACTCCGCTGGTGAATCTGTTGCCGATCACCACCGAGGAACAGGTGCTTATAGCTGTGAAAGCCGACTTCACCCCGGGCAACTACCTGGTGCTGGCTACATCCAAGGGCAGGATAAAGAGGACTCCGATTGAGAAGTTCGCTTCAGTAAGGAGCCGAGGCCTCATTGCTATGTCGCTGAGAAACGGGGATGAACTGGTGGCAGGCAGACTGGCCAATGATAACGACGACATTATCATGGTGACGGAGCAAGGCAAATCGATCAGGTTCGCCGTCGTTGATGCCAGATCCATGTCCAGAGCGACTCAGGGTGTGCGCGGCATACGCCTTGGTGCGACGGACAAGGTGGTAAGCATGGACATCGTCGACCCTGACGCTTATGTTCTGACGGTGACCAGCAATGGATACGGCAAGATGAGCCCTATCAGTGCTTTCCCTGTCCAGCATAGAGGTGGAAAGGGCGTATTGGCTCACATGGTCAACCCGAGAGTAGGCATAGTGGTGGCAGCGAGACTGACCACTCCGGACGGTGAAGTGATGCTTATCTCCGAGAAGGGAGTCATCATCCGGGTGACCAAGGAGAGCATCTCCCACCGCAGCCGAAACACACAGGGAGTGAGCCTCATGAAGGTTGAGTCTGGCAACAAGGTAGTCTCGATCGACTTCCTTGATAAGAACGACAAGGAAGGCGAGCCTTCGAAGTGACCTCATGCCGTACAATCGAAAGCTCGATGCCTTCAGTACTCTGATTGACGTAATTGCCAGACTGCGTGCTTCAGACGGTTGCCCCTGGGACAAAGAACAGACCCACCTCTCTCTGAAACCCAATCTGCTGGAAGAGTGCTACGAGGCACTGGAAGCCATTGATGAGGGTGATGACCAGAAGCTTTGCGAGGAGTTGGGTGATATCCTGATGCAGATTGCGCTTCACTCGCAGATAGGTCAAGAGGATGGCAAGTTCAGTGTGGAAGACGTTCTGCGGAACATCAACACCAAGCTCATACGGCGTCATCCGCACGTTTTCGGCAGCACCAAGGTGAGCGGTTCGCAGGATGTCATTCGGAACTGGGAGGCTATCAAACAGGAAGAGAAGGGGACCAGTTCTGTTCTCGATGGGCTGCCAAAGGGGATGCCGGCCCTGGCCTATAGTCAGGCGATGCAGCGGCGGGCTGCCCGCGTGGGCTTCGACTGGAAAGAGATTGAAGGCGTAATAGACAAGCTCGGCGAGGAAGTGGAGGAGCTGCGGAAATGCACCAGCCATGAAGAGAGGGTGCACGAATTCGGGGACGTGCTCTTTGCCTTGGTCAATGTGGCCCGGAGGCTGGATGTCGAATCCGAAGAAGCTTTACAGCAAGCCAGCAGGAAGTTCTATCGTCGATTCCGGCTCATGGAAGAGGATTGCCAGAGGCGAGGGATTGTCCTGAGCAGTCTGCCTCTGGAAGAGCAGGACAAGCTTTGGGAACAAGCCAAGAAGAAGCTTTCTGAGTGATGACCGCCGGAGGCGCATCCGGTCTGGTGCTGTATGTGTGGGGCAAGATGGTCGGGGTGAGAGGATTTGAACCTCCGACCTCAGCGTCCCGAACGCTGCGCGCTAAACCAACTGCGCTACACCCCGATACAGGCATTATATGGCCTCAGCACGGAGAACTCAAGAAAAGATGAAGTACGCTGTACTGATCGGCGATGGCATGGCTGATGAGCCGCTGGAGAAGCTGGGCGGGCGTACCCCATTGGAGGCGGCGGATATCCCCAACATGAGGGAAATCGCCCGGAGAGGCCAGACAGGATTGATCAGGACCATACCTCCGGGTATGCCGCCAGGCTCGGACGTGGCCACGCTCTCGGTGCTGGGCTATGACCCGAAGAAGTACTACAGTGGACGGGCACCGCTGGAGGCCGCCAGGCTGGGGATCAAGCTCGGGCCGGAAGAGGTGGCTTTCCGCTGCAACTTGATCACGGTGGAAGGCGAGCGCATAGCGGACTACGCCGGTGGGCATATCACCAGTGAGGAAGCCAGGGAACTGGTGGCGTTCCTGAGTCGCCGGATGTCCACGCCGACTGTGAAGTTCTACCCCGGAGTCAGCTATCGCCACATCTGCGTTGTCAAAGGCACCGACATGGTGCGTGCCGACTGTACTCCGCCGCATGACGTGATCGGGCAGCCCGTGAAAGACAACATGCCTCGTGGAGATGGCTCTGGACTCCTGGTGGATCTGATGGAGCGGTCGCGCGAGCTGCTCCAGGCCCACGAAGTCAACAAAGCTCGCGTGAGCCGGGGGCAGCGCCCGGCGAACATGATCTGGCTCTGGGGGCAGGGCGTCACACCGCAGATGCCCAGCTTCAGGGATCGCTTCGGGGTCGAAGGAAGCGTCATATCCGCTGTGGATCTGCTGAATGGGATAGCCAAGCTGGTTGGCCTGGAACTGATCGATGTGCCGGGAGCCACTGGCTACTACGACACGAACTACGAGGGCAAGGGGGCCTATGCGGTGAAAAGCCTCGAGGAGAAGGACTTCATTCTGGTTCATGTGGAGGCTCCCGACGAAGCCAGTCACAACGGTGACCTCGATCAGAAGATCAGGGCTATCGAGAACTTCGATCGGTTAGTGGTGGGGCCTCTGATGAGGAAACTCGGTGAGGTGCCGCACTCTCGTTTAATGGTTCTGCCCGACCACCCCACCCCCATCCGCCTCCGCACGCACAGCGGCGACCCGGTACCCTTCGCCTGGTGCGGACAGGGAATTGCCGGCAGCGGTGCGCGTGGCTTCAGTGAGGGTGAAGCTGCCAGGAGTCGATTGCAGGTTCACGACGGCTACACGTTGATGGGACGTTTCATTCGCGGAGAAAAGTTGGTAGAATAGACAACATGTCTTTGATCGTACAGAAATACGGTGGCAGCTCGGTAGCCGATGCTGAGAAGATGAAGAACGTCGCCCGGCGAGCTATTGCCTCCAGGGAAAAGGGCAACCAGGTGGTGGTAGTGGTTTCAGCGATGGGAGATACCACTGACGATCTCATAGATCTGGCACACCAGATTGCGAGCCATCCTGACGAGAGGGAGATGGATCTTTTGCTCTCGACCGGCGAAATCGTCTCCAGCACACTTCTGGCTATGGCCATCAAGTCCTTTGGCCAGAAGGCCATCAGCCTGAGCGGCGGCCAGGCTGGTATTCAGACAGACGGTGTCCACAGCCAGGCTCGCATCCGCGCTATCAGCCCGCGGCGCGTCAAGAGCGAGCTGGAGGCGGGCAATATCGTGGTGGTGGCGGGGTTCCAGGGGGTGACGGAAACCATGGAGGTCACCACCTTGGGTCGCGGCGGTTCTGACACTACGGCTGTAGCGCTGGCCGTGAGTCTGAAGGCAGACATGTGCCATATCTACACCGACGTGGAGGGTGTTTTCACCGCTGACCCACGCATTGTTCCCGAGGCGCGGAAGATATCCGAAATAGACTATGAGGAAATGGTGGAAATGGCCACCTATGGGGCCAAAGTGATGCATCCCAGGGCCGTAGAAACTGGCCAGATCCATAACATGCCCATATTGGTGGCTTGCAGCTTCAATGAAAAACCTGGGACTGTCATCCGTGGAGGGATTCCTATGGAAGTGCGCAATAAGGCTAGGGGCATTGCCCATGACCTCAATGTAGCCAAAGTCACAGTGCTTGCTGTGCCGGACAGACCGGGCATAGCCGCCGCGGTATTCGAACCTTTGGCTGCGGCGAATGTCAGCGTTGACACTATAGTCCAGAATTCTGGCGCTGGCGGGGTGACCGATTTGACGTTTACTGTTACTCGAAATGACCTGAGCAAAGCCATGAAGGTAGTGGAGCCCATAGCGAAGTCGATTGGCGCCAAGGGCTGTGTGAGTGACGCCAAACTGGGCAAGGTCAGCATTGTGGGGACGGGGATGCAGAATACGCCGGGATATGCCGCCCGAATGTTTAAGGCACTCTACGAGGCCGGCATAAACATCGAGCTCATTACCACTTCTGAGATAAGGATCACCTGCATCGTCAATGAGACCAGAGTGGCCGATGCTGTGAGGTCTCTGCACAAGGCCTTCCAGCTTGACCAGGAATAGGAATCTGGGTCTCGGAGAAATCATCCCCGTTCTCGTGAGGCGTTCGGGGGAGCGCTCTCTGTAGTGATGCAGAGTCGGGCCGCATCTACCGGGATCTCTCCGGCCCGGACAATCTAGCATCAGAATGAGTTGCAGCATGTTCAGTAGTGTTGGTCATGGCTAGACGTATTGCTATCATCGGACTGGGATTGATCGGGGGCTCGATCGGTCTGGCCCTGAAGCGTGCCGGATCTGACGGGGTTGAGCTGGTGGGTTATGCCCGCCGACCGGAAACGGCGGATCGGGCGCTGCAACTGGGAGCGATTGACCGGGTCGAGGGTTCGCTGGCTTCCGCTGTAGACAAGGCTGCGTTGGTCATACTGGCGATTCCCACGATGTCTGTCAAGGAGATACTGTCCCAGATCGGCTCGCACCTTCCGGCCGGAAGTGTGGTCACGGATGTGGCCAGCACCAAGGTGCAGGTGATGCAGTGGGCGGAGGAGAGCTTGCCACCGGGTGTCAGCTTCGTAGGGGGCCATCCCATGGCGGGGAAAGAGCTCTCCGGGATCGAAGTCGCGGATGCTGACCTATTCAGAGGCTGCACCTACTGCATTGTTCCCGGACGCGGCGCATCGGACGACGCGGTCCAGACGATCGTCGACCTGGTGCAGAAAGTCGGCGCGCGTCATGTGTTCGTGAACGCTGCGGAGCACGACCAGTTCGTGGCAGGGATCAGCCATCTGCCGCTCATCCTGGCCTCTGCCCTGGTGATGTCAACCACGAGAAGCCCGCAATGGTCGAAGATGTCCGAGGTGGCGGCGACCGGCTATCAGGGTGCGACTCGTCTGGCATCGCAGCACCCGCGGATGAACCGCGATATCTGCCTCACCAACGGAGAGAATATCGTTTCCTGGATTGATGATTTCGCCAAGGAGCTGCAGCGGTTTCGAGGGCTGATAGCCGAGGGAGACCTTGGCCTGGAGCAGGCTTTCGACAAGGCCCGGCAGGCGCGGAACGCCTGGATAGAGGAACATGATAAGAAGCGTTAAGCGACATTCTGCGGTTAGAGGCGAGGTCACCCCTCCGGGGGACAAGTCGATCTCTCACCGGGCGGCCATTTTGAATAGTCTGGCTGATGGCACCGCCAAGGTGACCAACTTCGCGCCGGGGGCCGACTGCGCGTCCACTCTGTCGTGCTTGCGCGCCCTGGGAGTAAGGATTGAATCGGTGTCCGCGAATCCTCCCACGATCGAGGTCCAGGGGGTTGGGGTGAAAGGGTTCAGCGAACCGGGGATGGTGCTTGATGCCGGCAACAGCGGTACCACTATGCGCCTGCTGACGGGTCTCCTGGCGGGGCAGGCCTTCTTTGCTGTGATCAACGGCGACGCCTCGCTGTGCTCCCGTCCTATGGGCCGGCTGATCCACCCGCTGCGCCTGATGGGGGCCAGGATCTACGGCCGGAACCGTGACACGCTGGCGCCACTGGCTATTAAGGGCCAGGAGCTTCACGGCCTCAACTACAATCTGCCGGTCGCCAGCGCCCAGATCAAGTCGGCGATGCTGCTGGCCGGCCTTTTCACAGCGCAGAAAGGGAAGACGATAGTCCAGGAGCCTTCGGTATCCCGCGACCACACGGAGAGGATGCTTCAGGCCATGGGAGTCAAAGTGACATGTGAAGGACCGGTGGTCACTATGGTTTGTCCTGCGGCCCCCCCGAAGGCGATTGACGTTCAGGTTCCGGGCGATCTGAGCTCCGCGGCCTATTGGCTGGTCCTGGGCGCCATTCATCCAAATGCCAGGGTCACGATCAGGGGCACTGGCGTTAACCCCACCAGAACGGGTATCATTGATGTCCTGCTGAAGATGGGGGCCAGGCTCAAGGTGGAGAATGAGCGTACCATCAACAACGAACCGGTGGCGGACCTGGTAATGGAGTCGAGTGAGTTGACCGCCGTGGACATAGAGGGGGATCTGGTTCCCCGCCTGATCGACGAAGTGCCGGTTCTGGCCGTGGCGGCTTGTGTTGCCAGGGGCACCACGGTGATCAAGGATGCGGCAGAGCTACGAGTGAAGGAGACAGATCGCATCGCTTTCGTGGTGGCGGAGCTCTCGAAGATGGGGGCCAATGTGGAGGAGTTGCCTGATGGCATGATTATTAGGGGTGGTGGGAAGCTGAACGGAGCCAAGTGTTCGAGTCATGGTGACCACCGCATGGCCATGGCTCTGGGGGTAGCCGGGGCTGTCGCTGATGGCGAAACGCTTATCGAAGATGCGGGAGTTGTGGATATCTCATACCCCGGTTTCTGGCAAGAGCTCGATAGAGTAGTCACGGGTTGACTTTGCTGATGGAGGATAGAAATGACCACTGAGATAATTCACCTCGGTTTCAGCAACATGGCGGCGATCGACAAGGTCATTGCCATAATCTCGCCCAATTCGGCGCCGTCGAAGCGCCTGATTCATGATGCCAAGAGCAAGGGGCATGTCATCGACATGACTAATGGCCGAAGGACCAAGGCCGTTCTCATTATGGACAATGGCCACATTGTGCTGGCGGCCATCACGCCCGAGACCATTGCCGGCAGAGTGCTGAGCATGCGCAAGTCCGGACCCAAAGGGCAGTTTGAAGAAGCGGAGCAGGCGGAGTAAGACCGATGCCTCTGCTTATCGTCTTGTCAGGCCCTTCCGGTGCAGGCAAGGATGCTCTGCTGATTCGAATGAAGGAACTTGGTGTCCCCTTCCACTACGTTGTGACGTCAACCACGCGTCCTCCACGAACTGGAGAAAAAGATGGTGTAGAGTACACTTTTGCGTCTGAATCCGGCTTCCATGAGATGCTGCAGCGCGGAGACCTCATCGAGTCGGCCAAGGTCTATGGGTACTGGTATGGAGTGCCCAAGCAAGAGGTGAAGCAGGCCCTGGATGAAGGGAAGGACGTGGTTCTCAAGATAGATGTCCAGGGCGCGGCCACGATCAGGAACCTTCTGCCTGGAGCAGTTCTGGTCTTCCTGACGCTCCCGTCACTCGAGGAGTACGAGCTGCGATTGAGACAGCGGAAGACCGAATCCGATACTGATCTGAAGGTGCGCTTGGGGAAGGTGAATGAGGAAGTGAGGAGCCTGCTCATCTTCGATTACGTGGTGGTTAATCGACAGGATGAGCTGGATGCGGCGGTGGACCAGATCAAGGCCATTGTCACCGCGGAGAAGTGCCGGGTAAACCCACGCGTCGTTCAGTTCAAGTAGTTGGTTGGCTTGGGCTGTCTCCTGTTTCGGCCAGCGCGCCGACGCCCACTCTAGTGCAGTGTCGTCGCAACGACGATGCAGAGCAACATGCCACTTTTCAACCCCCTTGACCCCCCAATCTTGGGGGGAGTTTTGAAAATGAGGGACACCCTCAGACTCCCGGCGGGAAGCATCCCGCACCTCTCTCGAGACAGCCTCTCAAACCCTCGCCAGGGAGTCGCCCCACTGGAAGGTGTGCCTCGCTCCGTGATCACACGAACTCATCCAATAGTGCGCCCACTTGCATTGGATCCATCGGCTGTTTTGCCAGAGGCCCTCTCTTCAGAACGGGAAGCTCATCTTCGAAAGCGGGCTTTTCCTGCCGGTAGATAACGCCAATGGGTATTCTCTCGCCCCACTCCAGTGCCTTCTCCATCGCGGCTGACCTGTCGCTGGACCTGTAGGCGGCCTCCTCCAGCTTGTAGACCCTCTCCTTGTACCAGGCGTGGGTGTTCTTGTGATTGAAAGAGACGCAGGGCTGGAGTATGTCGATGAGCGCAAAGCCGCGGTGTTGGATGCCGCTCTTGATCAACCCGACCAGATGGTCAATGTCGCCGGAGAAGCCCCGGGCCACGAAGGTTCCCCCGGCAGCTATGGCCACCGCCAGGGAATTCAGCGGTGTTGATGCACCATGCGGCGTGGTCTTGGTGACGAACCCCTGATCGCTGGTGGGAGAGGCCTGCCCTTTGGTGAGGGCGTAGACCTGGTTGTTGTGGACCAGGTAGGTGATGTCGTGATTCCGCCGCAAGGAGTGGAGGAAGTGGTTTCCGCCTTCTCCGTAGCCGTCGCCGTCTCCCCCCACCGCGAGGACCACCAGTTCGGGATTGGCGATCTTGGCCCCGGCTGCAGCCGGAAGGGTGCGGCCATGCAGCACGTTCAGCACGTTGCCTCTGGTGTAGTGGGGCAGCTTGCCAGCCTGGCCGATGCCGGAGACCATCAACACCTTGTGGGGTTCAATATCCAGTTCCACCAAGGCCTTCTTCAACGCGTTCAGGATCGCGAAATTCCCGCAGCCCGGGCACCAGGCCGGCTGGCTGCCTGCGTAGTCGGTCATCTTCACCATGGTCAGGCCACCTCCTTCTTGAGCTGCCTCAGAACGTAGGCCGGTGTGAACGGACGCCCGTCGAACTTCAGGATGCTGCCCGAGACCTGGTGTCCCGTCTCGGCCCGGAGCAGATGCGCGAACTGGGCAGTGGCGTTGCTCTCCACGGCGAAGGTCTTCTTAGCTCCGCGCAGAGCCAGGTCCGCCGCTTCAACAGGGAAGGGCCAGATCTCACTGAAATGAACCATGTTCACGCTGAGACCGTCCTGCGTAGACAAATCGACCGCTTCTCTCAGAGCGCCAAGGGTGCTGCCCCAGCCTATCAGCGTGATATCCGCTTGAGCTGTGCCATGCGTCCTCGGCCCGGATATCTCCTTCTTCAGGCTTTCCAGCTTGCGGAGCCGCTTCAGCATCATGGCTGTCCGGGTTTCGGCGTCTTCGATAAGGTGCCCTTCTTCATTGTGTTCATCTGAGTCAGCGACTACCAGCGCGGTCGATTGGAGAGGGAACGCCCGTGGGGAGATTCCAGAGGCCGTGATCTCGTACCTCTTGTAGCTTGCCAGCCTTGACGGGTCCGCTTCTGAGAGAAGCTGCCCTCTTCTGATCTGCACTTTGGAGAGGTCGAACCTCTCCGCCGTGGCATATGAGCCGGCCAGGTACTGGTCGGTGAGGATGATCACCGGCAGTTGGTATTCCTCAGCCAGATTGAAGGCCTTCACCGTCAGCCAGAAGGCGTCTTCAACGTTGGCCGGGGCCATCACGACTCTGGGGAAATCGCCGTGGGCGGCATGAAGAGCGAACAGGAGGTCGCCCTGCTCGGTCCTAGTGGGCAATCCGATGGCGGGACCGGCGCGTTGTCCGTCCACGACCACAACAGGAGTCTCTGTCATTCCGGCCAAACCCAAACCTTCGACCATCAGGCAGAAACCGCCGCCTGAAGTGGCTGTCATGGCTCGGACTCCGGCATAAGCTGCCCCGATGATCATGTTGATGGCGGATATCTCATCTTCGGGCTGCACCACGACTATGCCCAGCTCATCAGCCTTGCCGGCCATGTACTCCATGATGGTGGTGGAAGGGGTCATGGGGTAGGCCGACACGAATTTGCAGCCGGCGGCCAGGGCTCCCAGAGCGAGAGCCTCGTTGCCGTTGAGGAGCATTCTCTTCGGACCGCCGAGTGGACTGACCTTCCTGCCAAGATCGCCTTTGAAATTGACTCTGGCGTATTCGTAACCGCGAGCGGCTGCGGCTGCATTGGCCTGGCCCATTTCTCCAGTGCCGAAATAGTCGAGCACCACGCTCTTCAGCGCCGCGCTATCGTAGCCTGTCAACGCCAGGGCGGCGCCCACGGCCACGATGTTGGCTGCCTGTTTGTTCTTGGCGGTCTCAATAGCCATCTGCTCCAACGGCAGGCCCAGCGGGCTGCCGCTCGGACTGATATCCTTCAACTTGTCCTGGTCAAAGATCACTACACCATCACTGGATAGCTCTCTCTGATGCAGGGCGATCGTCTGTCGATCCAGAGCCACCAGCACGTCCAGGGTCTCGGAGATGGCGGACACGTCCGAGTCGCGGGCGCGGACCCGAAAGAAGTTGTGGCCTCCGCGAACCCTGGACTCGTAGTCCTGGTCAGCGAAGACGCTGAGCCCGTAGCGGGCGAGTGCCTTGGCTATGATGGATCCGGCGGCCTGCACTCCCTGCCCCGCTTCTCCACCCACCATGAAGTTGATGTCTACTCCCATAGTCCCACCTCCAAATCCATTTACGGCTGGTGCTGCGTTGTATGGCCTCCGGCGCTTCTCAGTCGTGTTCACTTGCTCACTGCTGGCGCAGGAGGTTGAATAACAGAACCGATTGAGCGAGAATCGCTATCGGCAAATGCCAAGGCGCAGACGAGGTGCTATTGCATTCTGGCGTTATCGCAGTGGACTTATCTTAGACCGCGGTGGGGCTCCAATGCAATGGCCTCGGATTCCGTGCTACTCTAACCAGTGTATCTCCGGCGGTTGCGCTTGGCCCGATGACTTGGTTATTCGACGATTCTTATTATGCTTGGGCCTATGTCGGAATGCTGTGTCTCCACCTTCACCCTGGCGCCCATCGGTAGCTCGTTGAAGATTTCCCGACTGGTGCGGCACGCCTCGTAGAGCTTGTATTTGTTCCCCGACATGACGTGAATGCTGACAACATAGTAGACCCTGGTGTAGAACCGTTCGATCTGCATCTCCGACGAGTTGTCCACCACGAGGTTTCCTTCTGAGGGGAAGCAACTCTTGATCTCTTCTTCTGCAACTTCGTCCCCAACCGTTATGGACGGCGCACCATCCGTTGGTGCGTTCGTAGCAATAACCACGTAGAGGAGATCCTTCATGCCTGTCACTATCTTGTAGTGGACTTCACCCTCTATGATGCCGCCCTGGCTGCAGCCGGACGGCAAAACGCTTAGCACCGCGAGGGACAGGAGCAGGAGCTTAGCTGTCAGGCCGACTCTACCTTGCAGGAAACTGCGCATAGGCTATCGTAGATATGATACTGTGGCGGAGCCTGAGGTATCAACAACGCGCACTACTGGCGAAGCGCCACCCGGAGCAGTGATCTCTGGGAAAGCCATCGTTTACCACCCAAAGACGATCGTGCTAGAATGACTCCTTGGTCAGATCATCCGCCAAACGGGGGGATACCAGGCAGTGAAGTTCATTCACACCGCAGACTGGCAGTTGGGCATGAAGGCGGCCCACGTGGGCGGTGCGGCTTCCCGCATGCGTGAAGAGCGCCTTGCCGCCGCCAGAAGGGTGGTTGGGGCGGCGAGGGATCAGGGCGCGGAGTTCGTCCTGATAGCCGGCGACACCTTCGAAGACAACGGGGTAGAGCGATCCCTGATCCAGAAGGTGGCGGACATTCTCGGTGGCAGCCGCGTCCCGGTCTACCTGATACCGGGCAACCACGACCCGCTGACTCCCGGCTCCGTCTGGGAACATCCGGCGTGGAAGTCGATGGAACACGTCCACGTGCTTCGCGAAGACAAACCCGTCGATATTCCCGGCGGCATTCTCTACCCCTGCCCGGTGAAGGACAAGCGGTCGCGCAAGGACCCCACGGCCTGGATACCTTCAGGCGAGGCGGGGGCCATCAGGGTAGGTCTGGCGCATGGCACCGTCGAAGGAGTCCCGCAGCCGGAACCGGACCACCCCGTCGCGCGCGATTCGGCGGCACGCGCCCGGCTTGATTACCTTGCTCTCGGGCACTGGCATTCGAAGGCCACATACCCGGCGGCCGATGGGTCGGTACGGATGGCGTACTGCGGGACGCACGAAACGACCAGCTTTGGTGAGCGGGACAGCGGCAATATCCTGGTCGTGGAGATCGCTGGGCCTGGAGCATCCCCCGCTATTACGCCGGTGCGAACTGGCGGGCTTAACTGGATGGTTGTCGAGAAGGACATCCGCGAGCCGGGCGACCTGCAGCGAGTGCGCCAGGACATCGAGTCCCAGGGCAACCCGGGATCGACCCTTATCGAAGTGCGACTCAAGGGGCTGCTGACCGCGGCGGAGCGCGACGAGGTTGCGCGCATCGAAGAGATACTGGCTTCCCGGTTCCTGTTCCACCGCGTGGACAGCGCTGGTTTGCGGCCTTCACCTGAAGATGCGAACTGGTTGGCCAGTTTGCCGCCAGGTATATTGCAGAATGTGGCCGCCAGGCTCCGGGAGTTGTCGGATCCTCGATACGCCGGCAAGCGTCCCGAGGGTGCCTCGCCGGAGGTGGCCTCCAGAGCGCTCATGGAACTCTACGCCCTGATGACGGGGGGCTCGCGATGATCCTCCGGTCGATTCGCGTCTCCGGCTGGCGCTGCTTCGCCGACGCCGTCACGGTGGGGCCGTTTCAAGAGGGTCTGAACGTCATCTATGCCCCCAATGCCACCGGGAAGTCCACCCTGTTCGAGGCCATGCGCCGAGGTCTTCTGGACGGGCACCGCGTCGGGGGGAAGGAAGTGGAGGTCATACGGCCCTGGGGCCGCGCGCTCGCGCCCACGGTCACGGTGGAGTTCAGCCACGGCGGCCAGGAGTACCGGATCACCAAGCGATTCCTGGACAGCCCCTCCTCCAAGCTGGAGAGGAAGGAGGGCGGCGGCTTCGTCAGCTTGGCTGACTCCGGCAATGCTGACGAGATGGTGCGGACCATGATCAGCAAGAACGCCCCAGGAAGGGGCCTGTCGAGGCCGGAGAACTGGGGACTGGCACAAGTGCTCTGGACGACGCAGGGTGACCTGGTGCTGGGAGGCCTCTCAGGCGACCTTGTGGCTGATATCAGCTCGTCGCTCAAGAAACAGGTCGCCGAACCATCCGCCAGCCCCATAGAGAAGAAGGTGGAGGAGGCGTACCTGAATATATTCACGCCCACTGGCAAATTCAGGGCCGGCAAGGATGCGTCCGCTGTGGTCCAACTCGAGGAGAAGCTAGAGGCTGCTCGGGCGGAGCGTGCTGCCGCCGTTAC
>Ga0209253_10000841_pt1 | contig 26686 bp, 28 predicted proteins | sample FrelakmetBRP12BR_FD_187145 | JGI IMG/M metagenome (GOLD analysis project Ga0209253, IMG submission 187145) | Freshwater lake sediment microbial communities from the University of Notre Dame, USA, for methane emissions studies - BRP12 BR (SPAdes)... | ecosystem: Environmental > Aquatic >...
GTATTGGTGAGGTGATTTGCAATGTGTTGCGGGGCGGTCGTGCAGGCGCTCGGCGTTGACAATTTTCACAACTCTCGGCTATCGTGAGTCATGCAAATTGATCGCGAACGCGACCAACCCACGAGCGATCCCTACGACAACGCCGTCCCGTTCATCATCCCGGAACGTGTCCCAGTGTTTGCGTTGCCGAATGTGGTCTTCTTTCCGAAGACCTATCTGCCGCTCCATATTTTCGAGCCGCGCTATCGGCAGATGGTGGCGGATGCCGCGGCGAGCGGACAGTGCGTGGCCATGGCGCTGCTGAAGGAGGGCTGGGAGGAGGATTACTACGGTCATCCCGCGATCTATCCGATCGGCTGTGTGGGGCGTCTTCTCAGTGTGGAGCCATTGCCGGACGGTCGGTCGAATATCCTGCTCCAGGGGTTGGAGCGGTACGAAGTTCAAGAAGAGTTTTTTGAGAAGCCCTATCGGGAGGCCAGGGTGGCCCTGAAGAAGGCGGCCGTCGAACCGTCGCTGGCTCCGGAAGTGCGCCAGGCCCTGATGAAGGTGTTGGAGAAATATCTGCGCGCGCGCGAAGATGCGGCGACGTGGGAAGGATTGTTCCGCGACGATGTGAAAGACGAAGTCCTCGTCAATACGCTCTCGACGTATTTGGACTGCACACCATTGGAAAAACAATTTCTCATAGAAGCCGAAGGTCTCCACCAGCGGGCGCGTCGTCTGAGCGACCTGATCCAGTTCATGGTGCATGATCAACAAGGCGCGAAGGGTTGGGGGTAATGGACCGGACAATTGCGATTGATGTGAATCGGCTGTGCAAGACCTACGACGGCCATAAAGCGGTCGACGATCTGTCGTTTCAGGTGTACGCGGGCGAAATCTTTGGCCTGCTGGGGCCCAACGGCGCCGGCAAGAGCACGACGCTGCGCACGCTCATTACCCTGCTGCATCCGACCTCCGGCACCGCCTCGGTGCTCGGGCACGATACGGTGCGCGAAGCGGATCTGGTGCGGACCCTGTTCGGCTATGTGCCGCAGGAGCGGGCTATCGATCGATTCCTGACCGGGCGCGAGCATCTCGAATTGCTCGGGGCGCTCTACCATCTGACGAAAGAAGAAGCCACGAAGCGGATCGCCGAACTGCTCAAGCTGGTCGAGCTTGAAGAGCACGCGGACCGGCCGGCGAAGACCTATTCGGGCGGCATGAAGCGGAAGCTCGACATCGCTTGCGGTCTGTTGCCGAATCCGAAGATTCTCTTTTTGGATGAGCCGACATTGGGGTTGGATGTACAGAGCCGGCTGCGGATCTGGGACTATATCCGGATGCTCAAGGCCCGCGGCATGACGGTGGTCATGACGACCAACTACCTCGATGAAGCGGATCAATTGTGCGACCGTCTCGCGATCATCGATTGCGGCAAGGTCAAAACCATCGGCTCTCCGGCCGAACTGAAAGTGGCGCTCGGCGGCGATATCGTCTCGCTCACGATCAAGGAAACGGCGCGGCTCGGCTCGCTGGCTGCGGCGATCACGGGTCAGCCCGCGATTCGCACCGTGAATACGACAGCCACCGGGCTGGATATTCGGGTAGAGTCCGCTGAAAAAGCCCTTCCGGCCATCTTAGAGGCGGCGAACAAGTTGGGCTGCCGGCTCGATTTTATTGACTATCACCGTCCCCGGTTGGACGATGTCTTTATCGCCCATACGGGGCGGTCTTTAAAAGACGCGGCTCCGGCGGAAGAAACAGTATAGGGAGATTCATGGCGCACTATTGGCAAGAAATCGGGGCTCTGACGATGCGGTGGGTTCGCCGCCTGAGCCGGGAAAAATTCAGCATGCTCTTCACGCTGGTGCAGCCGATGCTGTTCTGGCTGATCTTTTTCGGTAACCTGTTTCAACGCGCTGCGGACGTGCAGGTCACCCAGGCGCCCAATTACATCAGCTTCCTCGCGGCCGGTGTGGTTGTGATGACGGTGCTGAATAACGGGTTGGCCGGCGGCGTCGATCTGTTGTTCGACAAGGAAAATGGCTTTCTTGAACGGTTGATGTCTGCGCCGATCCACCGAAGCTCGGTGATCCTCAGCCGGTTTATCTTCGTGATGACGATCACGTCCCTGCAAGTCTTGGTGATCCTCGGCATCGCGTTTCTCTTCGGCGTGCATCCCGCGACCGGATTGCTCGGCGTAGCCATGATCCTCGTGATCGGCATGCTGTTCGGCGTGGGGCTGACGGCCATCTCAATGGCGATGGCCTTTTCGGTGAAGAGCCACGGGGATTTCTTCTCAGTCCTCGGATTCCTGTCGCTGCCGATGATTTTCCTCAGCTCGGCGCTGGTGCCGCTGACGGCCATGCCGACCTGGATGAGTGTCCTGGCGCAGTTCAATCCCATGACCTGGGCGATCGACGCCGTGCGGCCGTTGATTCTCACCAATTGGAGCGATGCGCTGCCGCATGTGGGGATGGCGGTTGTCGTGATGCTTATTTTTGATGCGCTCTGTTTGTACGGTGGCGCGAAAGCGTTCCGCCGAGCGATGGGCTAATCGGTCGTTATGCGTGTGAGTACCCCCATGGTGATTCCGGAAAGTCAGATTCGCGCCCTTATCAGACTGTTGTCCGATGAAGATGCGCGCATTGTCGAAACCATCCGCGACAAGCTGATCGACATCGGTCCCGTGGCCGTGCCGCTGCTTCAGGAAGCCGAGATCGAGCAGCCGGAGATGGCGGACCGGATCGCGACGATTCTGGAAGAGATCCGATGGGGCAAGCTCGAGGACGAAATGCGGGTCCTGGCTGCTGGTCCGGACGAGACCATGAGCCTGGAGGAGGGCGCGTTCCTCATCGCCCGCTATACCTACCCTCTGCTCGATACCGCGGCATATGGCCGGATTCTCGATACAATGGCGCAGGAAGTGCGGGAACGGATCGGCCCGCGTGCGTCCGGTGAAGAAACGGTCAATGCGCTGAACCGTTACGTGTTCACCGAACAGGGCTTCAAGGGCAATACCAAGAACTATTACGAAGTCGAGAACAGCTATCTGAATCGCGTGATCGACCGGCGGGTGGGGATCCCCATCAGTTTGTCGGTGGTCTATCTCCTCATCGGGAAACGGCTGGGGCTGCCGCTGTATGGCATAGGGATGCCGGGTCATTTCCTGGTGAAGTACGAGTCGGACCGTTACAAGATCTTCATCGATTGTTTCAACGGCGGGGCCCTGTTGACGGAAAAGAATTGCGCCCGGTTCTTAACGGAAGCCGGCTATGGCTTCGACGACAAGTATCTGCAACACAGCCCGGTCCGCGCCATTCTCTCCCGCATGGTCAAAAATCTCCTGGCGATCTATTCGAAGATGGATGAGCCGGTGAAGACGGCGCGGTTCACGACCTTGATTGAAATTCTTGGCGGGGAGCCCCGCGAAGAAGGCTTGTAGCCCGGCTGCGTTCTCTCTTCCCTCAGAGCTGAATCGTCAGCAGATCTTTCCCCTTCAGCACGGTTCCTCGAAAATTCTCCGCCGCCTGCCCTTTCACGTCGGCTCGATCCGCTGGTGGATAGAAGTGCGACAGCACCAGACGATCCACGCCGGCCTCTTCCGCTACCCGGCCGCATTCCCCCGCATGCATATGCACCGGCCCCGGCTTCGTGGCGGGGAACGAGCAGTCCAGCACGGCCACGTCGGCTTCCCGGCAGAGGCGGACCAGGCTGTCGCAGTATTGCGCATCGCCTGAGTAGACCAGCGTCTTTCCCTTGTATTCGATCCGATATCCTACGCTATTCAGATCAGGAACATGAACGACCCGGCGGGGAGTAATGACGGTGTCACCGATATGAAAGGCCCGATCCGTCACTTCTTTCAGATGGACCGGGAAAGGCGGATCCGCAAAGCCGGGGAGCGTGGCCATGATGCCGCGGAACAAGGCTTTCGTCCCGCGCGGGCCGATCAGAGTCAGATCGGGACGCCATCCGCCGCCATGCTTCATATAGATGAGAGCGTCAAAATAAAAAGTGATGAAGTCGGAGAAGTGATCCGCATGATAATGCGAAAAGAGGATGTGGGTGATGTCATGGCGATCGACGCCCGTTTTGAGGAGATTGGCCAGCGTCCTGGGGCCGAAGTCCAACAGCATGGTGTGGTCGGTGCGCACCAGATAGCCGGCGGCGGCCCTTGTCGGATGTAGATTCGTGCCCGAGCCTAGTATGGTCAGCCGCATGCCTAGGCAGATCCTCGTTTGAAGCTGTCACGAACCTTGATCAACAGCCGCCCTGCGTCATCGACCTCTTTCGGGCTCAATGCCCGCTCAAAATACGGTTTCAGAAATGCGATATGAGCCGCGTATGTTTTGCGGAATACCGTGTCGCCCTTTTCGGTGAGTTGAATCCTGATTTGGCGGCGATCGCTGTCGACGGGTTCGCGGCGGATCAACCCCTTGGCCGCCAGGCGGTCGAGCACGCCGGTCAGGGTGCCTTTGGTGACCAGTGTCTTGGCCGATAACTCGGAGCAGGTCATACCCTCGGTATCGCCCAGCGTCGCGATGACATCGAATTGGGACGGCGTCAGTTTCAATGAACGGATATGGCGGTTATCCGCGAGCCAGAAGGCCTGGTACGCTTCCACCAAGGGCCTGACCAGCTTGAGGTACGGGTCGTCTTTCAGATCGGGGAGTTCCATGGGCGGAGCATATTCTGCCGCGGGCAAGGGGTCAAGGGAGCGCTGTTTGCCCTATTTGTTCGTCGGACAGAGCACGGGGCTCCTTCATTGACGGCGCGAGGGATGCGCCCGTATGATCCGCTCCCATGTTGCGACGCGCTGACCGGGGCCAAGCCAATCTGAGTGCCATTGTCATTCTGCTGGGGATCGTCATTACCTCGGTGTGGATATGGAAACGTCTGTCGCTGGAGTCGCAGGACTATGTCATCGATCAGGCCATTCCGTTGGCCGCTGCGGTACTCGGTATCGGCGTGCTGGTGATGGTAGTCATCAAGAAGATCCGCCGGCGTCTGCATCAGAAGCGGGAGCGGGATCGATTACTGGCGGCCTTTCAGAGGGAAACCGTTCGCGAGAAGAAGCTCGAACTGTCATTCGCCTTAGCGGAGGTGAACGGCTATCGGGTGAACGGGCTTGAAGCGGTGGCGCCTGCGCTCAAAGAATTATGGGTGACCACGTTGCGTCGTGCAGTCGGAGAGAAGCAACATCGTATTCGCGGGATGGCAGCCAGCCACCTGGGTGTGCTGCAGGACAGCTCGGTTGTCCCGCTGCTGCTCGCCGCGCTCGAAGACGATCATGCCTATGTCCGGTCCTGCGCGGCCTTGGGATTGGGCCGTTTGCGCGCCTCCGAGGCCCGGGCAAAACTTGAAGAAGTGATGAAGGAAGACTGGGATCAGACGACGCGCAGCCGCGCCAAAGAAGCATTGGAACGGCTCACGCCGCCATGATCGCCGGTGCGGCGGATTCGGCGGTCCACTCGATCAGAGCAATCTCCGGACGGCAGTTCCACCGAAGCGGGAGAAACGACCAGCCGAGTCCGCGATTGACATACAGCCGATGGCCTCGCTTCTCGTGGTGTCCGTCGATCCGGCCGTTGCAGCCGGGCGGCAGCCAAAGGGTTGGAACTCCCGGAATCCTCCACTGGCCCCCGTGGCTGTGTCCGCACAGAATCAGGTTGGCGTGATGATGCGGCTCCAATTGATCGAGAATGTTCGGGGCGTGCGCGAGCAGCAGCGTAAACCGATGCCCTGCCTGTGCGGGCAAGCATCGGAGATCGGCCCGGTGCAGCGAAGGATCATCAACTCCGACGAGGGCCAGTTCGCCGCCGTTCGTGAGAACCGTCGTCGCTTCGTTGACGAGCAGCGTAATTTGATGCCGATCCGTCCAGTGGCGGAACTGCTCGACCGGGATGCCGCTGTAGTGGTCGTGATTGCCCAGCGTCACATAGACAGGGGCGATGGTGCGCAGTTGAGCCAGAAATCGAAAGAGGTGGGGCAGCCCCTCCGGGACATTCAGCAGGTCGCCGGTAATGAAAATCCAGTCCGGCTCTAATCCTTTGACCTCGTCGGCAATCAGATCGTGGCGGGGCTGGTAGCGGTCGAGGTGGAGATCGCTCAGATGGACGGCCCGGTGGCCGGCCAGCACCCGATGGGGAAAGGTCAGGCGGGTGACGGCATGTTGCGACAGGCCGATTTCGTATTGTGGAAACAGGCTGAAGAGGCGATAGAGGGGTTCACTCAGGCACGCGCCGATAAACGCCCGCGCATGATCGGGCCACGAATGGGCAACCCTCATTTGGTGACCCGGTCGAGTTCGGCCCGGTCGGCCGGTGAGACCCGGTAGCCTTTTTCGTAGAGTTGGGCCATGCCGGTCATCAAGTGTTCGAGATTTCGCGTGCGATACCAGTCATCGAAGCGCCCGGAGAGCGAGGCGGCCTGTGCGCCGGGAGAGCGGCTGGGATCGAACGTGAGGGCCAGGGCCGGGAAGATATCTTGTAGTTCCTCACGGCTGTAGCGGCCGTCGTCGTTGCGATCGCCCACGAGGGCATATTCATAGAAGGTCAGGCTGACGGACAACGATGTTTGCGTGCGGTGAAAATCCTGGCGGACCGAGTCCAACCCGCCCGGGTATATCCTGAGACATTCCTCCTTACTGGGAGGCTGGAGGATCGGATCCCAGCGAACTGGCTGGGCGCTCGCCGGCGCTGACGGCTGCTTTTCTCGATGGTAGAACCAGTTGGTGCAGCCGCTGGCCTGTGCGAAAGCCGTTTTGTCCAACTCAATTTGCCGTTGAATATGTTGTGTGAACTGGCGGAAGACGTCGGGTTGTTTCCCAGGCCGATCAGGATCGGCTGACGCGGGGAGGGGATACAAGCCTGCCAGGAGGGAACAGGTAACCGCCATGAGCAGCGGCATCACCGCGATATTTCCGGTATGATCGGGCATGGTCGGACGTACGCGCTTTAACATAGTTCAATATACCATGGGCCTTGGCCTTCCCCGAAGCAAGTGCAGAGATTTGTACATGATGCAACCATCGGATGGTGAAGTGTGAATACACAAGCTGAACCGTTTCTTACCGCCTCAATCCCAGGCATCGGCGGGGTGATGCGTGTGACTTGCGAGGATTTTCAGGTCGACGAACGTCCGTTGTATCTCCCTTGCGGGGACGGCGAGCATCTGTATCTAAGCGTGACCAAGCGCGGTCTGTCGACGCCGGATCTGGTGAAAAGTTTTTCGTCGGTCTTGGGGGTGAAAGCCCAAGCCATCGGGGTCGCCGGGTTGAAAGATGCGCGCGCGGTGACGACCCAGATGGTCTCGGTCCAAGGCGTCGATCAAGACCGGATCTCCCGGCTGGCAATCGACGAACAGGTGTTAAAGGTGGAAGTGTTGGGACGGCACCGCAACCGTCTGAGGACCGGCCATCATGCGGGGAACCGCTTTCGTCTGGTCGTTCGTGACGTGGCGTCGCATGCGGCAGAATCGGTGCCGGCAATCCTCGCAGAGCTGGGACGCCGCGGCGTGCCCAATTACTTCGGTCCGCAGCGTCAGGGGAAACGTGGGGACAACTATGAAGTCGGTGCCGCTCTGTTGCAAGATGCCCGTCGACGCGACAGGATGAGCCGGGCCAAGCGGATGTGGTACTTGAACACCTACCAGTCCTATCTCTTTAATCTCATTCTGGCCCGGCGGATCGATCGGATTGATCGGGTGTTCGTCGGCGATTGGGCGATGAAGTCGCAGAACGGCGCCTGTTTCTTAGTCGAGGATGCGGAAAAGGAACAGATCCGCGCCGATTGTTTCGAGATCAGCCCGACGGGCATCTTGTTCGGCTCACGCGTGTCCTGGGCCGAAGGAGAGCCCGGGGTGATTGAGCAAGCGGTCGTGGCCGAGGCCGGAACGACGCAGGAGGCGTTGGTCGCGGCAGCCAAAGACTGTGGTTTTCGCGGAGAGCGACGGGCTTTGCGCGTTCCGCTGGCTGAATTGGACTGGTCGCTTGACGGGACGGCGCTCACGCTCACGTTCGCGCTGCCTCCCGGAGCCTATGCGACGAGTGTGTTGCGGGAAATCATGAAAGCCGGCGAGGGGCAAGAGGTAAGGGGCAATGGGCGGGGGGAAGGAGCGGGCGCTGTGAGTGCATGATACGCATGATACGATGGTGTCATAACCCTCTAGCCTCGCGCCTCAAGCCCCTAGCCCTGAGAGGTTTTGAATGACCCAGGCTCAAGAAACCATCGTTCTGCGCGGCCACATCATCGATTCGCTGATCCTTGCAAAGGTGCTGGATCTGATTCTGATGATGGGAGGCTCGTTCGATCTCGAGCAGGTGGAAATCGGCCGCACCAGGGAGGATCAGTCGCATGCGCGGATTGTCGTACGGGCGCAAACGCCCGCGACGTTGAACCATATCCTGCATGCGATTCAGCCGCACGGCGCCGTGGTCGAGCGAGATTCCGATTGTGCCGTACAGCCGGCTCCTGCCGACGGCGTGTTCCCCGATGAATTCTACTCCACCACCCACTTGCCGACTGAGGTTCGCTTGAATGAAACGTGGGTCGATGTCGAAGGGGTGGAGATGGATCTGGGCATTGCTGTGAACATGCAGCACAGGACCGCCCGAACAGTTCCGATGGCCGATGTCCGCAAGGGAGATTTGATCGTGACCGGCCAGGCTGGTGTGCGCGTGATGCCGTTGCAACGCCCCCGCGAACGTGACGTCTTTGCATTCATGGAGTCGAAGGTGTCCGCTGAGCGGCCGCATGGCCATGTCATTGCCGATATCGCCCGGCGGATGCGCCTGCTTCGCGACCAGCACCGCGCCGGAGGTGCTCGATCCAAGGTGCTGCTGGCCGGAGGACCGGCCATTATCCATGCCGGCGGACGGGATGCGCTGACCTGGTTGATCGAGGAAGGCTTCATCCAGGTGTTGTTCTGCGGGAATGCCTTGGCTGCCCACGACATGGAGGCCGATCTGTACGGAACCTCGTTAGGTTACGCGTTGACTGTCGGACATGCAGTTCCGCACGGGCATGCGCATCATCTGCGAACGATCAACCGGATTCGAGCCATCGGCAGCATTCGGACTGCGGTGGAGTCCGGTGTGATCAAGAGCGGTATTATGGCGACATGTATCAGGGCTGGGGTTCACGTGGTGATGGCCGGCACGATCAGAGACGATGGCCCATTGCCTGGTGTCATCACAGATTCCATGCAAGCGCAAGCGGCCATGCGGGAGGCCATTCCGGGAGCCGGGCTGGCGCTCCTGGTCGCCTCCACGTTGCACGCGGTGGCCACCGGCAATCTGTTGCCTGCCGCGGTGCCGACCGTGTGTGTCGATATCAATGCCTCTGTTCCCACGAAGCTCGCCGACCGGGGGAGTTTCCAGGCCGTCGGGCTGGTGATGGACGCCGCCTCGTTTTTGGGCGAGCTGTCGCGGCATCTGGGGAGGGATGTGTGAATCGTCTGTTGGTATGCCCGCCGGACTACTTTGCCATCGAGTATGAAATCAATCCCTGGATGCGACGAGCAAACATCGTCGATCATGACCGTGCGATTGCCCAATGGCATGGCCTCATGGAAGTGCTTGAACAGAAGATGGGGGCCAAGCTGGAACGGATGCGTCCGGTGCCGGGACTACCGGACCTGGTGTTTACGGCGAATGCCGGAGTGGTCGTCGAACGGCAGGCGGTGGTCAGCCGGTTTCGCTATCCCGAACGTCAACGGGAAGAGGCGCATTTTGAACAGTGGTTTCGTTCCGCCGGCTATGAGGTCGTAACGTTCGATCAGGAATTCTTTTTCGAAGGCGCGGGCGATCTGCTGGGATTTCCCGGGTACTGGTTTGGCGGGTACCGGCAGCGGTCGGAGGTTCGTGCGTTTTCGCTTCTCAGCGAGCATTTCGCCCGCGAGATTCTTCCCCTGGAATTAGTCGACGGGCGCTTCTATCACCTCGACACCTGTTTGTGTCCTTTGTCGGGAGGAGAGCTGCTGTATTATCCGCCGGCGTTCGACTCTTATGGACAGAATGCTGTCATGGAGCGGGTGGATAAGGACCGACGGCTGGTGGTTCCGGAATCGGAAGCGCTGAAGTTTGCCTGTAATGCGGTCTGTGTCGGAACCCATGTCGCGCTTCCCGAAGCCTGTCCCGTCACGATGCACATGCTTCAGGAACGAGGTTATCAGGTTCATCCGGTTCCGCTGGACGAGTTTATGAAGTCAGGCGGGTCGGCCAAGTGCTTGACGCTCGCACTGGATTAGTCACCTGCGGCATTCGTCACACGTCAATCGTCAACCGTTGCTTGGGTTAATCAGTTGTGGAGAATTCCCTCTACGCGCAAGGGCCTCCTTCTTCCTCTCATCACGTTTGACGCATGACGATTGACGAATTCACGGTCTTCGTCTGAAGAAGAATGCTCCGTACAAGCCCCCGATGGTGATGGTGGTCAGCTCGATCGTGAGCAGCATGCGGCTGATGATGGCCTCAGGGGCCGGCGGGGAGAGCACATTGTGGAAGCCGAGGAATTCCGGAGGCTGAGTCGGCGGGGTTTCCCATGGAGGGAACAGCACGGCGAGGATCAACGCGCCGACCATGCCATAGAGCACATTCAGGTTCAATTGTTCCGGCGTCGTCGGCTGAGGGGGTGGTGTCGGCGTCGGTGAGGCTGACGCAGTGACCGCGAGCCGTTGACCGCACTGGGTGCAGAATCGATTAATCTCCGGCAGCGATTGGCGGCAGGTCGGACAAGTTTGCATAACAAAGAAACGAATCGGTCGGCTATTCGGATTGAGCGTACATGAATTGAACGCGCATTCCTAGCCCGGAACGCTTCCTGATGGTGAGCACTCAGAAATGGAAGGCAAGGCCGAACGAAACGATGTTCATGCCGTAGGTTGCTTTGAAACCGTACGGGAACGGATAAAGATCGGAGTTTTCTTTAAAGTTGAATTTCGCGTAGTTGTATTTCCATTCCCCGAAGGCCGTGAAACGTTTTGTGAAGTAGTACTCAAGCCCGACTTTTCCATTAAATCCCAGTACCCCGTTGTCCGAGGTCGATGCCTTAGAGCCGGGAGTTCCGACACTTTCTCCGCTGATGCGGGCGAAAAAAATGCCGGGTCCAAACCCGATGTACGGTTGTAATCGCGTTTTGGAGTACCGAAACATGAAATTGATCGGAGCCAGGGTTGCGACTCTGAAGTGGGCCCCCTGGAGAATTCCTGAACAAGTCGCCGTGCAGGATACAGCGGGATTGGCGAAGGTGTGAACTTGTTGCTCGATGTGGGGCGCGGTGGCGAAAAACTCCGCTTCCAAGCCGAACCAGCGAGCGCCGTTGAAATAGTGGCCGATTTTCCCTCCCACCATGGCAGAGTTGGCCAGGGACAAGTCGCTATGAGTCGTTCCTGCGAGGAATTGCGAGGTCGTTTCAATATTCTTGAGTCCGCCCCCGATCGAGGGCAGGGCCATCCCGAATTGTCCACCGATGTATGTTTCCGAGTACGCGTTCGTTGTGAATGCGACAGTCGCAAAGAGCAGGGTTGCTGCTAATGCGGCATATCGAATATCTCTGAAATTGAACAGCTTCATAAGGACTCCTGCAGTAGTGTTTCTAAATCATGCTATGCCGCGTGGGCCGATCTGCGAAGGATTTTCTGGAAACCTCGCATGGAGAGAGCAAGGCATGTGCCATCCGGCGAGCCCTTAGAGGATTTTCTCGCTCCTGGCTTGACAGTTCTGAGAGCGTCGTTCCGTTCGTTGACTCCTGGCAAGGGGCTTCCTATAATCCGCGCCGCCTGGCTGTGCAGTCTGCAGCCTTGGCTATTCTCACCATAGGGAACCAACTGGGATGCAGGAGATCAGATCACTCGGGGTCATTGGAGCCGGTGCCTGGGGGACGGCCCTGGCCAAACACCTGGCCGAGAAGGGGCTCGAGATTTGTCTATGGGCTTATGAACGCGAGGTGGTCGATGCCATCAATGGGACACACGAGAACCGAGCCTTTCTTCCTGCGGTTCCGCTCCCCCGGACGCTCACTGCGACATCGTCTTTGACGGAGGCGATCGGGAAGCGTGACGGCATTCTGTTTGTGGTCCCGTCCCATGTGACGAGACAGGTGCTTCGGAAGATGGCCTCCTGCCTGTCGCATCCGATTCCGCTCATCAGTGCCACCAAAGGGGTGGAAGAAGACAGCTCAAAACTGATGACGCAGGTTATGGACGAGGTCCTTCCCGAGTCGATGGAACAATATCTGATGGCGTTATCCGGCCCGAGTTTCGCGAGCGAACTCAGCGCCGGGAAGCCGACGGCGGTCTGTCTGGCCGGTCGGGACGCCCAGTTGGTGGGGCGCTTTCAGGCCGCGTTGATGACGCCGACCTTGCGGGTCTATGCCGATGGCGACCTCATCGGGCTGCAGCTCGGGGGGGCGCTGAAAAATGTGATGGCGCTGGCGGCGGGAGTGGTCGATGGGTTGGATCTTGGGCACAACGCGCGCGCGGCCCTGATTACCCGCGGGCTCGCCGAGATTGTGCGATTGGGTGTGGCCATGGGAGCCGATCCGCGAACATTCTATGGACTCTCCGGGGTCGGGGATTTGGTGTTGACCTGCACAGGGTCGCTGAGCAGAAACCATTCGGTCGGTGTGCGCCTGGGGCAGGGTGAATCACTCGATGCCATTCTGGGGGGGATGCAGGCCGTGGCGGAAGGGGTTCGTACGGCCCGGGCTGCGCTGGGCCTGGCGCGGCGGCATCAAGTTGATATGCCGATCACGCAGGAGATCAATGCGGTATTGTTCGAAGGAAAATCCTGCCGCAAGGCCGTGAGTGATCTTATGGAGCGGGACGCGAAGCCGGAGAAGGGGCAGCAATGAGTCCGGAGAGGATTGAGCAGCTCTTGAAGGACGTGCGTGCCGGTCGGGTCACGGTGGCGCATGCGGTGCAGCGGCTACGATCCATGCCGTTCGAAGATCTCGGCTTTGCATCGCTGGATCATCATCGGTCGCTCCGTCAGGGATTTCCCGAAGTGTTGTTGTGTGAAGGCAAGACGGTGAAACAGTCTGTGGCCATTGCACGCTCATTGATCAAGAAAGGCGGACCGTTTCTGGCGACCCGCGCCGAGCCGGCGGTCGCCAGAGCCATCATGAAGCTCGATCGCCGGGCCCGTTATCATGCCGATGCGCGCATCGTGGCAATTGATTGCAAGCCTGCGCGTCGTGCGGGTCATATTCTGGTCCTGACCGCCGGTACAGCCGATGTGCCGGTGGCGGAGGAGGCGCGGGTGACAGCGGAGGTGATGGGCAGCCGTGTCGAAACGCTGTACGATGTCGGTGTTGCGGGACTGCATCGGTTGCTAGGCCGGAAGGATCGACTCTTCGAAGCGCAAGTGGCGATCGTGGTGGCCGGGATGGATGGTGTGCTGCCGAGCGTCGTCGGGGGATTAGTCGATTGCCCCGTGGTTGCGGTGCCGACGAGCCGGGGCTACGGCGCGAGTTTTGGCGGCCTTGCCGCGTTGCTGACGATGCTGAATTCCTGCGCGGCCGGTGTCGGAGTCATGAATATCGATAACGGATTCGGTGCCGGGTGCCTCGCCCATCGCATCAATATGCTGGGTAATCCCCAGACTCGGCGTCCGGCGGCTACTTGACGGTCAGTTCCCCGCGCTTGGGCCAGGCCACCATCATGGTTCGCAACCCTTTCTCACCATTGGCCAACAGCTTGATGCGTACCTCGTACGCATAGGTCCCAGGACCGGCCAGTTGTTTTCTGTGGTCCTGACCATCCCAGGACAGGCGGATCGGGAGTACTGTTCGTGCTTCGCCCGGCTTGATCGACTGCGGTTGAAGGGCCTGGCGATGCGTCAGGAATCGCAGAGATGTTTTTGAGGGGGAACTGATCAATGAGGAGACTTCAAGGACGGTTGCGCCATTGAGCTCTTTCGGAAGCTGGACGTTCACGGAAAATTCCAAGGGCCCGTTTCCTGCTTCATAGGGCGTCGGGGCGATGCGCAAGTCCAGGATTTTTAATTCCGGTTCAGGGCGAGGAGCGCGAGACGGCTTTGTTTTGGCAAACCCGTCGGAGGGAGAGAGCGCGGCGAGGCTGAGGATGCAGCTCAGCACCAGGCCTGTGGTCGCGAAGCCCCCTGCGCGGCCGGTAGCGCGTCGATTCGGCAAGGTTGTTCGCGTGCAGTCGGAAGTATGTGAGGCGAAGGCGGCGGACTCAGAACAGTTGTTTATCATATACGGGGGATAACATAGCCCCCAGGGGCTGTCAATGAAAGACCGGAACCGATTGCCGTTGTAGAGCGCCTTGGGTAAGATGAGCGGCTTTTTCACGATGTGTCGATAAGGAGCGGGAGTGGGACGACGGCTGCATTTCGATTGTTTCTCGGGTGTCAGCGGCGACATGGTGCTTGGCGCGCTGGTTGACGTCGGACTTCCGCTGCCCACGCTCCGAACCGAACTCAAGCATTTGAAGCTGACCGGGTACCGGCTGGAGCAGAGGCAGGTCCATCGCGGCGCATTGCACGCGACCAAGATCAACGTCGTAATCCAACGGGGATTCGATCGGCCTCTCACGCTCTCCCGGATTCAGCGGATCCTTGCCGCCAGCACGCTGCCGGCGGTGGTGAAAGAGCAGAGCCGGGCCGTGTTCGACCATCTTGCGGAGGCCGAAGGGCTGGCCCATCGAGTCGCAATGCGCGATGTCCATTTTCATGAAGTCGGTGTGATCGATTCGTTTATCGATGTCGTCGGGGGAGTGTTGGGCTGTCATCTGCTTGGGGTCACGAAGGTCACAGCCTCGCCGGTGAATGTAGGAGCCGGAACTATTCGAACGGCTCACGGTTTGCTCCCGGTTCCCGGTCCGGCAGTTGCGGCGCTCGCGAAAGGAATTCCCATCTATTCGGAAGGGCCGCGCTGTGAGATGGCGACGCCGACCGGGATGGCTCTGCTGCGTACCCTAGTTACTTCGTTTGGATCGATGCCAGTGCTCGAGTCTGCGCAAGTCGGGTACGGTGCGGGTGATGCTGACCCAGATGGCTGGCCCAATGCGCTACGCGTCTTTCTGGCCGACGAGATAGCGTCGACCGGGCGGCCAACCGATCGAGTGGTGCAGATCGAAACGAATCTCGACGACCTGAACCCCCAAGCCTACGAGCATGTGATGGCGCAGCTGTTTGCTGTCGGGGCGCTCGATGTGGCGTTGATTCCCGTCATTATGAAGCGGAGCCGGCCCGGCGTCATCCTGAGCTGTCTTGCCTCGCGCGAACATACCGACGCGGTGCTGGAGGTGGTGTTGCAGGAAACCACCGCGCTGGGTGTCCGGATTCAGGAACTCGACCGGCAGGTGCTCCCGCGTCGGTTTGTGACGGTCAAGATCACTGGTGGATCGGTGAAGATGAAAGTCGGTGAGATCGGAGCTGGATGGGAAAAGGCGGCTCCGGAATATGTCGATTGTCAGAAGATTGCCGTTCGGACCGGGCGGCCGCTCAAAGATGTGATGGATGAGGCGCGGGTGGCATACGCACGGTTGGCGCCACGGAAGGGCAAGAAGGGGACACGTTCGTGACGCTGCTTTTCTACGTGCTGTTGTTTCTTGTCTCGGTGGCCGTCACGTTGGGTGGATGCGGCCTCTTTACCAATGCGATTGAGTGGCTGGGAAAGCGGCTCGGCATTTCTGAAGGTGCGGTCGGCAGCATCTTCGCGGCGATCGGAACGACGCTGCCGGAAACATCAATTCCCGTCATCGCGATCTTTTTCGGAAAGAGTCAGCAGGAAGCGGAAGTCGGGTTGGGCGCGATTCTCGGCGCGCCGTTCATGCTCAGCACGCTGGTGCTGCCTATCCTCGCCCTGTTGCTGATTCTGTTTGCCCGCGCCGGTAAGCGGACGGCGCAGTTTCATCTGAACTACGGCGAGGTCAGGACGGATCTGACCTTCTTCACGGTCAGCTATGCCGTCGCCTTGGGTTGTGTGTTTATCCCGTCCCATGCGGTCCATGTCGCGGCGGCCATCGGGCTGATGAGTCTCTACGCCTATTACATGAAGATCAAATTCAGCGCCGAAGACGAAGAGGGCGGCGACGGCTCGCTGGAGCCGCTATTGTTTGCCAAGCAGGCTACAACGCCGTCGTATATGATGATCGGGTTGCAGGCTCTGGCCGGTCTCGGCGGGTTAATCGCGGGAGCGCATTTATTTGTGACCGCTGCGGAAACTGTGGCCGCGACGTTTGCCATCTCTCCGTTGATTCTCGCCTTGTTGATCGCTCCTCTGGCGACGGAATTGCCGGAAATGTCGAACAGCTTTCTCTGGCTCTATCGGAAGAAGGACCGTCTCGCAATCGGGAATGTGACGGGCGCGATGGTATTCCAGGGGACCTTTCCTGTTTCGGTGGGGTTGATCGGAACCGAGTGGGCCCTGGCGCCATCGGCGCTGCTGACGATGGTGTTGGCCGTGGTCGCAGCAGGACTCTGCCTGCTCCAAATTCTCGTCGGCGGCCGATGGCAACCGTTGTTGCTGGGCGCCGGCGCCATCCTGTATATGGGGTATACGGTGTATCTCTATGTCGGGGGGTGATGTGTGAAGGGTGACGAGTGATGCGTGCGAAAAAGGCGAAGCTGGAAATGAGCGAAAAACCATTGCTTGGGATTACGATGGGCGATCCTGCCGGGATCGGACCGGAGGTGATTGCCAAAGCGCTGGCGGGTCGAGCGGTGCAGCGTCTCTGTCTGCCGCTGGTTATCGGATCGGTGCCGGTCATGGAACGGACGGTCAAGGCGTTGCGGCTCAAGCTGCATGTGGTACCGGTGCATGGCCATGATCCGGTTCCGCTGAAGGGGAATATGGTGGCGGTGCTCGATCCGATGGAGACCCCGCTGAAGAAATTTACCCCGGGCGTGGCGGCGGCTGAAACCGGCGCGGCCTCTGTCGAGTTCATCAAGAAAGCCGTGCATCTGGCGGAAATCGGCTGCATCGACGGCATCGTCACGGCGCCGATCAATAAAGAAGCCATCAATATGGCGGGCTGTCACTACCCGGGGCATACCGAATTGCTGGCCGATCTGACCAACGCCAAAGAGTCCGGCATGATGATCGTCGGCGGTCCGCTCCGCATCATGTTCGTGACGACGCATGTCGCGATCAAGGATTTGTCCAAGCTCCTGACGCAGGCGAAGATTGAAAAGGCGATCCGGCTTGCCCATCAGGCGCTCACTAAACTCTACGGAATCAAGAATCCCAGAATCGGAGTCGCCGCGTTGAACCCCCATGCCGGTGAACACGGGTTGTTCGGCAATGAGGAGGCCCGGGTGATTTTCCCGGCCGCCCGAGCCGCGCAGGCACAGGGGATTCTGGCTAGCGACCCGCAGCCGGCCGATACGCTGTTCGGCAAGGCGGTGAAGGGGCAGTATGACGGCATCGTGGCGATGTATCATGACCAGGGTTTGATCCCGTTGAAGCTTGTGGCGTTCGGCACCTGTGTGAATTTGACGGTCGGGTTGCCTATCATCCGGACCTCCGTCGATCACGGCACGGCGTTCGATATTGTCGGGAAAGGCGTGGCTGATCCCGGCAGCCTGTTGGAAGCGATCACGCTGGCCGCCAGAATTGCCCGGAGTCGTGCGATGGCGCGCGTGAAATAGGAAGGACACCATCGATGATGCCGCAGGAAGTACCCAAGGGCCTCGCAGTGATCCAACAGCAGATCAAAGAATTGGACGCGCTGGCCAAGCAAACGATCGAGGATTTGAACACGGTAGCGGGTGAGGAGCGGGTGGCCAAGTGGAAAGCCCGTACGGTCACGCTCATTACCGAGGCGGTGGGGCCGGCCGAAGGGCAGAAGTTTGCCACGATTCAACCGGGACCGTCATTTACCAATGATCTGGTCGAGGAGTTCAACGATCTGATCGACGGCTATCGCACGCCGCTGGCGGCGCTGGCGAAGCGGTTGGCGGCAACCCCACGTCCCTCTCCCGGTGCGTGAGGCGTGGGACGTCCGGATTCTCCTGCCGATCCTCCTGCCGCAATCAAACGGCTCGGTCAGAACTTTCTCATCGATCCCAACATCGTGCGTAAAATCGTCGCGCTGGCGGAAATTTCCCAGAACGACCGGGTCCTCGAAATCGGCCCCGGCCGCGGTGTGCTGACCGAGGTGCTCTGCAAAACCGCCGGCCATGTCACGGCTGTTGAAATCGATCCACGGCTCCATGACTATCTTGCTGAACGGCAGTCGGAGTTTCCCAACCTTACGCTTGTGCTTGGTGACGCATTAGTCTATCCCGTGGAGAGTCTGCCGGTCGGGACCATCGTGGTCGCCAATCTGCCGTACTACATCTCGACGCCGTTGTTGTTCAGATTGCTGGATCAACGCGATCGATTCCCCCGGCTGGTGCTCATGCTCCAGAATGAAGTGGCCGACCGTTTGGTCGCCAAGCCCGGTAGTTCCGACTACGGCGTCTTGTCCGTCATGGCGCAGTACGCCGCCGAGATCACCAAAGCCTTCCGCGTCTCCGCGCAGTGTTTCCGGCCCAGACCGGAAGTCGGGTCCGCCGTGGTGTTGTTGCGGACCAGAGAGCGGAGGGAACTCAGCCCAGAAGAAGAGCTAAAGTTCGCGTCGCTCGTAAAAGCTGCCTTCGCCCACCGACGGAAGACGTTGATTAACTCACTGCGCGATGAAGGTTACGACCAGATGCGCATCGCCGGAGCACTTGAGCGGCTGACTCTTTCTATGTCCATTAGGGCGGAAGTACTCTCCCTCGAGCAACTGATCCAACTTACGCGCTTAATGGTTTCCCCGGCATAAATACGGAGTGTCCGGATCACGTCATGATCGGCCTTGCTCCACTGTCGTTGTTTGAAACGATTTGCCCCCTGTGTTAGCATCCGCGGCATGGGTGCTACTACGTCGGCGAAGCGGGGCGAAGCCCGCCGCGCCCCTGCTCCTCCTTCCCATATTCAGCGTGAAGTCATCGGTGTGATCTTAATCGCGCTGAGCTTGCTCACGCTCTTGAGCTTGCTGTCATTTGTGCCGGGTGAAGCCGAGACGGTGGCATCCGGTGCTCCGGCGGCGGCTCCTCCACGCAATTTGATCGGGTCATTCGGGGCGGTCCTCGCCGGGGGATTCTTTTTCCTGATCGGCGGGGCGGCGTACCTGTTTCCTCCCCTGCTCGGCAAGCTCGGCTTGCGCTGTTTCTCTCAAAGTCCTGTCAGTGTCCGGTTGCGCACGGCCCTTAGTTCGCTTGCGGCGGTCTTCTTCCTGAGCGCCTTTCTGCATCTCGAAGCAACCGCGGTGCCGACGTTGAGCAGCGGTTTCGTCCATCGCGGAATGGCGGGCGGAGTATTCGGGCAAGTCCTGGCGGATGGACTCAAGTCCTGGTTTGCCAGCACCGGCGCCCACATTGTGATTCTGGCCGGTTTTCTCGTCTCGCTCCTGTTCACGACGCCGCTGTCACTGACCGAGTTGGTTCAGGGCTTTCCGGAACGCTGGGCAGCCTGGAGGGAGAAGCTTGCGGCGTTGATGCCGGAACCGGCGGTTGAACCACCGGTGGAGTCCGGTAATCGGCGGCAACGGAACCGGACGGTGAAGCAACTCCCAGAGCTCGAACGGGAATTACCCGTCGAGGCCGCGGCCATTGAGGACAGTGAATCGACCCCAGTGACCGAGTGGCCGGTGATTCAGCCGCCGATCGCGTCGTTTCCCACTCCTATCGAAGCGAATGAACCTGAGGTGGAAGCGGTTTCAACGCAGGTCGATGCCGGGGATTATGAACTTCCCGATCCGGATGAGTTGCTGAGCGATCCGACCGGCCCGATCACACGCATGTCGGACGAGGAATTGAAAGCGCAGTCAGATGTGCTCATGCGCGCCCTGGCGAGTTTTGGCATCATCGGCAAGGTGACGGAAGTACGGCCCGGGCCGGTCGTGACGATGTATGAGTTCGAACCGTCGCCGGGAACAAAGGTGGCGAGGATTGTCAACCTGGCCGACGATCTGGCTCTGGGACTAAAGGCGATCAGTTTGCGCATTGTCGCGCCGATCCCGGGGAAGTCGGTGGTCGGGATCGAAGTGCCAAACCTGGCTCGCGAAACGGTGTCGATGAAAGAAGTGGTGATGAGCGAGACCTTCACGAAGGCCCGCTCGAAGCTCACGCTGGCGCTGGGGAAAGACATTTTCGGTGCTCCGGCGATAGCGGATCTCAAAACGATGCCGCATCTGCTGGTGGCCGGCGCTACCGGGGCCGGCAAGAGCGTCGGTCTCAATACGATGTTGTTGAGCATTCTCTTTTCCGCGCGGCCGAGCGAGGTCAAGCTCTTATTGATCGATCCGAAGATGCTGGAGTTTTCATCGTACGACGGCATCCCCCACTTGCTGCGGCCCGTCATTACCGATGCGAAGTCGGCGGCGCGCGGGCTGGGATGGGTGGTGGCCGAGATGGAACGGCGGTACAAGTTGCTGTCGGAAGCCGGCGTGCGGAATATCGACGCGTACAATCGCAAGGTAGCAGGATTGCATGAGGTGTTTGCGGAAGAGACGGCGGCGGCCAATCAGCCGGAATTGCCGATGCAGTTCCTGACGGAAGAGCAGCGCCTTTCTGCTGGTGAATCGACGGATCCCGAGGTCGCCCCCGGTCCGCGGGATCGCCCGACGCCGCCCGAGCCGTTGCCCTATATTGTGGTGATGATCGATGAGTTGGCCGATTTGATGATGGTGGCGCCGAAGGATGTTGAAGACAAGATCGCCCGGCTGGCGCAGATGGCTAGAGCGTCCGGTATCCATCTTGTGCTGGCGACGCAGCGGCCGTCGGTGGATGTGCTGACGGGCTTGATCAAGGCGAACTTCCCCGCCCGGATCGCCTTCCAGGTATCCTCGAAGACCGACTCGCGCACGATTCTTGACGCCAACGGAGCCGAAGCGTTGCTGGGACGCGGCGACATGCTGTATCTGGCGTCAGGCACCGGCCGGCTGGCCAGGCTGCATGGATCCTTCGTCTCCGACGACGATGTGCGGCGGGTGGTGGACTTTGTGAAGAAACAGGCACTCCCCAAATACGATCCTGAGCTGCAATCGTTGAAGCAGGAAGAAGCGGCGGAAGAGGAAGCGAAAGACGAAGTCTATGAGCAGGCGAAAGAGTTGGTGCTCTCGACCGGTCAGGCTTCTGCGTCGCTGATTCAGCGGCGGTTGCGCGTCGGCTATCCCCGCGCTGCCCGGATGATCGAACAAATGGAAGCGGATGGAATCGTCGGAGCGGCGGGACGTGATGGGCGTAGGGAAGTGCTTGGTCGCCGAGGTCCAGTGGGAGCAACTGAAGCATGAGTGTGTGGAAAGCCTTGGTGTTCATCGGAATGGTGGCCTGTGTGCCGGTGTGGCCTGTCTGGAGCGCCGATGGTGTGCCTGATGAGAAGGCGATGCAGGAAGTGCACGAGGTCGTGAGGCAGTTGCAGGCCCGTTATGAAAAAACCAAGGACCTTCAGGCAGACTTTACGCAAAAGACCAGGATCGAAGGATTTGAGCGGCCGGTGACGTCTTCTGGCAAGGTGTACATCAAGAAACCGGGCCGGCTGCGGTGGGACTATCTCGATCCGGCGAATGAGCAGATTTACGTGAATCATGATGACGTCAAGGTGTATGTGCCGGAACATAAGCAGGTGCTCATCGGCAAGTTGACGCATATGGCCGCCTCGCAGGCGCCTTTGGAACTGTTGCAGGGGGCGGCGAAGCTGGAAGAGTCGTTTGAGATTTCTCCGGCGACGGGGAAAGAGCGCGGCGTGGGTGGCATTCGCCTCCTGAGTCTGGTGCCGAAGGGTCGGGAGTCGGATCCGGCCAGGCATGTACAACGGATTGTCGTGGAGGTGTTTCCCAAGACCTATTTTATTCGCACCGTGTGGCTTCATGAGATCAGCGGGAATGTTGCGACCTTCGAGTTTTCGTCCTTGAAACCGAATCTCGGACTGGGGGAGGAGGTCTTCGATTTCAAGGCTCCCGCCGATGTGGAAGTGGTCAAAGCCCCGGTGTTGAATTAGTCAGCCCGTGAGTAGGGTCAAGATTGTCGGGGGAATGACGCAGAAGGATAGGGCGAAGACATGCATGGGACCAGCACAATGTCAGTCACGGAAGCGGTAGATCAGGCCGTTGCGGCGCTCGATTTCGACCGGTTGCACAAGACCTACTGGGAGCAGAACGAGTTTCTTGTCATCAAGCAATTTCTTCCTCGGTCGTTTGTAGAAGCGGCGTTCGTGCCGCAGGTGGAGGGGCTCAAGCCTCGAATCAACCGAAACTATATTCCCGGGCACAAGAAGGGCGGCAGCGTGAGCTACTACACGGTGCAGGAACAGGCGCCGTTGTTTCTCGAACTCTACCGCTCCTCGGCTTATCGTAGCTTTCTGAACCGGTTGGTTCACGCGAATCTGCTGTTATGCCCTGATGACGACCCGCATTCCTGCGCGCTCTACTACTACACGGAGCCGGGGGATCACATCGGGTTTCATTACGATACGTCGTACTACAAGGGTGCACGCTATACGATCTTGATGGGAATGGTCGACCGGTCATCTCACTGCAAACTGGTGTGTGACTTGTTTAAGGACGATCCTGCGAAGGAAACGCAGCATCTTGAACTCATCACCGAGCCCGGGGATATGGTTATTTTCAACGGCGACAAACTCTGGCATGCGGTGACTCCTCTGGCGGAAGGCGAGGAGCGGGTGGCGCTGACCATGGAATATGTGACGAATCCGGAGATGGGCCGGTTCCAGCGGCTCTACTCAAATCTGAAAGATTCGTTTGCCTATTTCGGGTTGAAGACCGTGTTCAAACGGGCCTTCACCGGCCAGCGGAGATCCTAATTTCCTGTTCAACGAATCCCCCCCAGATAATGGAACCGTAGAGACGCTCAGCCTCTCACGTGCTCTTCCGCGCTGGTTGCGACGGACTGCGCGTTGATTCTGCTGCGACTTGGTGACGCGGGCCATTTCTTCGACGAGATTGCTGCATCTCTGCGAGGTTGGCTGGATACCGGTTGCCGTATCAGGAGCGTCTTGGTTTGTCCTGCTCCACGCACTCCGCGCGGGCGTCCGGCTTTCAATTCCTGCTCGCGAGGCGGAAATGGGCCTCGGTTCGCGATCTCCATATGATTGAGAGTCGCACGGATGGCACCTTCAACGAGCCAGGCCAGTGTGGTCTGTGGCGTCCAGTAAGCGGCATCCCGAAGTTGGTTGACCAGCTGTGACGGAAGAGTAATCGTCAGCCTGGTGGTCGGAGTGTGACTTGAGGAAATCCGGCGTGCATTATGTTGCGATCGAGGCGGGTCTGATCTCGAGTTGTTTTCCATGATCGATTCTACTGGAGGATTGATCGTCGACATGGCGGCCCTTTCATGATGAAGGCGATACGTAAAGACTCATACCCAGTCCGTTTGAAACAATGGTCACAATAGGCCGTGCCTCCTTGCGGAGGCACGGCGCTCATGGTCATGGGCGAAGGCGCCAGCGTGCTTCTGGATGGGCACAATCCAAAAACAGCATCACCCTGCAGAGGGGAACCCTCAGAGACAAGGTGCGTAACTGGCGGCGTCGCGCCATGCCATATCCGATCGAATGGAGTGATGAACGAAAAGGCGTCATAGCAAAAATGAATGATTCTTTCTTCAAGTGGCGTATGGGGGAACAAGTACGTACTTGTGGTACAGCAATGGATGTACCAGGCGGGTCACATCACTCAAGCGAGCGACTGAGTTCTAATGTGTTGATTTCTTACGAAAGAGAATTGAGACGACGATGATCTGGAGCGAGAGGAAATACTCCAGGGCAGACCAATGTATCTGAATCGGTTCGAGAGTTATCCGCTTTGATACAGTGCGAGAGCGGGAGGGAGCGTGAGGATCTATAGGTGAAGATGTTTCATCGCTGCAGCACAGAGGACGATGAAAAAACCCATCCAGAGAGCCGCACGTTGATAGGGGATGACTTCATAGTCTTCATCATTTTCTGCTTCATCGTCAGACTTGAAGATGACGGTGTACAGAAACAGGGTGAGCAGGCAGAGGACCAGTCCGAGCTTAATAAAGAAAATAGTCAGGTACTTGGCATTGTGCTGGATGCCCAGTTGCGTCTGCGAGGTCATCACTTGGTTGACGTAGTGTAGATTGACCCCGCCGGTAAACAGGAGCACCACCAACAGGATCCCTGCGATCTTCTTATAGTGTCGGTAGAACACATCGCTGATGGGCTTGATCTGTTCTTTTGGCACAGCTTTCTTCAGTCCCGGGGTCACGGCCATCACCAGAAACGCCAGGCCGCCTATCCAAATAATGGCTGAGAGCAGATGAAACCAATGATTGATGATCGGAATCAGGGTATTCAGATCGGTGACGATACTTTGGAGGGCGTCCATTCTTATAACTCGTGATGAGTGATGGGTAATAAGTGATGGGTAATAAAGGAAGAATCAGTGCAGGCAAGATCAATTGTTCTTAACTCATCACGCATCACTGATCACTCTTCACATCGAAGTTGAAGACCGGCGCATCGTTGCCGAATCGCTTCTTCCTGAGCTCTTCCATCAACTCGATGGTAATCAGCGGAACATTATTCTCACGGGCGTGCTTCTCGACGCCCTTCTTGACCATCGCGCGGAGAAAATAGGGGATGCGGCTCAAGCGCACTGTTGATGCTTCATCCCAGGCGACTTCAGACTCCTCCGGGATGTTGAAGGCCACCTTGATCTTCTCGCCGCCTTTGGGAGTGTAGAGACACCACTCATCTTCGTCCAGCCAGTCTCCATGATCGACGTACGGACGGGCGCGGCAGCCTCCGCAGATATCGGTATATTCGCAGTCGCCGCATTTCCCCTTGAGCTGCGGGTAGCGGAAAGAATTGAAGACGTCGGATTTTTCCCACAGATCGACGAAGCTATTCTCGCGGACATTGCCGGCAGAGAGCGGCATATAGGGACAGGGCGTCAATTCGCCGTTCGGCGTCACACGCGCGTAGTTGGTCCCGGCGAGGCAGCCGCCGCCCATGTAGCCGGTAGCTTTCGTGATGGGAGAGTTCGGATCTTTCTCGTAAGCCAGGCGTTTGAAGTGGGGCGCGCAACGGGCGCGGACCAGCATGCCCTTGTAATTGTCCTGGCAATTCACCAGATAACCCAGCACTTCTTCGTACTGCGCCGGCGTGATGTCCGTGAGTTCTTCGCCGCGGCCTGTGCACACCATGAAGAACACATTGAGCACCCGCGCGCCGAGCTGGTGGGACCATTCGATAACGGCAGGCAGCTCCTGATAGTTCATCGGCTGGGCGCTGAAGTGGACCTGGAATTGAAGGCCGTTGCGTTTGCTGGCTTCAATTCCTGCGACGGCGGCCTCCCAGGCTCCCGGGACGCCACGGAAAGAATTATGTTTGGCGGCATCGAGAGAATCGATGCTGATCCCGACCCCCATGACGCCGATCTCGACGAGGGTCTTGGCCATCTGGTCGTTGATGAGCATGCCGTTGGTCCCGAAGACGACCATGAAGCCGAGCTTTACCGCATGACGGGCGATATCAAGAATGTCGGGACGGACCAGCGGCTCTCCTCCGGTGATGACCAGAAGGCAGCCTTTATTGACTTCGGCAATTTGATCGATGAGTTTGTAGCACTCGTCCGTGGAGAGTTCGTCGTCGCCGCCGGCCGACTTGGTCGTGGCGTCGAGGTAACAATGGTCGCACTTCAGATTGCAGCGCTTCGTCAGGTTGAGTGCGACGAGGTAAGGCTTGAAGTCGTCGACGGTTCGGCCGTCATGCACGCCCTCGCCTTTCGGCCCGGGCGTCATGAATTGCGTGATCTGCTGTTGAAGCGACCCGAGCGCTCCCTGTAGCGAGGGGAGGCTCAGCATCGGGAGCGATTTACCCATCAGTTCGCCCCGGACTTCGAACCGGTGAGATTGGCAATCATGTCTTTCAGATTGCCCGTCTTCATGGCGTCGGCCATGTAGCCCTTGGCCTGTTCGATGCCTTCGTTGGCCACTTCGGCCGTAATGAGGGCCGCTCCGATCTTTTCCGCATGCTTCTCAATCAAAGCCTTGGTGCAATCGCGCATGAAGCCTTCCGGAGCCCGCTCCAGCCGTGCCTGGGCGTCAGCGCTCCAGGTAAACGGAGAGGTTTCTTCCGGTTTGGCGGCGCCGTTACCGTTCGCATGCTCGCCGTTCGTCCCATTGGCTACGGCGGCCAGCTTTTCTTCGGCTGCCGGCGCGGTGCCGGTGCCCTTATTCGCGAAAATCGGCTGATAATCCTCGTCGGCCGCTTCCTTGATCGTGGGGGCGGCGAATTCGAGCGTAATCGTCGTCATGCCGAGCTTTCTGGCGCTCTTTTCGATTCTGGCTTTGGCGCGGCGACGTTGGAAGCCGGCGGGGACCGCACGAATCGCTTCCTTGGCGTCCTTCGTCCATTGCATGGGGACGTCGTCGTAAGCCAAGTCGGTTTCCAGCTCGCCTTCGGCTTTGGCAGCCGCTTCGAAAATCTGTTTGTCGACCAGCTTGAACTTGTCGCCTTCGGCGGAGCAGACCGGGCATTTCACGGGTGTGTCGCCCTTCCCGATGTAGCCGCATCCGTCGCAGACGAAATAATTCTGGCTCATGCGGTCGAGATAGGCCTGGGTCCCGGCTGAGTTCTTCGGCTTTTCTTCGACGATGCCGGTCATCATGCCGCTCAGGGTGTTCCCCATGAGGTCTTTGGCGACCGAATCGTCCGCCTGCATC
>Ga0209253_10000843_pt1 | contig 26624 bp, 22 predicted proteins | sample FrelakmetBRP12BR_FD_187145 | JGI IMG/M metagenome (GOLD analysis project Ga0209253, IMG submission 187145) | Freshwater lake sediment microbial communities from the University of Notre Dame, USA, for methane emissions studies - BRP12 BR (SPAdes)... | ecosystem: Environmental > Aquatic >...
AACATCCATGGGACGCCCGACCCGGCTGCCGGCATGTACCAGGCCATCGGTATAGATCACGATGACCAGCCCAGCTTGGACTGGGATTTCGGTGATGACCGGGCGGGTGTTGCGCTTCACACCGATCGGGCTGGAGTCCGTGCTGATGCAATCCACCTGCTCGCCGTGTGCCAGGAAAAAAGGTGCCGGGTTGTTGCGGGTCAGCACCACCGTGCCGGTGTGCAGGTCCACTGAGATGATGTTGAGTGTTGCAGAGACTTTACCGTGTTTTTCGGTAAAGAGCGAATCGGAGGCGGCGCGTGCGGCCGCGCCATCCCGTACCCCTTCCGCCAGCAGGCTGATCACCTTGCGCACCACCATCATCGAGACGGCCTTGGCGCCCTTGCCGGAAGTCTGTCCATCCGCCAGCACCACCGACAGGCCGCCGTTGGGCCGTTCGACCACTTCCAGCGTATCTCCGCTTTCCGAGACGGCATACTTGTTCGTTTTTGCTACGGCAATCTGCACTTCCATGCTTTGATTTTACCTTAAATACTTTCCTCTGTCGGCTTCCCTGCCAGAATCACAAGTACTCTGCTCCCGTCTCCCTCCACCAACTCGTGCCGCACCTCGAATCCGCTTGCTTGGATGTGTCCCAGCAAACCGGGCAGGATCACTTCGAGTGCTACAACTTCTCCGGTCACCCTGAACAGCCAAGCCGCCAGGCGGTCGAGCAGACCTCTCCCGGTGATCCAGGCTATTGGCAGTAGCACCAGCCTCCCGCCCGGTCTAATCACGCGCCAGGTTTCCGCCAGTGTCTGTGATTCAAATAGGAATTCGGCTGGGAAGGTGGTCACCACGCTCTCAAAGCTTTTCTCTGGGAATGGCAAGAACTGTGCATAGCCACGTGTGATGTTTGGCTTTATTCCGCCCTTTTGCAGCCTGCGGTAAGTCTGGCGGCACATCTGCCGGCTCTCCTCCAATCCAAACGCTGCCATTCCGGCTCTCTGTATGGCTGCCTGCAGGTGACCCGGCCCGGGACCGATCTCAAGCACGCGCCCCTCCAGGTATGGCAGGGCGCAGTCCACCCACTTCTGCCATCGTCCCAGTGAGACTGCAGCCGCCACCAGGTCATAACTCCAGGCGAACTGGTGGTAAAGTAGCTGGAAGAAGGTACGCAGTAGCGCCCGGATCATAACATTAGCCTTTCGAAGGGATTATCCCCGGCAAAGTATCAGGGAAATCTAAAATTCTTGCCAATAAGTTCTACCCCTTTACGGCACAACTTTCAAGGATTCTACGTCTGCTGAATCTTTCTTTCCTGCCTCCAGGCTATCAGGAATAGTATCGCCGGAGGCGCTATCAAGACCCACAGCATGAGAAAGCCGATGTTCCAATCACCCTACAAGATCACCCAGGCAATTTCGCGGATGAACAGCATCGCAATCGTGAAGATTCCTCCCTGCCATTCCCAGCGCCAGGCAATCAACAACCCCAGCAGGGCAACTCCAGTAAGGCTTAACAAGAAAATATCCACTGACGCGATCGATCCGGGACCGCCGGAATCGGCCGCGCAGAAGATCAGAAGAAAAAAAACAGTAACTAGGACATTCCAGATGCAGGCGATCCAGCGGATGATTTTGACGGAACGAGGAAGGCTGTTAGTTTTGTTCATCAAGGTTTCCGTCCGCGGGAACGAAATCTACCTCGCACACTTTTACATATCACTCATGCGAAGGTTCCATTTCGATTAAAGTGTCAGGCAAAACGGAAAGTCCGGCCGTTAAATATTTCTCTCATATGGTAAAACCTTCGCAAGGTTTGGCTGGAACCATATTCCAGCGCTGCTGTTTTTGCCGGTCGACTTTCCAAAAATCGGGTGTCTCCGGGCAGCCAGGGAGACCAGCAAACTGCAAAACTTTCCATATGACAACCCAACCTGTTCTGCAGCCAGTACCGGGCTGGTGTCCATGCTGATATCCGCGTTGGGGTTGATGTCCAGAATGTAGAAAATCCCATCCCGCCGGCGGATGTCCAGCCGGGCGTAATCGCGGCAGGCTGTGGCGCGATAGCCCGCCATTGCCAGCCTGGTGAGTATTTTTACTTCCTTATCAGTCATCCTGGCAGGCAGGTTCAACTTGATCAGGTTATAGGCCTCTGATGTCGGGTCATGCTTGGATTCAAAGGTACACAGCCGGTCCCTGGCCTCCTGGAAAGCCGAGAAATCCATCTCGGCCGGGGGTAGCATGTGTAGCCGGCCGTTTCCGATCACCGTGACATGGAATTCACGACCGTCGATGAATTCTTCCACCAGAGCCGGACCCTGGAAGGCATCGAGAATATAGCCCACCCGGACGGCCAGTTCGTCCTCCGACCATACCACCGAATCGCGCGTCACCCCGAAACTGCAATGGTCCAGGGCTGGTTTGACGATTGCCGGGAAGATCTTCCAACCATCGCTGCTCGCGGAGTGGAACATCTGCCAGCGGGGTGTCGCGATGCCGCACGAATTCAACCGTTGCTTCACCAGGCGCTTGTCCTGGTTGAGGGTCAAGGCTTTCGAATCCGCCCCGGTGAAGGTAAACCCAAGCTCTTCCAGGGTTTGTGCGATCAGGTCATAACTATGCGGGATGCCTGGGATCTCTTCGCAGGTGTTGAACAGAATGCATTTGTCCGGATCATGGGATCGCAATAATCCAGACAGGTCCTGGTCTTCCAGGCAGGCTTCGGTGACCGGATGACCTTCCTCTCTTAATGCACCGCACAAGGCCTGCGCCAGCTCGTACGACTCTTCGATTTCCATCGGCAACCAGGCCGGGTCAAGGTTGTAAAGCAGGAGCACCGGCAGTTTGTTTTGATCGGGCTGCATGCTCATCCTGTCACTTCAGAGATACCGTCTTACTCGGTTGCAATACTCGGCGAATTCCATGCTGTAATGTTTTTTCAAGAAATCTTCCTCCCGCAATACCTGCCGGTGGAACAGCCATAGCGCTGCGCTGGTATAGACCAGCAGGATCCAGTTCGGAAAGTTCATGAATTGGCCCACCAGGATGGACGCAAAAGCCACATAAATGGGATTCCGGCTGAAAGCGAAAGCGCCGCTCGTGATGAGTTTGCCGGGAGCATCGGAGTCAATGCCCACCCGGAAATTTTGTCCGAAGGAAATAATGCTCCACAAGAGCAGCGCCAGCCCTGCCAGGCAAAAAAACACGCCACCCCATGTGATCAGCCCGGGATGAAAGAATTCCTGCTGGCTCACCGTGGGGAGATGGAATACGGCGGCAAACACAAGATAGGAATAAAAAAGTGCAAACGGCGGGATCAGGAAATCCGTCCTGTCTATCTTGCCGAACTGCATTGCCGCTATCCCCCTTTTTTTCAGCAGGATGACCCGGGTTAAGACCATTCCAATCATCAAAACAAAGGTAAGACAGGCAAAATACCCAGGCATGGGAATACATTCCTCAAGCCCCGGCTCTCGTCTGCTCATTAAGACTGCTCGTATGCATTCCCCTGCCCCGTCGTTTTCCAAAGCTTCCCTAGTGCGGCACCAGGAACTCACCCAGCAGCAGGAACAGCACATTTGGGCCTGGCAGAATGGTCAGCCAAACCATCCAGGAGCGCTCGCGCTTTCGGATTAGTGCGATCAAGCCAACGATGCCGGATGCCAGTCCGCATAAAAGCATGAGAATTCCATAGAAGGGCAATACTGCCATTTGCCAGGGCGTATTCGTATTCAGGCGCCAGAGTACTGCGGCGCTGATAACATACATCCCCACGAACGTTGCTGCCAGGCCAACCGCCCACCATCCCAGCTTTGTACTGGGACGTCGCCAAAAATTGGAACTGGCTTGAACACTCATTTTTCCTCCATTCTGAGTAAGGATGACGCGCCGGGTTGCTACGGCGTGAAGCTGACCGTCTTTTCCAGGCAGGTGCCTGCCAGTCCATTCTGCGAACAGACCAGGATGGTGGCAGTGATGTCATGGCCGGTCGGATCGAGTGCAAATCCATCCGATGTCGTAAAGCCCACTTCGCCGGCCTCCAGGTTTAAATCCGTTTTGGAATCGCATGCCGCGCTGTAATAGGGGAAATCGTCCCAGCTGACTGTTCTTGTAATGGAAGTGTTTTGATCGGTCACGCTGACCCGGTCGGATTCCCAGGTTGTGGCGCCGTTGTTCGTGATTTGGAATTTAAACCGGTACAGGCCCAGGCAGTATTGTGTGGCGGAATAAACCACGTTGACGGAAGCCACCGGGGTGGGGGTGTATGGGATGGAAACGATCGGCAGCCCCGAGATGTCGCCGGACACGCTGGCATTCTGCGCCCACAGCCAGCAGGTCACCTCCGGCTTGGAGGGTAGCTTGATGATCATCGTATCGGTCAGCACACTTCGCCCGACCACCTCGGCGCTTTCGCCTACTTGGAGAACGCCCAGCAGGGCGTACTGCGTGGTGGGTCCTGAACGGCAGTTGGTGGCGACAGAAACCCTCACCATCGGCTTGGACGGCGTCAGGGTGAAGGTCGCGCTGGGGGTAAATGAGGGTGTGAAGGTAAATTCCGGCGTATCGGTTGCCTGGGCGGCCAAGCTGGTGGTCTCGGCATTGGCCAGGGCAGTCTGGGCGAAGAGGGTCTCAACCAGCGCGGCTGCCTGCGTCTCCACGGGCACTGCCTGTCCCTGGTTCGGTTCAGTTGCCTGACCTGATTCTGACGGAAGATTGCAGCCCGGCATGACCAGCAGTATGACCGCCAGGACAATCAGGATCATTATTTTATTTGACATTGGGCCTCCTCTCTTCGGCAGATCCAACGACTATCTCATCATACTTGATTTTTTAACCTTAAAAATATTCCCCCTCAACATATGGATTAATCGGTGACCCTGTTCGATCTCAAGGGAATGCCTTGAGTGTAATATTTCATACTTCCGCGAGTCACACCCATCGGTTCACATTTCGCACGGAAAAGAGAGTCATATATACTTCTGATTAGCCTCCAGTAGTTTGCCTATATGCCTGGGACCCTCCACTGTTACGCCGGCAAGGTATCCCCACACACGTCATAGATCGATTCTTTTCCAGAATCCCGGATCGATGGGTTGTTCCTCCTTATACCCATTAAAGACATCCTCTGGAACCGTTTGAAACCATATGCCGAGGAATGCAAGATCCATTTCCGCGTTTCCGTAGCAGACCGCCGGGTCAATATCAACCGCTCCCAATTCGGTGCTGATGAAGTTGTTTTGTTGAGCGTCTCCATGCAGAAGCGTGGGCACAGGCTCAGGACCCCACAGCCTGGGAAGTCGTGTAATGAGCTTTTCGACTTGCTGAATTACACTTGGGGGCAGATATCTGGAATCAATTGCCAATCTTAAATTTGGCAAAAGCCGGCGTTCCGTATAGAATGTTGCCCAGTTACTCATTGGAGTGTAATTAGGGGAAGAGGCCCGATGTAACCATTCGTTTCCAACCCGAACCGATCCCACTTGATTGGATGGAAGCGGGCAAGCGCTTGACCAATTTGCCGCCAGTGGCGGGGAGTCCTATCAACAGCCTGCACCGTCTCAAGAACCAGGATACTTGCGCCGCCTACCACTGAAATGATGCCGATCGGAGTGGGCGTTAAGATACCGGAACGTTGAGAAAGGAGCCGTAATCCTGCCAGTTCGATCTCAAACTGTTCCTGTCCATTCGTCGCTTCACTGTATTTGGCAAAAGCCGAATAAGAGCCATCTGAAAGAATAGCCGCTGGATGGCAGGCAAACTCTGCGATATCTTTTGACTCTTTCACATTCCATGCTCGACCCGTGAGTTCGGAAAAGTATTGTTCTAGAGGTATGTAATGGACCCCAAAAACTGGACACGTAGCTAAGCAGGAATTATGATCCAAGAAAGGGATCCAGATGAACGGACAACGACGGAAGTAGACAGCGGAATTCAAAGCCGGGTTGGTATTGGATATGTTTACCGGGTAAATGAGTGCCTCTCAGGCGAGCCGGGAATATGGGATCAAGGACTCGGTGCTATCGCGGTGGAAGCAGGAATTTGTAGAGCGTTCGCCAAAGCTGTTTGAAAAGGGGGGTGGTGGGCAAGACGAACGCGATCGACGGATCGCCGAATTGGAAGGCATGGTTGGGCGGATGGCGCTGGAATTGGATATGAAAAAAAAGTATCGCGGTACTGGGACTCGGGCCGGAGCGGAAACGGGAGCTGGTAGCCATGTTGAGTGAACAAGAAGGCTATCGGGTGAAAGTGGTGAGCCAGTTGCTAGGTTTATCCCGCAGCACGTACTACTAGCACGCCCGACCAACCGAGGCAAGCGAGTTAGCAGCCGCGATTGAAGGCATAGCGGGTCAGTTTCCGACCTATGGGACACGGCGGGGCATGCATCAACTCCGGCGACCTCCGCATGAGATTTGGGTCAATCGCAAGCGTGTACAGCGGATAATGGCTCAAAAAGGGCTGCTGCGGGCGGTCAAACGGCCCAAAAAGCGCACGACCGACAGTGACCACCCCTACCCGCGTTATCCGAACCTGACGAAAGATCTGCTCGTCAGCTATCCCGATCAGGTCTGGGTCAGCGATATTACATACATCCGCCTGCAGCAGGAATTCGTCTATTTGGCGATCATCCTGGATGTCTTCACCCGTGCGGTGCGGGGCTGGTGTCTCAGCCGCCTGCTGGACCAGGAATTGACTCTGACCGCGTTGCGATTGGGCCTTGAAAATCATCGGCCGGAAATCCATCACGGCGATCAGGGCATCCAGTATGCGGCCTACGGATATATCGGCTTGTTGAAAAATCATGCCGTTCAGATTAACATGGCTGCAGTCGAGAAGGCCGAAGAAAACGGTTATGCCGAGCGTTTTCATGCGGACAATCAAGGAAGAGGAGGTGGACCGATCTGAGTATCAGGATTTCCATGATGCGTACCGTCAGATTGCACAGTTTATCAAGCAGGTCTACATGACGAAACATATCCATTCGGCTTTGGTTTACCTGACCCCGGCAGAGTTTGAGAGCACTTGGTGGCGCTCTCAAACTCTGCCAGTTGAGGTTTCCCCCTAAGCATGCCCTATAAAGTGTCCAACTTTATGGGTCCACCACAAACAGTTCACCACTTCCACCTCCTCTCCCAATCCAAACCGCATTCGGGCCAATCGGATCTCCTCCTTCAACTTCATTAGGTCCCGCCCTGGCACACTCCGTAGCCGGGGTGCTTGCCCAGGACCCACACTGATCCCCAATTTCCATTCCTTTTGGCTCAACTCAATCGCCATGTAGAGCCGTCTCTTTTCCGTAGTATCATTAATCTTGCAGGCCGTTTCTCGGTTCATTTGCTCCTCCTTTTTGAGCATTTTCGAATTCGACAAATTCAGAGTACCACATTGTCCCGATATTCTTCGGGGGAAACGACCTGCTTTTGCAAACCACTTGACCTAACCTAGCATTTTATCTATACTGACAACGTGCTTCAATAACTTGCTTATTTTGATCGGGAATCCTTTCAACAGGGCTGATCGGACTGTCTTTGATCTAAAAATTGAACGTAAACAATGGTGGTCACAAAAGGAGATCTCTATCTGGAATTAAGTTATGAAGAACAGGCGATTATTTATTGTTTTTTATCTTACTATTACTCTCATAACTCTTAGTGTCTCACCAGTATTGGCCGCTCCTCCCCTGAGAGTCACGATCAACCAGGCTGCCGCGCAGGCTGACCCGACCAGCGCCTCGCCGGTTAACTTCACAGTGGTATTCACAGCCGTGACCAACGACTTTGCCACCGGCGATGTGACTTTGAGTGGTTCGGCCGGGGCAACCTCTGCGATAGTGACAGGCAGCGGCACTAATTACAACGTAGCGGTGAGCGGTATGACGGCGAGTGGCACGGTGATCGCAAGTATTGCGGCGGGCGTGGCCTACAATGCCTCTGGCACTCCCAATAATGTCGCCACCTCCAAAGACAATACTGTCACGTTCGAGATCACGCGTCCGACCGTCACTTTTGACCTTCGGGCTGGTTCTGACTTTGGCGCTTCCAACTCGGACAACCTCACCAATGCCACCAGCCCAGTTTTTGATGCAGTCTTCATTGAAACCGTTACAGGATTTGCTTCCACGGATCTCTCCAATATTGGTTCTGCCACCGGTTGTGTTTTTGCGGTTGGGACAGCTTCTGGGCTCATTTATCCGGTGACCGTTTCCTCCTGTTCGGAGGGTACGCTCACCATACGAATAGCAGCCGGTGCGGTCACGGATGTTTTCGGCAACCCCAATCTACAAACCGACGGACCGGTTGTCACGCTGGACCGGACTGCCCCGGTATTCTCCGCCGTCGCACCTGCCACGGGTGCCTTTATCACCAGCATCACGAGTTCTTCAGCCGTCAGTTATACTTTGAGCGAAGCCATTGCCAGCGGCGCCGTCAGCATGACCTGGACTGGTGGGACGGCTGATGGAAGTTCTCCGCACATCTGCGCCCTCACCGGCACGGCTCTGGAGAACGGTTCCCATAATAGTCTGGATCTCTCGGACACAGCCAACGCTTGTACCGTCGCGCAGTCGCTGTTCAATGGCGCCATCTATACCTTTGCCTTCATCGGAACCGATCTGGCTGGCAATTCCGCTGCCACTGTGACGAGTACCTCTGTGACCTTTACCAGCGCTACCATGACGGTCGTATTTGATCTTCAGGCCGGATCTGATACGGGTGCTTCCAGCATGGATAACCTTACCAATGCCGCCATCTTCATAATTAACGCCAGCTTTACTGAGGCAGTAACAGGATTTTTTACCGGCAGTCTCTCCAATGCCGGCACCGCCACCGGTTGCGTATTTTCGGTTGGTATACCTTCCGGGTTTACTTACCCGATTACTATTTCCTCCTGTTTGGAAGGAACGCTCATCATACGGCTGGCAGCTGGGGCGGTTACCAATGGTGGCGGTTCAAGCAATACTCAGACTGATGGACCAGTTGTGACGATCGACCGGACTGCTCCGCTGTTCTCTGCCGTTACGCCAGCCGCGGGTGCCATCATCACCAGCATTACTACCTCTTCAGCCGTCAGTTATACCCTCAGCGAATTCATCGCCAGCGGTACCATTAGCATGACCTGGACGGGTGGGACGGCCGATGGAAGTTCCCCGCACATCTGCACACTCATCGGCACAGCTCTGTATATGGGTGCCCATAACAAATTGAATCTTTCCAATACGGCTTCCGCATGTGCGGTTGCACAGTCCCTGGTCAGCGGCTCCATCTATTCCTTTGCCTTCAGTGGGACGGATGCGGCTGGCAATGCGGCTGCCGCCGTTACGAATACCTCTGTGACCTTTGATAACACCGCCCCCAGCGTTTCCTGGGTTATGCCGGTTGGGGATCATGAGACATATGATGTGACAAACCAATCCGTTCAGCTCTCCATCCAATCCTATGATGATGTTGGCGTATCATTAGTTGTTTTCAGACGCTGGGATTACTTGAACCATATCTGGATTGAAATTGGCAGGTTCTCAACTTCCCCTTATACCCTTACCATCGATGCTAGTGTACTCCTCCCGGCATATAACCAGATCAATGCAGATGCCTTCGATGCCGCCAATAATGTGCTTTCCAATTATATTTTCTTATATCACTTGTATGAAACCAGGTTGCCTCTGCTCATGCGCTGATTGCTGATTAGAAATTGATATCCTGGCGTTTCGACTTCCTCATCACTTGTAATTGCGCCTGCCAGACCAGTCCTTCATTAGAAAAAGCCCGGTATATTGCCGGGCTCTCGTTCTCCAGAAAATCTGCCTCCAGCCGGACCTTGCCGGGCCAGGAAAGAAGGCAGGGTTGTCAGGATTTCTTATCTACGGTGATCAGATCCATGCAAAGCACCACAAAGGCGATCGAAACCAGTACCGCCGAGATCATCTGTAAATGTGGTGTGTAAGATCTGAATATATACAGCGTGATCAAGTGTGCCGCGTAGGAAAGCCAGCCAGCCGCCGCTATGGCTACCGCAACCCAAAATGTAATTTTCTTTGGTGAATTAAGCTTCACGGGTTCTACTCCTCAAATCTGTATGTTCTCAACACCCCTGGAAGCGGATATGCACAATCACATAACCAGGGTTTAACCGGATCCGGTCAAACCCTTGAATATGTCGCCAGCCTCCGATTACTCGGTCTCTACGGATGGGCGCTTCTTGGCAACGGCCTTTTTGGCGGAATCAACAATATCTTTGCCGTGTACCTTGGCGGAATCAACAAACTCCTTGCCGCGCGTCTTGACCTCGCCGGTCACCTCACCGGCTTTCTTTGCAAGTACGTCCGCTTGCTGGACGGCTTTATCGCGTAGTTCAATGCTCTTATCCTTGATCATGGTACGCGTCTCTTCGCCGGATTGGGGGGCAAGTAAGAGCGCCGCCACGGCTCCTGCCACACCGCCCACCACAAAACCGATCAGGAATGTTCCAAAATCATCATGGTCAGACATAGAATTTCTCCTTTTTTGGGAATGAATTACTTGTGTTTGATGCCGAACAGGCTGAAAAGCTTGCGCAGCCCGGCCAGGGTTGAATTCAGCTTGATGACCGGCTCCACCAGGTTTTCGCTTAGGAAGGCCGTGGTGCCGCGCAAGGTGTTGACCGTTTCACTGGTGGACCGGAGGATCGGCTTGACTTCATTTTGCAGTAAATTGATCAGGCTGGCCAGCTGGATGATCAGCACTACCAGTGCCGCACCAATCAGCAGGCTCTCGAGCGCCAAAAAGATAATGAAGATGTCACGCACGTTGGCGGCGGTCGCCGGACTTTTTACAAGGAAAATCACTGCCAGGACGATTCCGGCCACCAGGATGACCGCTCCGGCAATGATGCCGGCCAAGATCCAGCGCTGTTTGCGCAGGTTGGCTTGACGGTCAGCTTCTTCTTCAGGCGCGGGAAGTTCTGGCATTTCGGTCATATGTGGTCATTATAGCACAAATAGGTTGGTACTCCTTTCCTTCGCTCATGAAAGGCATGCTTCTTTGGTCATAGTCGGGAATTTTCTTATTTCTTCTTAAGGAAATGATGACTTCCGGCCTCGCTGGGAACCCGGGATTCTATTCTGCGCTTATAATTGCCGGACATATCCTTGCCGTCGGTTGCCGATGTGACCACCTTTCTTTCTGATCAAATACTTGTACTATTCATCATCCTGGCCGCCGGGGCGCTCCTGGGTAGCCTCTCCTGGCGCGGCATTTCGCTGGGCACCGCCGGCGTGTTTTTTGTCGCCCTCGTCTTCGGCCACTTCGGCTTCTCGGTCCCGAAAGCGGTCATGGACCTTGGCCTGCTGCTCTTTGTCTATGCGGTTGGCCTGCAGGCCGGGCCGCGCTTCTTTCGCATGTTCCGCAAGCAGGGTTTGCGCTATGTCACCATTGGAGTCGCTGTCGCCTTGACTGGAGCCCTGGTCACCCTCGGCCTGGCTTATCTTATGAAAATCCCGGAAGATTTTGCGGCCGGGCTTTACGCCGGCGCACTGACCTGCACACCCGCGCTTGCGGCGGCCATCGATGTTTTTGCCCGTACCGTTCCGGAGTTGGCTGCGTCTGTCTCCGTTGGCTATGGCGTGGCATACCCGTTCAGTATGATTTTTGTGGTACTGCTGGCTCAGTTCCTGCCGAAATTGTCCAGGCGGGATATAAAGGCTGAAGAGCAAAATTGGTTGGCCGAGCGCGCGAAGGAATTCTCTTCGCTGGTGGTGAAACAACTGCGCATTACCAATCCAAACCTGGATGGAAAATCGCTGCGCGAGCTGGACCCGCACCGGCTGGCGCACGTCAACATCACGCGCCTCCGCCGCGGTAACCAGGTTTCCATGGTCAAGCCTGATTTCGTCCTGCACCTGGGGGATGTTGTGATGGCTGTTGGTCCGCATACCGAGATGGAAAAGATCAAGCTGGTCCTTGGCGAGGAGACCGAGGTGCCGATGGATATGAACTCCAGCATCGCCACCCAGGATTTTGAATTGAACTCCTCCACTTTTGTTGGCAAGACTCTCGCCGGGCTGGGCATTTGGGAAAATTATGGCGTGGTCATCACGCGTGTCCGCCGCCAGGGATTGGAGATCAGCCCGGTCGGCACCGTCACGTTGGAAATGGGCGATGGCCTGCACGTGGTCGGCGACCGCCTGCAAGTGCAGGAGTTCGTCCGGCAGGCCGGCGGGGATACCCGCAAAGCTGGCGAAACCAACATGCTGCCTTACCTGCTTGGCCTGGTGCTGGGGATCGGCCTGGGGCTGGTTCCGTTCCGGCTGGTCAGCGGGGTGGAGCTCAAGTTGGGCATTGCCGGGGGTGCCTTCCTGGTCAGCCTGCTGCTCGGGCATTTCGGGCGCATTGGCAGCCTGCGCCTGGTGGTACCGGCCGCGGCCCGCAACCTGACCCGCGAATTGGGCTTGATGCTGTTCCTGGCGGGTGCCGGCACCACCGCCGGCGCGCAGTTGGTCCAGGCCATTCAGAAGCAGGGTTGGAGTCTGCTACTGGCCGGCGCCGCTGTCACCCTCCTCTCGGTGGCGGTTGGCTTACTGCTGACCATCAAGGTCTTCAAGCTGGAGACGCTCGGTTCGCTCGGCGCGTTGACCGCCGCCATGACTAATCCGCCCGGCCTCTCCGCCGCCAACAACCAGACCGTCACCGATCAGGCCACCTTGGCCTATGCCAGCGTTTACCCGGCCGCCCTGATCTTCAAGATCCTGTTCGCCCAGATCCTGGTGACGCTGCTGCTGCGGTTTTAATGATGTGACTGTCACCTCGCAGGGAACTGTTTCATGGCCTGACAGCCCTGCACACAGATAAGCTGCGCGAGCTGGTAGATTTTTGTCGTCAGGGCGAATTCAAGAACAGGAGAAAACCCATGCCCGATCCCGTCATTTCTGAATTCATGACCCGCATGGCCGCTGCCTTCGACCCTGCCAAAGCTGCTGGTATCGACGCTGCCGTCCAGGCCAGGCTGACCGGCGCGCAGGCCGAGGATTGGATCGTGACCATCCAGGACGGTAAATGCACCATCACTCCGGGCACCGCCCCGTCACCCAGGCTGACCGTCACCTGCGATGCGGGTGACTTTGTAAAGATCTTTTCCGGCCAGCAAGACGGCATGCAGGCCTTCATGCAGGGCAAACTCAGGGTCGCCGGCGATATGGGCCTGGCCCTGAAATTGCTTAATCTTTTCAAGGTGCGTTGATTTTGGATGATGGTAAAAATGGACATTGGCGAGCGAAAGCGCTCGCTTATCTCCATTTTTACATATTATGAATATATTCCCCAATCCAATGCGCCCGGGTCCTCCATCAGTGAAAAATCCCACATCCCTTCTCCCAGCTCGAGACTGACCGGCATGTTGAGAGCTTCGGTGGCCTTCTGCTTGATCACCTCCAGCATGGCCGGCCCATAAGGGCAGAACGGCGTGGTCAGCAAAACGGTCATCCTGGCTTCCTTGTCGGCGATACTGACCTTGCGGATCAGACCCATCTGGATCACGTTTAGCGCGATCTCCGGGTCCACCACTTCGGCCAGCTTGGCGCGCAACGGTTCAACCAGTTCCGGGTGCGTTTCATGGATTTCCCAGTGGATCGGGTTGGCAGGTTCCTCGGCGCTCATTTTGCCATCCCCTCCGCCTGCACTACGTAGGTGCAATGGGCATCCCCCTGTAATACGCACTGAATTTTCTCGGCCGGCACGGCCAGCATCTTTGAGATCAGCGTCTGGTCCACCGTGCAGACTTCCGGGTGGCTCTGCCCGATTTGCAGGTACGGGCAGGTGATCTCATGTATCTGGTACTGCCCGCCGGTTTTTTCCCACTCGATCGTGAAGCCTTCCTCTGTCAAAAGGGACTTGGCCAGATCCAGCCGTTCTTCCATGTTCAGGCCCTTCATCTGGCTGGTGTATTCCTCCGCCAGCCCGTCTGCCATTTCGGCGAACAGCTTGCTGACCACCGGCTCGGGCATGCTCTCTTTCATCTGTGCCAGCAGCCGGGTGGTCAGGCGCAGGTAGCGGGTGGGGAAGCGCTCCATGCCTTCCTCGGTCAGGGAATAAACCAGGCGCGGTCTTCCCACCCCGTGTCGTTCTTCCTCGGTGCCCACCAGGCCCTCCATCTGTAAATTGGTCAGGTGGTGGCGCACGGAGATGGGATTGATGCCGACGGCCTCGGCTAGTTCGCTGATGGTTGTGTGGGGCTTCCGTAGCAGCGTTTGCATAATGCGATCACGCGTACTTTTCATAATTCGGAGTATATCAGTCTCATTGAACTTTGTCAATAATATAGAAAATTATCATAAATATTCATTTGGGATGGGCACCGTCCCGAAGGTTGTACTGTTCTATCGGATGTATCTATTCCATCCTTCGGGACGCTTTCCTATTTTCGCTGAGAACACAGAGTTCGCTGAGCATTTTCAAGGATTTCTCCGCCTGTCCCGGGCACTTTCGGGGCGCTTTTTGCGGGCTCAGCGGTGAATGTCCGAACTTTTGTCCGAACATCATGATTTACAGGTGGATTTTTATCCCGGAATATGCTACCATATTCCTGATGGTAAAATTGTTTTTCGCATACCTGTTGAAAAAGTTGCTTGCAGTTTGATATTCCAAAGGAGGCAGGGCATGAATCGCAGAATTGTCACCCACAAGTCGCTGGCCGAAGGGGAACCCCGCACCATTGACAACTATTATGACAAGTTATTGAAATACATTCCGGCCGATGTGGTGGCCGCCTGGATCGTGGTCAGCGCCCTCATTTCCAGCGCATCCGGCATAGCCGCGGCGACGTTCCTGTGGGTTGCCTTTGGTATCGGTGTAATTCTTACCGCTGTCTGGACTTGGAAGTTGGCCTCCCTGCCCGGTAAGGCCACTGCCTGGACCCAGATCCTCATTTCAACGGGAGCATTCATCGTTTGGGTGTTCGCCTTGGGCGGGCCTTTCGCTACCTTGAGCTTCTACAAGCCGCTTTATGGTGCTCTTCTGATGATATTATATACATTGGTGGTGCCGCTGATCAATCCCCCTGAAGGCTAGCACATCAGGTCATCCTTACATTAATGTGGGTAATTAATGACCGATAGTAGCACTTGGATTAACCAGGCCAGCCTTTATATTCCGCAAGACAGGCGGGCGGCGATCGCACTCGGCCGGGACCTGCCTGAGAGCGTGGAGGGAGCGGCCTTATTTGCCGATATCTCCGGATTCACACCCCTGACGGAAGCCCTGACAGACTCTCTCGGGCTGCGGCGGGGTGCGGAAGAGCTGCCTTTATACCTTAACGCCATTTATGATGCCCTGATCGGGGAGGTGGACCGTTACGGCGGCAGCGTGATCGGCTTTGCCGGTGACGCCATCACCTGCTGGTTTGATGAGGCGCTCTTTCAAGAAAGGCCAGCTTCTCAAGAAGGTTTGCCGCCAATGGATGCGGGTTCTCAGGCCGTGTTGCGAGCTGCCAGTTGCGCCCAGGCGATGCAGTCCGCCATGCGGTCCTTTGCGGTGGTGCCGGTGCCGGGGCGGGAACCTGTGGCCCTGGCGGTGAAAGTGGCGGTGGCCTGCGGACCGGCACGCCGCTTCCTGGTGGGCGATCCGGCCATCCTGCGCTACGACATGCTGGCCGGCGAAACACTCTACCGCATGGCCGAGGCCGAGCATCATGCCAAGCGCGGCGACGTGCTGTTGGATGAGCCCGCGGTTGAGCGGCTTGGTAACCTGCTGGAACTCGATGAATGGCGGGAGGAGCAACCCGAGGCCGGAGAAGGCCGGCGCTTCGCGGTGCTGGCCGGCCTGAAAACCCCCACCGAGCCAACCCCCTGGCCCGACTATCAACCAGGCCAGCTCACAGAAGCACAGGTTCGTCCATGGGTGCATGCGGCGGTGGCGGAACGTCTACAGGCTGGTATGGGCGAGTTCCTGACCGAGCTTCGCCCGACCGTGGCGATCTTTATACGCTTCAGCGGCATCGATTACGACAACGACCCGCAGGCCGGGAGGCGGCTGAACGAATATATCTGCGCCGTGCAGGACTTGCTGCTCCCGAGCGGGGGCAACCTGCTGGAAATCACCGTCGGCGATAAGGGCAGCTACCTGTATATTTCCTTTGGAGCGTGCGTCAGCCACGAGGATGATGCCCGTCGGGCAGTGCTGGCTGCCCTGCAGTTGTGCAAACTAAAAACCGGTCTGGCGGAATGCGCAGAGGTACAGATTGGTGTCACGCGCGGAACGATGCGTACCGGCGAATACGGTGGCAAGACCCGCCGCTCCTACGGCGCATTGGGAGATGATGTGAACCTGGCAGCCCGTCTGATGAGCCGGGCGGCTCCCGGGGAGGTGCTCGTCAGCAAGCGGGTGCATAAAGAACTATCTGCCGCTTCGGCGACCGGGACAGGCTTCCTGACGGAAGGGTTGACCTTTGAGCCGCGCCCGCCCATCCAGCTCAAGGGCAAAGCCGAACCGATCCCAGTCTTCGCGGTCACCGGCCTCCAGCAGCACCGGGCGATCCGCCTGCAGGAACCCACGTATGGTTTGCCGATGGTCGGCCGGGAAGTCGAGCTGGCGGCCATCGCGACCAGGATTGATCTGGCATTGCAGGGCCGGGGCCAGGTGGTCGGGATCACCGCGGAAGCGGGCATGGGCAAGAGCCGCCTGGTGGCAGAAGCCATCCGCCTGGCGCGCTCGAAGGGCTTGGAAGGTTTTGGTGGAGCCTGCCAGTCGGACGGCACGCAGACTCCCTACCTGGTCTGGAAGCCAATCTGGTCGGCGTTCTTCGACCTGGATCCTGAAGCGCCGCTGCGTCGCCAAGTCCGCAACCTGGAGGGCGAAGTCGAAGACCTGGCTCCGGATCGCCTGGAAGCGCTGCCGCTGCTCGGCGAGCTGCTTGGCCTGCCTCTGGAGGAAAATGATTTCACCCGGACCCTGGAACCCAAGCACCGCTGCAGCGCCCTCGAAGCGCTGCTGCTCGACTGCCTGCGTGCCCGGGCAGGCGAAGCCGGAGAGGACGGGAAAGGACTCCTGCTGGTGTTGGAAGACCTGCACTGGATCGACGCGGTTTCGCGTGACCTCCTGGAGCGGGTGATGCGCGCCATCTCAGAGCTGCCCGTGCTGGTGATCCTGGCCTACCGTCCGGCCGAGTCTGTTCAGGTAGCAGTGCCGGGTGCCGGGGCAACCCCGAACGAGCTGCAGGTAGCAGGATTGGAGGCTCTGTCCCATTTCACCTGCCTGCGCCTGGGCGAGCTCTCGCCTGCCCAACTTGAACAAGCCCTGCGCGCCAAGCTGGCCCAGTTGTACCCCGAATGGCGCGGAGCGGCGCCGAAAGCCCTGCTGGAGCGGGTGATCGCCCAGGCCCAAGGTAACCCTTTCTATGCGGAAGAGCTTATCAATTACCTCCACGATCGTGACCTGGACCTGCGCGACCCGGCTATCCTGGATAAGGTGGAGCTACCCGCCAGCCTGAACAGCCTGGTGATCAGCCGGATCGACCAGCTGGCCGCCAGCCAGCAACTGACCATTAAAGTTTCCAGCGTGCTGGGGCGCGTTTTCCGTTTCGAGCACCTGGTGGGATACTATCCCGAGTTGGGCGAGCAGACCAAGGTAAAATCCGATCTCGAAAACCTTTCCATTCTCGACCTGACCCCATTGGACACCCCGGAACCCGAGCTGGCTTACCTCTTCAAGCACCTGATCACACACGATGTTGCCTACGAGCTGCTGACCCACACCACGCGGGCGCGCCTGCACGAGCAATTTGCCGTTTTCCTGGAAGCCCGGGCGGGCGAGGGAGTCGATTTGATCCTGGACCAATTGGCCCATCACTATGAGCGCAGCGAGAACCTGCCCAAAAAGCGCGCATATCTGGTGAAGGCCGGCATGGCGGCCCAGAGACGGTATGCCAACAAACCTGCCCTGGATTATTACCAGCGCGCCCTGCCCCTGCTGGCTCCAGAAGAGCAGCCGGGCGTGCTGCTCAAACTCGGCCAGGTGCATGAACTGGTCGGCTGCTGGGAGGAGGCAGGCACGGCGTACGGGCAGGCGCTCGAGTTATCGGAACGCAGCGGAGCACGCGCCGAACAGGCGCACGGCCTGGCGGCCCTGGCCGAGTTGGACCGCAAACGCGGCCGGTACGCCGAAGCGGTGGGCCGGTTGGATCGGGCGAATGAGATCTTCCTTGCCCTGGGTGACCGGGAAGGTGCGGCCCAGGTGCTGCATTTCCAGGGGACCGTCGCCACCCACCAGGGCGATTTCCAGGCAGCCCAGAAGCTTTACGAGGCGAGCCTGGCCATTCGCCGGGAGCGGGGCGATCAAGCCCAGGTGGCCAGTCTGCTCAGCAACCTGGGCATTGTCGCGCGGCTGCAAGGTCGATACAAGGAAGCCCGCCAATTGAACGAGGAAGCGCTCAGCCTGCGGCGAGGGCTGGGTGACAAGTGGGCCATCGCAGTATCGCTTAACAACCTGGGTAACGTGGCGATTGACCAGGGCTGCTTTGACGAGGCCCGGCGGCTGCATGAAGAAGGTCTGGCACTGCGGTGGGATGTGGGCGACATGTGGGTGGTGGCCAACTCGCTCAACAACCTGGGCAACCTGGCCCGTGACCAGGGCGATATCCAGCAAGCAGAAGCTCGTTACCGGGAGAGCCTGAAGATCGTGCGCGAGTACAACGACCGCTGGGCAATGGCCTACCTGCTGGAAGATATGGGCAGGCTGGCGGCTTTGCAGGACCAGCCCAAACGAGCCTTGCGTTTGACCGGGGCGGCCGAGGCGCTGCGACAGGCCATCGGCGCACCGCGCTCGGCGGCCGAGCAGAAAAAACTGGACAGCGGGTTGGAAAACACACGCCAAAGCCTGGGCGAGCCAGCCATCACCGAAATGCTGGAGGATGGCCGCCGGATGAATTTTGAACAGGCAGCCGCATATGCGGCCGCAAACCAGTAAAATGTTTATCATATGGTAATTGGGCTCCCATGGTTAGCTCAATACCTCATTAAAAATCTATGCGTAATCCCAGGAGGCTTTCTATGAAGCGCAAGCTATTTTCTTTTGTCTTAATTCTGTCAATATTGCTCAGCCCTGCAACAGGCTTTTCATCGACAGTCCGGGCGCAAGATGCCGAGGTAGTTTGCTTTGTGGACGACACTGCCGGTGGAGCGAATAATGGATCCACATGGGTAGACGCCTTTACGGACCTGCAATCTGCGCTTTTACCCACCAGCGGATGCACCCGGATCCTGGTGGCAAAAGGGACGTATCGCCCGGACGATGCCTCGGCAACTTTTCAATTGCGCAGCGGGCTGACCATCCAGGGCGGTTACCCGGACGGCGGCGGTGATACGCCGGACCCAATCAGCAATGTAACCATTTTGGACGGGAATAATAATCACTATCACGTGGTCACCGGCAGCGGGGCAGATTCCACCGCACTGCTGGACGGTTTCACCATCCAGGGCGGCAGTGCTAATGGTTTATCCCCAAATAATTCGGGGGCAGGTGTGTACATAAATAACGGAAGTCCACGCTTACAGAACCTGGTGATCAGCGGCAACACTGCCGGGGCACAGGGAGCTGGATTGTACACATATGGCGGAAATCCGATCCTGGACACCGTTACTTTTTCCGGAAACGTTGTTGGCCCTGGCAGTGGTGGCGGGAACGGCGGCGGAATGTGTATCGGCAGCGGGAGTCCCAGCCTGACAAATGTAACATTCATTAACAACCGCGCACAAGACTTGTCAGGAACTGGTGGGGCGGGAGGCGGTTTATTGGTAAGGATGGCAAGCCCAAGCCTGGACCAGGTGGTGTTTACAACAAACATTGCCAATGGGTTTGGGGGTGGATTATCCATAAACAATTCAAGCGTTGTGATGACCAATGTTACCTTCAATGGAAATCAAGCCGGGCTGGGCACACGGGGCGGAAATGGTGGTGGAATGTACCACGGGAGCAGCACTTCTTCCACTTTTACAAGCGTAACCTTCAGCAATAATAAAGCCTACGCTGGAGGCGGCATTGGTGGAAATGGCGGTGGTTTATACTTGACCGGCACCAGCGCCAGCCTGACCACCGCTACTTTCGATGGCAATTCAGCGCTAGCCAGCGGAGTAGTAGGAGGAAATGGCGCTGGCTTGTATATAGACGGAATTGATGCCGGCCTGACAGGTGTAACAATAAAGAACAACATTGCAGATACCACTATTGGCGGTGGCGGTGGAATTTATATTTCCAACGCAAGTCCCAGCCTCAATAATGTCACGGTAAGCGGAAATGAATCTTATAATGGCGGGGGGGTTTATATCACGGGTGGCAGTCCAACTCTTAGTAATATGACGATCTCCAGCAACACGTATCACGGTGGTGGAGGCGGCATTTACCTGTATGATGGCAGCCCGGTGTTGACCAATATTACCATCGCTGGAGGTGGCGGTCTTTATAATGCCAGCATGAGGGGCGGCGGACTTTTGAGCGAGGCGGGTAGTAACCCGGAACTATCTGGGGTGACTTTTACTTCCAATATGGCTCACGAAGGTGGCGGGATGTTCAGCGCCGATGGGCAACCGCATCTGACCAATGTGACTTTTCAATCCAATATAGCGGTTTCAGGCAATGGCGGCGGGCTTTTCAGTAATTCTGGATATGCCAGCCTTTCAGATTCCACGTTCGACTCGAATAGCGGTAGTAGTGGCGGAGGGGTCTACCTCAATGGCGGCAGGCTTGACATGCAGGATACTGTCGTTAGTAATTGTGATTCCGGCGGCGGTAATGGGGGAGGGGCATATCTGACTTCAGGCAGCGATACGTACTTGCACGACAGCACATTTACGAATAATTCAACCACCGGAACTGGAGGCGGCCTGTATATCGCCGGAAGGATCACCTGGACCGGCGGGACCTTGTCCGAGAACACCAGTAACGGCATCGGCGGAGGCGGACTGATGCTGGACGGCTCATCTCCTGCAAACTTTAGCAACCTAGCCATTGACCTCAACCAGGCCACGTCCGGTGGCTGGGGAGGCGGTGTTCGTTCGGATAATTCCACAGCTACCTTTACCAATTTGAGGTTGACTCGGAACACCGCCTGGCAAAGTGGCGGCATGATGCTGCAAAATTCCAATGTGACGATTGTGAATGCCACCATTGCCTATAATGATGCTCCCCACGATGGGGTCGCGATCTACAGGAACGGCGGCAACCTGTCCATCTCTAACGCGATTGTGTGGGCTCACCGGGATGATTACTCTTCAATCAACTCGGCTACTGCCATCCACTCAAGTCTCCTGGAAGACGGCTGCCCGGCCGGGGTAGCCTGCACAGGCCTGGTCTCTGGTGACCCGAAATTCATTGACCAGGCGAACGGAGATTATCGTCTCCCACCGCTCTCTCCGGCGGTGGATGCCGGCGATACGTCCACTCTGCCAGCAGATCAGTTTGACCTGGATGGGGATGGGAATCTGAGCGAGAGCATCCCGGTGGACTTGAGGGGGGAGCCCCGGCTTGTCCTGGGCCGGGTGGACCTGGGAGCCTACGAAGCCCAGGTATGGAACTCCAACTGGACCCAGGCAACGACGCTAGTGCTCGAACCCGTTCAGCCAGGCGTGTCTTCGGCGAGCGTCAACCGCTACGTGGATCTACCGGGTCAATCGCGCTGGTATAAGTTCAGCATCAAGCCGGACAGCAAGGTGATCGTCACCCTGACCGGTCTGTCCGTAAACTATGACCTGGCCTTGTATAGAGATATTTCCCAGATTTTTTCCGAACTCAGCTCCAACCAGGACCTCGTCCAAATCAGCGCTGAATTTGCTCCAGACACATTCAGCCCGGATACATTCTCCCCGGACACCTTTTCGCCCGACACGTTCAGCCCGGACACCTTCTCGCCGGACACCTTTAGCCCGGATACTTTCTCGCCGGACACCTTCAGCCCGGATACGTTCAGCCCGGACACGTTCAGCCCGGACACCTTCTCGCCGGATACCTTCAGCCCGGACACCTTCAGCCCGGACACGTTCTCCCCGGATACGTTCAGCCCAGACACCTTCAGCCCGGACACGTTCTCCCCGGATACCTTCTCGCCGGACACCTTCAGCCCGGACACCTTCTCGAGCGCCCAGACCCGCAGCCTGATCGCGGTTTCCGCACATGATGGGACACAAGGCGAAGGCATCCTCGTCAATACCTGGACCAAGAGCGGTGATTTCTACCTGCGGGTGCGCGGCCGCAACGGTGCTTTCAGCCCGGATGTGCCCTTCCACTTGAATGTGACCATGCTGAACGGCGCCTGCGGCCTGGTCAGCCCGATCCTGCCAGCCTCGGATACCGTTCTGCAGGCAGGCAATGCCCAGACCCTGATCCTGACGGATCTGGACAAGACCGAAGGCAGCAGCGCAGAGAAGACACTCCTGCAGGCCAACCTGTCTGCCCTGGCCACCCGCACAAACGGGCGGGTGGTGAACGTCGGCGCGGATGCACGCGTCCACGCCGCTTATGTGCAGGCGCAGGCCCAACCGGCCTGCGTGTACGCCATGAACCTGCAGGCCGAGGCGATCAAAGCGATCGTGGATGGCTTTAGGGAGCGCAACCCGGGTCTTGCATACATCGTGCTGGTCGGGAACGACCATGCCATCCCGTTCTTCCGTTACGCCGACAATGCCCTGCTGGCCAGCGAGATCGAATACTCGCCGCCCGTGCAGGATAACAGCACCTCCCAGGCCAGCCTGAAATCGGGTTACACGCTCAGCCAGGATGCCTACGGAGCGGCTAGCGAGGTTTCCTATAAAGCCGGAAGCCTGCCGGTACCCGACCTGGCAGTCGGGCGCCTGGTGGAGACCGCCTCTGACATCAACCGGATGTTGAGTGCCTACCTTGGCACACCCGCCGGGTTCATCAAGCCTGCGAATGCCCTGGTGACAGGCTACGATTTCCTGGAGGATGCTGCCAATGCCGTGAGGGATGAACTGCAGGCCAGCCTGGGTGCGGCGGCCATGGATACGCTGATCATGGATAGCCACCTTTCCCCGGAAGATCCATCCGCCTGGACGGCGAACGACCTGCGCCTGCACCTGCTCGGGAGCCGGCATGACCTGGTCTTCCTGGCCGGGCACTTCTCGGCCAACAGCGCCCTGGCGGCCGATTATAAAACGCGCCTGCTGGCGGGGGAAGTGTTTGCCTCAGGCACGGATTTCACCAACACGCTGGTGTACAGCGCCGGCTGCCATTCCGGATACAACATCGTTAATGCGGATGGGGTGCCCAACGTGACGGAGGAGCCCGACTGGGCGCAGGCGTTTGCATCGAAAGGGGCCACCTTCATCGGCGGCACCGGCTACCAATACGGCGACACCGACTTTATTGAATACAGCGAGCGGCTCTACCTGGAGTTGACGCGACAGCTGCGCTACGGCAGCGGGCCGGTATCAGTGGGTAACGCGCTGGTACAAGCCAAGCAGGCTTACCTTGCCAATACCGCGCTGATGCGAGGCATTCACGAGAAAGCGGTGCTGGAAGCCACTCTGTTTGGCCTGCCCATGCTTCAGTTTGATCTCCCGGGCCGCATCCCGGCTCCGGTCGACCACTCCGTGGTGACAGATACGACGATCTTCCCGGATGACCCGGGCCTGACACTCGGCCTGGAGTATGCCGATCTGCATGTCACACCGACCTTCATGGAACACAGCGTGGCGCTCGACCAGATAACCAGCAGCGGTGGAACCAGCACGGTGAATGCTTTCTACCTGGAAGGACCGGACGGCATCGTTGTGAATCCAGCCGAGCCGGTGCTGCCGTTTGTGCTGCTGAATGTCACATCCCCGCAGGACGGCTATGTGCTGCGCGGCGCCGGCTGGCGCGGAGGAAGTTATACCAACCTGCCTGACAAGCTGCCTCTGACAGGCGCCGCCACGGATGATCTGCGCGCCATGCACACGGCTTTCTTTTCGGATGTTTTCTACCCGGTCCGCCTGTGGAACATCAACTACTTCGACGCGCTGGACGGTTCCGGCGGGCCCACCCGGCTGGCGCTGATGCCCGCCCAGTACACCAGTACGGAGCCCGGTTCCCTGACCGGCACCCTGCGGCGGTTCAATACACTGGATTTCCGACTTTTCTACAGCAGCAACATTGAGAGCTACCGTGCGAGTTCTGATAATCCGGATTCAAACTATCCAGATATGACAAACACGCCGGCGCTATCCGCCCAGCCGGATATCTCCCACATCGCTTCCACCATCAACCCGGATGGCACGGTTTCCTTTGAAATCACGGTGACCGGCGATCCGGCGGCCGGCATCCAGGAAGCCTGGATCGTCTATACATACGAAAATGGCGGGCTTTCCGGAACATGGCTGCCACTGGATCTGCACCAGGACCTGGAAGATACGCGGCTGTGGAAGGGTACGCTCAACCTGAATGGCAATCCTGCTGCGAGCTTGCGCTTCATCGTGCAGGCGGCCAACGGGGTGGGGCTGGTGACAGTGATGACCAACAAGGGCGAAACCTACCAGTCCGGAGTGGACCCGGCAACCCCACCAGAAGGCCAGCTTGCAGTGACCCTGACGCTCGAGCTGCCGGCTGCCAGCGGGTTCTACGGCAGCCAGCAATCTTTCAGCGCCATGGCGAGCCGGGATGGCGCCCCCATCGTCGGTCTGCCGGTCAAGTTCAACCTGGGCGGGCAGGGGCGGCTGGCGGTAACCGGAAACGACGGCCGGGCAAGCGTGAATTTCTTCCTGGTGGCCCAACCAGGTGAATACAGCCTGGAGGCCGCTTTTGACGGGAATGCTGCCTATGCCTCAGCAGCCGACAGCCGTGTTTTCACGATCGAACCAGGCACCAGTGCGCTCGTGCTGACGCCCAAGCTGCTGGTTGTCCTGCCCGGCGCGATCGCAGAGTTTTCTGCCCGTGTGACCAGCGGGGACCTGCCCCTGGCTGGCAAATCCGTGGCGCTGACGGTGGATGCCGGAGGGGTCAGGAAGTATACCGGCGTGGCGGTGAGCGACTATGCCGGTCGGGTGAGCTGGAAGGTACCTGGTCAAAGCGTGGGCAGTTATGTGGTGAAAGCCTGGTTTGGCCTGCCTGTCACGGCGGACCTGGACCTGAGCAGCCGATACTATGCCGGCTCTTTCGACACGGCTGCGCTTGTAAACCAGTTCACCTTCGGCGGTTTCTACCCTCCAGTGGCCAATCCGCCTGTTGCCAACAAGATCAATGCCGGCAACGCCGTACCGGTCAAGTTCAGCCTGGGAGGAAATTACGGGTTGAAAATCTTTGCGAAGGGCTACCCGAACCTGGTAAAGACAACCTGCCAGGTGAAATATATCAAGCCGATCGACCAGAAGGTTAACGCAGCGATGAGCAGCCTGACCTATGATCCGCTCACGGGCCAGTATAAATACACGTGGAAGACTGATAAAAAGTGGGCTGGTACCTGCGGCTCCCTGGTAATGAAATTCATTGACGGCACGCAGAAAACCGCCCTGTTCCAGTTCACCAAGTAGCCATGGCAGCCATCCGACTTAACCGTGACGGTTGAGTCCTGGAAAGGCATGGCGGAGTGGTCCTAATCATCCAGGTCAGGGACGCCGATGGTTTCGGATGTCCTTGACCTGGGATACGAAATGATGGATTGATAAATGTTTGTGTGTGGGAAACGATCCTGTGGGAGGAAGACTAGGTTGGTGGCAGCTTTTAATTTGACTCTTATCCTCTCCGTACCTGCTGATGGGAGCGCACAGCGGGAGAATTCTTCTGTCACGGGGATGGGGATCATAATGCTCGGTCCTTTACGAATCGCGTAGATTAATAAACTAGAAAAATGTGATAAATATTGACAGTTCTCCTTGCGCGTGCTATAATGCCGTTTTGGCAGAAAACGGCAGTAAAAGGAGTATTAATGTCCGAGTTGGTCATCAAGAACCTGCATGTCAGCATCGAGGATAAGGAGATCCTGAAGGGCGTGGACCTGACAGTGAAACAGGGCGAAGTTCATGCCATCATGGGTCCCAACGGTACCGGTAAATCAACGCTGGCATACACTTTGATGGGCCACCCTTCCTACACGGTCACGCAGGGCGAGGTCTGGTTTAAAGACATGAATATGCTCGAAATGCAGCCGGACGAGCGTTCCCGTTTGGGTTTGTTCCTGGCGTTCCAGTACCCGGTTGCCATTCCGGGCGTGACGGTGGCGAATTTCCTGCGCACGGCCGTCAATGCCCGCCGGCACGCCCAGAACCCGGAAGACAAGGGCATTCCCATTCTTGAGTTCCGCAATATGCTCAAGGAAAAGATGGAGTTGCTCAAAATGGATTCCGCCTTTGCCGGGCGTTATTTGAACGATGGTTTCTCGGGCGGTGAGAAAAAGCGCGCCGAGATCCTGCAAATGGCGGCGCTCAAGCCGGAGATTGCCATCCTGGATGAAACCGATTCCGGTCTCGATATCGATGCCTTGCGGATCGTCGCGGATGGCGTCAATGCCCTCACCGGCCCGCATCTGGGCGCGCTGGTCATCACCCATTACCAGCGCCTGCTAAATTACATCAAGCCGCAGTTCGTGCATATCATGTTGGACGGGCGGTTGGTCGAATCGGGTGGCCCGGACCTGGCCTTGCATCTCGAAGAACAGGGCTACGATTGGGTGCGCGAGAAATACGAAGAAGAAAAAGCCTGA
>Ga0209253_10000844_pt1 | contig 26600 bp, 24 predicted proteins | sample FrelakmetBRP12BR_FD_187145 | JGI IMG/M metagenome (GOLD analysis project Ga0209253, IMG submission 187145) | Freshwater lake sediment microbial communities from the University of Notre Dame, USA, for methane emissions studies - BRP12 BR (SPAdes)... | ecosystem: Environmental > Aquatic >...
CTGGATTGAAAAACGAACGCAGATAAAAAAAGAGTAATGAGAGGTAATAATCCTTTCGTCATAGTTGTTGAAGAGAAGTCTGTCATTTTTTATTAGGGGGAGTCAAGCCAAAAGTAAAAAAAGGCAGAAGTATAGAGAACTCCTGCCTGGTAAGATCATAACGCAACATTTATTCAACTTCACTTTTAATCAGTGCCAGTACTTCCTCAATAATTCCTTTTACGGTTTCTCGAGCGTTCTCATTACTGGTTACCATTTCAACTACTACAGGACTCAATTGGTAGTAGAGTCTTATGATTTCCTGACCCTCGGGTGTTGTGCTCAATACCGTGTCCCGGAAATATCTCAAAAGTGCCGTTTCCTCTGAATACTCACCATAGAGCTCCTCAGTGGGGCATAGCTCTACGGTGGTGGTAGTGGTCGTGGGACCTATGGTGGTAGTCGTAGAAGTTGGCCCAACCGTGGTAGTGGTAGTAGTATCGGTTGACTGACCACAACCATATACATACACGTTTCCTAAAATATCAAATCCCGACATTGAAAGTTCTGATTTATAGGCAGATATAAGGAAATCATTCGAGGGGAAAGAGCGGAGGTTAACGATATATACACCGTTAAGATAGTAGTTAAAATTAGAAGATTCCCAGGAAACGGTTTCGGAAGGAATATTGTATACCGTTATCTTACCATCTTGTTCATATTGTGGGGTAGGGGTATAGGTGTAACGCTCATAGGTGTTGGTTATGGCGAGATTGCCACCTGTAATACAATCCAGATCAACCGGTACATTGAGGTATTCTGTCGGTCCTGAAACTTGCTGATCAGATGCTTCAATTGGGTCCAGATAGGTATCTCCTGGAAAGGATGCGGTAAACTGATGGAGCTGCGTAAAACTACTCCCTGACTTCTGGTAAAAGGTAAGAGTGGCATAGGAAGTAGTGTCTGAATCAAGTGGAACCCATTGAATCCCAATATCAACCTTGTTGTCGCCATTGAGGTCCCAGTGGGATTGAATGAGTTGATTTCCACTCACTACCCCGGTTTCCCAAATCTTGCTCAGGGAAAAGTTACCCCCTTGCACTGAATTAACGGTAACGTTTGAGGTGTGTTCCTCAAGATCATAGTATTTAATGGCAAGTTCATCCCACCCGTCACCGTCACAATCATTGGGGGCAATGGTAAGTGATGCGCCATCATAGGTATAGGTGCCAATCTTGGTATAGGGTGCGTCTGCTCGATAGGCATGGAGGATGTTCTTGTATTCACCTGATGCTTGCCAGCTTTCAGTGATGAGGAAGTTGCCAGTGGTAATCCCTTTGTCAACTTTGGTAGGATACATCTCTAAAAGAGAACTAAAAGTGGCGATCATACAGAGGTCATTGCCAGGCTGGCTGCTCTCAAAACGAACGAGTTCGTTGAAACTGCTGAGCCCCGATGGCTGATAAGAGATGATAGAGCCGTTTTCGGTTGAGCCTTCCTGGGGGTTAAAATTGACGGTTAGATTTAATTTACCATCTCTCTCGAAATCGTAGTGGGTATCATTGGTATGCACCATCCCGCCAGAGTAACTCTGTTCCCAGAGGAGCTGAGTGAAGCCAACGCCCCCCGCATCCTTACTATATACTTTCACTTTTCCTGTTTCCTCTTCCGTGCTTGGATTGGTTTCATTAAAGTTGATTACCCATTCATAGTCACTGGTTCCAATAAGATCAGCAGGAAAAGCGGAGAAAAGCGGATAGATAGGAGGTAGAGAAGAGGTAATGGAAAAGACTGATGATTCCCATAGTTGGGTTCCGTTGAGGGCGTTATAGATAATAATTTTTACCTGATACTGGTTACTTGCCAGGGTAGTAGCTGTTATCGCAATGATTTCATATGAGTCATTCTGGTCAATATCATAAGGACCCAGTATTCTTGAGATGTTTCCTGGAGGAGTAATCCAGTCATAGAGGGTGGTAAAGGTGTCTCCCTTTACAAGCTTAAAGGAGGTGGTGTTCGTGTCTGCCATTACATCTTGTTCATACTTTAGGCATAAGATATCATCTACCCCATCTCCATCGATGTCTGCAATGCATATAGGTGAGAGGTTTCCTTCCATTTCTCCATGGTTCCATAGCTCGGTTAAGGGAGCTGCAGGTGTGTCAGAAGAGAAGAAAAAAATACAAAAAAAGGTAAAGGAAAGTATTCTTATATACCTTGTCATGGTTCCTCCTTACGATGGTTTTAATTATTTTGCATTTTTCATTGGTTAGCGATTTTGTATAACACAATAAAAAAGCAAAGTAAAGGTAGTTTATTAGTAGTCTCAAATAGATACGGAATGTCTTTAATACTTTTTAAATTTATCTTTTAGCTTCATCCCTTCTTCAACCAATTGCAGCACTCGTTCTAGCTGGAAGGGCTTGTTGACTACCAGGTCCACTCCGCTTTTCTTTACTTCATCATCACTCATAGTAATCTGCCATCCGGTGATGATCGCCACCGGCGTCTTATGGTCTATGTCTTTTATTGCTTTGGCTACCTGCCAGCCACTCATTTTGGGCATTCCCAGGTCGTACTTTTTCTTTTTAAAAGCCCTTTCCCTGGCGGTTCTTCAAACTTATTTTCATCGGTGTTTCACTTGCACAGCTGAGGTGGTGCAGCTTATTAAAGGTGATGAATCGACGGACGCTTTCACTTACATGGATGATGTCCATGAAAGGTATTCCCGTTAAGCTGCCTTTCTCATATCCTAAGAGTCTTGCAAAGGAGAGATTCGTTTTTAAAATAGATCCCTCTGGATCGGTAATAAATAAACATTCACTAGTGCTTTCAAACATATTTTCAGGAGTGTCTAAGGTATTCATAGTAGGGGATTCCCAAGGGGTTAATGATTGATACGCAGATTACAATACGCTGACCCTTAAGACGTCCGAAGTTGCCTTTGCTGAGAGCACTCCCTCGCTGGTGGCGCTCGATAAGGCTAGATTCCATTGTGGTAGTATAACTTATTGATAAATTCCCTTAGGTCTTTGACGATGGCGCTGCCTTCGCCTGTGCCCTTTCTGTCTAAAAAAAAGCTTCTGATCCCCAGCGAGCGAGGGATAAGGTAGTCAAATTCAAAGTGATCACCAACATGGATGATCTGGGTATGGTGGATGTGGAGGAGGGTGCAAATTCTCTGATAGAAGTCAGCGGTCTTTTTAACTTCCCTAAAGTCTGAGGTCGCAGAGAAGGCGTAATCGAAGAACGGGGTAAGCTGAGCCTTCTCTATTTCAGTTTCTAAAAACTCTCTCGCGGCATTTGAGGTGATAATGAGCTGGTATGAAGCACGGCGGAGCGATGAGAGTACCTCGGGAACTTCGGGGTAGGCTTTAATGAGATGGGTAAATCTCTGGAACAGGTTTTCCCAATTGCCATCGAGCTTAAATTGAGTAAGCCAGTAATGTATGTTGTACCACTCCAAGGCCTTATCTCCTACCTTGTTGTATTCTTGAACGATGAAATGCTTCGCTTCATCATAGTCACACCCATAGTGCTCCACATAAAGCTCCGGTATCCCCTGGTGCCACACCATCTGGCTGAACTCATCTGTCACCAGGGTACCATCGAGATCAAAAGAAATAACCTTCATTAGTGTATCACTCGCAGCATGTACCTCTCATAGTGAGAGGTGAGGGAAAGCGGGGGAGGTGTCAGAGTGTCTTTTCCACCAGGGCGTACGCACTGTGATTGTGGATACTCTCTAGATTTTCTGATTCCACACTGAACCAGGTAATATTGGGGTTACGTTCAAGCCTCTGTGCGACGTTTCTCACGACATCTTCAACAAACATTGGGTTGTCGTATGCCCTCTCCGTGACGTATTTCTCATCGGGTCGTTTGAGGAGGGAGTACACGTCGCTGCTCGCGGATTGTTCAGCAATCCTAATTACCTCTTCAATCCAGAGGAATTTTTTGAATCTCACTTTTATGGAAACAATCCCTCTCTGGTTATGCGCCCCCTTCTTAGACATTTCTTTGGAACAGGGGCAGAGGGTGGTTACGGGAACTTGCACCCCGAGGCAGATATCAAGGGTATCGTTGAGAGAACCCCACAGTGTACAGGTGTACTCCATAAGGCTCTTTGCCTTAGATACTGGTGCAATCTTTTCAATGAAGTAGGGAAATTCTATTTCCAGGTGTGCTGATTTTGCATTGAGTCTTTTCTTCATCTCCTCTAAAATAGTAGAAAGGTTCTTAATGTTGATTCCCTGGCGATAGTAGTTGAGGATTTCGATAAACCGGCTCATGTGGGTTCCCTTGAAGTGGTAGGGAAGGTCAACGTACATGTTGATGGTGGCGATGGTGTGCTGGGTTTTATTTTTTTTGTCGAGCACCGTGATAGGGTATTTGATACTCTTTACCCCCGCTTTGTTGATAGCAATATTGCGGTGGTCTCTCCTGTTTTGGACATCAACCATCAGTTTCGTATGTGCCATAACATTCCCCTTAAGGGAGGTAAGAAGCTTTAGAAGTTTCAGATTCCCCCACCGATACTTGTACCAGTTCAACCGGGCTGCCTTGTAATGACTCCTTGAGCTGGTTAAAGAGGTAGGCTGCGATGTTTTCGGACGAAGGGTTGTGAGTGGCAAAGTAGGGAATTTCGTTGAGGTGGTGGTGGTCAAACTGTTGGATGATCGCATTAGTTTTTTGTTTTAAAAGTTTAAAATCAATAATGAGTCCTGCTTCATCAAGTGTTTTCGAAGCAACCGTTACCTCTACCTTCCAATTGTGTCCATGGAGGTTTTCACACTCTCCCTGGTAGTTCCTCAGGGAGTGGGCAGCGGAAAAAGAGGTCTGAATAGAAACCTGATACATGAAATGCCTCAAGGGAGTTTTGGGTAAGAAGCTTAGAGAAAAATAGCAACATTTTCCTACGGTGTCAACATGGAAACACTTAATCTGGTTTACATTACCTCTATTTTATATTATGATACACAGGTTTTCTAAAAAAAGCTGCAAAGAATATCCACAGAGAGGTTACCAGAAATGTCGGATAGGTTGAAGAGTGCTCAAGAGATTGCCATGGAAAAGCTTGATAGGATGGTGGGAAAAGAGACAAGAACACTTACTGACGATCAGAAGCAAAGGATTGCTGAAATCAAGAGAGACTATGAGGCTAAAGTAGCGGAGAAAAAAATCATGCTCGCGGGGTGTAAGGAATTAGCGGATGAATTGCAGAAGTTGCATCAGGAGCGGGAACGAAAGATTGAAGCAGTGTACCGGGAAGCTCAAGGAAATACCTAGGAGCATGCGCTCAGGCATCGGTATCATCCCAGCGATCATCCGTCACGGTAATCTCAATAGTTTTGTGTTGTGCCTCTCGGTCGGCTATCAGTTTTTCTTTTGCACTCAGCGAGTCGTAGCATGAGGCACAGAGACCGGTGAGGTTCACACACATTTTTTTGGTATGGCAAAGGAGACAGGTTTTATCCTGAATAGCGAGTGCTGCTTTTTTGGTATCGGTGAGCAGTGGGCTGAGAGAGTCTTTTACTTTCCTCGCGCTCCCAATGCTAATTACCTTATGGTTTTTTTCCTGGTTTTTTTTCGCCATGGTTCCCTCATACGAGCATAGGTAGTAATGAAGGTATAGTAGTATACCCCGAATCTAGCGTTAAAGGCACACAATAGTTAATAAGAATGCGTGAAACGTTTTCAAAGTGCCTGCCCTCATCTTAGAGAGTAAAAAACAAAGTATACCACACTCATAAAAAAGAAGCATCTCGCAGGTGAAGGAAAGGATAGCAAAGAGGAGGAAGAAAATCAAAGAAAAATCTGTACAATGTGGGTTACTGTCTTCCTTTTTTATTCTTAACCTCCCTAGCACTGGATGCGGGCTATACTTTTTTAAAAAATCAAAGGTAGTAAAAGAGTGGGTGCAATGAGCAAGGGAGAAAAAGCAGGTAGAGGTTGTGACCACCTACTGTCTCGGGAAGATTTGTGATAACACCCGCGGGGAAACGAGATGAAACAACCACCTCAAGAATATAGTACACAGGAGAGGTTAAGAAGCATACCTTCGGTGGAGAGAATTTTAGAATCTCGGCAGGTGAAAGAGCTTCTCCAGAGGTATTCGAGGACAGTGGTGCTTAAGTCCATTCAAAAGAAGTTAGAGAAGATGAGAAAAGAGCTATTGGATGCGCGGGAACCAGCAACGGAAATAGCACCACTTACTGTAGAGGCTATTGCGTGCGCACTTGAGGAGGAGATTATATCGTGTGCAACACCACATCTTGAAAGGGTAATCAATGCAACGGGGATAATCCTCCACACCAATTTAGGAAGATCTCTGCTTCCTGAGGCGTCAATGGCGCATCTGAAAGATATTGCCCTTGCCTATTCTAATCTGGAGTATGACCTGGAAGAGGGGCGGAGGGGTTCCCGCTATTCCCACGTGGAGGGGCTTCTCGGTGAGCTTACTGGTGCAGAAGCAGCTTTCGTAGTGAATAACAATGCCGCGGCGGTACTGCTTGCCTTGAATACACTGGCGAGCGGTAAAGAGGTACTGGTGTCGCGGGGGGAGCTTATTGAAATAGGGGGTTCCTTTCGGATACCGGATATCATGAAGAGAAGCGGGGCGCTGATGGTGGAGGTGGGCACGACCAATAAAACCCACTTAAGTGATTACGAAGAGGGGATTACGGATGCTACTGCCCTGCTGTTGAAGGTGCACACCAGTAACTATCGGATTGTGGGATTTACTGCTGAGGTTGACCTCACCAGATTGATAGAATTAGGAAAACGGTATCACCTCCCGGTGGTGAATGACCTGGGGAGCGGCAGTCTGATTGACTTTTCACGCTACGGGCTTACCCATGAACCAACGGTACAGGAAGTGGTGGAAACTGGTGTTGACGTCATCACCTTCAGTGGTGATAAATTACTGGGAGGCCCCCAGGCCGGTATTATTCTAGGCAGGAAGCAGATTTTAGAAAAGCTTAAAAAAAACCCCTTGAATCGTGCGCTTAGAATTGATAAACTAACCCTCGCAGCACTGGAAACAACTCTGCGTATCTATAGAGATCCGGAGACAGTAAGTGGGAAGATTCCCACGTTGAGAATGATTACACTCCCTCTGGAAAGTATAGAAAAAAGGGCTCGTGAACTAACGAGAAATTTGCAGACCTCACTTCCTGACCATATTGATGTTCAGCTGGTAGACGATTTTTCTCAGGTTGGCGGAGGAGCACTACCTTCCCAACAATTGCCGACTAAAGTAATTGCGCTCCGTTCAACTAAAGTCGCTGTTCAAGAATTGGAACAACGCTTAAGGAAGGTTACTCCCCCTATTATCGCCCGGATCAATAAAGACCAGGTGCGTATTGATTTACGAACGGTGAGTGAGCAGGATGATAGGGTCATAGAGGATTCACTGAAAGAGATTGTGAGTGGGTAGGTTGGGTATGCCTCGTGGCCAAAAATCTTTATTACCCACTTTCATAAAGCATAGTGCATACTGTCCGCTACCGCATCGGTGAGAGAGAGCACACACAGTGATTAATTCAAACGTACTAGTACTCAACAGTTCCTTTTTCCCGGTGAATGTGACTACGGTAAAACACGCCTTTTGCATGCTCTACCGAGGTGTGGCGAGGGCAGTTGACAGCCAGTATAAGACCTTTGACTTCGAGAGTTGGTCACAGCTCAGGGTAGACCACAGAGAAGATGCCATTGGGCTGGTAAACAACTTTATTAAAATTCCCTGGGTGGTAATGCTGGTAGCGTATGACCGTATACCTAAAACCCAGGTCAGATTTACCAGGGCGAACATTTTTGGACGTGATCGGAATACCTGTCAATATTGTGGTAATTTGTTTCCTAGAAATGAGTTGAGCATTGACCACGTTATTCCCCGTTCATACGGCGGCAAAAGTGTGTGGGAAAATGTGGTCTGCTGCTGCTTCACCTGTAATAAGCAGAAAGGAGGGCAAACCCCCAAGCAAGCAGGCATGAAGTTGCTCACCCCTCCCCATAAGCCACGCTGGACACCTCTGAACAGGGTGTCGTTGCAGGATTTTAAGCGAAAAGAGTGGCTCCCCTTCCTTACCATGATAGATCTCTCCTACTGGAATACAGAACTGTTAGAGTGAGAGGGGTACACCCTTATCTTTCCTTTGGAAAATTCCTGCGCGCATTACTATGCACACCTATACTTTTACTGTTAATCTAAAAAGCACTAAAAAGAGGCTGGACCTTTTTCTCTCGGAGCAGGCGCTTCCCCTTACCCGTTCTCGGATAAAGAAGTTAATCGATACCCACCAGGTGACACTTAATAAAACATTAGTAAAGGCAGCGCGCCGGGTGAACCAGGGAGATGTGGTAGAGGTACAGGTGCCTGAGCCACAGGAACCGGAGGTTGAAGCTCAAGATATTCCACTCGATATTCTCTATGAAGATGAGTGGATTATTGTGGTTAATAAGCCTGCGGGTATGGTGGTCCACCCCGCCGCAGGTAACTATTCAGGTACGCTGGTGAATGCCCTGCTCATGCACTGTTCTTTTCTCAGGGGGGTGGGCGGGGTGATGAGGCCGGGTGTCGTTCACCGGCTGGACAAGGGTACCTCGGGGGTGATGGTGGTGGCGAAAAATGATAGAGCCCAGCAGGCACTTTCACAGCAATTTAAGAACCATTCAGTAAAAAAGCTCTATCGGGCGTTAGTGTACGGTCAGATGAGAGGGGATGAGGGAACCATTGAAACAGAAATTGGGAGACACTGCAAAGATAGAAAAAAAATGTCAATCCACACCCGCCGGGGAAGGAGCGCACTCACCCAATGGAAAGTGCTTAGGCGCTATGATGAGCTCTCCCTCCTGGAGATTTCTATTCATACGGGAAGAACTCATCAGATCAGGGTTCACCTTTCTTCACTGCACCATCCGGTCGTGGGCGATAGCCTGTACGGGAGTCATAAGATGGTATCTCACATAAGGAACACGGTGATACGGGAGAAGCTCGGTTCCCTCTCACGGCCTTTTCTTCATGCCTCTCTGCTGGGTTTTCACCATCCTCACGATTCACAGTATCGGGAATTCAACGCTCCTCTCCCTCAGGAGTTGGGCGAAACGCTCACCGTCCTTGAAGGCGAAACATGCTCGTAGTGGGACTCACCGGTGGTATTGCAAGCGGGAAGAGTGTGGTGACCAAGATCTTTAAGGAGCTCGGGGCACTGGTCATTGATGCCGATGAGGTGAGCAGAGAGGTCATGGCGCCTCATACTGAATGCTGGCAGCAGGTGGTAGTTCATTTTGGCGATGCGTATGTACGGGACGACTTGTGCATTGACCGCACGAAACTCGCAGAGAGAGTGTTCAGTAACGCTCAGGAACGTGACCACCTGAACCGCATCGTGCACCCGTTCATTTTAAAGCGCATCGAGGAAAAATTAGAGGTGATCAGAAGAGAGTATCCCCGGGCCATGGTCATCGTTGATGCAGCCCTGCTGGTGGAAACTAGCCTGTATACAAGGTATGATAAGCTCATGGTGGTGCAGGTGAGCGAGGAAACACAGCTTTCACGACTCATGGCGCGTGATGGATTGAGCAGAGGGGAAGCGCTCCAGCGTATTAATTCCCAAATGCCCCTTAAAGAAAAGGTAAAGCTCGCAGACTTTGTGATTGAAAATGAAGGACCACTCTCGAGTACCAGAGAAAAGGTAGTGTACATTTTTAACTATCTATCCTCCCTGCCTGCTCCCCAGAGTGGGTGTGAGTGAGTGGATTTGTGTACACAGGCGCGACCGCCTAAGGTAAAAAACACTTGACAGAAGTGGGGAGATATTGGTATAGTGTACTACACTCTATTAGAAAACCTCCCGTAAGAGTTCCTAATACACATAAGAGGTTTGCCAATTTTTATCCTCCCCTTGGGTAAATCCATTAACTAAGAATGGTGGAATTACGATACTCAATCTCTTGTGGCGTGTTATAGTAGCGTGGGTATAAGTTTAGCGAATAGTGAGACAAAGAATTCTTTATACCCCTTCCTTACGTAGTGATAGTGCCTTTGACCTTCAATGTTTTCCCTCGACCAGCAAAAAGAGTTGAGAGAGCGTAGTGAGATGGCGGGTGAGTGTTACTCTCCTGTTCATTGAGAGGCTAGTGGTGTGTTCGCAGGGGTGACCGCGTACGCATAAAACATTTTCAAGGAGAGTAGTTCATGAACTTAAAGGAGTTAAAGGAGAAAAAGATTAATGAGTTGATTTCGCTGGCACATAGTTTAAGTATGGAAGGTGCGAGCAATATGAGGAAGCAAGAATTGATTTTTGCGCTCCTTCAAAATGAGCTAGAGAAGAATGGGCAGATCTATGGTGAAGGAGTTTTGGAGATACTGCCTGATGGATTTGGTTTTTTAAGAGCCCCTGATTATAACTATTTACCTGGACCCGATGATATTTATATTTCACCCTCCCAGATCCGGAGGTTCAACCTCAGAACCGGTGATACGGTGTCTGGCCAGATTCGACCCCCTAAGGAATCAGAGCGTTACTTTGCGCTGCTGAAAGTTGAATCGGTAAACTTTGAAGACCCTGAAGTCGCGCGAGATAAAATACTCTTTGATAACCTGACACCCCTTTATCCCGAAGAGAAATTTAAACTGGAAACGAAAGGTGAAGGCTTATCAGCTCGGATCATGGATCTCTTGACACCCGTGGGAAAAGGGCAGAGGGGTCTGATCGTATCACCACCGAGGGCGGGAAAAACTATTCTCCTGCAAACTATTGCTAATAGTGTCATCAGCAATCATAAGGAAGTAGTTTTAATCGTGCTTTTGATTGACGAGCGACCGGAAGAGGTCACTGATATGCAGCGGTCAGTGCAGGGCGAGGTTATTAGTTCTACCTTCGATGAACCAGCTCAGCGTCATGTACAGGTTGCAGAGATGGTCATTGAAAAGGCCAAGCGGTTAGTCGAGCATAAAAAAGATGTGGTGATATTGCTTGACAGTATTACCAGGCTGGCGAGGGCCTATAATACCGTGGTTCCTCCCAGCGGAAAAGTGCTCTCAGGGGGAGTTGACTCGAATGCGCTGCACCGCCCGAAACGCTTCTTTGGTGCCGCGCGAAACATGGAGGAGGGAGGGAGTCTCACTATTATTGCGACTGCCCTCATTGATACCGGGAGTAGGATGGATGAGGTAATCTTTGAAGAGTTTAAGGGTACTGGTAATATGGAGATCTATCTGGACAGAAAGCTGAGTGATAGGAGAATTTTCCCCGCCATTGACATCAACCGGTCTGGAACCAGGAAAGAAGAGCTCCTCTTACCTCCTGATGACCTCAGTAGGATTTGGCTGTTGAGAAAGGTACTCCAGCCCTTAAGCACCATTGATGCGATGGAATTCCTCGTTGAGAAAATCAAGGATACAAAAAACAATGCAGACTTTCTTGCCTCGATGAGTAAATAAAAATGGTATAGATGAGCAAAGGAGAGCGCGATGAAAAAAGCTATACATCCTGCCTATGGTGAGTCACTTATCAAGTGCGCGTGTGGTAACGTGATGAAAACTACCTCAACCAAAAAAGAAATCCATGTAGAGGTCTGCTCCCAGTGCCACGGTTTCTTTACCGGAAAGCAGAAGCTCGTGGATGCCGCGGGAAGAGTTGAGAAATTCCAGAAAAAATACGCAAAGGTGAAAAAGCAATAAGCGCCATTGCTCCACTTGTTGTTCAGGTATCCCCATGTTTCAAAAACTTGAGTCAGTTGAAACAAGGTGTACGCAGCTCGATACGCTGCTAAGCGATTCTGAGGTGATTCGGGATCAAAAGACCTTTCAGAAGTATGCCAAGGAGCGCTCCGAGCTCTCAGAGTTGCTCGAAACCTATAAGCACTACAGAAAGGTATTGAAAGAATTAGAGGAAAGTGAGCAATTGATCTCCGAGCACGATGAAGAGCTGCGAAAGCTTGCCAAATCAGAACTACACCACCTCAATGAAGAGAAAACAGCGCTTGAAGAAAAGCTTAAGATCCTCCTCTTACCAAAGGATCCCCGTGATGAGAAGAATATCATTTTGGAAATCAGGGCGGGTACCGGGGGGGAGGAAGCCGCTATTTTTGCTGCTGATTTGTTTAGAATGTATACCAAGCATGCTGATAAAAAGGGGTGGAAGGTAGAGGTGCTCAGCCACAGTGCAACTGGCTTAGGAGGGTTTAAAGAGATTATTGTCCTCATTGAGGGAAAGAGTGTATACAGCAAGTTAAAATATGAAAGTGGTGCTCACCGAGTGCAGCGAGTGCCCGCCACCGAGTCACAGGGAAGGATTCACACCTCCGCCGTCACGGTTGCAGTACTTCCTGAGGTGGAAGAAGTTGAAATAGAGATTGATCCCACTGAATTAAAAATAGATGTGTTCAGGGCATCAGGCCCCGGGGGCCAGCACGTAAACAAAACCGATTCGGCGGTGAGAATGACCCATATTCCTACAGGGTTAGTGGTGAGCTGTCAGGACGAAAAATCACAGCATAAAAATAAAGCAAAGGCATTGAAAATTCTACGAGCTCGGCTTTACGATAAAGCGTTGCAAGAGCAGCAGTCGCAAATCTCACAGGAACGTCGCAACCAGATAGGTAGTGGAGATAGGAGCGAGAGGATCAGAACCTATAACTTTCCTCAGGGAAGAGTGACCGATCACCGGATAGGACTCACCCTCTACAATCTGGAGAATGTGTTGGAGGGAGATTTAGAAGAAGTGCTCGACCAACTTACTACCCACTTTCAAACTGAAGCATTAAAAGAACCACACATCTTCTCATCATAAACACCCATGTGCGCTCCCTTTCTGATAGCCCCTCGCGGGGTTGCACCATAGTATCCACCACGATCTTATTCCGTTCTCTAGGAGGCTGTCGAAAAACGTCCATCTGCTGTGTTGCACTCATCCTTCGTCATTGCAGAGTACTGCATAAGTACGCCTCATTCCTCAGGATTTCGTGCGCCTTGTATCTGAACATTTTTCAACAGCCTCCTTACATGTGGGTATTCCGACAGGCTCCCATGATCATTTTATACACCATCAAAAAGGATATCTTGTGCTTGAGGGTAAGGTAACCATCAGCTACGCACTCCAATGGGGCAGTGAACAACTGAAGGCGAGTGGCGTGGAGACTCCTCAATTGGACGCAGAAGTGCTGCTTGCTCATTGCCTCCATCTCGACCGGACAACGATCTACCTCTCTCCTGGGAGATGTCTTAGCCAGGAGGAACGGATGAACTACCTGCGGTCTGTAGAGAGGAGAAGGCGAAGAGAACCGGTTGCCTATATCATGGGAGGTAAAGAGTTTCACTCTCTTCAGTTTAAGCTTACCCCTGCGGTACTTATTCCTCGCCCTGAAACAGAAACCCTGGTGGAGGAGACAGTACGAGAGGGGAGGGCACTCGCGAAAAGACGACACCCAGTCCGAATGCTCGAACTGGGAACCGGAAGCGGTAGTATCGCGGTGAGCGTTGCACACGAGATATCCGCCCTCTCTCTTATTGCCACCGATAGTTCTCTAGAGGCAGTAAAGGTAGCAAGGGAAAATTCCCTGCTGCATAAAGGAGCATCTCACATTCTATTTGTGGTCGCTGACTATTTACACGCGCTCACCGTGAAGCACTACTTTTTTGATCTGGTGGTATCGAACCCACCCTATCTTTCAACAGCCGACTGGGAAAAGGTGGCACCTGAAATAGCCCAGTATGAACCGTACTCCGCCCTGGTAGCAGGAGACGATGGTGTAGAATTCTATCGTGCAGTCGTACCAGATGCAGGGAGACTTCTGGGTTCAGGAGGCTGGTTACTATTAGAGGTGGGGAGGGGGCAGGCCGAGGCAGTTTCGGCAATGATTAAGGACACCGGTGATTTCATTCAGATACTCTCGGTGAAAGACCTCGCAGGAATACCGAGGGTGGTCAAAGCGCAAAAGAAATAGCTATTTTTAATTTGACATACTATAGCCCTTAGGATTAAATCAGAGTCACTGACGTTTATTGTAAATAATTCAGCCTTGGTGGGACGCTATGGACAAACTCATTATCAACGGTGGCACACGGCTCAAAGGAGAGGTAAAGATCAGTGGTGCCAAAAATGCTGCGCTCCCTCTCATTGCGGCATGCTTATTAAACGAGGGGTGTACCACCCTCTCCAATATCCCTACCTTGAGAGATATCACCACCATTATAAAACTGATGGAAAAGTTAGGCGTCGAGGTTAAAGGAAAAGACATCCTCAAGATAGATGCCTCTCAAGTACATTCGTATAGGGCACCTTATGAGCTGGTAAAGACCATGAGGGCATCCATTTTAGTGCTCGGTCCTCTTCTCGCCAGGGTAGGGAGAGCAAAGGTTTCACTTCCGGGAGGATGCGCTATCGGACCACGTCCGGTTAATTTGCATTTGAAAGCCCTTGAAAGCATGGGGGCTACCATCAAACTGGAGCGCGGCTACATCGTCGCTGAATGCAAAAAACTGAGAGGCGCTCGGGTGTACTTTGATCTTTCTACGGTCACCGGTACCGAGAATATTATGATGGCTGCTACCCTCGCTCAGGGAACAACCGTCGTGGAAAATGCTGCCAAGGAACCTGAGGTTGAAGAGCTCGCATCGGCATTAAAAAAAATGGGGGCGCACATTGAGGGAGCCGGAACAGATGTCATTACCATAGAGGGGGTTGCACACCTGCATCCCATTGAACATACTATCATGCCGGATCGCATTGAGGCAGGCACCTATATGGTAGCGGCCGGGATTACCCAAGGGGACATAACTCTCCTCAATTGCAATGTTACCTATCTCAACGCTCTCATTGAAAAGCTGGAAGAGATTGGTTTAAAAATTACTGAGAAGAATGGAAACCTGCGGGTGGTGGGGACCACCCCTTTTAAAAGTACCGATGTAAAGACCCTTCCCTATCCTGGTTTTCCCACCGATATGCAAGCTCAGATAATGACCCTCCTTTGCCTGGTTGAAGGAGCGAGTATAGTAACAGAAACCATCTTTAAAGACCGTTTTATGCACGTGGGAGAGCTGAGACGGCTGGGAGCAGATATCAGAGTAGAGGGAAACACGGCCATCGTCAATGGGGTAAAGAAGTTGTACGGAGCACCGGTGATGGCTACTGATTTGAGGGCGAGCGCTTCATTGGTACTGGCGGGGCTGGTGGCAGAGGGAGTAACCGAGGTGAGCAGGGTCTACCACTTAGACCGGGGCTATGAACGTATGGAGGTAAAATTATCCCAGCTCGGTGCTGACATTCAAAGGGTTAAAGAATAAGGTATACGCTATGGTAAGGATAAGAGTTTTAAGGACTGACGAGGCGGGGTTTGAAAAGGAATTCAGTACCATTATCAGCCGGCGGGAAGAGGTAAAGGGTAGCGTTGAGAAGAAGGTGAGGGCTATTCTACGCGCAGTAAGGGAACAGGGGGATAGGGCGCTATTTAGATTCATGAGAAGGTATGATCGAATCATACTTGATTCCCGAACGGTAGCGGTCGCACCAGAAGAGATTGAAGATGCGTACTACACACTGAGCAATGACCAGCTTAACGCGCTCCTTAGTGCTGCTCGGAGAATAGAGAAGTTTCACAAGAATCAACTGAAACGTTTTGTGGTAAGGGAGCGAGAGAGAGAGGAAGTGGCTACTGAGCTCATGCGCCCCTTGAGACGGGTGGGATTATATATTCCAGGGGGAAAAGCAGCCTACCCCTCATCGGTATTGATGAGTGCTATTCCTGCGCGTGTGGCTGCGGTAGATGAAGTGGTGATGGTGTCACCCAATGCATCATCACCGGTACTGGCTGCGGCGAGAATTGCGGGGGTGAATAATATCTACCGCATTGGTGGTGCCCAGGCGATTGCGGCACTTACCTATGGAACTGAGAGCATTCCCAGAGTTGATAAGATTGTCGGTCCTGGAAATAGATACGTTGAGACAGCCAAGCGCCTGGTGTATGGAGAAGTGGGCTTGGATATGGTTGCCGGTCCCAGCGAGATTTTGATTATTGCTGACAAAAGTGGAAAACCAGCGTTCATCGCAGCTGATTTACTCGCCCAGGCGGAACATGACGAGGAGGCGTGTTGCATGTTAATTACCCTTGATTCATCTTTTCCTGGAAAGGTAAAAGCTGAAGTGCTACGACAGCTCAAAACCCTTCCTCGAAGAGAGATTGCAGCGCACTCCATTAACCGCAGGTGCGTAATGATGGTGGCACACGATATTAAGGAAGCGGTTGAGCTTGCTGAAAGAATTGCCCCTGAGCATCTGGAGTTAATGGTGAGTTCACCAGAGAAGGTGCTTCCTATGATTAGCTGTGCAGGTGCGGTGTTTCTGGGAAACTACTCACCGGTGACGGTAGGTGATTATCTGGCAGGACCAAGCCATATCCTGCCGACCGCAGGCACCGCACGATTCTTCTCCCCCCTGGGTGTGGACGATTTTATGAGAAGGATGAGTGTCATTTCTTATTCAAGGGAAGCCTTACGTTGTGTGAGCAGTGAGGTGAAACTATTGGCACTTATGGAGGGTCTCGATGGACACGCCCAGGCGGTCAGGAAAAGGGAACATTAATGAGCTCACTCATTTGAGGAGTTCTACCTTCAGTTGCCTTTCAAAATCCTTCATCTGAGAACCCGTAATACTTTGGTGCATGAGTTTTAAGGTATCAACGAGCATGCCAAATCTTGTTCCTTCAATGCCCCGGTCTAAAGGGAAAGAGACCAGTGCATAGACATAGCCCATCGGGCCAACCCAGTAGCTCTCCACTTGACTCTCCTCCAGAAGTTCATCAATGGCCTTGGTGAGCTGTGCTCTAAACTGTTCAGAGAAGTCATCGATACTTTGGGGAGGAGTTTTACCTGCTGACGCAATGATCCGTCCCATTGCTCTGATGGTTTTGCTCTCCAGGAGGGTTGCGAGATTTACGCGTGCCTGGGTAACCGCGGCCTGCTGAGCGTTGGTGAGCTTTGAGGTTGAGGTACTCAACCCCAGGGAGAAGATAGTTCCCTCACGTTGGGGTAGCGCGTCGATCCACTTAGGCGGTATGGAAACAGTAATCTTATCTTCCGCAAGCCTGAAGAATTTGATATACTGCAGCGAGAGGGTATCTATTTTTTCTGAGAGCATCCTCACTGCATCCACGTGTTGAGCGCTCTCTCCTTCAATTCGATTGAGATCAGTTGCTACCTCCTCAGTAATTTTCTTGGCAATCACCCCGACATCTTTTTCTATCTGGGTAATGCTCTGAGTGCGATCTGAGTAGTCATTTATTTTATCAGAAATACCACTGATATCTGTTTTGATACTCTCCGCCTTTTCGGCGCTCTTCTCCAGCGTGGTTTTGATCGAAGGGATATCCATTGATACAACCCGGTTCATATTTCTGTTAAGTGAAAAGAACTGAACCACCAGGTACCCCACCGCGCATAGTATGAAGAGGGAACCTGCTATCAGCGCAATGGTAGATTTTATCTTTTCTAACACTTTTTTGAACTCCCCATGAGATTAATGAGTATAAAACATCTAGAAGGTATCTAGCAAACTAATCATAATAGTTAAAAAAGTCAATAGATTACTGTAAGCGCCACTCGCAGTAGGCTGGTACCTGCACAACTGCACTTCATGCTTGATATTATTTTTTTTTAATACTATAGATGAGGGGCACTTAATCTTGATAATGTCGTAAAAAGTCAAAGAAATTGTCATTGCGAACGAAGTGAAGCACCCTCTATTTTTGTAAGTAGTCGAAAAAGCAAGATTGCCACGTCGCTTCGCTCCTCGCAATGACACCGGTCAGGACTTTTTACGACGTTATCAATCTTATCCTTTGTGAAGCATGGTGATCTCGCTTAATGAAAAAGAGAGAGGATGCAGGTGGTATGAAGATGATACAGGATGAAAATAGTTCTTTCAGCAAGAAAGTGAAAGTAGTGTTTTGCGAAACATTGCCGGGTGCACTTCACCAGAAGTTCTCATGGGCATGTCCGTTGGGTCCCATGCTGATTTTTTATTTTTTTGCTCTGGTGCTCTTTTTTGCTTTTAGAATCGCTTTGTGCATTAACTATTTCGACAGGGTGAGCGAGGTAAAGCACTACCTTCTCATCTTTCCCCTCGGTGTACAGATCGATACCCTCATCCTCAGCTACCTCTTACTGCCCGTATTTCTTTTTCTCCTTCTTTTACCTGAGCAGGCAGTAAAAAAATGGGGATGGATGATAGGGAGCTATTGTGCTTTTTTAACGGCTGTTATCCTTTTCTGCGAAATTGCAACTTTCCCCTTTATGGCAGAGTTTGATACGAGGCCAGACCGCCTCTTTATAGAACACATTGTTCAGGTGCGCGAGGTGTTTGGCATGGTGTTGAAGGGTTATGGCATGACGGTACTCATTGGTATACCAGGTCTGCTCCTGGTCAGTGGAGTAGTAGGTATCTTCTTCCAGAAGTTACTTGCCACCAATGGACATAGCTCATACCTTAGAAAATCATTACTGTTTATAGTGTTTTCACCACTGCTGCTCATGGGTACCCGCTCTGGATTTAGGGATCGACCTGCAAATATCACCGATTTTGCCTTTTCCAAGAGTCATCTGGCAAATCAACTTGCCCTCAACACTACCTACTCGCTGGCCTATGACTATCTATCGCAAAAAAGGGAAGAAAAGGGGATGGGAAAAGGCTATGGCACCATGGTCCCCTCTGAAATAGTAAGCCGGGTGCAAAAGGTTGCGCTTATTCCAGAGGAAGCCTGTACTGACCCCAGTATCCCTTTCCTCCACTTCCAGAGGTCACCTTTTTCTGAGGAGCATCCTCGTAACCTGGTCATTATTTTAGAGGAGAGTCTTGGCGCCGAGTATGTAGGCTGTCTGGGCGGATTGCCTTTAACGCCGAATATTGACAGGCTTAGTGGTACGGGGTTACTCTTCACTCGTCTCTATGCTACCGGCACCAGAACCGTCCGTGCCATTGAGGCACTGCTTTCAGGATTTTTGCCTACTCCCGGTAAAAGTATCGTGAAATTGGGGCTTGCCCGGAGGAATTTTTTTACCATTGCTGAGCTGCTCCGCCGCAAGGGGTACAGTACCGAATTTATTTATGGAGGAGATGGTCACTTTGATAATATGAGCGTGTTCTTTACCGGTAATGGCTTCCAGAAAATCTATGATGAGAAAGACTTTGAGCACCCTGTCTTCAAGGGCAATTGGGGAGTATCAGACGAGGACCTTTTTACCAAGGCGAATCAGATTTTTAAATCACATGGTGATACACCTTTTTTTGCGCTCATTCTTACCACCTCTAATCATGACCCGTTTGAATTTCCTGATGGTCGGATAGAGCTTTATGAACAGCCCAAAATGACCCGGCATAATGCGATGAAGTATGCAGACTACGCGGTAGGAAGATTCTTTGAAATGGCCCCAAAAGAACCCTATTATACCAACACCGTTTTCTTCATTGTTGCAGATCATAGTACGCGCCTCTCAGGAGAAGATTTGATACCCATCGAGAAGTTTCGAGTGCCGGGTCTGATCATTGGGCCATACCTCACTCCGGGTGTGTATGAAAAGATTACAAGCCAGGTGGATATGCTGCCAACCCTTATGGATCTCATCGGGATTAGCGCCGAGTATCCTCATGCGGGGAGACATCTTTTAACCCTTCCAGAAGCAGTGCCAGGACGCGCAGTTATGCAGTATGGGAGGGCACACGCATTCATGTACGGTGACCAGGTGGTGATACAGCAATCAGGTAATGAACCACTCCTATTCACCTATCAGGAAGGGAAACTAATCCAGGCTGAGCTTGCCCCAGAATTAGCAAAGGATGCACTGGCACATGCGCTGCTGCCCAGCTACCTCTACTACAACCTCCTCCACCACCTGCCAGATTAAAATTCACTTCCACCGTAAGAGATAACGCACATTCATGGAAGCTGAAGCGGATGCACAGATATACCTTTAATAAGGCTGGCAGATTTTCATTCTGCGTTATCTAATTACCTAAGCCTGACCCCACCACTATACTAGGAGTAAAAAGGGAAACGGTTCTATTTTCTTTTAAAGGTTTGCAGGGCAACCCCTGTGGGCAGTACCATTGCAGTATATAAAAGGAGCGGTCTTCACCGCTCCTTTTATTGCACCAGAATCAGGGCAGATTACTTTTTGTATATTTTACCCAAAATATTGCCGCCGGCGCTCATGATATGGCCCTCCACTGAATCGGATACGCCTGGAAAATCACTCTGCCAGACCATTAAAAAAGTGTTACTTTTGGCGCTATGGGCAATGCGCACGAAACGCTGATTCCCGTCACCGCTAGAAATATCTATTATGTCGCCCTCGGGATGACCATTGGCATCAAGACAGATGGCCGCTATATCCAGATGCGCGGTAATATCCTTAAAATAAAATTTATCCAGATCATTACGGTCGCGCTCAAAGGCGATAAAGTATTTATCTTCCTGCGGCAGATACAGGGTATGGCTTATCATCTGTGCGCCGGGCGCATCAACCAAGACAAAATCTTCTGCAGGCATGGTGCCGTCAGCTTTTACGATTCTGCTCATAATCCCGACGTTGTGCAGGCTGTCGCGGGTATCGGTCCAGCTGACCAGAAACTGATTGGTTTTCGAGTTGTAGGCTATACCGTTAAAACGCTGATCGCCATCAATGCCGTTGGCATCAACGCACATGGCGATATTATTGACCAGAACAGTGCCGTCTGCGGCGAGCAGCGCGCCGTAGATATCGGTCATGACTTCGAGCGTTGAGAGGGCAGGGAGGCTGTCACCGTGAGCCCTGAAATCCTCCCAGTTGAGAAGATAGGTATCATCCTTAGGGTTGTAGCAGACCACGGGGTTCACCTGATGCCCTACCGCATTGCTGATGATGAATTCTTCTTTCACTACCGCACCGGTGTCATCTACAATAACTCCGAAAACATCATTGGCTCCGTTCCTGCTGTCGTTGTAAGTTATAAAAAATTGATTTCTTTTAAAATTGAATGTCATGGTGTAATGAAACTGGTTTGAAGGCACATCGGTAACCTTGAAGTGCTCCCCCACAGCCTTACCGTCCGCATCCAGGATAACGCCCCGAATATTGAAAGCGCTTTCCCCCAAACAGTAAATCACCAGGTACTGATTTTTGTTCGGGTTGTACAGCACGCGAGGCAGCAACACGATGTTTTCGGTTTTCACCACTTCAACAGGCGTGCCCAGCGCCTCTCCAGAGCTTGAAATTTTCTGTCCGGAAATAAAGTAATCTGCAGCTTTGCTTTCTTCGCCCGGGGCAGCGGCCCAGAAAACAAAAAAATTATCCTCTACTGAATTATAGGCCACATCGGGCAGAGACTTTTTAAGGACATTGCTGGAAATTTCAATACAATTGTTTTTCATGACTCCCTCCAATAAATTTTAGAAAATCTGCTACTAAATCGCATAATCTATTCTACTTCTCACTTGATCAATAGTAACACCCCATCAATCATCTCCTTTACCTGTGCTTTAAAAGCCGCATCTTCTTTCATAGCTTTAATTATTGCAGGGCTTAATTCATAATAAAGTTTTATGAGTTCCCGACCTTCAGGTGTCTGGTTCAGTACGGTGTCCCGGAAATCCCTCAATAGTTCTGTTTTTGCAGAATATTCGCCAAAAATCTTTTCCGAGGGACACAATGCTCCTATAGTAGTAGTCGTGGTAGTACTCATAGCACTGGAGAGATTATTGTCAAGTTTTGTGACATATACATCATAGTCTTCACCATTAAATGTAGTATCATAGGCATCTTCGGTAACAGGGAAGTCTGATGAGGAAGTCCATCCAGTGAGGTAGATATTCCCACTTGAGTCTGCCAGCAAGGAGAGGGCATTCTCATCCTCACTTCCGCCAAGAAAGGTCGCCGCAAGCAAATTTTTAAGCTCACTATCAAATTTCATGATATATGCATCCCCCCATCCTTTCTCTTCTGGCTGATACGCATTAGGAGTGGTTTCACAGGCAGGCGATGCTCCATCACCTGCAATAAATATATTTCCATTGTTGTCTATGGCGACTGACCGAGTTACCCCAATGCAGAGATAGGAAGAAGCTAAAAGGTTTGTGAGATCTCCCTTGAGTTTTGCGACGAAGGTATCATCACTATCTTTTCTGGTGCTACTGGTGATGTATGCACCAGGGGTCGTGGGAAAATTTTCTGAAAAGGTCATGCCTGTCACATACACATTTCCATTACTATCCAGGGCAATCGACTTATCTGTTTCCTGAGGATCATCATAACCGAGTCCATCACTCTCACTGCCACCCAGGTAGGTAGAGGCAAGGAGGCTTTGAAGGTTGCTGGTGAGTTTTGCTATAAAGACATCCTGAGAATCTTCACCATTATTTAACTGTCTATCGTAAGCGTCTACAGAAGTGGGAAAGTCAGACGAAAGGGTCTCACCTGCGACATAGACATTTTCATTACTATCTAAAATGAGAGAAAAGCCATAGTCTGATTCAGCACCACCAAGAAAGGTGGAGGCGAGAAGAGTGGAAAGACTGCTATCCAATTTTGATACAAAAACATCAGTCTGGTAGTAGCCACACTCATTACAGGTAGGATCATAGGCACCAGGGGTAGTGGGGAAACCCGAGGAGTGGGTTCTGCCAGTGGCAAATACATTGCCTTCGTTTCCTATCGCGAGGGACCAGATTTCTTCCTGGTCACCGACCTTATCACCCGCACCAAGAAAGGTGGAGGCGAGAAGGTTTTGGAGGGTGCTGTCAAACTTGGCGATAAAACCATCGCCGTAGCCGTTGTAACCTGTGTCATAGGCACCAGGGGTGGTGGGAAAATCCTCCATTGAGACGGTGTAGCCAGCTACATAAATAGCGTTGTTTTCACCTATGGCGATAGTGTGAGCTTCCTCATCTTCGCTACCGCCAAAGTAAGTGGAAGCAAGGAGATTGTTGAGTTCACTGTCAAACTTTGAGACAAACACATCAGACCAATCATGGTAGGCAGTGTCATACGCGCCAGAGGTGGTGGGAAAGTCTGATGACCTGGTATAGCCCGTCACGTAAATATTGCCACTGTTGTCCCTGGCTATTGAAGTAGCCCATTCAAACTGATTCTTTGTGCCTCCTAAATACGTTGAGTCAAGCAGTGGATCAATAATAAGCTCTTTTGTTTGGTCATAGTGTTCTACCTTAAAGGTGTAAGTATTGCCTTTTAGTTGATAGGCTATATCGACAAACATCTTGTTGCCTTCCACTTCCTGCCATGCTATGGGTTTAGTGAATTTTACCAGACCTAACCCCATTTCTACTTCAAGCTCTCCTTGTGCATTCACCTGCATCTTCTGAGCACCCTCGATCTTTGCTTTAATACGTGCCGGATCTGTACCGGCTTTCAGATAAAAAATCTTTTCGATAGTATTGCCATAGGCCTTGAGCTTCAGTTCTACCCCTTGGTAAATTTCACCTAAATCCACCATAGTGAAGGTTGGAATATTTTTTATCCATTTTGAGCTATTATTTCCTTTAATGTAGTTTACGATGGTAGGGGTTTTCTCTTCACCCCGTATCCTTGAGATAGAAGCCTCCAGTAGATTTTCTTTAATCACTCCCTCCCTTGTTATCTTTTTTTCGCTATAATAAGGAAGGGTGTATATCATTTCTCCACCCTTTGTGATAAACACAGCTCCACCTAAAGTGCGTGCATAGTACTGCACATTTTTATCTTCAATTTGACCTTTATTTTCTGTAAAAGGAATTAAAAGGGAATGAGCTTTCGAGAGCAATTTTTGTTCGGATTCATTATGCGACCAGGATCCTTGAGCAGGATCATAGAAGGAGAGCAGGAGAAGAGTACTAAAAATTATGGTTGCGTTTTTAAGTTTTTTTGTAAGCATGGCACAATCCTCCTCTGTGGTTACTGTTTAACCTTTCTTTACTTCATAACAAAAAGATCCTTTGTAGTCAACTTCTGCATTCTGGTAAGGCTTACATGACGATAAAGATTTTCAAGACATCTAGAAAAAGTCAGCGATACTGAAGCGATACGGTGGCTAGAAAATCTTTATGGCTAATAAATGACGCCGGGGTAATCCTATTTCTGGATGCTCCGGTTTATTGTCTCAATGTATGTTGTACTTACACTCAGTAACGTTGATAAATTCGGTCTCCCATTTATAATAGTCGATTGTAAATACTCAAAGTGTTAAGGCAGATTTATCAACACTACCCATCACATTAAAAAAGAGTAGCAATGCTTTCTGCTACTTTTTTGCATAAATCTTTCTTCAGACAGTTCTTTAGAGGCTACTACTTACTTTATCAATTCTTGCAGGCTATGTGACCAATACTTTGCTTAAGCTTAATCCAGCGAGTAATAGACCCGACCAAGGAGAGGATTATCAAGCCTGTCAATGATGCGATCTTCAATAGTAATCCCTATGACCCCCCAATTATTGTATCGCGCAAAGACATCGTAGGGTCCTTCTAATACAACGGCATATTCATCACCCATCCCAAAATCATTTCCTCCTGGACTGCCAAGATCCCCTCCGCCAAGATCAACGACCGGATACACCGCTGGACCATACCCGTGCCAAATGGTTTTCACATCCGCGCTTATATTCCCGGAAATTGTACAATCCTGTACCGAGATCTCATTCCACATCATATTGATCCCAATCCCTACGTCAAAACCGTTGATGGTACAGTTTTTTACCATCACAAGGGCATGACCGTCGGAACTGGAACCCGCTTCAATGCCACAATAAAAGGGGTTTACCTCTCCTTCAGGGGGTAGTTCAGAATCTGGAGGACGAATAATGCTGGTGTTAATGATCGAAACATTCGAGGCACCCTGGATTCGGATACCATCTGCGTACCAGATGGGTGAGCCCTGGAGCACAGAATCGCTGATAGTAACATTGCAACCCGGGCGGATATTGATGATATGGTCAATATGATCTCCACCGGAAAAGTTTGTGATCGTTCCGGTAGAGTAGTTGCCGACGTCAATCCCGATATCGCTATACGACCATCCCGCATATCCAATGGTTCCAACGGTACAGTTACTGATGTTAAAAAAACAATTCTCCGCAATGACAATACCAAAACCGCCCGGTTGAAAGACGTTAACATCATCCATCAACAGCATTGTTTGAATACCCTTAACACCACGATTCTTAATACGACCATCTACCTTCATCCCCTTTAACATAACAAAAATGTTTCCTACGGTATTCAAAATACTTCCGTTCACGGTAATGACAAAATCGGAATCTCCCGCTTGACTGTTCTGCACCGTTACCTGATCGGATCCTGCGCCATTGATGATGATTGCATTGCTAATAGTAATTTTTTCATCGTAGGCTCCTGGTGCGACATTCAGGATAGGTATAGCTTGGGAGTAATTAATATTGTTAAGAGCATAATTGATAGTTTTCCAAGGACTTAACTGTGAACCGTCTCCGACTGCATCGCTTCCTGAGGGGCTCACATAATACTGAGTGAAATAATCACAACCCGTCAATACAAGGAAGAGAAGAATTGCACTATACCACTTTCGAGCATTAGTGACGGAAATCATCGTTAACCTCCTTTAGTTTTGTCCTCAAGAAATAGAGAACAATAACTTTCATCGGGAATAGAAGAAACATTATAAAGTTTAATAGTTCAAGATTATTTGCCTTACCGATAAGTTTTAAAGATTGTTAGGTTCTATAGCGGAAGGTTAAAAAATGTTGATTTCGCACAATAGAGAAAAATTGTTAAATTCTATAGTTTATTTTGCCAAGAATACAAGGTATTTAGGAATAACCAAATTAATGAAGCTTCTGTATTTTGTAGACTTTACTCATTTTAAACAAACAGGGAAGTCTGTAACAGGATTGGATTATTATGCACGGAAAAAAGGCCCTGTTCCTAGGAGCCTGTGGAGGGAAATAAAAAATATAGACAAATATGATGATTTAAAGCGAATAATATCCTTATCGGGAGATAAAGAAGAATTTAAAGAGATTAAAGCAAAGGAAAAATTTAATTCAGAATATTTCTCAAAACGTGAGTTAAAATTATTAGATAAGATGGCTCTTATTTTTAGAGATGCGAAAGCTGAAGATATGGTAAAGGTTGCACACTTACCGAACGATCCGTGGGACAGAACGATCAAGAACATGGGTGAAGATGTAATTATTGATTATATGTTAGCATTGGATAACAAAGATAGTTTATCTAGAGAGATAGTTTTAGAACGCCTAGCAGAAATGCGAGAAATGGAAAAAATCTTTTCTCATGAAAAAAGGTGATATTCTCTATCACACTGAATTTAAATTTCCCGATGGTACCACATCAGATAAACTACTTGTTATCTTAAACACTCCAGACCCTATTAAAGAACCCTTTCTCGTTTGTACAACCACTTCACAATCAAGAAACAAGCCCAAAACGCCTGGCTGCCACTCAAAAGAATCTTTGTTCTTCATAAAAGCTAGCCAAAGATATTTGAAATTTTTGAGACCCTTTATGAGTGACATGGGGGGGGGTTCTGAGCCCAACAATAGAGTTATGGGCTTTGGTCACGACCCCGCACCTTACGTATTATGCAGGGGGGCAGGCAGTTT
>Ga0209253_10000845_pt1 | contig 26596 bp, 23 predicted proteins | sample FrelakmetBRP12BR_FD_187145 | JGI IMG/M metagenome (GOLD analysis project Ga0209253, IMG submission 187145) | Freshwater lake sediment microbial communities from the University of Notre Dame, USA, for methane emissions studies - BRP12 BR (SPAdes)... | ecosystem: Environmental > Aquatic >...
CCGGCCGCGTGCACGGCGGCGGCGTGCCGTCGGGGCACTGCTGCGCCGCCAGCGGGCGCGCGAAGAGTCCGCTCGCCACCAACAACACGATGATGCACATTGCCGCTAAGCTATCCGCGGGGGCTGGTCGTGCCAATGCCTCCGGACGATGCTCCCCGGCGCCGCCGCCTGAGCCTCGCGTACACCGGCACCCCCGCCAGCAGCAGCACACATCCCCAGAAGACCGTCTCCGCACCCGTGCCGACGACGGCCCAGAGCGCGTAGCCGAACGCAAGCAGCGGCACGGCGAACGCGCTGACAGCCGACGGCTGACGGCTGACGGCTTCCTGCCGCACCAACGTCAAGGTCGAGAACAGATACGGCACCAGCGCCGTCAGCGTGGACAGCAGGATGATGAACGCGAACTCGTTCACCAGCCCTCTGGTGTAGTTCGTGGCGACGACCAGCGTCACCAGCACGCTCGAGATCACCAGCCCCGCCACGGGCGTGCCGCGCGGCGACACCCGGGCGAAGACGCGAGGCAGCAGCCCGTCCACCGCGGCCGCGAGGGGCAGCTGCCCCTGCAGCAGGATCCACCCGTTGAGCGCCCCGAAGCACGAGACCGCCGCGCCCGCGGCCACGGCGCGCGCGGCCCACGGCCCCCACATCAGGCTGGCCGCGTCCGCGAACGGCGCCGTCGAATGCGCGAGCGCCGCCGGCGGCAGCACGCCCATCACGCCCACCGTGCCGAGGATGTACACGACCGCCGCGACCGCGGTGCCCAGCAGCGTGGCGCGAGGGATGGTCCGCTCCGGCCGCTCGATCTCGTTCGCCGGGATCGTGGCCGACTCCAGCCCGAGGAACGCCCACAGGGTGAGCGCGGCGGTGGCCGACACGGCGCCGAGCGACGAGCGGCCGCTGACGTTGAAGGGCGTGAAGTTCTCCCAGTGCGCGAAGGCGAGGCCAAGGGTGCCCACGGCGAGGAGCGGGAGCAGCTTGAGGAGCGTCGTCACCAGCTGCACGCCTCCGGCATCGCGGACGCTCCGCGCGTTCACCGCGGTGAGCAGCCAGACGGCGGCGAGCGCGGCCAGCGCACCGAGCGCGGGGCCCGTGGCCAGCGCGGGCCAGAAGAAGCCCAGGTAGCCCACCATTGCGACGGCGATCGCGGCGTTGCCGGCGCAGATCGAGAGCCAGTAGCCCCACGCGACGAGGAACGCCGGGAACTCACCGAAGCTCGCGCGGGTGTAGGCGTAGGGACCGCCGGCCCTGGGGATCCTGCGTGCGAGCCGCGCGAAGGTGAGGGCGCAGACCGCCGCGCCGAGGGAGGTGAGGAGCCAGCCGAGGAGGCTCACGCCGCCGTAGGCGCCGAGCGCCGCCGGCAACAGGAAGACCCCGGACCCGACCATGTTGCCCACGACGAGCGCCGTGGTCGTCCACAGGCCGAGCTTGCGGGAGGGTGGCGTCGCGCCGGACCCCGCTCTGGCGACGCCCGCCGGCGGGGCCGCGCCAGAAGCGGTCAGAGCCCGTCCACCATCGCGCGCAGCGCGGCGATGTGGTCCGGCGTGGTGCCGCAACAGCCGCCGATGACGGACACCCCCAGCTCGGCGAGCTCTCGTGCCTTGTCCGCGAAGAACGCCGGCGTCTCGTCGTACTCCAGCCGCCCGTCGACCAGCTTCGGCAGCCCGGCGTTCGCCTGGATGACGAGCGGCACCGCCGTGTGTCGCCGGAACTCCCGCGCGACCTGGACCATCTGCTCGATGCCGCTCCCGCAGTTCGACCCGACCGCGTCCGCGCCCGCCTCGAGGAGCCCCGCGGCGGCGGCCGCGACGCTCACGCCCATGATCGTGAAGAAGCCGCGCGGCGTCGCGTCGAAGGTCATCGTGGCCAGAACGGGGATACCGGGGGAGACCTCCTTCGCCGCCCTTACGGCGAGCTTCGCCTCCGCGAGATCGGTCATCGTCTCGACGATCACGCCGTCCACTCCCGCGGCGCACAGCGCGGCCAGCTGCCGGCGGAAGCCCTCGTACACGGCCGCCGCGCTCACATCGCCGTACGGCTCGAGCAACCGGCCGCACGGCCCGCACGACGCGCACACGTACGCCCGATCGCCGGCCACCCGGCGCACCGCGCGCACCGCTTCGCGGTTGATCGCCTCCGTCTCCGCCTCGAGTCCGTGGAGCGCGAGCTTGAGCGGTGAGCCGCCGAAGGTGTTGGTCTGCAGGATGTCGGAGCCGGCGTCGAGGTAGAGCTGGGCGATCTCCTCGAGCACGGCGGGGCGCGAGAGGGTGATGGACTCGGGTGGCCGGCCGGGTTCGAGCCCGCGCTGGAACAGCATCGTGCCCATCGCGCCGTCGCCCACCAGACGGTCGCCGGCCACGAGCCGCGCGAGGAGGGGCTTCACCTCAGCGCCGCCCGAGGAGGCCCTTCACGACGTCCACCGCGTTCCCGGCGTCGAAGCCGTACGCGTCCGCGCCGATCTCGCGCGCGAACGCCTCGGTGACCGGCGCGCCGCCGACGACCGTCCGCACCTGCCCCGCGAGCCCCGCGGCCCGCACCTGCTCCACGACCTCGCGCATCACCGGCATCGTCGTGGTGAGCAGGGCCGACATCCCGATCACCGCCGCCCCCTGCTCCCGCGCCGCGCTCACGTACCGCTCCGGCGCCACGTCGTGGCCCAGGTCGACGACCTCGAACCCGGCCCCCTTCAGCATGATGCCGACCAGGTTCTTGCCGATGTCGTGCAGGTCGCCCTTCACCGAGCCGATGACCACCTTGCCGATGGACGGGATGCCGTCCCGCAGCAGCAGCGGCTTCAGCTCGTCCATCCCGGCGTACATCGCCTTCGCCGCGAGGAGCACGTCGGGCAGGAAGATCTCGTGCACCCGGAACCGGTCGCCGATGACGGTCATCCCGGCGATGAGCCCGGCGTCGAGGATCTCCTTGGGCGGGATGCCCGCCGCGATCGCCTGCTTCGTGAGCGGTGCGACGCGCGGTCCGTCGCCCTGGATGACGGCGTCCGCGATCTCAGCGAGTACGGTCATGTCGGATCTCCGGCGTCCTCACGCGTGCTCGTGGGCGAACAGCGCACCCAGCCGGTCCCGGCAGGTGCGCGCATTGCAACGGTCGCAGAAATCGTACGTGGGCGGGAATCGGTGAATCGTGCGCGGCCCCGCGATCAGCACCCCCGACACGGACTTCAGCGGCTGCATCAGGCAACTCTCCGTCAGCGCCAGCCCGATCCGCTCGGGCCGCAGGGACGCGAACAGCTTCCGCTGCCCGGTCACGTCCCAGCCGCAGTAACCGGGGCTGTACCGCAGAACCGCGCCGTCGGGCGTGGTCCAGCCCCGGCCGCGCAGCATGCCGTCGAACCGGCGCTCGGCCAGGTCGGCGGCCCCATCCGCCGCGACCGACGCCATCGCGTCCAGCGTGTACGCCAGCGCGAAATCCTCCGCGGCGAAGCACCGCTGCAACGCCTGGCTGATCCCTTCGCCCAGCGTGACGACGAATAGGGCCAGGTGCTCGGCCCGGCCGAGGATCTCGCCGACCGGCGATCTGGGCTCGTTGCGTCCCTCGCCGCGGTAGACCTCCGCGAACTCCGCGACGTCGATGTCCGCGAGGAGCCCGGCGGGCGCGACATGCTCTGCGAACAGCTCGGAGGCCGCGGCGTACAGGCGCTCGATGTGCGCGGACACGACTGCCCCCTCGGGGATCCCGATCTGTGCCAGGACGTCGGCCCGCCCGGGCGCGACGTCGGCAGCAGCGAGCTCCAGAATCACGGCGCGAGACGCCCGTGGGGAAGCGTGTCCATCCCGTACCGCCGCGCCTCGCGCGCCATCAGCCGGGTCAGCTCCGCCTTCACGTCGTCCGGCAGCGCCGACGGACGATAGCCTGCGAGCAGCCGCCCCACCTCCTCGTGCGCCCGCGCGCCGAGGGTCCTGCTCCCCTCGGCCTGCCACCGGGAGCGGTTGGCGCGGTCGATGGCGGCGCCCGGGAAGTAGTGCTCCAGCTTCAGGTAGCGCCGGGTGTGGTCGGCGATCAGCAGGTGCTTCTCCCGGAGCAGTTCCTCGAAGAGCGGGATCGCCGGGAAGTCGTCCCTCGGCTCGATGCCGCGCACGAGGCGCAGCGCCAGGCCGCAGATCTCGTTGTCGAGCACCAGCTTCTCGAGGCTGAAGCAGCTCTCGAAGTCCAGCATCCCGGGACCCGACACGCTGTTGATGCCGGCGAGCGCGGCGAGGGTGGCACCCATCGACGTCTCGAGGCCGGCCTGCCCGTCCAGCAGCTTGGCGTCGCTCAGCCCCATGTACGCCTGCGTCGGCAGCCCCAGGTGTTTCCCGATCTCGCTCGCGGCGCAGTCGATCATCATCGTCTCGGCCGCGCCCATCGGGGTCGTCTCGTAGCGGATGTCGAAGACGGCCGGGGACCCGCCCCACAGCGCCGGTGCGCCCGGGCTCGTGAGCTGGCTGATCACGACTCCGCTCAGAGTCTCCGCCGTGTGCTGCACCAGCGACCCGACCAGCGTGACCGGCGCCACGAACCCGGTGAGCGGCATCGAGATGTACTCGACCGGGATGCCGTGAAGGGCGCAGTCCACGAGGTTCTGGGAGGTGACGTCGCTCCACTTGAGCGGCGCGGAGGGGCAGCAGGAGAAGATCGTGAGCGGCTTCGCCCTCAGCTCCTCCAAGGTGCCCCGCACCGCGATCTGGAGGTCCCGCATCACGGTGAACGCATCGATCGTGAACGCGCCCGTCACGACCGGCTTCTCGCCCAGGAGCAGGCTGAGGTACAACCGGTAGCTGTCGGCGATGTTCTGCGGGACGTCGCCGGGCACGATCGCCGTGCTCTGGAAAGCGATGCTCGGGAGCTGCGCGACGATCTTCGCGTACGCCACGTAGTCCGCGGTGGTCGGCGGCCGCGAGGCGAGCGTGTCGTGGTCGAGGACGCTGATCGCGGCGGAGCCCGTCGTGAAGTGGACCCGGTCCCCTTCCAGCTCGTGCGCCGTGCGTCCCAAGGCGTCGTAGAGGCGGAATCCGCGGGGCGCGGTCTTCAGCGCCCGATCCATGATGTCCTCGGTCAGGAAGACGCGGTCCCGGTCGGCCCGTACCGTGGCGCCGTGGTCGGACAGCATGGACACGACGCCCGGATTGTGGATCTCGACTCCGAGCGTGCACAGCACGGAGCGCGCTTCGGAGACGATGCGCTCCAGCAGGACGCGATCCAGGAAGCTGACGGTTGGTCTCATCGTTGATTCCTCCGCACCCAAACGTAACCGTCGCCGAAGCGAGCGGCGAGCGGCAAGAGCCGTCAGCCGTCAGCAGTCAGGCGTCAGCGCGCGCCCTTCTGACGGCTGACGGCTGATCGCTCAAAGGAGGGACGCGAGTGAGGCTCGGTGTTGAGGCCGGCGCCCCACTCGCGTCATCTGCGAGGAAAGTCGAACCTGAGGCTGCGAGCCCAGGAGCGACCTGGAGGATTGCACCTATATAGACGTCCGAAAGGCCCAAAAAGTTGCAGTGGTGCGCCGGCGCCGGCCGCAGCGGCTTGGCGGGCCGACGGCTCCCGGCTCCGCCTACGGCGTCCTCAGCCAGACGGCAGCGACTACCAGCACCACCCCGGCAAGTGGCCAGAGGGGCGGTCCGAACGCTCGTTCGAATGTGGCCACGGCGACCGCGACCGCGAACGGATACGCAGCGAACAGCAGTGCCAGGCGGCGCCGGAACTCGCGGCCGTCCACGCGGAGCCACCCGCCGCCGACTGCGACCGCCTGCTCCCCCACCAGGCGGGCGATCCCCCAGAGCGCGAGGCCTCCGAGCGCCACCACCGCCCAGCGACCGCTTTCAGGCTCGCCGAGGCGCTCATAGAGGGCCGAGAACGGCCCGCCGGCCTGCGGGAGCCCTGCGGCCAGCATCAGCAGCGGGACCTGCAGCCACGACGCTGCGAAGACCTCGTAGGCGACTACGCGGAGCGCCGCAGGCGCCCCCAGGCCTTGGGCGAGGGAGTGCACCCCGAACCCGACGACCATCGCCGCCAGCGGCCCGGCGAGCAGGACCACTGTCCAGCTTGCGGCCCCGTGCACCCCGTCCAGCGACAGGTCGGCCCGGGGAAGCCAGGCGGGCAGAAGACGGATGCCGTGCCACGGGAAGCCGGCGAGCGCCCCGGCGGCGCCCTGGGCGAGCGCGGCAACGCCGAGTACGAGCCAGCCGCCGACGAGACCGGCCAGGACGGCCAAGGCGCCGAGGAGGGGGGCGGAGAGCGGTTCGCGCTGGGGCACGGCACAAAGTAGGGTACCGGAGCCCCGCCGCCAATCGGCCGGTTCTGTGCCGGATGGCAACGCCGGGGCGGCGCAGCCGGTGGAACCCGACCTGCGAAGCCGGTATTCTTCCGGTATGGAATCCAAGCCTATCGATGTGCGGACCCGCGACAGAGAGCGTCTGCCGCCTGGACAGACGGAGACAGTGAAGTGGCCGGTGCTCCACTACGGCAACGTACCGCGGGTGGACACCGAGCGCTGGACGTTCCGCATCTTCGGCGAGGTCGAGCGGCCATACGAGCTCTCGTGGGAGGAGTTCGGCGCGCTGTCCCGGCGCGAAGTGCTGTGCGACATCCACTGCGTGACGCACTGGTCGCGCTACGACAACGCCTTCTCGGGCGTGCCCGTGACGGCGCTCCTCGAGCGGGCCGGCATCCGCCCCGGTGCGACCCACGCGCTGGTGCATGCGGAACAGGACTTCACCACGAACCTCCCGCTCACCGACCTGGTCCGCGACGCAAACCTCATCGCGACGCATCACGACGGCGAGCCGCTCTCGCCGGAGCACGGAGGGCCGGCGCGGCTGGTCGTGCCGCACCTCTACTTCTGGAAGTCGGCGAAGTGGGTGCGCGGCATCGAGTTGATGGAGGGCGACTTCCCCGGCTTCTGGGAGCAGAACGGCTATCACATGCGCGGCGACCCGTGGGCGGAGGAGAGGTACGGGAGGCCGGACCCGGTGCGGATGAGGCGGGGACCGAGGAGGTGATAGCCTGCGACTGACGACCGCCTGTGTCGTCCCGTTCGCTGGTGCGAGGGACTCCACCCACTTGGCACCGCCCGCCCTGCAACACCAAGCCCCATCACCGACGAGAAACGGTGGCGGGGTTTCTGGCTTTCTGCCCTACTGTACCCCCATGGGCTCGCACCGGACCCTCAAGGCGTGGCAGCACGCCAAGATCCTCGCCGTGGACTGCGCGAAGGCCGCGCGCCGGTTCCCGGCCGAGGAACAGGCGGCGTTGGCGGACCAGCTCCGGCGGGCCGCGTACGGCGCGGCGCTGAACATCGCCGAGGGCGCGGGCCGGCGCGGCGCGCGCGAGTACCGGCGCTACCTGGACACTGCCCGCTCGTCACTGGACGAGGTAGAGGCGATCCTGGAGATCGCGAAGGAACTCGGCTACGTGGAGCTGAGCACTCTCGCTCGCCTCGAAGCGAGGCGCGACGAGGCGGCCAAGACCATCTACGGGCTGCTCAGAGCCGTGTCGCGCGCGGCATCCGGGAGTGCCAAGTGATCGGTGGGTAGTAGTGGGCAGACGCGCAGACGCGCGGTCCGCTTCGAACGAAACGTGGGCTAGTGTCCAGTGCAGCACTGGGTACTAGCCCACCATCGCGCCGGGAGCGACTTGTCACTCGGTACTGCAGTACCACTGCGCGTCTGCGCGTCTGTACACTACTTCGCACTGCCCACTTGACACTGCTCGGTGTTCAGTGGGCAGGTGGTTCTCAGTGCGCCGCTCCCATCAGCTCGAAGAACCTCCCGAACAGCCGTATCCCCTTCCACAGCTGGTCCAGGTTCAGCTTCTCGTTCGGTCCGTGCAGCCCGTCGTCGGGGAGTCCGATGCCCGCCAGGAGCACCGGCGCCTTCCGCTGCTGGAGCAGCGGCACGATCGGTATGGACCCGCCGCTGCGGATCGGCGCGATGCCCCGCTTCCAGATCTCGCGGGCGGCCTGGTCCAGCAGGCCGAACGGCTTCGAGCCGAGCGGCGCCAATACCGGGTCGCTGTAGGCGTGGATCTTCACGCTGACCTCGGCGTACCTCGGCGCGAGCCGCTTCACCGCCTTCTGGAGCAGCGCCGCCACTTCCTTGCCGCGCTGGGCCGGGACGAGGCGCAGCGTCACCTTCGCCGTCGCCTCGGCCGGGAGCACCGTCTTGTATCCCGCGCCCATGTAGCCGCCGACGATGCCGTGCACTTCGAACGTCGGCCGCGACCACACCCGCTCGAGGAACAGGAAGCCCTTCTCGCCCGTCAACGCCTTCGCACCAGCCTCCTTGCAGAACGCCGCTTCCTTGATGGGCAGGGCCTTCCAGGCTTTGAGTTCCTTCGCGCTGGGCTTCTTCACCCGCGTGTAGAGCCCGGGGATGCGGATCCTGCCGTCGGGACCCTTCAGCCGCTCGAGCAGGTGCCAGAGGGTCTCGATGGCGTTCGGTGCCGCCCCGCCGTAGAGGCCGCTGTGGAGGTCCTTCTTCAGTGTCCGCACGTGGATCTCGGCGGCCACCATTCCGCGCAGCCCCACGTCCACGCTCGGCCAACCAGGTGCCACCATGCCCACGTCGGGCACGAGCACCGCGTCGGCCTTGGTGCGGTCGGGCTGGGCCGTCAGGAAGGTCGTGAGCCCCTTGGAGCCCACTTCCTCCTCCCCCTCGATGAGGAAGCGCATGTTCACCGGCAGGCGGCCCCGGGTCGCGAGCAGTGCCTCGACCGCCGAGACGACGCAGAAGACCTGCCCCTTGTCGTCGGCGGTTCCGCGGGCGTAGAGCTTGCCGTCGCGCACCGTCGGCTCGAACGGCGGCGTGACCCACTCGGACAGCGGGTCCGCTGGCTGGACGTCGTAGTGCCCGTAGCACAGGACCGTCGGCGCACCCGGCACCTCCGGACCCACGGCCCAGATCATCGGGTGTCCCGCGGTCTCGATCGTCTCTATCCGGAAACCGAGGCGGGCGAGCCGGTCCGCGATCCACTGGTGCGCGCGGCGGCAGTCGCCCTTGTTCTCCGGCAGGGTGCTGATGCTGGGGATCTTGAGCCAGGCGGTGAGGTCGGCGAGCAGGCGCTTCTGCTCCTTCTCGACCCAGGCGGAGAGCGTGGTTTCCATAGCCAAGCAATTTAGCGAGCCGGGAGTACAGTCCGCCAGCCGCCGCACCCGGACGCTCGTTCGGCCAGCGGGCACCTGCCCGGCGCGTCCAAGTCCGGTCGCCTGGCACACTTCTTCGCATTCTGGCGTGCGGCCACTCCCCTCCTCTCACGCCCTTGCGCTCTGAGGCCTATCTTCTCACCGATGCGCCTGACCTCGTCCTTCTCCGTCTTTCGCTTCCAGCCGGGTGAGCAGGACCTCGGCAAGCCGCGCTGGCTCGCGCGGGAGGGGAAGATCACGGCGGCGGAAGAGGAGTATCGGAAGGCGCTGGGACGCAACCCTGATCTCTACGCGGGCTGGCTCGAGCTCTTCGAGCTGCTGCGGCGCGACGGACGGAGCCAGGAGGCGCTCGCACTCGCGGATGCGGCCGAGCGGCACTGGGGTCCCGACGCGGCGATGCCGCACACCCTGCGCGGCGCGGCGCTCGTGGAACTCGGCCGCATCACCGATGGGCTTGGCGCTCTGCAGCGGGCCATCGAACTCGACGGCGCCCTGGCCATCGCCTGGCACGAGTACGGCTACGCTTCCTATCGCGCCGGGCACCCCGGCGAGGCACTGCTCGCCCTCGACCGCGCCTTCGGCCTCGAGCCCCACACCGACACCCTGATGTTGCGCGGCCGCATCCTCAGAGAGGGCGGCCGGTACGACGCCGCGGAAGTGGCGTTCGAAGCGGCCGGACAGGCCACCGACCACGACGTGCCGCGGCGCGACGCCGAGCGGGAGGTCCTCGCCACACACCGTGCGGCCTCACTGGGCGGGAGGCGCCCGCGCGACTTCACGGCCCGCGAGCACTGGTTCGTGCGGGACGGCGGCATCCTGCTCCTCGCGCCCGGCGAGGCGGGGGCACTTGGCGACTCGATGGCACGGGCTGTCAGCGCGCTCGTCGCGCTCGCGAAGGAACTCGTGTGGCGGCCTGCCGCCGTGGCAGGAGCGTGCGCGGACGACCGGGACTTGGCGGAGACCGTGGCTGGGATGCTCGGGACGCCGTCGCTCAGGGCCTCTGCGCTCGACCCCGCAGATGTGCCGCTCCTGGTCACCGTGCAGAACGACGGGCGCGAGGAGTGGACGAAGCAGCTCGACCGGCTGGCACGCTGGCGCAGCGGATGCAGCTTTGCGCTGCTGCAGCGGCCCGACGCTCCGAACGGGGCCGACGTAGCAGGAGTCGGGGCGGACGTCTCCCCCGACGCCCGTGACTTCACCGAGGCGCTGCGCCGTGCGCCGGAGGTCGCCGATGCGCCGGCCCCGGAAGTCCTGACCCTCGCGCGACACCCGCTCGCGGCGTGGCGGCAGCGCAGCGCCGAGCCGGCGCCGCGAGATACCCGCCCCTAGGGGGCCCTCTCGGTCCGGAGCGCCGCCCAGGGATCCCCGCCCGCGCCGACGCGGGCCCGGATGTCGGCCACCGCCGCCCGCAGGGCGCCGCGGTGGCTGTCGAGGAGCCGGTCGAAGACCTCGAGATCCGTGCGGTAGAACCGCTGGGCGATGACCGCGGCGTTGTTCAGCGGGCGCTCCGCCAGGGCGCGGCCGTTCACCGTCTCGAGCGCGCGGCCCACCGCGCCCGCGAGGTCCGACTGCGCGAGCCGGAAGATCCGCAGCCGCTCCTCGCGGAGCGTCGGCCCCGCGATGCCCGGCGCGTACAGCGCCTCGAGGCGGCTCGCGAGGTCCGCGTAGAACCGGCCGAGGCGCAGCTCGTCCCGCCAGCGCGCGGCGGAGCGTGCCGCGCTGCGCTGGTCGCCCCGCGCACGGAAGAACGCCTCCGCGCCGCGGTACCCCACGAAGTTCGCGAACGACTCGTTGAACGCCACGTGCCCCGCCGACCACACGGTGTTGTGCAGGATCTCGTGGATCACCGTGCCGACGATCTCCACCGAGTCCTCGTGCAGGACGGTCGAGAGCAGCGGGTCCTGGAAGTACCCCAGCGTCGAGAAGGCGCTCGATGGGCGGACGTACGTGTCCATCCCGATCCGCTCGAGCCGCCGCGTCTCCTTCCGCACGCCCTCCAGGTCGAAGAACCCCTTGTACGGGACCCGCCCGACGACGGGATACGTCCAGGTGTACTCGGCGAGGCGGTCGTACCGGCTGGCGCTGAGCACCAGCACGAGGGTGTCGCGGTCCACCTTCGAGTAGGTCGTGTACGTCTCGAGCGCCCTGAGGCCCAGTGAATCGGCGGCGAACGCCCGGGCGGCGAGCACCAGCTCGAGCTTAGCCTTCGTGGCCGGGTCGGTCGCGGGGTCCGCGACGAGCGCCGCGATCGACTTGCGGCGCAGCAGGATCCGCGCCTCCTCCATCCCCGCACGCACCACGTAGCGGACGTCGGCGCTGGCGCACCACGCCGCGACGGCGGCGAGTAGCAGCACGCCGAGCAGGGCCGTCACGATGCGCCGGAGCGTTCGGAAGGTGATGCGCCTCGTCAGCGGACGGTTCTCCGCGCCGGTACGCTCGTCGTCACCAGACCCAGCCCGCCGTGAACCGGTGCGTCCCTCCGCCCAGGACATCCAGGATCTGGAATGCGTAGTCGAGCCGCAGGTAGTGGAGGACGATGCCGCCGCCGAACACCGGTGAAGAGCGGTCGGTCTCGCGCCGGCCCGCCACGAATCCGAGGCGGCCGAGCACTCCGACCCCGCCGCTCACCACGCCCCCCTCGACCCCGACGATCCAGTAACTGTCCCCGCCGGACGGCGCCACCCACTCGGTGGTGGCCATCAGCCGCGGTGTCCCCTGCGGGTCGATGATGTTCAGCATGTACCCGACGCGCGTCGTCCGCGGGAGCGGGGCCCGCAGCGCGGTCCCGCCGCGCACGTTGCTGCCGATGTTCTGCACCACGATGCCGAGAGCCGCGATGTCGAAGAACGCCGCCATCAGGCCGACGTCCACACCGACCGCCGTGGTGTTGACCGCGGGGTCGATCCCGACGCCCACGTGCTCCCTCAGCGCCTTGACGCTCACGCCCGCCGAGAGCAGACCATGGCGGTAAGCGAGCGCACCGACCGCCAGAGCGTGGTACGCACCGATGGTGGCGCCGGTGGCGAGGCCACGGTCGCCGCCGAACGCCGGGTCGGGCACGAACGCGCTGTCGCCGCCGAAGTCGAGGATGTGGAGTCCGACACCGAGGTCGAACTTGCCGACACGCAGCGCGAGCGCCGCGCTCGCGAGGTAGCTGTCGAGCAGGTAGCGCTCGTAGCTCACCGCCAGTGCCATGCGCTTGATCGGCGCGAGCCCGGCCGGGTTCACGAACAGCGCACCCGCGTCGCCGATGACCGCCGTGTACGCGCCGCCCAGCGCCATTTGGCGGGCCGTGGCCGGCAGCTCCATCAGCACGCCCCCGGTCGTCCCCGGCGCCTGGGCGTGCGCCGTCGGAGCAAGGAAGCCCAACCCTGCGACGAGGAGCGCGCCGCACTTCACCCGCATCGCGCGCGACCCGCTACCGCAGCCGGACCACGGCGACCTGCGCGGCGGCGGCCGAGGGGAAGGTGCCGCCCGTCGTGGGGCCGAAGGAGAGCTCGAAGCTCCGCCCGTCGGGCGCCTGCGTCGCCAGGACGTACGCGCCGCTGCCCGACTTGAGCGTGCCCGTCACCGAGACCACCCCGCCGGTCCCCGAGAACGGCACCAGCGGGAACACGCGGTCGAAGTCGGACGGCGCCTGGGTATGCAGGTCGGCGAACGTCGTGCGGAAGTGCCAGGATGCATAGCGCAGTTCGGCCGGCGCCGTGAAGCCCGGATAGTCCGATGCGTAGACGGCGAGGGCCCAGTGGCCGAGGAGCTTCGCGAACGGCGTGCCGGTCACCGCTGCGACATTGGCCGCTCCGAGGGACGATGTGCTCACGAGATCGCGCGACGTCTGAGAGCCGAAGCGGTCCACGAGATACCGGACGAAGAGCCACACCGCCCCACGCTCGGTCAGTTCGCCGGGCGGCGTTTCCGTCACCACGGGAGACGCGAGCGGGTCCCTCAGGTACTTGAACGCGTTGTACAGGTTGCCGATGTAGAACCGCGACGCCGTGGTGTCGATGCCGAGGCTGTCGTAGTGCCGGCCGCCCAGCTCCTCCGCGAGGTGCGAGAGCGCTTCGTTCAGCCACAGCACCTCGGTGTCCCCGCTGCGCACCAGCACGTGCTGGTTGAACGAGATCATGTGCTGGAACTCGTGGATGAACGTCACCGGGATGAGGCGCCGGACCAGGCTCACGCTGTAGGCGCACGACACCAGTCCGCCGGGGTCGGGCACGAACCCGTAGAACACCTCGCCGCTGTTGTGCGTCGATCGGAACGACGGCGCCAGGTCGGCGCCGAAGAAGAAACCGGTTATGAACGAGTCGTTGCACTGCGGCCGGCCGACCAGCGCGTTGACCTTCGGTGTGAGCAGGATGATCACCACGCCGTTGTTGTCGATGTCCGACTCCGCCCCGAAGTTCTGGCGGTTGATCGGGTACAGATCCGCGTCGAACTGCTGCCCCATCTGCAGGAGGTTGGAACCCGTGAAGCCGCCCGCCGGGGCGCTGTCGTCCACGAAGATGGCTGCGTGCGTCCCGACGTAGCGCGCCGTCGCCACGACGTTCTTGAGCGCTGTACAGTCGAGGTCGCCGCACACCTTGAACGTCCGCGAAGAGCCGACCACCGGCGGCGCCGCCGCCACGCGGGCCGCCGGCGCCGCGGCGCCGACCCCGAGCGCCCGCGCCTCGGCGGCGAGCCGGGCCTCCCTGGCGCGGAGGGCGTCGTGGAAACGGAGTGCCAGAGAGGGCTCGCCACCGGCCGGCGACGGCGTGAGTGTCGCTGACGCCGCCGCGCCGGCCGCGCCCGCCGCGCCCGTGAGGCTGAACGCCGAGGTGATGCCACCTGAGCCGGTGGCGCTCTGCGCCACGATGAGGTACTGGGCCCCGCCGCTCCCCGCGGCGGGGAACCGGAGCGCACCGGAGATCAGCGTATCCGTGTACAGGGCGAACTGGCCCACCGCGAGCGAGACGTCGCCGCCGCCGGCCGGCGGGGCCGTGGAGTCGCCGCACGCCGCCGCGACGAGCGCGGCCGTGCCGAGGCCCCAGGCGCGGACGGCGGACCAGCCCGGAAGTGCGAGGGATCCGGTCATATTGAACCAACGGTCGCGGCCCCGCTCCAGCGTGTCAAGGACGCAGCGCACGTGCTTTGACAGCCCCTCCGGCCCCGGCTAGGTTGCCCGGACGCATGGCCTTCGTCCACCTCCACACCCATTCCGAGTACTCGCTCCTCGACGGCGCCAACCGGATCCCCGACCTCATCGAGCGGGTCAAGGCGCTGGGGATGGACAGCCTCGCCCTCACCGATCACGGCAACCTCTTCGGGGCGTGGCACTTCCACAGCCAGGCCAAGGCGGCCGGTATCCGCCCCATCCTCGGCTTCGAGGCGTACGTCGCCTTCGGGTCCCGCCGGCTACGCGAGAAACCGGCCGACGCCCCCAGCCACTACGCCCACCTCATCCTGCTCGCCCGGAACCGCGCAGGCTACCGGAACCTGATCCGCCTGACCTCGATCGGGTACATCGAGGGGTACTACCGCAAGCCGCGCATCGACCGGGAGACGCTGGCGCAGCACGCCGAGGGCCTCGTGTGCCTTTCCGCCTGCCTGAGCGGCGAAGTGGCGCTGTGGCTGCGCGCCAACGCCTACGAACGGGCGCGCGAGACCGCCGAGTGGCACGAGCGCACCTTCGGCCACGGCAATTACTGGCTCGAGGTTCAGGAGCACGGCATCGCCGAGGAGAAGCTCGTCCAGGAGGGCGTCTTCCGGCTGGCCGGCGAGCTCGGCCTCGGCGTGGTGGCGACGAACGACGCCCACTACCTGCAGCGCGAGGACGCCGCCGCCCACGACGTCCTGCTCGCCATCGGCACCGGCAAGGACCTGGACGATCCGAAGCGGTTCCGCTTCGAGGGCACCGAGAGCTACCTGAAGTCCGAGGAGGAGATGCGGCGGCTCTTCCCCGGCCGCGATGACGTCTACACGAACACCCAGGCCATAGCCGACCGCTGCGAGTTCGACTTCGAGAAGCGGTTCTTCCTCCCGGACTTCCCGCGGCCCGCCGGCTTCGCGACCAACGACGATCTCCTCGTCTCCCTCGCGGAAGAGGGCGCGGCGCAGCGCTACGGCGACCCGCTCCCCGAGAGCGTGCGCCAGCGGCTCGACTACGAGCTCGGCGTCATCACGAAGGTCGGGTACGCGGGCTATTTCCTCATCGTCGAGGACTTCATCCGCTGGGCGCGCTCGCGCGGCATCCCCGTCGGGCCGGGGCGCGGCTCGGCGGCGGGCTCGCTCGTCTCCTACGCCCTCGGCATCACCAGCGTGGACCCGCTCAAGTTCGACCTCCTCTTCGAGCGGTTCCTCAACCCGGAGCGGATCTCGCCGCCCGACATCGACGTGGACTTCTGCGAGGAGCGGCGCGGCGAGGTCATCGAGTACGTGCGGGAGCGCTACGGCCGGGACTCGGTGGGCCAGATCGTCGCCTACGGCACGATGAAGGCGCGCGCGGCGGTGAAGGACGTGGCGCGCGTCCTCAAGGTGCCGCCCGGCGAGGCCGACCGGCTCACCAAGTTGATCCCCAGCAATCCGGGCCAGGTCGAGTACACTCCGCTGAGGAAGCACGTCGAGCAGTCCGCCGAGCTGCGCGGGCTGATCGAACAGAGCCCCGTCTACCAGCAGCTGATGGATTACGCGAGCCGGATTGAGCGGCTCAGCCGCCACATCTCGGTCCACGCCGCGGGCGTGGTGATCGCGCCGGGGCCGCTGACCGACTACGTGCCGGTGTGCACCATGCCGGGCAGGGGCACCGGCTCCGGCGCCGCCGACGACGCCATCATCACGCAGTACGACATGGTCGCGCTCGAGATGGTCGGGATGCTCAAGATGGACTTCCTCGGCCTCACGACCCTCACCGTGCTGCGGCGCGCGACCGATACCATCCGCCAGCGGCACGGCGTCGCTGTGGACCTCGACCGGCTCGACTTCGAGGACCCCGCCGTGTACGCGCTCCTGCGCAACGGGCGCACCGCGGGTGTCTTCCAGTTCGAGTCGAACCTCGCGACCGACGCGCTGCGCCAGATGCGGTGCGACCGCTTCGACGACCTAGTGGCCACCAACGCCCTCGTGCGTCCGGGGCCGCTCGACAGCGGGATGCACCTCGTCTACATCCGCCGCAAGCGCGGCGAGGAACCGGTCCGCTACGCCCTGCCCGCGCTGAAGGAGATCCTCGAGCCCACCTTCGGCGTCATCGTCTACCAGGAGCAGGTGATGCGGATCGCGAACGTCCTCGCGGGCTACTCGCTCGCCGAGGCCGACGTGCTCCGCAAGGCGGTCGGCAAGAAGAAGGCCGAGCTGATCCGCGAGGACCTGGGCAAGTTCGTGGAGCGCGCCGTGGCGCGCGGCCACCCGCGCAAGGTGACCGAGGAGATCGCCGCGCAGATCGAGACCTTCGGCCGCTACGGCTTCAACAAGTCCCACTCCGTCGCCTACTCGGTCATCGCCTTCCAGACGGCCTGGCTGAAGGCGCACTACGCCGCCGAGTACATGGCGGCCCTCCTCTCGTGCTCCATCGGCGACACGGCAAAGGTCGTGACGTACATCGGAGCGTGCCGCGAGATGGGCATCGCGGTGCTGCCGCCCGACGTCAACGAGTCCGGCTACCATTTCACCGTGGTGAGCGACGCCGAGCTGCGCTTCGGCCTCGGGGCGGTCAAGAACGTGGGTCGCAGCGCCATCGACGCCATCATCGCCGCGCGCGCCCAGGGGCCGTTCACCTCGCTCCGCGACCTCGCCGCCCGAGTGGACCACCGCTTGTGCAACAAGCGCGTCCTCGAGGGGCTCGTCGCGTCGGGGGCCTGCGACCGGCTCGGTGGCCACCGCGCGCAGCTGTTCGCCGCCATCGACGACGTCCTTGCCGAGGCCGGCCTCGCGCAGGCGGAACACGCCTCCGGACAGGCCACCCTCTTCGGCGGCGAGGCCGCCGCCGCGCACCCGCCGGCCCCGCTGCCGCTGGCGCCCGAGTGGTCGGAGGCCGAGCGCCTTGCGCGGGAGAAGGAGTTGGTGGGATTCTTCGTCTCCGGCCACCCCCTCAACCGGTACAGCGCCGAAGCCGCGGTCCTTGGCACACACACTACCGCGGACCTCGGACGCTGGATGGAGGGTGCCGTGGCGGTCGCCGCGGTCGTCACCGCGGTGAAGCGCCAGATCGCGCGGCGGTCGGGGGCGGAGTGGGCGCGCCTCGTCATCGAGGACTTCCACGGCTCGGCGGAGGTCATCGTCTTCCCCGAGGCTTGGGCCAAGCTGGCGAAGGCGATCGTGCAGGACGGCGCCTACCTCCTCGTCGGCGGCTACTCGCCGCGCGACCGCAACGAGGAAGAAGCCCGCCTCGTGATCGAGGACGCCCAGCCACTGGCGGAGATGCGCGCGGCCGGGCGGATCGGCCTCGCGCTCCGCTTGCAGGAGGGGGCCGCCGCGCCGACCGACGCGGCTCGGGCCGTCGCGTCCCTGTGCCGCGCGCATCCCGGCCCGTCGCCGGTCTTCCTGGAGTGGACGGCCGGGGACGACGGCGGGCCCGTGCGGTTCCGGTCGAAGAGCCTGCAGGTCGCCCTGGACGACGACCTGCTCACCGCCCTCCGCGACCTGCTCGGCGAGGACGCCGTGATACTGGTGAAAGCGAGGTAGGACCGTGGCCGCCTCCTACTCCCTGGACTTCGAGAAGCCCCTGGCGGAGCTCGAGCGCCAGATCGACGAGCTGAAGCGCCTGGCGACGGTGCGCGAGCTGGACGTGCAACGCGAGCTCGCGCCGCTCGAGGAGAAGCTGGCCGGGCTGCGGAGCGAGATCTTCCGCAACCTCACGCCGTACCAGCGCGTGCAGGTGGCGCGGCACCCGCGGCGGCCGTACACCCTCGACTACCTCCACTCGGTCTTCAGTGACTTCGTCGAGCTCCACGGCGACCGGCTCTACCGCGACGATCCCGCCATCGTGGGCGGGCTGGCGCGGGTGGGCGGGATGAGCGTGGTGGTAATCGGCCAGCAGAAGGGCCGGGACACGAAGGACAACCTCCACCGCAACTTCGGGATGCCCCACCCCGAGGGCTACCGGAAGGCACTGCGACTGATGAAGCTCGCCGAGCGCTTCGGCCTGCCGGTGGTCACGCTGATCGACACCCCCGGCGCCTACCCCGGCCTCGGTGCCGAGGAGCGCGGCCAGGCGGAGGCGATCGCGCGCAACCTCGAGGAGATGGCCGCGCTCCGCACACCGATCGTCGCCGTCATCATCGGCGAGGGCGGGTCCGGCGGCGCGCTGGCGCTGGCGCTGGCCGACCGCGTGCTGATGTTCGAGAACGCCATCTACTCCGTGATCTCGCCCGAAGGGTGCGCGGCCATCCTCTGGCGTGACGCATCCCAGCGTGAGCGTGCCGCCGAGGCGCTCAAGCTCACCGCCTCGGACCTGATGGGCCTCGGCGTCATCGACGAGATACTCCCCGAACCGCCGGGCGGCGCGCACGCCGACCCCGACGCCGCGGCTGCCGCCCTCGGCCCCGTGCTGCTGCACCACCTCGCCGACCTGGCGAAGACCCGGCCGGAGAAGCTGGTCCGCCGGCGCGCCGAGAAGTACCTGAAGATGGGCAAGTTCGAGGAAGCATAGGCGTGCCGCAGTTCGTCGAGGTGCGGTTCAAGGGGAACCGCAAGGACTTCTTCGAGTGGCACGACTCGGAGCCGCTGCGCGAGCGCGAGCCCGTCATCGTGGAGACGGATCGCGGGCTCGACCTCGGGCGGGTGGGCGCCGTGGGCCGCGTGGCGGAGACGAAGTGCGAGCGCTGCACCGGGTGCGCAATCGGCGGTCCGGCGCCCCCGGACGCCGGCGAGGTCGAGGGAGCCGAGACCGGCGCGTTCGTCGTCGACGAAGTGAGCGGCGAGATGCTGGAGGTGCGGCCCGCCGCGACCACGACCGGCGAGGGGACACGCCGCGTCGTCCGGCGCGCCTTGCCCGCCGACGTGCGCGCCGCCGACGAGCTGCGCCGCAACGAGGACGAGGTCCGCCGGAAGATCCGCGAGCGCGCCGCGGCGCACAGCCTCGTGATGAAGGTGTCCGACGCGGAGTGGCAGTGGGACCGCAAGAAGCTCACGGTCTTCTTCACCGCCGAGAAGCGGGTGGACTTCCGGAACCTCGTGCGCGACCTCGCGTCGCTGTTCCGCACCCGCATCGAGCTGCGGCAGATCGGCGTGCGCGACGAGGCGGTGCGGCTCGACGGCATCGGACGTTGCGGCCGTCGGCTCTGCTCGGCGAGTTTCCTCACCGAGCTCCGGCCCATCGGCCTCCAGATCGCCAAGGACCAGCGCCTCAGCCTCAATCCGTCGCAGATCTCCGGCCCCTGCGGACGCCTGCTCTGCTGCCTGCGCTTCGAGCACGACTTCTACGTGCAGGCCCGCAAGCGCTTCCCGAAGGAGCACAAGACGGTCCAAACGTCCCACGGCGTCGAGAAGGTCGTGAGCCTGAACATCTTCCGCGACCTGGTGACGCTCCGCGCCGAGGACGGCACGGCGCGCACCGTGCCGCTGCTCGAGCTCCGCGCCGACGTCGAGCGGGCCGCCGGCGGCGCGCCGAAGGCCGAGGAGCCGGCGGCCGCGCCACCTCCGCCTTCCGCGCCGCCCGCGCCTTCCGCGCCGGCCCCGCGCTCCGCGCCGACGTCCGCTCCGGCCGCTCCGGCCGCTCCGGCATCCCCCACCGCCGCGACCGGGACGGCCGGTGCCGCTCCGGCCGGCACGCCACGGCGGCGCCGGCGCCGCCGCGGCCGCCGCCGCCCGCCACCGGCCCCGTGAGCCGCTTCTACCTCACCACGGCCATCGACTACGCGAACGGCGACCCGCACCTCGGGCACGCCCTCGAGAAGATCGGCGCCGACGCCATCGCCCGGTACCGCCGCCTCCGCGGCGACGACGTCCACTTTCTCATCGGGATGGACGAGCACGGGCAGAAAGTGGCGCAGGCCGCCGAGGCCCGCGGTGTGCCGCCGCAGGCCCTCACCGACGAACTGGCGGAGCGGTTCCAGACGATGTGGCGGCGGCTCGCCATCTCGTACGACCAGTTCATCCGCACCACCGACGCCGCCCACGCGGCCGGTGTGCACGCGCTCATCACCCGGATCTTCGAGCGCGACCCCGGCGTCTTCTCGGAACGGCCGTACAGCGGCTGGTACTGCGTCGGCTGCGAGACGTTCAAGCGCGAGGGCGAGATCGTGGACGGCAAGTGCGCCGTGCACCCCACGCGCACGCTGGAGTGGAAGGACGAGACAAACTGGTTCTTCCACCTCTCCCGGTTCGAGCCGTTCCTGAAGCGGTTGTTCGCCGAGCGGCCGGACTTCCTCCAGCCTGAGAGCCGCCGCAACGAGATGCTGGCGCTCCTCGACCAGGGGCTCGAGGACGTGTCCATCACCCGCTCGCAGCTCGCGTGGAGCATCCCCTTCCCCAAGGTCTCGGCCTCCGGCGAGCAGCAGGGGACGTGGGTGTGGTTCGACGCGCTCCCCAACTACCTCACCGCCACCGGGTTCCCGCGCGCCGGCTGGGAGGCCCGCTGGCCCGCGCAGTTGCACGTGATCGGCAAGGACATCACCCGGCACCACTGCATCGTGTGGCCCGCGATGCTCGAGGCGGCCGGCCTCCCGCTCCCAGAACGGGTCTGGGCACACGGGTTCATCGCGCTGGGCGGCGAGCGCTTCAGCAAGTCCGCGGGTGTGAAGGTGGAGCTGGGCGAGGCACTCGCGCGGTTCGGCGCCGACGCGTTCCGCTACTTCCTGCTGCGCGAAGTCCCCTTCGACGCCGACGGGAACTTCTCCTGGGAACGCTTCGAGGACCGCTACACGGCGGAACTCGCGGACGCCTTCGGCAACCTCGCCTCCCGCGTCCTCGCGATGCTCGACCGCTATCGCGGCGGCGTCGTGCCGGGCGCCACCGAGGCCACGCCGCTCGATCGGGCCGGCGAAGAGGCGCTCGGGCGGTACGCCGAGGCGATGGACGGCCTGCTCCTCCACCGCGGCGCGGCGGCCGCCTGGGACCTGGTGAACGAGGCCAACGCCTTTGTCGAGCGGCAGGCGCCGTGGGCGCAGGCGAAGGCGGGCGACCCCGCCGCCCTCGATTCCACCCTCGCGGCGCTCGCCCGCTCCCTGGTGCGCCTCGCGGTGCTGGTGTCGCCCTTCATCCCCGGCGCGGCCGACACACTCTGGGCGGCGCTCGGCCAGGGTGATCACCTGCCGCCTCGCGGCACCTGGGAACGCGCCGAGCGGCCCGACCTCGCAGGAGCCAGGACCCACAGGATCCCGCCGCTGTTCCCCAAGCCCGAGCGCCCCGCCGCCTAGCTTCCGGGAGGTCCCGGGCGGGGGCCCAGCACACCTTATGCCGCGGCCGTTTCCAGGGGGTCAAACGGGACCGGTTTCCCCGGTTGACAGGCCGTGGCGGCGAGTGCTAACATATGCCAGTACCAGTCCCCTTGGCCGCCTGCACCAAGCGGGCCAATAGGTCATTTTGTCGCGTTCCGGAGCGTTGATGACGCCTCGCCGTTGGACCGTCGTCGTCGTGCCGCACGGCGCCAGCAGCTCGAAGTCCGTCTCGATCTCGGCGACGGTCCTCAAGCTGGTGGCGGGCGTGGCCACGGTGATTGCGGCCGTGGCGCTCGCCGCGGCGCTGGCGGTCATCTCCCGCAGGGTGGACGTCCCCCGCAACCGCCAGCTCGCACGCGAGAACACGGTCCTCGCGCGCGAGCTCGATCGCCTGGGCAATCGCGTCGAATCGCTCTCCGACACACTCGCGCTGATCTCCCGCCGCGACCAGGAGATCCGGCTGGTGACCGGCCTCGCGCCGCTCGACCCGGATGTCCGCCGCGCGGGCATCGGCGGCCCGGCGGGGCTGTGGCCCGAGCGCGAGGAGTTGCTGAGTGAAGCCGGGGCCAACGGCCGCCGCGCCTTCGGCGTGCACGCCGACCTCGACGCGCTGATCCGCCGCGCGAACCTCATCGCGACGTCCTTCAAGCAGGCGGCCGACAGCCTGCAGTCGCAGGTCCAGCGCCTGTCGGCCATGCCGTCCATCATGCCGACGAGCGGGTTCCTCTCGAGCCGCTTCTCCTCCATCCGCTACCATCCGATCCTGCACGAGAACCGGGCGCACGAGGGCGTGGACATCACGGCGCCGTACGGCACCGAGGTGATTGCCCCTGCGGGAGGCCGGATCGTGAAGGTGGGCTGGGAGAACGGCTACGGCCTGGCCATCTCCATCGACCACGGCTACGGCATCGAGACGCGCTACGCGCACCTCTCCCGGACCGGCGTCGCCGTCGGGCAGGTGCTAAGGCGGGGCGATCGCCTCGGCTGGGTCGGCAGCACCGGACTCTCGATGGGCCCGCACCTGCACTACGAAGTGCTGGTGAACGGGCGGCCGACCGACCCGCTGCGCTACGTGATGCCCAACGCCATCGCGGACTGAAGAAGGAGCCGGGAGCCGGGAGCCGGGAGCCAGAAGCCTGAAGCAAGGGGCCAGGAAGATTCCTGGCCCCTGTTTGCTGCTCGCCGCCCGGCGGCAGCCCTCTGGCTCCCGGCTCCCGGCTCCCGGCTGCTCCCCTATTACCTCGGCGCCGCCGGGGCCGGTGCGGCTGGCGCCGCGCCCGGTGCCGCCGGCGCGAACTGCACCCTCGGCACCTCGCGGGCCGAGGCGCTGGTGACTTCGAAGTACGAGCGCGACTTCGCACCGATGACCTTCGCCGTCAACAGCTGCGGGAACCGCCGGATATAGGCGTTGTACTCCTGCGCCGCGCTGTTGTAGTCCTGCCGCGCCGTGGAGATGCGGTTCTCCGTGCCCTCGAGCTGGTCCTGCAGGGCGCGGAAGTTCTCGTTCGACTTGAGCTCCGGGTACGCTTCCGAGATCATCAGCAGCCGGCCCAGGGCGCCCGTCAGGCCCTGGTTGGCTTCCGCCATCTGCTGGATGTTGCCGGACTGCACCGCCCCGCCGAGGCGCGCGCGGGCGTCGGCGATCGCCGTGAACACCGTCGTCTCCTGCTGGGCGAACCCGCGCACCGTCTCGACGAGGTTCGGCACCAGGTCGGCGCGCCGCTGGAGCTGCACCTCGATCTGGCCCTTGAAGCCGTTCACCTGCTCGTCGAGCGTCTGGATCCGGTTGTACCCGCACCCCGGAAGCACGAGCAGCGCCAGGGCCCACGTCCAACGTTTCATGCACTCCTCCTCAGACTCGGGTTTCGTCCACGAAGCGCACCAGGCGCTCGATCGCATCCACGTAGCGGGCTCCAATCGGGTCGAACGGCGCGAGCGGGGGCATCGCCTGCCCCGCGAGGCGCCCGACGATCCACCCGAACGCGCCGGCGTCCATCCCTGCCACCTCGGCTGCCGCCTCCGCCAGCGCGGCCGGCTCGGCCGGAGGCACGCGGCCCGCGAGCCGCAGCGTGGCGCGGAGCAGCGTCAGGAAGGTGCTGGCCGAGGCGAGCAGCAGCTTGCCGAGCGCCTTGCCGTCGCCGGCGGCGGCGGCGTACTCGGTGCGCAGCCGGAGCAGCTTGCCGCGCACCTCGCGCTCCAGCTCCTGCCGCAGGTCCTCGCGCCGAGTCGTGAGCCCCGCGAAGACGTCGTGACCGCGGAGCAGCCGGTGCGCCTCCCGCATATCCTCGATCTCGATGGGGAAGACGTCCGCCGACGCGCGCCACTCGGCCTCGGAGAAGATGAGGGGGGGCGGCTCGCCGGCCTTCGTCCAGTCGGCCACGATCGCCGCCACCGGACCGAGGGCAGCGGCGCTCGCATCGCGCACGACGACCAGGACGTTGAGATCCGAGCGCCCCTTCACGTACGTCCCGCGCGCCGCCGACCCGTACAGGACCGCCGCCACGAGGTTCGCCCCGAGCGCGGCCTCCAGCCGCTCGCCGAACCGCTCCAGGTCCCGCTCCTGCGCTCCCGCCACTAGAACCTCCCTGACGCGCCGCCGCCTCCGAAGCCGCCACCGCCGCCGAACCCCCCGAAGCCCCCTCCTCCGAACCCACCACCGAACCCGCCACCACCCCATCCCCCGTGCCCCCCACGGCCGCCGCCGAAGAGCGTGGCCCAGAAGAGCGCCTGCATGAGGCCGCCCCCACCGCCGCGGCGGCCGCCGGAGCCCGCCAGCGCGACGATGACGAGGATGACGAGGAACCACGGAAAGCGCACCGACCGCCGCGCGCCGCCCGTGGGCTCCCGCGACCGCGCCTCGGCTGTGAACCGGAACCCGAACTCCTGGGCATATGCCTGGCCCAGCATCCCCACGCCTGCCACGAGACCCGAAGCATAGCTCCCAGTCCGGACGGACTCCCGCCCCACCTCGTCGCGGATGCGGCCCGAGAGCGCGTCGGTCACGAAGCCTTCGGCCCCCGTGCCCGACGCGATGGCCAGCTCGGCCTGGCCGTCGCCCGGCCGGTCACCCGGCTTGAGCAGCAGGACCACGCCGGCGTTGCGGGCACTGTCGCCGGCGGTGCCCCGCGCTCCTACGCCCCACGTCCGCCCGATGTCGCGCGCCACGTCGATGGACGCCCGGCCACCGAGGTCCCGCAGCGTCACGACGACGATCTCGCCCCCGGACGCCTGCCGCACCTGGTCGATGACCGCCAGCATCGCGCGCCGCGAAGACTCGTCGAGGATGCCGGCGAAGTCATTCACGTACCCCGTGGGCGAGGGGATCTGAAGTTGGAGCAGCAGGGCGAGCCAGAGCGCATTCATCTGGGCTGGAATCTCGCCGGGGCCGGCCGCGGGGGCAAATGCAGGAGGCGAGACCGTTTTCCTGAGTACATGGTACTGGTTAGTTTGCACGCCGGAGGAATTCCCTATGCGTCTTCGTCTCACGAGCATTCTGGTGGTGCTGGGCCTCGTGGCCGGCCCGGTGGTGAACGGCGTGGCCAAACAGGACGACCTGCGCGCGGCGCGCACCAAGGGCAGCCCCACGGCGCCCGTCACGGTCTATGAGATGTCCGACTTCCAGTGCCCGTTCTGCGCCGACTTCGCCTTGCAGACGATGCCGGCGCTCGACCGGGAGTACGTCCAGACGGGCAAGGTGCGCTTCGTCTGGGTCAACCTGCCGCTCCCGATGCACCAGAACGCCGTTCCCGCGGCCGAGCTGGCGATGTGCGGCGCGCGGCAGGGCAAGTTCTGGCAGCTCCACGATCTCCTGTTCCGGAACCAGCAGCGCTGGGCGGGACTCGCCGAGCCGGGGAACTACTTCCTCTCGCTTGGCGACTCCGCCGGGGCGAACCGCGACACGCTCGCCAGCTGTCTGCGCGAGGGCACCATGCGCGCGCTAGTGCGGGCCGATGCGGAGGGCGCGGTGCGGTCGGGCGCGCGCTCGACTCCGACGTTCTACATCGAGGGCGGCCTGCTGGTGGGCGCCCAGCCCGTCGAGGTCTTCCGCCCGGTCCTCGATTCCATCGTGCGCGTCAAGACGCCCGGGCCGCGGTAGCGCGCTGAGGCGGACGAGCGGACAAGCGGACGTGCTGACGCAGTAGATCGCTGACCCACCGATGCACGAGCGGCCGGCCCCAAGAGGGACCGGCCGCTTCGCGTTGAGGCCGTGCCACGGCGTCAAGGCGCCGTGAGCGCAGGCTTCCGGTCGATCAGGAAGAGGATCGCCGGGACCAGGAAGGCGGCGGTCTGCGGAGCCGTGCTGCCCACCACCGACGCCGGCACGATGACGGCCGAGATGGCCGTACCAGCCACCAAGGTGCCCGCGACGGGGTTGACCGTTGTGGTGCCCACCACGCCGGCCGGTGCGTTGGCCGAGAAGAGGAATGGGGTCCGTGTCGCCGGGGCGGTCGCCGTCGCCTTCAGCGTGCCGCTGACGGCGAAGTTCGTGTAGGCCGTCACTGCGCCGGCCGCCACGTTGGCGAAGGAGGCCGTGCCCGCGAGCGGGGCCACAGCGGCCTGCGCCACGACGTCCACGTCCACCGCGCCGACGGTGGCGCCTCCCAGGTTGATCACCCGGAAGGCCACGCCTGCGGGCGCCGGCAGGGTGTCCACCGTCACCCTGGAGTGGACGGCGGCCCCACGGGCGTTCCCGTAGAGGAAGAAGGTGTAGTTGACGTTCTCAGCGAACGTGCACGTCGTGTCGAACACGACCAGCGACGACACGGCCGGGTCCAGTCCGTTCATGAAGACCCTGATGTGGACGTCCCGGCCCGCCTCCACCTTCCAGTGGGGCGGGAGGAAGTTGGTGGATAGGCCGTACGGCTGGCCACCGGTACGGAACGTCACCGCACCCGCGGAAGGAGCGTCGCCGATGAAGTTGATGATGCGGAAATCGACGGCGCCCGTGTCATTCACGAGGCTAACGTAGCGCAGGCCCGCGAGCGGCCCCTGGGGCTGCAGCACCCCCTGCTTCGCCTCCGTGCAGGCCATCAGCGCCACGCTCACCGCACACGCCAGACAGACTCGATACCAGGTCATTGCAGGCTCACAGTCTGAGGTTGGAGCCACCGGAATC
>Ga0209253_10000846_pt1 | contig 26590 bp, 26 predicted proteins | sample FrelakmetBRP12BR_FD_187145 | JGI IMG/M metagenome (GOLD analysis project Ga0209253, IMG submission 187145) | Freshwater lake sediment microbial communities from the University of Notre Dame, USA, for methane emissions studies - BRP12 BR (SPAdes)... | ecosystem: Environmental > Aquatic >...
CGCGCAATTCATTCATCAAGTGCGCGACTGCCGACAGCATGGATTCCCGGTTGAGCCGTCTGATCCGTTCGCTCCGCTCTTTGCGCCACTGCGGCACATGGCTCAGGATTCTTTCCAGACGCTCCTGCAATCCGGCGATGGCGGTTTCCACCCGCTTTCTTTCTTCTTCCGACAGCTTTTCATATTCATCCGACGGGATCACCTCCTGATTGCGGCTTGGCGCAAAGGTAAATCCATCGGGGGTGCGCAGCAGAACGATCTCTTGTTTCTCGGCATCCTTGCCCAGTTCTTCCAGTACCTGCTCCTGCCGCTTGCTGAACTCCTGCTGGATCGCTTCAGCCTTGGCCCGATATTCATCGCTCTCGAACAGCGCGGGGATTGCGGAACGCAAATCATCCACCAGCCGTCCCATGTGGCGGCGCAATTCCTCCCCCCTGCCGGATGGCAGCCTCAGTGCCTGGGGTTTGTGCGGCTGAGCGAAGTTGTTGAGATAGCACCAGTCGTCCGGCTCGTGCTCGTCACTCGCCTTTTTTTCGAGCAGCTGCCGCACCAGGCTGCGCTTGCCCATACCGGAGGGGCCCAGCACGAAAAGATTGTAGCCTTCATGCCGGATGCCGGCGCCGAAACGCACCGCATCCATGGCACGCGCCTGGCCGATGATTTCCGTCAGATCCTCCAGATCCGCCGTGGTGTGGAATCCGAACTGATCGGGATCGCAGGGATGATGCAGTCGTTGCGGAACCAGTGGGGGAGTTGTTGTCATTTTTTCTAAGCCGCCCGGTTGTAATTATCTTACGAATGACTAGCGGGTACGGAAGAAGAATATCCTGCCGTTTGCCTAAATCCATACGGGATGGAGTTTTGCAGGTGGTCTGCGGTGTCAGGCTGGCAGCGAGGAATGGCCACTCACGCTCCCGCTTTTCGTGCATCCCATCCCGCAAAACCGCCATCGTGCCCGCGTGAGACTTGTTCAGAGATTCCCTGGAATTCAGGGCTTCGGCTCGTGGGTTTTGATATCGCCGCGAAGCTTGCGGGCATAATCCTCAAGCTGGCGTTTGGCGGCATCGAAGGCATCGCGCAGGGCCACGTAGACATCTTCGTGGTGATCGTGGTTGACCACAATCTCGCTGCCCGGCACGCCAATGTCGATGCGCACATTGAACTGTTTGCCCTGATGATGATGTTTGTGCGGCATCTCGACCACTACCCGGCAGGACATGATGTGGTCGAAAAACTCCTCGAGTTTCTGCGCCTTGGCGCGAATATGCGCTTCCAGCTCAGCGGAATGCTCCATATCGCGAATGGTAATTTGCAACGGGATCTGCATGACTGCTCCTTGAAATTCGGTCAGATTAACGGCGGTGCCGCATTTCCTTTTTGCGCTCGTACCCCACCAGCTTGGAGAGATCGAGCATTTCTTCCGCCAGCAGTTCCAATACGTCGTCCAGAGTAAGGATACCCACCAGGCCACCGTGCTCATCCACGATCGGCAAGCGCCTTACCGTCTTGCTGCGCATATATTGAATCGCCTCGAATGTATCCGTGCTGTCTTTCACCGTGAACAGCTCCTGCCCCATGATATCACCCACGGTGATGACCATGTGATCGAGTTCTGGCGCCATGATTTCCACTACCAAGTCACGGTCGGTGACTATTCCCACCGGAACCCGGACGCCGTTGCGATCTTCGACCACCAGCACATCGCCAACATGATGCTGCCGCATCAGCTTGGCCGCTTCCATGACAGTTTCATCACGCTGCATGACAATAACTTCTCGGGTGCAAATTTCACTGACAGGCATGATGCCCTCCTTGTGGGATTACGTAATTAATGAACCTCTGAATGACTATTCTGCCAACTTGACACTAAAGCGCGTGCAGGTCAATGACATCACCCACGGTAATGACCATGTAATCGAGTTCCGGCGCCATGATTTCCACCACCAGATCATGGTCGGTGATAATGCCTAGCGGAATTCGTTCACCGTCACGCTCTTCGACCACCTGCAGATCACACACCCGGTGCTGGCGCATGAGTTTGCGCCGCTTCCAGCACGGTATGGTCACGCTGCACCACGATGACTGCGCGATTACAAATCTCTCCACCAGGCATGATATAGCCCCCTTGTTACACGCTGCAAAGCCCAGCCAGTGTTGCGCACAGATCAATGTGTCCAGCTCACGCGCAACAGATTTTCCTCCGGGTTATAGTGATAGTTCAACTGGCCTTGATAAGCATGATGCAATGCCTCGCCGATGCCGCGGGCGAGATGGATGTCAGTGGTCGTCACCAGTGTGGCGCCATCTTTTTCTTCCACTGCCATGATGCGTTTGAGCGGGTGTTCTGCCCGGGCGCGTTTTTCCTGATTGTGCACCAGATGCATGATTTCGTCGCGATGGGCGCGGAAGAATTCCCCCTGCAGGGTTACAAAACCGGCTGGATACTGGTCGTGTAGCCGATGACAGGCGGGACAGGTTTGCTGGTGTGCGTCTGCCGGAGCCTGGCGCCACTGCCAGCGACCTTCATGAAATACCGCGCCACATTGTGGACAGACAGTCGGCTCCGGCAGCTTGCCTTTGGTCTTGTAGGCGTCATGCTCGCGCTCCTGGAAGAGCCCGTCGTGACGCGGAATTTGGCGAAAACCGGCGGGGGTGCTTTGAGTTCCCATGGTAAGCATCCTTCAATAATAGTTAATAGAATCTCTCAGGTCAGTCGGTTGTTGCTACATTCCCATCCCACCCATCTCGCCGGGTAGCATCTGTTGCTTTCCCGGCAATTCCGCGATCGTGACGTCGGCGGTGAGTATCAGGCTGGCTATCGAAGCAGCATTTTGCAAGGCAGAACGGGTCACCTTGGTGGGGTCGAGGATGCCCATTTCGATCAGATTGCCGTATGCTTCGGTGGCTGCATTGTAGCCAAAGCTGCCCTTGCCCTCCAGCACTTTGGCGAGCACCACTGAGGGCTCGCCACCAGCGTTGGCAACGATCTGTCGCAAAGGCTCTTCCAATGCCCGCAGCACGATCTTGATGCCGGCTTCCTGCTCGCTGTTGCCAGCCTTCAGCGCGCTGATCGCCGCGCGCGCGCGCAGCAACGCCACGCCGCCGCCCGGCAGGATGCCTTCCTCCACTGCGGCCCGGGTGGCATGCAGCGCGTCTTCAATCCGCGTCTTTTTCTCTTTCATCCCCGTTTCGGTGGCGGCGCCGACTCTGATCACCGCGACGCCGCCGCCCAGCTTGGCGGCACGCTCCTGCAGCTTTTCCTTATCGTAATCACTGGTGGTTTCCTCAATCAGCTTGCGAATTTGTTTGATGCGGTTCCGGATCTTTGCGGCATCTCCTGCGCCGCTGATAAGTGTCGTATTCTCCTTGTCCACTTCAACGCGCTTGGCTTGGCCGAGATCTGCCAGCGTGATCTTCTCCAGGGTGAGGCCGCTCTCCTCGCTGACCACTGCGCCGCCAGTGACAATGGCAATGTCCTCCAGCATCGCCTGGCGCCGGTCGCCGAAACCGGGCGCTTTGACGGCAGCCGCTTTCAGGATGCCGCGGATGTTGTTGACCACCAGAGTCGCCAGCGCCTCCCCCTCAACCTCCTCCGCGATAACGAGCAACGGCTGCCCTGACTTGGCGACCTGCTCCAGCAGCGGCAGCAACTGCTGCACATTGCTGATCTTTTTGTCATACAGGAGAATGTACGGCTCATCCAGCACCGCGATCTGCTTGTCCGGGTTGTTGATGAAGTAAGGGGACAGGTAGCCACGGTCAAACTGCATCCCTTCCACCAATTCCAACTCGTTTTGCAGGCTCCTGCCATCTTCGATCGTGATCACGCCCTCCTTGCCGACCTTTTCCATCGCCTCAGCGATAATCGCGCCGACGGCGGCGTCGGCGTTGGCGGAAATGGCGCCGACCTGGGTGATTTCTTTACTGGTCGTGCAAGGTCTGGAAACTTTCTTGAGCTCTTCAGTGATCGCGGCAACCGCCAGGTCAATGCCGCGCTTCAGGTCCATCGGGTTCATTCCGGCCGCGACAAACTTCATCCCTTCACGCACGATTGCCTGCGCCAGGATGGTCGCGGTAGTGGTGCCATCCCCCGCCACGTCGGAGGTCTTGCTGGCAACCTCCCTTGCCATTTGCGCGCCCATATTCTCGAACTTGTCCTCCAGTTCGATCTCCTTCGCCACAATGACACCCGAGTTGGCGACCAGAGGCGGGCCGTAGGCACGCTCCAGAATGACGTTGCGGCCGCGCGGGCCGAGCGTCACCTTGACCGCATCCGCCAGGATGTTCACGCCAGCGACGATCCTGGCACGGGCGGCGTCATGAAACAGAATCTGTTTTGCCGGCAACGAAACCCCCAGAACAAATGTTGTGCGGCCCTGGTCAGGCCCGCACCAAGGCCAGACTGCCGACTTCCCACGCGGGAATTACCCGCGTTACTTGATCTCCAACTGCTTGGCGGCACTCCCGTTTTTCTTCGGCAGCGTCAGCTCCAGTATGCCGTTCTCATACCTGGCCTGTGCTTGGGTCTCATCCACCGCGCTATCCAGCGTAAAGCTGCGGTAGCTCGAGCCTTGGCGGCACTCGCGGAAAACGACTCTCTCGCCTTCCTTTTCCTCTTTTTCCTGTTTGCTCTCGGCACTGATGGAAACCCGGTTGCCATCCACTTGCACCTTGACGTCCTCTTTCTTGACCCCGGGGATTTGCGCACGCACGGTATAGGCCTTGTCGTTCTCGGTCAAATCCATCTTGATGCGGGGAGCGGCTTCCATATCCATGGAAAATGGCCGCATGCCGAAACCCCGGAACCAGTCATCCACATCGGCGAATGGGTCGAGGCGAACCATATCGCCGAGCAGAGGAGAGCGCTGAATGATATTTGCCATGATATTGCTCCTTTATAAAGGATAAATAAATTTCCTTGACTACCTATTGCACCCAATTACAGGACGGACTGGCGCTCGCCAGCTGTATGGAACACCGTCTTTCCTGCCTGCTGCAGCAGGCTCGCCCTTGCCTGAGACCCGGTTACTTGGCTTGTCCGCTCATGTCGTGCAACTGGCACTGCAACAACATGCGATTGCCATAGTGTGCATCGGTGATGTTGATCTCGACGGGGAAGGTCGTTCCATCTTTGCGCCGGACCACCGACTCGAACCGGGACGCCTGGCTGCGCAAGTGCGACCCGACCATGGTGATGAACTCGTCGGGATCAATCACGTCAAGATCCGCCATGGCATGCGCCACCAGTTCTTCTCTGGCGTAGCCGAGACTGCTGCAGCAACGCTCGTCTGCATAAGCCACGCGCCCATTGCCGTCCACGTAGAACAGCGGATCGCGGCTGCCATCGGCAGATGCTTTGAAACGGCCTGGTCTTCTCATATCGGTCACTCCTCAGGTTCTACTCGTATTGGCTTTCCAAAATATCAGACCGTCACCTCACTCAATCAAGTGCTGGCAGCCTGTGCGTTGAATTCCTGCTAGTGGTACACCCCCGCGTCTATTTCGGCTTCGGCCTCCAGCCAATCCAGCATGGGATCGCCGCCATCGAAACCGCGCCGTTCGGCGCGGTAATAAGCGGCAATGGCGACCATCTCTTCACGATCCTCCCCGTTTCCCGTAGGGCGTGCCTGACTGGCCGGCTTGCTGCTGCTGGCCGGCCTCGCGGCAATTTTCCCGCTTGCTGCCGCAGGCTTGCTCTTGCCCATGCTCCCGGACGATTTAACCTCAGCTTTATTGACCGCCATGGCAGGCGCACTCTTGGCTATGTGCTGCACCGGTTTGGCGGCAACTTTCTTGCTCGTCACGGCGGGCTTGTTCTTCTGTGTTGACCCAGGTTTACTTGACTTAAGCATTTAACATACCTCCTGAATATCGGTTGAATGAAGCAGTCGTACAGCATATCTGCCAATTATTGCAATTTCGTTTTGCAGCAGGCTGGCAGCAGCAGCATCGTCGCAACCAAACCTGACAACACGGAATTCTGGCATTGCGGCTGCATCCGACTGATGCAGGGATTCCCGCATAAACATTTCAATAATGAGGTTAGAGCCGTGACAAGTAAATAAGCCAGCAGCCTATTCGCCACTAGGGAAAACTCTTAGAAATGGGCATGCCGCAGGTGGTGCCATCGGCGCCATGCGGGATCGATGGTATCTGGCAGGGCCGGCTTGCAGCCGGCCCATGCCAATTCCCGGCTACAACACTCCATCCTGCGATACGCCATCATGCTTCAACATTCTGCGCAGGATTTGCAGTGCTTCCAACTGGATCTGGCGCACTCGTTCGCGGGTGAGCTCAAGGCCCTCAGCCAGCTGTTCGAGCGTCTGCGTTTCGTAACCGTTGAGGCCGAAGCGCTGCTCGATTACGCAGCGTTGCCGGTCGCTTAACCGGTTCAGCCATGCATGCACCTGCTGCTGCATTTCAGACTGCTCCAGCATCAGGTCAGGGGTGGGGGTGTGGTCATCGACCACGCCATCGCCGATGGACAGTAGCGGATCAATGTCGAGCGGCGCATCCAGCGATATCGTGCCGCCGTTCAGCGACAGCATCCAGCGCACTTCTGCCACCGGGCGTCCCAGCAGGTGCGCCACATCTTCCGCTTTGGGCTCTTTGCCAAGATGCGCCTCCAGGTGGCGAAACGCGCGCAGAACTATGTTCAGGTCCTTGATGACGTGCACCGGAAGACGGATGGTGCGTGACTGATTCATGATGGCGCGTTCGATGTTCTGGCGAATCCACCAGGTGGCATAGGTGGAGAAGCGGAATCCGCGCTCCGGGTCAAATTTGTCCAGCGCGTGCATCATCCCCATGTTGCCTTCTTCGATCAGGTCCAGCAAGGCGACGCCATGGCTGGGGTTGGTATAGCGTTTGGCGATACTCACCACCAACCGCAGATTGCACTCGATCATTTTCTGCCGTGCGGCGAAATCTCCCTGCCTTACCCGCCGCGCCAGCGCCGCTTCTTCCTGGGCGCTCAACAGGGCGTTATGGCCGATCTCTTTGAAATAGATCTGGGTGACGTCAGCCTGGGCGGCGTCCGCAAAGACCATGGCCTCACCTGTGACTGGCGCGTCTCCGGGTTCTTCAGCAGACGCATCATCCACGGTGGATGGCCAATAGGTCTCGCCACTGACGGGCGTGGCTCCGTACTCTTCACTGGTCGCATTGTCCATCTGCTCTGCTCCGGTTGGTCTATGGTAGACGCACAATAAAGCAGCCGCCGTGACAATGGGATAAGCAAATGGCCTATTCCAGACTAAGCAAAATTCTTATAGTGATGCGTTTCGGGTAATACTGCCGGGATCAGCGGCGCTATGCAGCGGGGATAAAAGCGGTCGCGGCAGACGCTGAGCTTGACCGCAGCGCGCGGGGAACGCAGCGGCATGACTGCCGGTTGCGGGAAATTACACCTGGATGACGTTACAGAGTATCGCCAGCCGAACCAGTTGGGCGACATTCTCCAATTTCAGCTTGCGCATGATGTTGGTATGGTGCACCCCGACAGTCTTGGGACTGATGGAAAGCAGGGCGGCGATTTGTGTTACTGAATTTCCTTCCGCCAGCAGCCTGAATAACTGGAATTCACGCTTGGAAAGAACGCTCAAGGGATCTGCCGGAAGATCATTGAGGGTCATGTCGGCAACCATGCCAGAGACCAGTTCCGGGTCGACATACAATCGCCCCCGCTTTACCTGACGTACCGCATCAATCATCTGCCCCGGACTGCTCTGCTTGGTGAGATATCCGGTTGCACCCATCTGCAGTACCCGCTGAATCATGGTTTCATTGCTGTACATGCTGAATACCAGGATGCGCGCATCCGGGTCGCGCGCCCTGATACGGCGCAGGGTTTCCAGTCCGCCACTGCCTGGCATGTTGAGGTCGAGAACCACCACATCGGGTTTGCACTCGCGGTAAAGAGCGTAGCCGGTTTCACCATCCTCGGCTTCCGCCACCACGCGGATGTCCGTGGTGCTTTCGAACAGGCGGCGATAACCGGTGCGCACCACCGGGTGGTCGTCCACCAGCAGCACGGTGATGGGCTTGGATGTCATGTCCAGACTCATGAATTTTCTTCCGGCTGCTTGAGCGGCAATCTGACGTCGATATGTGTGCCATGGCCCGGCGCGCTGCGCGTAGTAAATTCGCCGCCCGCTGCGATCGTCCGCTCGCGCATTCCCAACAGCCCCAAGCCGCCGGTTTGCTGACCGGAATTGTAGCCCTTGCCGTTGTCCTCCACACTCAACCGCAGGCTATCGGCCACGGAATTGTAGCCCCTGCCGTTGTCCTCCACACTCAGCCACAGGGTGGGAATCTCGTCCTGCACACGGCTCAGCCGCACCACCACCCGGGAAGCGTGGGCATGGCTGCCAATATTGGTGAGCGCCTCCTGGACAATGCGGTATACGGTGATGTCGATCATCTCGCCGAGATTCTCGAACTCGCCTTCCAGCACCAGTTCGCAACTGGTCTCGGGATGGTGCGAACACCACTGCTTCTTCAGTTCGCGCAGGCTATCCGCCAACCCCAGCATATCCAGCAGCGCGGGACGCAATTGATGCAGCAGGTCATGGACCACCGCATGCATTTTACCGACACTTTCGCTGATAGCCTGGGCGCCGGCATAGATGTCGGAGTCCTTGCTACAACTATTGGCAATCGCCCTGGCTTCGGCAAAAATGGCGGTCAGCCACTGACCCAGTTCGTCATGCAACTCGCGCGCAAGATGGCGGCGTTCCTCTTCCTGCACCTTGAACATGCTTTGCGTCAGCAGCCGGTTCTCGCGCAACAGCTCAAGGTTGCGGCGCGCCACATCTTTGAACTGGTCAATGTCGGTCATCACCGTGCGTCCAGTATTCTCGCCACTCATGCACGAAGATTCCAAGCGAACGAAGCGGGGCTCCTTGCCGCGGACTTTAATTCTCACCTCGGTGACGGTGTTGCCGGAGATGTGGAAAATATCGTGCAAATGCTGCAGAAATGCGTGGATATCGCCTTCGGCAACATGCGTTATGAAGGGTTGGCCGACAAGGTTTGCGCGCTCCACCCCCAGCATGACGCAACCGGTCAGGTTGATTCCCACTATGCGCCCAGCTTTGTCCAGGGAAAAGTAGCCCACCGGCGCATGATCATAGAGGGTGGCATAACGATCGCGTGCTCCCTCCAATTGCTGCTGCGCTTCCCTGAGCTCAGCGTTCTGCATCTCCATCTCTATCCGGTAAGTCTGCAGATCGGTGATCAGCTGCGCTTTGCTGCGGATTTCGGTGTCATCAAACCTTCTTCCATCAGTTCTCGTGATTTTATGCTGCGTCATGTCATTTCTCTCTCGGTAGTCGCGATGGCGGAAGGATTGCCCGCCTGGTCCATCAATACTGCGGTGGACAGCAGAACCTTGAACAAACGGCCGTCCTTGGCACGGCGCCGGCTTTCGCAGGGCGGCACTCTTTCGCCGTGCTGCAACCGCTCCCACAGGAGGCGCATCCCCGCACGCGCCTCGTCTGGAATCAGCTCAATGGCGTTGCGCTGCAGCGCCTCCTCCTCGCTGTAGCCATACATTTCCTCTGCCCGCCGATTCCAGGCCAGGATGCGGCCCGCAAAATCCTGCAGCGTGACGGCATCATTGGAATTGCGCACCACCGCAGCCAGACGCTGCTCCTGCTGCAACGCCTGGCGCAAGCGTTCCGCCTCCTTGATGCTGTTGATGTCGATGAACGCCATTATCGCACCCTCGATGCGATTATCCAGCGTGCGGTAGGGGCGCAGACGCAAAGCGTACCAGTGCCCGTCGCGATCCTGCAGTTCGAGTGACTGGGGCATCATGGTTTCGATCACCTGTTGCACCCGCTGTTCCAGATCGGGGATGTCGATATTGGAACGAATATTGCCGATGGGTCGCCCGATGTCGGCATCAATCAGATTCAGCAGCGACTTCGCGGCGAAGGTGAAGCGCCGGATGTGCAGATCCGCGCGCAAGATCACGATTGCCAGATCGATGCTTGTCAGCAAATTGGTCAGATCGTTGTTGGCCGCATTCAACTCCTGGTTGCGGTTCTCGTGCTCCTCGATGATTGTCGCCAGCTCCTCGTTGGTGGATTGCAATTCTTCCTTGGTGGTCTCCAGCTCCTCGTTGGTACTTTGCAACTCCTCGTTGGCAGACTGGATTTCCTCGCTGGCGGACTGCAACTCCTCGTTGACCCCCTCCTGTTCCTCGATGATGGTCTGCATGTATTCCCGGTCGGCGCGCAACTCATGCTCCAGCTCCTGGATGCGCAGATCCTTGGCATCGCTAATGCCTGTTGCCGGGCGCAGCTTGGTCGGCGGGACAACGGCAGCCGCGCTGCCAGGCTCAAACAGCACCAGATAATTTGGTTTGCCGGCTTCCGCCGCAGGCAGGGGCAATACCTGCAAATTGACACTGTGGTCACCGTCAGCCTCGCGCATGCGCACCCCTTCCTTGCGCACCGCGCTGCGTTCCTTGATTGCCTGCTGCACCGCCGCGCGCAGTTCCAGCGCCAGATCCTGGCGCGCCATCTTCAGCAGATTGAGGCTGGCACTGCCCGCGGACGGTTCGATGTAAGGGCCGGTCTGCCCGCGGAAATGGAGTATCTGCATGTCCTGATTGATGATCACCCCCGCCGGACCATATTTCTCCAGAATCAGATTCTCGGCCTCCTGCTGGATTCTGATGGCGGGTGAAAAAGGTTTCTGTGCCGCATGGGTTGTGGCAAAGGTTGACGTGGCGTAAGGCGCAGCAATGAAATCAGCGCCCGGCCGGCTGAGCAGAGACTTGCGGGTGTAAATCTTGTTTTTCTTGTCCAGCAGGGAAAAAAGATCAGTTTCGCTGCCGACAGTCTCTGAGGTGCCCAGCATCAGGTAGCCATGGGGTTGCAGAGCATAGTGAAAAGTGTGCAACACTTTTTTCTGCAACACCGTACCGAGATAAATCATCAGGTTGCGGCAACAGATCAGGTCGAGGCGCGAGAAAGGCGGGTCCTTGGTGACGTTCTGCACTGCGAACACGCAGACGTCGCGGATCGGCTTGCAGATCTGGTGGCCGGTCGCTGTCTTGACAAAAAACCGCTGCAGCCGCCCTGGCCCGACGTCTTCACGTATGCTTTGCGGATAGATGCCCTGGCGCGCCTTATCGATTGCCTGTTTATCAATGTCGGAGGCAAAGATCTGGATATGGGTGGTGCTGGCGTGATCGCCCAGAAATTCAAACAGTGTAATCGCGAGCGAGTAGACCTCCTCGCCGGTGGAGCAGGCCGGTACCCAGATGCGCAAGGCCTGTTCGCTGGAACGGCCGGCCATGAGACGGGGGAAAACTTCGTTCTTGAGCGCGTCAAAAGTTTCCGGATCACGGAAAAAACTGGTGACATTGATCAGCATGTCCTGAAACAGGGCATCCAGCTCTTGCGGGTGCGTCTGCAGAAACTTGACGTAATCGCTGATTCTATCCAGTTGATGCAGCACCATGCGTCGTTTGATGCGGCGCCGGATGGTATTCTGCTTGTAATAGGCAAAGTCGATGCCGGTCCGCGCACGCAACAGCACGAAAATTTTATTTATGTCCTTGCTGCCTTCAGCCATCACTTCCTGCGAAACCTCGAGCAACTCCTGCCGCAGGTAAGGGTGGCGTGCGATTCGGGCCAATTCCCTGGCGATCTCCTCCGGTGTCAGGACAAAATCGACATGGCCCGCGGCAATCGCGCTGTGCGGCATGCCGCCGTACTCGGCAGAATCTTCACTTTGGGCAAAGGTGATGCCGCCTGCCGCCTTGATTGCCTGCATGCCCTGGGTGCCATCCGACGCCGTGCCCGACAGAATGACCCCGATCGCATTGCTCTGCCGATCCTGCGCCAGACTATGCAGAAAATCGTCTATCGGCAGGTGCTTGCCGCGCATATCCGGGCGCGGCATCAGGTGCAATACTCCATGCAACAGCGCCAGACTGTGGTTGGGTGGCATGACATAAATGTGGTTGGGTGCGGCCCGCATGCCATCGCTCACTTCAACTACCGGCATGGACGTTGCGCGCGCCATCAGTTCGGGCAGCAGACTGATGTGCTTGGGATCGAGGTGCTGCACCAGCACGAAGGCCATATTGGTGTCTATGGGCAGCGCCTTGAGCAGCCTGGTGAAAGCATCCAACCCGCCAGCGGAGGCGCCGACGCCCACCACCGGAAATAGATCCGGCTTCGCACTTGGCTGTGCAGCTTCCTCGGCCGGTGTGGCAGGAGGAGAGGGGGGTGCTGATTTTCTGGCCATATGCGCAGTCTGTTTAGGCTGATTTCTTCGATAATGCAGCGTAATGCAGCGATCCGGCAAACTCATGATACCGGATACGCATTAAAATGCTTCAAAAGAATTATTACGGGATCGTTGCGGAGAGGGATTGCAGCCACCATGGAGCCTACCGATGCTTTCCACCAGCAGGAGTTGCGCCCACGTGGCACTTGTTCAGGGTCTCCCTAAGGCGCGGACGGATGACCCTCAGCGGCAAGGATGGCGATGACTTCTGCGTCCGTCACCTGCGGAAAGTCCAGGTAGAACTGTCCCACTGCCTGGAAATTGAGCGGGGCCGACAGACACACCACCTGATCCGCATTGCCGCGTATTTTTTTCAGCGTGTCGGGCGGTGCCACCGGCACCGCGCAGATCAGCTCTGCCGGTTTTTTCGCCCGGAGCGCATGCAGCGCCGCAATCATGGTCGAACCGGTTGCCAGTCCGTCGTCGATGACAATGACGATGCGTCCGGCGGGATCAAGCGGCGGGCGCACCGGAGTGTACTGGGTGCGGCGCTGCCGTATCGTTGCCAGTTGTGCGGCGGTTTCGTCCCTGATGTATGCCTCGTCCGCACCCGCTGCGGCAGCGTAATCCGCCAGATAAACCCAGCCGCTTTCATCGACCGAACCGATGGCGAACTCCGGATTGCCCGGCGCGCGCAACTTGCGCACCAGCACCACGTCCATCTCGCCCTCCAGCCTGGCGGCGATGATCTGCGCCATCGGCACCGCTCCGCGCGGGATCGCCAGTATCAGCGGCTGTCTGCCGCGGTATTCGAACAGGGCCGCAGCCAGTTGTTCGGCGGCAGCAACGCGATCTGCAAATATCATGACTTCCTCCTAGCGTAGCGGTTGTGCAACAAGAAAGTGGTGGTGGCGTTCATGGCAATACTCCCTGCGGTGGCGCTTACATGGTTCGGCTGAGCAGCGTGCGCAACTCGCCGAGCGGACGGGTGTTGAGCGTGTTGTGTTTTTCCAGCCAGCCGCGCCGCGCCTGGCCGATGCCGAAGCGCAGATTGGCAAAATCAAACGTGCTGTGCGCATCGGAATTGACACTGACCAGCACTCCCTCCTCCTTGGCCATCTGGCAATAGCTGTCGAGCAGATCCAGCCGCTCCGGATGGGCATTGAGTTCGAGAAAACAGCCGCGGCTCCTGGCTTCGCGAATAATGCGCGGCATGTCCACATCGTAGGGTGCCCGCTGCTGGATCAGCCGCCCGCTGGGATGCGCCAGCATGGTGAAATGCGGGTGAGCCATGGCGCGCAGGATGCGCTCGGTCTGCTTGGCGCGCGACAGCTCGAACTTGCTGTGCACCGCGCCCAGCACCAGGTCGAGCCGCGCCAGCACCTCGTCCGGCAGATCCAGGCTGCCGTCTTCCAGGATGTCCACTTCGATACCCTTGAGCAGGGTAATCCCCTCCAGTTCCGCATTCAGCCGGTCGATTTCCTCGCACTGCCGCGCCAACTGTAGCGGGTCGAGACCGTGCGCCACGCTCAGTCGGCGCGAATGTTCGGTGATGGCGAGATATTCAAAGCCGTATGCCTTGGCGGCTAACGCCATTTCACGCAGGGTATTGTGGCCGTCAGTGGCTTTGGTGTGAACGTGCAGGTCGCCGCGTAAATCGCCCAGTTGCAGCAGTTGCGGCAACCGTCCGGCTTGCGCCAGCGCAATCTCGCCGCGGTTCTCCCGCAACTCCGGCGGGATATAGGCCATGCCGAGCGCAGCATAGACCGACTCCTCGCTGTCGCCGGCGACACGGGCTTTTCCGCGGTATACACCGTATTCATTGATTTTCAGTCCGCGCTTCTGCGCCAACCGGCGGACAGCGATATTATGTGCCTTGGAGCCGGTAAAGTAGTGCAGGGCGGCGCCGTAGCTCTCTTCCGCGACCACGCGCAGGTCCACCTGCAAGCCGCACTGGAGAATGACGCTGGCGCGGGTGGTGCCGGCCGCCAGCGTTTCGGCTACCTCCTCATAGCCGATGAAACGTTGTATCACCGCTCTGGCCGCTGCCGCTGCAACGAGAATATCGAGGTCGCCCACGGTCTCGCGCATGCGCCGGAAGCTACCCGCAACCGTTACCCGTGTTACGCCAGGCGCCAGCAGCAGGAAGGCTCTCAACGCATCGGCATATTGCGCCGCCACCGCCAGCTTGAAGCGGCGTGTCTGGCTGGCATGCGCCTCGACCGCCTGCAGGATATTGAGTTCGCTCTTCTCGCCGAAGCCCGGCAGCGCACGGATGCGGCCGTCGCGCGCTGCGCGATAAAGCTGCTCGACGGTCTGCACCTCGAGATCGTGATGCAGCGCCTTGACCCGCTTGGGGCCTAGGCCAGGAATTTTCAGCAGTTCGGTGATGGCGGGCGGCAATTCCTGGCGCAGACGTTCCAACAAGCTGCAACGGCCGCTGGCAACAATCTCCCTGATCTTGGCCGAGAGGTCGTCACCGATGCCGGGCAGGCGGGTCAGATCCTCACCTTTTTCCAGCAGCAGGGAGACTTCCTGGGAAAGTTCGCCGATGCTGCGCGCAGCGTTGCGGTAAGCGCGGATGCGGAACGGATTCGCCCCCTGGATCTCAAGCAGATCGGCAATCTCCTCAAAAATGGCAGCAATATCGGCGTTGTGGCGCGGCATGCAGGATTCCCCCTGATTCGGTCTTGCTGCAACTGCCGGATACGGCTGGCTGCTGCAGAACTTGCAGTAATCAGCCTAGTATATCCGGCTGGCTAAAGCTATCTTGTATTGTGGTATGGTTGAGTGAATGGCGGGTGCGCAGCGAAAATGAATACGGCAGAATAAACCACAGCGAGCCACACCATGCCGACCTCATCTTCACTGTATTTCGAACATGACGCCGATGTCGGTATCATCGGTCGTGGCGCGACCGTGGAACAGGCATTTGAGGCAGCCGCGCAGGCGGTATTTTCCATTGTCACGAATCTGGATCTGGTGCAGCCAAGCAGCACCTTAACGCTCGAGTTCGAAGAGGCCGACCCCGAACTAGCACTGGTCACCTGGTTGAACCTGCTGCTGGGAAAAGCACATGAACAAGGCATGATATTCAGCCGCTTCCACGTGCAGCGTCATGGCAACATATGGCGCGCCGAAGCCCTGGGCGAAAAGTGGCACACCGGTCTGGAGCGCGGCGTGGAAGTGAAAGGCGCAACCCTGACCATGCTGTCGGTGAAACAAACCGGGGCAATGTGGGAAGTGCGTTGCATCGTGGATGTGTGACATGAATCTAGAGCAATTACGCCAACTGCAACCCTGCCTCTGGAGCCTACCGCGCGCGTCCGGCGAACAACGCGCGGAGGTGCTGCTGTATGGCACCGCACCGCTGCTTGCGAGCATGGACGACAAGGTGCTGGAGCAAATCGCCAATGTTGCCGCGTTGCCGGGCCTGGTCGGCGCCGCGATGACCATGCCGGACGCACACTGGGGCTATGGCTTTCCCATTGGCGGCGTCGCGGCATTCGATGCCGAACAGGGCGGCGTGATTTCCGCGGGCGGCGTCGGCTTCGATATTTCCTGCGGCATCCGCTGTCTGCGCAGCAACCTCGATTTGGCCGACGCGGCCGCACATTTCACCAGGCTTGCGGACACGCTGTTCCACGCCATTCCCGCAGGCGTGGGCGAGGAAGGCGAGCTGAAACTGAATCCCGCCCAGCTCGACCAAGTGCTGCTGGATGGTGCGCACTGGGCAGTACAACACGGTTATGGCAATGCGGCCGACCTGGAATATGTGGAAGAACACGGCCGCGTTGTCGGCGCCATGCCGGCTTATGTATCGGAGCTGGCCAAGAGACGCCAGCGCGGCGAAATGGGCACGCTCGGTTCCGGCAATCATTACCTTGAAGTGCAGGTGGTGGAGCGCATTTATGATAGTGCTGCGGCACTTACCTTTGGACTGCATCCAGGCCAGATCGTGATTTCGATCCACTGCGGCTCGCGTGGACTGGGGCATCAGATCGGCACCGATTATCTGCTGATGCTGGCCAAGGCTGCCGGCCGCCTTGGCATCCACCTGCCCAACCGCGAACTGGCCTGCGCGCCGATCAAATCGTCGGAAGGCCAGCAATATCTCGGTGCGATGAATGCCGCGATCAACTGCGCCCTCGCCAACCGGCAAATCCTGACACATCTGACGCGCAGCGCCTGCACGGAAGTTTATCCTCATGCCGAGCTTGAAACCCTGTTTGATGTCTCGCACAATACCTGCAAGGTGGAAACGCACGAAATCGATGGCAAATCCAGGCTGCTGCATGTGCACCGCAAAGGCGCGACGCGCGCATTCGGCCCGGGGCACGCCATGCTGCCGCAACGCTATCGTGCGACAGGCCAGCCGGTCATCATTGGCGGCAGCATGGGTACCGGCTCGTATATTCTCGCCGGCAGCAGTGGCAACCCGGCATTCTCATCGGCCAGCCACGGTGCCGGCCGCGCCATGAGCAGGCATCAGGCACTGGCACGCTGGCATGGCCGGGAACTGATAAACGACTTGGCGCAACAGGGCATACTGATCCGTACGCGCTCGATGCGCGGGGCGGCAGAGGAAGCACCGGGCGCCTATAAGGATGTTGACTTGGTGGCAGAAGCGACGGAACAGGCGGGACTCGCGCGCCGGGTTGCTTTCCTGCGGCCCAAAGTGTGTATCAAAGGATGATTTTTCTCAGGAGATAGCATGTATCAACACATTCTGATTCCGGTTGACGGCAGCCCGACTTCCGACCGGGCGCTGCAGGAAGCGCTCATACTTGCGCGGCAGCAAAACGCGCAACTGCAACTGCTGCACGTGATGGAGGAGATCCGCTTTGTGGACATGGAAAGTTCCATCAATTATGCCGAGTTGCAGGAAGCCATGAAAAACAGCGGCGCGCAAATCCTGGCGCAGGCGCAAACGGCAGTACAACAGGCAGGCATGACAGCGGAGACAAAACTGCTCGAAGCCAGTGGCAAGCGTATCGCCAGCGTAATCGTAACGGAAGCCGAACGCTGGCCGGCAGATCTGATTGTGATCGGCACCCATGGCCGTTCCGGTTTCAGCCGCCTGCTATTCGGCAGCGTCGCCGAAGGAGTGGTGCGTACGGCGCAGGTACCCGTGTTGCTGATTCGCGGCAACTGACGCCTGATATGGATCAGCGCCGATGTTTCGACCGCAACCGCCCGCAGGCGAAATTTGCCTGCGATGAAAACCGTGCTTGAGGGCGGCGACGCCCTGCTCGTCGCCGATGTGCAGAACGATTTTCTGCCGGGCGGCAGCTTGGCTGTGCCGCTGAGCAACGAGATCATCCCGCTGCTCAATCGTTATATTGCGCTGTTTCATGCGCATGGCCTGCCGATTTTCGCCATCCGCGACTGGCACCCGCTGGATCATTGCTCTTTCCTGCCACAAGGCGGTCCGTGGCCGCCGCACTGCATCGCGGCTACACCGGGCGCGGCGTTCCCCGCCGCTCTGGAGTTACCCAGCGATACCCGCATCATCTCCAAGGCTACCAGCCGCGAACGGGATGCCTACTCCGGTTTTGCCGACACCCAACTCGATGCGTTACTGCAAGCATGCAACGTGCGCCGACTATTCATCGGCGGAGTCGCCACCGAGTACTGCGTGCGCAACACAGTGCAGGATGCGCTGCAACACCAATACACGGTATTCCTGCTGGTGGATGCGGTGCGCGCGCTGAATCTGCAAGCTGATGCCGGCCCGCAGGCGCTGGAAGCAATGGTCCACCTGGGCGCAATTCCGCTCCACTTTGAAGCGCTCAACGCATGAACCCGCAGTCCAGCCCACTGCTGACCGACCTGTATCAACTGCTGATGCTGCAAAGCTATCTCGAGCACGGCATGGAGGACACCGCCGTGTTCGAGCTGTTCGTGCGCAAGCTGCCGCCAGGGCGGAATTTCATGGTTGCGGCCGGACTGGAACAAGTGCTGGATTTCCTCGAAAACCTGAAATTCTCGCCGGAAGAGTTGACCTGGCTCGCCAGCCGTTTCCCGCCTGCCTTCATTGCCTACCTCGAACGGTTTCGTTTCAGCGGCGATGTTCATGCCATGGCGGAAGGCACGGTATTTTTTCCCAATCAGCCCATCCTGAGGATTACCGCCACGCTGCCGCAAGCCCAGTTGGTCGAATCGCGCGTGATGAATCTGCTGCATTTCGAGACGCTGATTGCCTCCAAGGCCGCCCGCTCGGTGCTGGTGGCGCCGGACAAGCTGCTGGTGGATTTCGGCATGCGCCGGGCACATGGCGCGGAGGCAGCACTGCTCGCGGCGCGGGCAAGCTATCTGGCGGGATTTTCCGGCAGCGCCACCGTGCTGGCCGGAACGCTGTATGACATTCCGCTGTTTGGCACCATGGCGCACTCCTACATCCAGGCGCATGTCGATGAAACGAGCGCCTTCGAGCATTTCGCCCGCTCCCATCCGCACGACGTGATCCTGCTGATCGATACCTATGACACCGAAGCCGCCGCAGCCAAGGTGGTTACGCTGGCGCGCAAGCTGCAGGCGGATGGCATCAACGTCAAGGGCGTGCGCTTGGACAGCGGCGATCTGGCAGCGCATGCCCGGCAGGTGCGGCAAATACTCGACGCGGGCGGGCTGCAGCAGGCAACCATATTTGCCAGCGGCAATCTGGACGAATACCGGCTGCACGCATTGCTGTCGTCGGCAGCACCGATAGACGGCTTCGGTGTCGGCACTGCACTGGACGTTTCCAGCGACGCCCCCGCGCTGGACTGTGCCTACAAACTGCAGGAGTATGCCGGCAAGCCGCGCCGCAAACACTCTGAAGGCAAGGCCACCTGGCCGGGGAGGAAACAGGTTTACCGCAGCTACAGCGCCGACGGCTGCCTGGCTGGCGATGTGGTGGCGCTGGCAGAAAATGATCCGCAGGCTGGGCAAGCGCTGCTCCAGCCGGTAATGCGGGCAGGCCAGCGCATCGCGGCGAATATCCCGCTGCATCAATTGCGCCGGCAGACAGTGGCGGGATATGCCCGCCTGCCGCACACCATGGCTATACTCGACACCGCTCCCGCCTACCCGGTAACGATATCCACAGCACTGCAGGCATTGGCGAACCAGCTGGATGCGGAGCAAGCGGCCCAGGTAGAATGAAGACACGCTATTGTCTGGCAAAATAACGCAGCAATGCCTTGCGCAATTCATCCAGAGCCAGCATGGCAAAGGCAAAGGGGGTGGCGTACAGCCAGACATCAATGCCGATCGGCGCGGTGCCGAACAGACGGTTGCCGATCGGTGTATAGACGATCAGCAGGATCAGGATGATTTCCGACGCGACCCCCAGCAGCAGCAAGCGGTTGCCGAACCATGCGAAACGGAAAACCGATTCTGTGGGATGACGGCAAATGAATACGTTCATCAACTGCATCACGATGATGGCCGACAGACACGCAGTGGTGGCCTGCAAGTACAGCGCGTCATCGGTAACCAGCGTTTGCCCGTAGTGCCAACCGCCGTGGTGCAACACATAAAAGAATGCCGCCATCGCTGCCATCGCTTCCATCAAGCCAAGAAAAAGATAAGCGCGTAACAGCAAGGGCCAGTGCAGCAGCCGCTCGCTGCGCGCCCGCGGCGGCCGCTGCATCACGTCGTCACGCGGCGCTTCAGTGCCGAGCGCCAGTGCCGGCAGCATATCGGTGCCGAGATCAACCGCGAGGATTTGCACGATGGTAAGCGGCAACGGGATTTTGAACAGCACGAAAGCCAGATAGGGAATGAGTTCGGGAACATTGGAGGTGAGTATGTAGGTCATGAACTTGCGGATGTTCTCGAATACCGCCCGCCCCTCCTCGATCGCTGCGACGATGCTGGCAAAATTATCGTCGAGCAGGATGATGTCGGCAGATTCCTTGGCAACATCGGTGCCGGAGATGCCCATGCTGATGCCGACGTCCGCCGCTTTCAGCGCCGGTGCGTCGTTGACGCCGTCGCCGGTTACCGCCACGATTTCGCCCTTCTTCTTCAGCGCCTGCACGATGCGCATTTTCTGGTCCGCCCCCACCCGCGCAAAAATTATTTCCTCTGCATCCAGCGCCAATTGCAGCTGGATTTGTGACATGCGCCGCAATTCATCGCCGACAATGATCAGCGGGGTTTGTGCCAGGCCGATTTCAGCGGCGATGGCTCGGGCGGTATGCGGGTGATCGCCGGTTACCATGATCACCTTGATACCGGCTGCGCGGCAGCGGGCAATTGCTGCGGGCACCTCCACCCGTGGCGGGTCTTCTATCCCCACCAGTCCGCATAGGGTCAGCTCTTGTTCCAGGCGTTCATGCGCAGAGCACAGAACATTGCGGCGATACGCCAAGGCGAGCACACGCAATCCCTGCGCTGCCATGTTTTCCTGCGCCCGCAACAAGCGCTGTCGCTGGCCATCGTCCAGAGCCTGTATCGCTCCGTTCAAATGGATGTCGCGACACAGCGGCAGCACGGTTTCGAGCGCACCTTTGCAATACAGCATGTTGCCGTCGGGTGTCTGGTACAGCAGCGACAGGCGCTTGCGGTCGGTATCAAAGGGAATTTCGTCTATCCGCTGGTGGTCTGGCTGCAGCGTGAGGGCCGTGCGCGCCAGCTCAAGCAATGCAATTTCCATCGGGTCGCCGAGCAGGACCTGCTTGCCCTCCTGCTCACTCTGTTTCAGGTTGTGGCAATACATTGCTACGGCAAACAGCGGGTTGTCGCGCTGCTGGGCAACATCCAGCGGCGAGTAAAGTTTCCCGGACAGAAACAGTTTTTTTACCGTCATGCGGTTCTGCGTCAGCGTTCCGGTTTTGTCGGTGCAGATCACCGTGGCCGAACCCAGCGTTTCCACTGCCGGCAGATGGCGCACCAATGCATTTTTCCTCGCCATGCGCTGGGTAGCCAGGGCCAACGCCAACGTCACCGTGGGCAGCAATCCCTCCGGGACATTGGCCACGATGATGCCGATGGCAAAAATCAGGTTAGGCCAGAAAGGCAAACCCAGCCACAGACCGACCAGGAAAAACACCACACCGATCAACACCGACAGCATGGCGATGAAACGGCTCAGGCGCATGATTTCGAGTTGCAGCGGCGACAGTGCTGCACCCGTTACCTGGGTCAGATGCGCGATCTTGCCAAACTCGCTATGCATGCCAGTAGCGTAGACCAGCGCCTTGGCTTCACCCGACACCATGGTGGTGCCAGCGAGCAGCACATTGCGGCTGTTCTGCGCTTCGTCCTCGCCGGAGTGTTCGGAATTGCGCGCCTGGGACAACGACTCCCCGGTAATGGTGGCATTGTTGACACGCACGCCGAAGGCCTCGAGCAGGCGACAATCAGCCGGAATGGCGTCGCCGTCCGTCAGCAGGATCACATCCCCCGGCACCAGTTCGATTGCCGGAATCTGCCTGACGCCCCCGTCGCGCAGCGCCTTCACTTGATGTGGCAGCAGATTGCGCAGCGCAGCCACTGCCCTTTGCGCACGGTATTCCTGCCAGAACGAAAACACACCGTTGATCACAATCACACCCATGATGGCATAGCCCAGCATGGCCATGCCTTGCCCCGGCTCATTCCATTCGGCGACGAAAGCGAGGATGGCGGCAAGCCACAGGATCAGCGCGAAAAAATGAGTGAACTGTTTGATGAAAGCCGGCAGCAGGCGCTGTTCGCTGACCTCTTCCACGCGATTTGCTCCATATTCCTGCAACCGTCTGCGCGCCTCAGGTTCGGACAATCCGTCCGGATTGCTATGCAGACTGGCATAGGCTTGTTCCACAGTAAGCTGGTGGATTTTCATGCTGTCCGATGACTATTCCGCTTCATCGTTTCACTTCCAAATTGAAATTAGCATGCCTTGGTTGTCACCGACAGGCACTCTGCAAACCGTTCTACGCCGATCCTGGAGAATTCCGGGTAGCATTTACAGCATAGCGCTAAACTGTAAAAAGAGTGGTCAACTGCCGGACTCAGGTTGAGAGCATGGTGCGAGTCAGGTAGCTTGGCAGGTTGGTGCGCTGTGAAATTTTATTACCGAGGATGCCCATGAAAGCCATGATTCTGGATGCGCAGAACCAGCCGTTGCGGCTGGGCGAACTGCCCCGGCCCAGACCCGCAGCCGATGAAATCCTGCTCAAGGTGCATGCCTGCGGCGTGTGTCGCACCGACCTGCACGTAATCGACGGCGATCTGCGGCAACCCAAGCTGCCCCTCGTTCTCGGTCACGAGATCGTTGGCACCGTGGTGGCAAAAGGCGCACAAGTGGAACGTTTTGTCCTGGGGCAGCGCGTGGGCGTACCGTGGCTCGGTCGCACCTGCGGTCATTGCCGCTACTGTGTGAACGACCGCGAAAACCTCTGCGATGCGGCAGAGTTCACCGGCTACACCCTGGATGGCGGCTACGCCGAATTCGCGCTGGCCGATCAACGCTATTGCTTTTCCTTGCCGGACATATATTCCGATGCCGAAGCTGCACCGCTGCTTTGCGCTGGGTTGATCGGCTACCGCGCGCTGGTCGCGACCGGCGAGGCCAGACGGCTCGGCATTTACGGTTTCGGTGCGGCGGCGCATATCATCACGCAAGTGGCTCGCTGGCAGGGACGGGAGGTATTCGCCTTCACCAAGCCGGGCGATACGGAGGGGCAACGTTTTGCCCGCGAACTGGGGGCTGTCTGGGCGGGAGACTCCACTGCGGCGGCGCCACAGGCAATGGAAGCTGCCATACTGTTCGCGCCGGTGGGTGCACTGATACCGCAGGCGCTGCGCCACACTGCCAAGGGTGGAACGGTAGTGTGCGCCGGCATCCACATGAGCGCTATTCCAGAATTTCCCTATGACTTGCTGTGGGGAGAGCGCAGTGTGCGCTCCATTGCCAATCTCACCCGCCGCGATGGCGAGGAATTTCTCGCCATCGCACCGCAAGCCAGGGTCAGAACCACAGTGGAGACTTTCCGCCTGGAAGCGGCCAACGAAGCCGTGCAACACGTGCGCGCGGGCCAAGTGCGCGGCGCAGCCGTGCTGGTGATGGATTAATCCGGAGTATCCCGCCGGGGGGGTGGTCAAGGATGGCGCCGATAGCGCCCGATCAGCTCTACATGGGCAATAACGTGGCCTTCCATCGCTTTTTCCAGAATTGCCTTGGTCGGGTGTTTCAGATTCGGCAGCAGGGTATCCAGGGCATAGAGCTTGTGAAAATAGCGGTGCGTGCCCACTGGCGGGCACGGCCCGCCGTAGCCGGTGCGCTGCCAGTCGTTAAGTCCTTGCAGGGTTCCTGGCGGCAGCTCTTTCGCCCCCACGCCCTCGGCTAGCCCATTGGTATCAGGCGGGATGTTGTACAGCATCCAGTGCACCCAGGTCATTTTCGGCGCGGTCGGATCGGGTGCGTCCGGATCATCGACGATCAACACCAGGCTTTTCGTGCCATCCGGCAGTTTGCTCCAGGAGAGTTCCGGGGAAATATCCCGGCCATCACAGGTGTGGTGAGCGGGAATCTCGGCGTTGTGGGAAAAGGATGTCGAGGTGAGTGTCAGAGCCATTATTTTCTTCTCCTGCCCGCTTGGGGGTGATTTAGTCTCAGCCGCACCCGCAGAACTGCAGATGAGGGCAGTTGCCAAGCATAGCACTCCGGCCGAACGAATGAAACGAACCCAACCATCCCGTTGCGCGCAGCATTTGCGGTGAAATTCAGCATTCAATTGCGAGCACCACCCAATATGCAAGCTCAGGACACCGTGATGGACTTGGCCGGTTTGCCTCCAATCTTGGGCAGGCGCACGGTCAGCACCCCGTTCTTGTAGCTCGCCTCCGCCTTGTCCGTATCGACGTTGAGAGGCAGCGGAATGCTGCGCTGGAATGCCCCGTACGCACGCTCCATCAGATGGTAACTGCTGTCGAGCGTTTCACGTGCAAAGCGCTTTTCGCCGGAGAGATGGAGCATGTTGCCGTCGAGCGTGATACGGCAGTCTTCCTTCTCCATCCCGGGCACTTCTACTCTCACCACCACTTCTTTCTCGGTTTCTTCCACTTCTCCCGCCAGCAGACTCCAGCGCGGGAACGAAGCTAGCGCAGGAGTCTGCGTCTGTTCCTCCTTGCTGTGGGTGAAATGGGTAAGCGCGTCGTTGCTGCGGCTCAGCAACTCGCGCCAGCCTTCCGACAGATGCTCCCAAGCGCGACCGATCTCACGACTGATATTTTTTCCTGCTTCCTTCAGCGAATCCAGCATGATTTTATCTCCTCCAGTAATTGCAGCTAAAGTTAAAAAGTAATTCCCGACATTTTCATAATAGATGAAATTTGGAACTTGATATGTTTATCGGGTAGCAGCAAGCTGGCGTAACATATCCCCGATGCCACGGGACTCCGCATTTTCCCGTCACCACGCGAGGAGAAAGAAATGCGCAACCCGCCAAGGCCGGAGCCACAACCATCCGGGGTTTCAGGAGATAGTCGTCCGCTGCATGCGCCCGCGCTGGTGGCTGAACTGGGCGGCAGTTACGCGACCGGTCTCGGCATCAATCTTGGTACATTGGATGCCGCTGAAATCTACAAGTGGTTTATCGCTGCCGTGCTCTACGGCGCGCGTATTCCGGAAACCATTGCCAGTCGTACCTGGCACGAATTCGAAACAAGCGGCGTGCTGACGCCGCAGCGCATGCTCGATGCCGGCTGGGACGGGCTGGTCGCCATGCTCGACCGGGGCCACTATGTGCGCTACGACTACAAGACCGCCACCAAGCTGCTCGAAATCAGCCGCACCCTGCTCGACCGCTATGGCGGCAACCTCAATACCCTGCATGCCGCCGCAGCCGACCCGGTTGATCTGGAACAGCGCATCATGGCTCTGGGCAAAGGGGTCGGCAAGGTGACGGCGGGGATTTTCCTGCGCGAGTTGCGCGGCAGATGGCAGAAAGCAGTTCCGCTGCTGTCGCCGCTGGCCTTCATGGCAGCCCGTACCCTCGGCTTCATCCCAAACAGGATCGGCGATGACCACGACCTGGCTCTTGCCTGGCTGCAGCACCTGTGGGGCGAACAGGGCATGACGGCGGCAAGCTTCCCAGACTTTGAGGCGGCGCTGGTACGGCAAGGGCTGCGGCTGCGTCGTCGCGCCGCCCGAAGTTCCATGCGATCTGGCGTAGCCGGTCTTGCTCCGGCATGATCGAGTCACTAAAAATTTCTGTTACTTGCGATGACCGAGCACCACGCCGGCTATTTCCACGCTAAGCCCGAGGGCAAGAAGGACTGCGCCTATCCAGGCGTTTTCCGGCGCCAGAAAAATCAGCACACCGCCCAGCACGAACAGCGAGGTTGACAGGATACGTTTGCTACGCGGATTCTTGATCATGGCAACTCGAAGAACGAAACATCTGGTTCAACTATAGACCCGAACTCGCAAAAAATCAGCAAATCAGATCGGCGTCAGCTTAACTGCTGCCCCAGCTAGGGCAGCAGTGGCCGCTCCAGAAGCAGTTGATGAAAAGTATCAGTTAATGACAAGTTTTCTGGCTGAAGAAGCAGCTTTCTTGGGCAACGTCAGCTCCAGGATCCCCTCGCTATATTTGGCACGGGATGCGCCTTCGTCAATTTCGCTGCCGAGGGAAAAGCTGCGAAAGACTTTTCCGTAATAGCGCTCGGAACGCAATACTTTCTCTCCGTCCTTCACTTCCTTCTCCTGCCTGGTTTCTGCGCTGATCGATACCTGGTTACCTTCGATGGAAACGTGGATGTCTTCCTTCTTCACACCCGGAATTTCAGCATGCACCGTGTATGCCTTGTCATCTTCCCTGACATCCATCTTGATCAGGGCTTCCTGCTTGCTTTCCATTTTCACCGGGCGGAAGAATCCCCTGAACACGTCGTCAAACGGGTCCAGACTGGAAACCTGGAATGGGTCGAAACGAGTCACATTAGCCATGTTTTTCTCCTTGCGTTAATCGGTTTGTTGGGCGGATGATCCCGTCAACAGTGAAGAATATGGTGATGGGCTGCAAGATTTCAATAGCGAAATCTCAGCAGAGTGCTATCCATGCGCAGGACAATACAGACAATACAGTGCAGACGCCAAATTCTCCGTCCTCATGAATACTTCCAGGTTTGATGGCCGGCATTCATCAACACGCAATAATTTTTTTGCCGCCCTTGATTCTTCCCCGGCAATCCACATATTGGCAGCATTGCTTGCAGAGAAATCACCATGCCCATTATTCGCTCGCCTGCTGTCGCAGGTATGTTCTACCCCGCCGATCCGCAGCAACTTGCCCACGAGGTGCAGCAGTTGCTGGCCGCAGCGCATCCGCATGCCCTGGTCCCCAAGGCCCTGATCGTGCCGCAC
>Ga0209253_10000847_pt1 | contig 26586 bp, 21 predicted proteins | sample FrelakmetBRP12BR_FD_187145 | JGI IMG/M metagenome (GOLD analysis project Ga0209253, IMG submission 187145) | Freshwater lake sediment microbial communities from the University of Notre Dame, USA, for methane emissions studies - BRP12 BR (SPAdes)... | ecosystem: Environmental > Aquatic >...
CCGCCCTGGCCGGCACGTCATTCCCGATTGACCGGGAGCGGATAGCCCAGGAACTCGGCTTCGCTGGTGTCTGCGAGAACTCCCTCGATGCCGTGTCGGATCGAGACTTCGCGATTGAATTCACAGCCGCTGCTGCGCTCGTGATGACCCATCTGTCGCGACTCTCGGAGGAGTTGATCCTCTGGATGAGCCCGCGCTTCGCCTTCATCGACCTTGCGGACCGGTACTGCACGGGGTCCTCGATCATGCCGCAGAAGAAGAACCCCGACGTTCCAGAGCTCGTTCGGGGAAAGACGGGCCGCGTCGCGGGTCACCTGGTGTCGCTTCTCATGCTGATGAAGGCGCAGCCGCTCGCCTACAACAAGGACAATCAGGAAGACAAGGAGCCGCTCTTTGACACGGTCGATACGCTCACGATCACGCTCCGGATCCAGGCGGACATGATGCAAGGCATCCAGGTCAACGCGGAGCGGATGCGTGCTGCAGCGGCGGAAGGCTATTCGACGGCGACTGATCTTGCGGATTACCTCGTGCGCAAGGGGTTGCCTTTTCGCGACGCCCACGAAGCGGTCGCTCGGGCAGTGCGCCTCGCTGTCGAGCGTGGCTGTGCCCTGGGCGACCTGGGGCTGGCGGATCTCCGCCAGTACTCCCCACTCATCGATGCCGACGTGTTCGACGTGCTCGCGCTGGAGGGTTCAGTGGCGAGCCGGAGTCATGTCGGAGGCACGGCACCGGCAGCGGTGCGCGCAGCCGTCCGCCGGGCGCGTGCGAGATTAGGCCGCAGCTGAGGCAGCCGCCATGGAAAAATCGAGGGGAGAACCCGGCTCTTTGCTTCGGTTCTAATCGCCTAAACAGCGACCTTGCCCTTGAACAGCTTCTGAAGTTCGCCGGTCTGGAACATCTCCCGCATGATGTCGGAGCCGCCGATGAACTCGCCGCCCACATAGAGCTGTGGAATGGTGGGCCAGTTGGCGTATTGCTTGATCCCTTGGCGGATCGCGGGGTCTTCGAGCACGTTCACCGACAAGAAATGCTCCACCCCGCACGCCTGAAGGATCTGCACAGCCGTGGCGCTGAAGCCGCACTGCGGAAAATCCGCCGTGCCCTTCATGTAAAGGACGATCGGGTTCGCCGTCACCTGGTTTCTGATTTCGTCCTGAACGCTCATGGCAACTCCTTGAAAGTGGGCGGCTTAATGGTCGATCGAAAAGATCGGAAATGATACGGCGACGGCTGGTCCGGGTCAACGCGAGCCATCTGACCGCCTGTCACACGTTCCATTCCGCCAAGATCCTTCAGCGTCGACACCCTTTCGAACAGAGCCCGCTCGAGCAGTTGCCGGCACGCTGCCGCCTGATCGTGGCCGTGCTCGAAGCAGAGCCATCCTCCGGGAATCAGGTGGCAAGGCGCGCCGCGGACGAGCGAGCGAATGCCGTCCAGACCGTCCTTTCCAGCGACTAGGGCGTGTCGAGGTTCGAACCGCAGATCACCTCGACCGAGATGAGGATCGTGGGCTGCGACATAAGGCGGGTTGGAAAGGATGAGGTCGAATTGCTCGTTCCCCAGGGCGGAATACCAGTCGCTCTCCCTGAACCGCACGCGGTCTGCCCGTAGGCGGGCTGCGTTGTCCAGAGCCACCTGCAGCGCGGCTGCGCTCGCATCGACCGCCGTCACCTCGGCCCGCGGCCGCAGGCGCGACATCGTGATCGCCAGCACACCGCTGCCCGTCCCAAGGTCCAGAATTGTTGCCGGCTGGTCGGGCCGCACCCGCGCCAGCGCGGTTTCGACCAGAAGCTCCGTCTCAGGCCTGGGGATCAGCACCGCTGGCGTTACCCAGAAATCCAGCCCGTAGAACTCTCGGCGCCCGACGACGTAAGCATAGGGCTCCCCGTTGCGGCGCCGCTCTATCAGCCGCTCGTATGCGTCACGGAGGTCGGTCTTGAGGGCTTCGCGAGAGCGCGACGAGATTTGTGCCGGCGATAGGGCCATGACGTGGGCGAGCAGGCCGTGCGCCTCTCGGTACCCTTCCGGATAGGCGAGTCCGAGCGCTTCCGCCAGCCGCGCGCCATCCCGGCAGAGGGTACCGCCGATGGTCTCCGACCCCAGGCCCATGAAGCTCACCCCCGTAAGCCTCAGCGTCAGCTCTCTTCGGACAGAGCGGCCAGTTGCTCCGCCTGGTGCTCGGCCAGCAACGCGTCCACCAACTCGTCAACGTCACCGTCCATGATGGAATCAATCTTGTACAGCGTGAGGTTGATGCGGTGGTCCGTCACGCGACCCTGCGGGAAGTTGTAGGTGCGAATGCGCTCCGACCGGTCGCCGCTGCCGATCAGCGTCTTGCGCGTCGCGGCCTCTTTGGCCATCTGCTCCCGCAGCTGTTTGTCCTTGATCCGTGCACTGAGAACCGCGAGCGCGTGCGCCTTGTTCTTGTGCTGGGAGCGCTCATCCTGGCATTCCACCACGATCCCCGTGGGAAGATGCGTCACCCGCACGGCTGAGTCCGTCTTGTTGATGTGCTGTCCCCCGGCGCCTGACGCGCGAAACGTGTCGATGCGCAGATCAGCCGGATTGATCACCACGTCGCCGACCTCTTCCGCCTCGGGCATCACCGCTACCGTGCACGCCGACGTGTGAATTCGCCCCTGGGTCTCTGTAACCGGCACGCGCTGCACGCGGTGACCGCCCGACTCGAACTTGAGCTTCGAGTAGGCGCCGCTGCCGATGATCTTGGCAATGATCTCCTTGTAGCCGCCCAGGTCCGATGGGCTCTGGGAGACGAGCTCGACCTGCCACCGGCGGCGCTCGGCGAAGCGCGAGTACATGCGAAAGAGGTCCGCCGCGAAGAGGGTGGACTCGTCGCCACCCGTTCCCGCGCGAATCTCGAGAAAAACATTGCGCTCGTCGTTCGGGTCCTTAGGAAGCAGTTGCTTCTGCAGCTCCGTCTCGATCCGCTCCAGGGTAGCTCTCCCCGCACGCAGCTCGTCTTCTGCAAACTCTCGCATGGATGGGTCGTTCGCCATCTCCGCAGCCGTATCCACGTCTGCCTGCGCACTGAGATAGGACTGATAAAGGGCCACCACCGGCGCGATCTCCGCGTGTTCGCGGCTGAGCTTGCGATAGCTTTCGAGATCGGCCGTGGCAGTCTCGCTCGAGAGCAACCGATCGAGCTCCGCAAGACGCCCGGAAAGCTGCTCAAGCTTTCCGGCGATGCTCGGATTCATTCGCTGGGGTGAATGTTGTAGAGGCGCGACAGGACTTCGAGCAGCTGCTTGCGATCTTCACCCTCGACGCTGCCGAGAGCGTGCGTCGGGGCGTGCAGCAGCTTGTTGGTAAGCGCGCGACTCAGATGGTCGAGCACCTGCTGCGGTTCGTCGCCTCGCGAGAGCCTGCGCAGCGCCCGCTCCAGCTCGTGCCGCCGGGCGCGTTCAGCCTGGTCGCGCAGCGCGCGAATGGAGGGTACCGCCTCCCGGTTTTCCAGCCAGTGCAGGAAATCCTGCACCTTGTGGTCGATGATCGCTTCGGCGTGCGCGACGGCCGCCTGGCGCGAGTCCACACCGCCCTGGGCGACGCGGCCCAGATCGTCCACGGTGTATAAGAATACATCATCGAGCTCCGCCACTTCGGGCTCGACGTCCCGTGGCACTGCAAGGTCTACCATGAATACCGGGCGACGCCTGCGCGCCCGGATCGTCCGCTCCATCGTGCCCTTGCCGATGATGGGCAACGGGCTCGCGGTACAGGTTACGACCACATCGTGTGCCGGCAAGTGCTCGACCAGCTCACTCAAGGTGATCGTCGCCGCCGCGTAACGGTGCGCAATCTCCTCGGCGCGTTCGAGGGTGCGATTGGCAAAGGTCACGCGGCGTGGGCGAACCGCGCAGAAGTGGGCGGCGCAGTGCTCGATCATCTCGCCCGCGCCGATAAAGAGCACACTCTGTTCGGCGAACGACGGGAAGATGCGCTCGGCGAGATGCACCGCGCAAGACGCCATCGAAACCGCGTTCGCGCCGATCTCGGTATGTGTGCGCACTTCCTTCGCCACCGAGAATGTCCGCTGAAACAGCTTGTGGAGCAGCACACCCAGCGTCCCGGCTTGCTCGGCGGTCTTCACCGCCTGCTTGAACTGCCCGAGGATCTGCGGCTCGCCGAGCACCATCGAGTCGAGCCCGCTCGCCACGCGGAACGCATGCTTGACCGCGCCCTCGGTAGCGAATGAATAGACGTACGGTCGAAGGGTATGGGTGCTCAGGTGGTGGTATTGCGCGAGCCAGTCGATCGCGGACTTGGGCTCGTCGGTGTTGCAGTAGAGTTCAGTGCGGTTGCAGGTGGAGACGATCGCGGCCTCGTGCACCGGGCGATGGCCCACAAGGTCCCGCAGCGCATGCTCGACGCCGTCGACGTGGAAAGCCACCTGCTCGCGCACGGATAGGGGCGCGGTGTGGTGGTTGACCCCGATGGTATAAAGCTGCATTCCGCGAAGATACCGTATAGCCACCAACGTGCCGATTATATTAGGCTCCGGCGGTCCCCGCCACGGCGCGCTGGGATCGGGCCCGGGAACGGCCAGCGGCTAGGGTGTAGCCAGTTCCGTCGGCCTGAGGGAGCTCGGCAACAACTGCGCGAGCGCCTTCCAGGTGCCCGGGTGGGCTTCGAGGTAAGCGTGCCGCTGGCGGCTGAACCACTCGTAGCGCCGGCCCAGCGTGGCGGTCGTCACCCGATAGCCCAGCCCGTCCACGCCTTCGTCCGCACCAGGCACGCTGCCGAACATCCAGTCGAGCATCACGCTGCCGAACTCGTGGTTGAAGTGCTCCGGGTCCTGCCAGTAGGCCATGAGCGACGGCGCGACGGGCTCCGTGGTGTACGGTCCGTAGCCCTGGAAATCCCAGATCTCGATCGAGGCGGGCGACGCTGGCGGATGTTCTTCCAGATAGTGCGCAAGGTGCCAGAGGGCTTGCCAGCGCTCCATCTGCCGCCCGCACAGGTAGTCGGTCTCGACGCTTAGCACATGGCGCGGATACACGACGAGCCGCAGCTTGACGTCCCGACCCGACACGCTCTCGACAACGCGCGCCAGCCCTCGAACATCGAAGGACGCGCTGGGGTCGATCTCTAGCGGAGGCGGCGGAAGCTGCACCGAGTGTTCGAGCCGGGCGAAGCTACAATCCTTTGCATCGTGCAGGACGGAAGCGAAGTACTGGCTGAACCGCCGCTCCACGCCCGCATCGAAGCGCGAGTAGTAGTACATCCCTTCCCGGGTGTGGCTCCCGCGCTCGCTTCGACGCTGGTGGGAAACCGTTTCAATGGCGGCCCCAACGGCGCGCGGTGACAGGAGGAGTGCGGTCCACGCGGTCTCGCGCATGTCGGCAATGTTCCCCGTGCAGTCGAACGCCGGCAGCGGCTGCGCGTGGATGCCGAGCACGATGCGACGAACCGGCGCTGTCGCGAGCGCGTACTCGAGCGCGCAGAAGTTCATCTCCCAGGGCGCACCGGCCAGCGCGAAGTTGTAGCTGGGCGCGACGCCGTCCAGAGTGAGCGCAGGATGCAGGGGGTCGAAACCAATCTCCGCGAACGAGCTGCCAAGGATCACCGCCTCGGGCTGCTCGGCTGCGACCACGGCGGGCTTCACATTGCGCTCGAAGCGGCGGAACTTGGTCTTGACCGCGTTGAAGCCCTCGATCTCGACATCGCGGAAGTACCAGAACGGATCCACCAAGCGCGTGAACGCGGCGGTCAGCGCGAGCAGAAGGACGAGCCCAACCAGGAGAATCCGAACGTAGCGCGTAGGGGTGACGCCGAACGCCGCCGCACCTGGGCGCTGGTGGATCAACGCGCGGCCCCCGGAGCTGCTGCGGTCGCGGTGACCGACGCCTTGCCCTTGCCGACGCCTGCCTCGGCGAGCAGCTCCGCCAGCCTTCGCGTGCGCAGCGTCCGCGCCGCTGGCCGCAGATGGTTGACCGAATCCGAGAAATCGGCATACGGGTACAGAAAGTCGCGCGGCGTACCCACCACCTGGAACGTGCCGTCCTCGCGCAACTGCCCCGCCGTGGCGTCGATGATTCCTTGGTTGAGCGCGTACTCGCCGTCCGGGAAAACGCCGAACGTGAGCAGCACCCGGGCCTCCCGCGCCTGGAGCCGCGCCGTGGACTCGTTGAGCTGCGCCACGATCGCGTTCTTGAACGCGTCTTCCCGATAGACGTTGTTGCGTCCGGCGAGCTGGTCGGGCGGCGCCGGTCGGATCTCCTCGCTGCCGTCCCCGAAGCGGTTGACGACCTGTTCGTAGCGGATGTAGCCGTTGCCGGCCAGCGAGTGGTTACCCTTGAACGGGATCACGAACAGCGCCCCGAGCTTGTCGCGCATCAGCATCAGGAAGTCGGAGAGCAGCACCTGTGGCCGCTCGCGTGCGTAGTAGAAGCGCCACGCTGCCTTGGGATCGACTGCCAGGAACCACCGGTAGTAGTCCTTGGCGAAGGGCGCGAGCCCGGTAAAGAGCATCTCGTATTCGGGCACCAGGACCACGGTGTCGCCGGGACGCACGTGAGGCAGGATCACGTCGAGCGGTGCCAACAGCCCGAGACCGCCGAAGACACCCATGTTCACCACTGGAACCCCGAGCGCCTGTTCGAGCACGTCGCTGTCGACCCCGAACATCAGATTGCTCCCCCCGACCAGGATGACACGCGGCGAGGGTGTTGCGTCCAGCATCACGCGCTTGTCGATCAGCATCGCGAGCTGGTGCTTATAGGGCAACGGCCCCCAAAAGAAGAACGCCATGCTGCCCGCGACCAGCGTGGCCAGCAGCGCGACCCGACCGAGCAGCTTCGCGACGTCGGCGCGGGGCCGCGTCTCAGAACTGGAAGTAGATGAAGGGTTGCGTCTCGACATACATGCCGTAGGTGAGGATGCTCCAGACGAGCAGCAGGTAGAGCGTCCAGCGCAGCGCCCAGTGCCGCTGCGCGAGCATCGCACGGATGCTGCCACGGCTCTGGGCAACTTGCACGGCCTCCAGGGCGACGATGGAGAGGAAAGCGATCCGGAGCTCGTCGTCGTCGAGGCCGATGCTCCGATAGGAAAACGCTTCCTTCCAGTAGTGCTTGTCTCCCCACGCGCCGATGTCGTGGAAGAGGTGGGTAACGATATACCAGGCTTCGCTCATGGAGGCGGAGCGAAAAAAGATTAGTCCGAAGACGAACAGTGAGAACGTGATCGCGATCTGGATCCCGCGGCGCGCCAATGTGGTCTGGCCCAGCCCGACTCTGCGGGCGAGCGCATCCCGTGTCTTCTTGGTAGCGGCACCGAGCGAGATCAACAGCCCGTTGATGCCGCCCCAGACCAAGAAGGTCCAGTTCGCGCCGTGCCACAGGCCACTCAGCAGGAATGTGACCATGATGTTGAAGATCCTGCGACCGGTCCCGTACTTGTTGGCGCCGAGGGGGATATACAGGTAGTCCCGAAACCAAAGCGACAACGAGATGTGCCAGCGCGTCCAGAACGTGGACGTCGTGCGCGACGCGAAGGGTCTGCGGAAGTTTTCCATCAGTCGGATGCCCATGACCTGCGCCGCACCGATCGCCATGTCGGAGTAGCCGGAGAAGTCGCAGTAGATCTGGAAGGCGAAGAACACCGCGGCGAGCAGCAGCGCCGCCCCGGAATGCGCAGTCGGATCTGCGTAAACGGTGTTGACCACCACCGCCAGCCGGTCGGCGATCACCACCTTCTTGAAGAGCCCCCACGCCATCAGCTTTAGCCCGTCGGCCACCCGCTGGTACTCGAAGCGGTGCTTCTCGCGCAACTGATGCAGCAGGTTCTGCGGCCGCTCGATGGGGCCAGCCACCAGCTGCGGGTAGAACATCACGTACAGCGAATAGATGCCAAAGTGCCGCTCCGCTTTCTGGTTGCCGCGGTAGACTTCGACCACGTAGCTCAGGCTCTGGAAGGTGTGGAAGGACAGCCCGATGGGCAGGATCAGCGCGAGCGGGTCGACGGCGAAGTTCAGGTTGAACTGGTCGGCGATCCAGTTCACGTTGGTGCCGAAGAAGTTGTAGTACTTGAACACGAACAGCACCGCGCAGGTGACGATGATGCTTGTGACGAGGTAGCGACCGCGCTCGGCGCCGTGGGTGCGCTCGATCAACAGCCCGGCGAAGTAGTCGACGACGATGGTCACCACCAGGATCAGGATGTAGATCGGCACGAAGGCCATGTAGAAGATGCAGCTTGCAATCAGGAGCCACAGCCAGCGCCAGTGGAAGGGCAGCAGAAAATAGCCCGCGGTGACGATCGGGAAGAAGATCAGAAACTGCAGCGAGTTGAAGAGCACGGCCGCCTACGACCCTCGAGCGACCGGTGACGGGGACCGCTGCACCTCCGGCGGCACCAGGCGCATGAGCGTGTCCCAAGTTTCCGGGTGCGCTTGCAGGAAGGCCCTGCGTTGATTCGCTAACCAGCGGTAGCGCGCCGCCACAGTAGCCGAATCGACGCGGTAGCCGAAACCCGTCGCCGGGTCCGACGCCTCGGGTTCGAGGCCGAACATCGCATCCAGCATGCGATTTCCCAGAACCGGATTGAAATGAATCGGGTCCTGCCAATAGGTGAGCACGCCGCCACCGAGGGGTTCGTCAAACGGGGGACCGTAGCCCTGGAAGTCCCACGCCTGCACCGTCGCTGGGGGCGCAGGGGGATGCTGTTCGAGGAACTGCGCGATGCGGTACATCGCCAGCCAGCGCAGCTCCTGCTCACCGCAGAGGTACTCAGCCTCCGCACCCACGACATGCCGTGGATAGAAAACAATCCGCAGCGCAATAGGCAGCCCGGAAATCTGCTCGAGGATGCGCTCAAGGCCGGAAAGGTCAAAGGGTGCCGTGAAGTCGAGCTTCAGGGGCGCCGAAGATTCATCCAGGGAATGGCGCAGGCGGTCCTCCGTACAAGTCCTCTTGCCCCGCAGGTTCTCGGCGAAGAAGACCTGCGCCCGATGCTCGACCTGCGGATCGTCGCGAAAAAACAGGTAGCGACCTTCGGCGGTGTGGGTCTGGGGCTCTCGGGGATCCTGGCTGCGCAAGGTCTTAAGGGAATGCTGAATAGCGAGGGGGGACACCAGTACCTCTGGCAACCGGTTCTCGCTCATCTTCGCCAAGCTATGCCCGCAGCCCACCTCGGGCATGGGTTGGGCGATCATGCCGAGCACGATTCGCTTCGCATCCGTATTGGCGAGCACGTACTGAAGCGCACAGAAGACCTCCTCCCAGGGCGCGCCCGCGAGGGCGAAGTTATAGCTCTTGCCGCGCCCCTCATGCGTGAGGGCCGGGTGCAGCGGCTCGAAGCCGATCGCCGCGATCGAACTGCCCAGGATGACCGCTTCGGGCTGCTCCCGTTTAACCACCGCCGGCTTTACCTCCCGTTCGAAGAAACGCAGCCGCGACTTCACTGCGTTGAAACCGGCGATGCGTGGGGAACCGAAGTACTGAAAGGGGTCGACCAGCCGGTTAAACACGGCCGTCACGAACAGCAGCAGAGCAATCCCAATCACCAGACCGCTGCTGTATCGGGCGAACACGGCTTCGTTCAAGCACCTATCCTCAGAACTGGAAGTATATGAACTCGTTGAAGCCACTAGACATGTAAAGCATACCGAAATAGGCGACGATCACCATGGCTGCTGCCCACCTCGCGGTGGGTTGCCAACGCAGCCATGGCATTGCCGGCCGTGGCTCGGGACGGTAGTCGAGCGCCGGGTCGAATCGTTCCATGATCTGCTGCGTGTTCGGGGTTAACCAGACGATGGCGAGGCCGGCGGCAACCCAGGTGAGCAGCGGCGCACCCGCGAACGTTGGCGAATCGCGGAATCGGACCCCATGCTGCACCAGCCATTCTCCCACCGCGCCCCATCCCGCCAGCCATTTGAGTGGCATCTCGATGCCGTTGATTCCCGCCATCCCCTTTAGGACGACGAGCGCCGCGTCGAAAGAGGTGGCGCGAAAGAATACCCAAGCCACCACCACGGCGAGAAAGGTGAGGATCTGGGCAGCGATGCGGCCGCCACGGCTGTGCGCGTTTTTCCATCCCAGGCGATGGCGCAGCGCATGCCAGGCGTGATTGATCACGAGATAGATCCCGTGCAGCCCGCCCCAGACGACGAAGGTCCAGTTCGCCCCGTGCCACAGGCCACCGAGCAGCATGGTCACCATCAGGTTCAGGTAGCGCCTTCCTCCGCCGCGGCGGTTGCCGCCCAGCGGGATGTAGAGGTAATCGCGCAGGAAGCGCGACAGCGTCATATGCCAACGGCGCCAGAAGTCGCTGATGTTCTCGGCCTTGTAGGGGGAGTTGAAGTTGAGCGGCAGGTTGACGCCGAACAGGCGTGAGAGCCCGATCGCCATGTCGCAGTACCCGGAGAAGTCGAAGTAGAGCCGCAGCGTATACGCGAGCGCTCCAGCCCACGCGTCCAGCATAGGCAGTGCGGTGCCTGCGGCAGCCGCATCGAAGACGCTGGTCGAGTGCGGCGCAATCCCATCGGCAAGCACCGTCTTCTTGAAGAGTCCGATGAAGAAGATGGTGAGTCCGACCGCGATGTTGTCCCATTGCATGCGGTAGGTCTCGGCGCGGTCGAACTGCGGCATCATCTCCGCGTGGTGCAGGATCGGTCCCGCGATGAGGTGTGGAAAGTAGGTGACGAAGAGGGCGTAGTGGATGAGGTTGTACTCGCGCACCTTGCCCTGGGCGGCGTCAGCCAGGTACGCGATCTGGGTAAAGGTGTAGAAGGAAATGCCAAGCGGCAGAATGATCTCGCCAATCTCCCAGCGGGTACCGATAGCGTAGTTGAGATTGTCGACGAAGAAGTTGGCGTACTTGTAGTAAGCCAGCAACAGCAGATTGAAGGCGATGCCGAAGACGAGCATCGCCTTCGCGTGGCGCGGCCGGCACGCGCCCAGGAGCCGCTGGATCCCGGTTCCAATGTTGAAGTTGACGACGATCGAGAACGCGAGCAGCAGGACGTACTTGGGGCTCCACCAGCCGTAGAAGAAGAACGACGTCAGCATTAGCCAGGCTGCGGCCGCCCGGTGGTTCCATCTCGCGAGCGCGAAGAACACGAGGAAGGTGACCGGTAGAAACCCGAGGATGAAGGGGTAGGAGTTGAACAGCATATTGGGTCGGGACGGCGCGGCTAAGCGGGAGATGAGCCGAAGTTGGCGGCAGCGGCGCTCGGGCGAGGCGCAGACGCGGCACCTGCCAGGGTGCCGGACCCGTGCCCGGTGACCGGCTCATCGACTAAGGCCGCCATCCTTCGAATGCCTTCAGCAACAGCCCGGTGAGGTCATGCAGGCCACCCAAAGCGGGGCGCTGCGGATCGAGACCAGATCGGAAGCCGAGCGCGACAAAGCGCTCGAGCAGCTCTGGGTCGCGCGTGATCACGTGCACCGGCACGTCCCAGCTCGCGCCTGCGCCGGTGACGCTGCTTGCCGGCTGATGATCGCCGACCCAGAGCATCACCGATTCGCGCGCCTCGGGCCGCTGCAGATAGCCGCCCAGCCAGCGGTAGGTGTACTCGAACATGTCGATGTAGCTGGCCAGCTTGTCGAGCCAGTCGGTATTGGTGTTGTTGAGCAGCGCCGAATCCTCCGCGTCAAAGGGGGCAGCGGTGAGGAGCCGCTCCCAGTCGCTCTGATAGGGTGGCACCGGCGCGAAGGGCCAGTGGGTCGTGATGGTCGGGAAGAACAGGAAGCGCGGCGGTGAATCCGGGCGCAGCGGGTGCAGCTCGTCGAAGCGCGCCAGGCTGAACTGGTCGGGGATCTTCCAGTGGCCGAGTGGCGGGCCGCGGTAGTCGAGGTCGCGACCTTCGAGGAAGAGGTCGAAGCCATAGAACGCGCGCTCGGGCCAGTCCCAGCTGAGCGCCGGGTACAGGCCGACGCTCTGATACCCGGCGCGCCGGAAGAGGCTGATCAGCGTCGGCCGGCCGGTGGTGAGCAGCAGGTGGTGGCGCAGCGGGTCGGCGAGATCGATCCCGGAGAGCAGGCTCATGTGCGCGAGATCGGAACCGCCGGCGAACGTTGGCGAGCGCACGAACGCCGAGGCGACCAGGCGACCGCTCCCCGCGATGTCCGCCGCCAGCTGCTCGCGCACCGACGCGAGTCGGCGTGCGACAACCTCATCGTCATAGGCAATCGCACCGTATGACTCGAGGAAAATCAGCTTGAAGTCGCGCCCGCTCAGACCACCGAGCGCGAGTTGAGGCGATTTCGCCATCGCCGCCTCGAGCGCGGGCGAAGGCGGAAGCATTTCTGCAACGCGCTGCGGTGCGAAAGCGGTGGCGACGAGCCTGGCTTGCTTCCAGTAGGTCGGCGTGATCGGCTGCGCCACCAGCCACCAGGTCACGCTCGGCGCGATGCCTGCGAGATGCGCGACCACCAGAGCAGCCGCTAGCAGCGTCGGCACCCATGTCCAGCGCATTCGCAATGCATACGGCACGGCATCGCCTACAGCGGTGCCGACCGCCCAGCGCAGGACAGCGTAAAGCGCGCGAAGCAGCACGACCGCCGCGACGAGTGCGCCGACAGTCAGCCACCACGGCTGCTCGCGCACGGAAACCCACACGAAGCGCGGGACCTGCTGGCCATCCCAGTACAGGTTGACCTCGCGCCCGAAGAGGCCAGGGATCGTGACGTCGGCATAGCGGCCGAAGACCAGCACGAGCAAGGTGACGCTTACGACGGCCCGCACGCGTGGCGTGAGCGACCCGCGCCAGCCGACCCAGACAAGCAGTCCCAGCCACAGCGCGACGAGCTCCGGGGCCAGCCGGTAACTGGGGAAGATAGCCGGCGTGGGCCACCAGTTGGTGAAGCTCAGGGACGTGTTGAGCACCACGAGCGCGAGCAGCGCGAGCGCAGCGCGCCGCGGCGTCGTCATGCCGAGTCGGTCTGCGGCAGCAGGAGGGAGCGCTACCTTGGTGCTCATCGGCTAGGCGCGGCGAGCCGTCCGGTGGCGATGTAGCCCATGCCGAGCTGCGTTGGCGTGATACACCAATCCTCCAGGCGCGGCGCGATCCGATCCCACGGCGTGCGCAGCCCACCGGGCGCGCCATTGTAGCCGTAGTTCTTCAGATATACCCACGCGTTGAGCGGTGCGAGCCAGCGCGGGAAATACTTCACCCCAGCGATCGCCACCCTGGCGCCAAGCTTCGCACAGGCGAGCACCCGACCCAGCGCAGCTGGTGAGCGCAGGATGTCGTGCGTGTAGTGGAACAGCAGCGCGTCGACCGACTCGGGTAGCGCTACCGCCTGCGCAGCCGTGTGAAACAGCGTGACGTTGCGCCAGCCTGCGGCAGCGACTCGCGCGTGCGCCTGCACGAGCATCTCGGCGCTGTGGTCGAAGCCGTAGACGTGACCGGTTGCACCGACCCGATCGCGCAGGAGCGTGAGGCTCATGCCGGTCCCGCAAGCGACGTCCATTACCCGCTGCCCGGGCTTCAGCCCGAGCGCTGCGATCGTCCGTGCGCGAATCCCCGAGGTCGGTCCGCAGGTGCGGTCGTACCGGGCGGCGCGCCTGCGGTACCTGGCGAGGGAGCGACTGCGTATCGCTTCGTCGGGCGTGCTGCCCGTGTCGCGCGTTCTCATAGCCGGTCGGTCGTGTGGGGTCGAGAAAAGGAGTGGAAGCCAAGCGACACGGCGCGAGTATTAAGGCCTTCGGACGCTGCGTCAATCCAGGCAAGGCGGTCGACGAGCATGGTTCAGGTTCGTCGACACGTTACAAATCGGGCATGGCATGGGGAGCGGCGCCCTGATCTCCACCGTCCTCGGCACGCAGTTTCCCGGGCCGGGCACCATCTACCTGGGACGTCGAGGTCATCCCGGTCGCCCACAGCCATGAGGCGGCGGCCGTTGCGGTGCGGCTCGCGCGCGAGCGCGAGGTGGAGGCGATCATGAAGGGCAGCCTCCACACGTCCGAGCTCATCGAGGCAGTGATGGCTCCCGACTCAGGCTTGCGCACCGAACGCCGGCTCAGCCATGTCTTCGCGATGGACGTCCCAGCCTAGCCCAAGCTCCTTTTCATTACCGACGCGGCGATCAACATCGAGCCCACCCTAGAGGAGAAGCGGAGAAGCGCGACATCGTCCAGAATGCGATCGACTTCGTGCGCATGCTTGGCAACCCCGTGCCGCGCGTGGCGATACTGGCGGCGGTAGAAACCGTCGATCCCAGGATGCATGCGACGATCGAGGCCGCAATGCTCTGCAAGATGGCCGATCGTGGTCAGATCACGGGCGGTGTGCTGGACGGCCCGCTCGGCTTCGACAACGCAATCTCGCTTGACGCGGCGCGTACGAAGGGCATTCTGTCGCCGGTGGCCGGACATGCCGACGTCCTGGTGGTTCCAGATATCGAATCCGGGAGCATGCTTTCCAAACAGCTTGCCTACCTCGCCGATGCGCTGGGAGCCGGGATCGTGCTCGGCGCCAGGGTACCGATTGCGCTGCCGAGCCGCGCCGATGACCGCCTCGCGCGCATGGCGTCGGCGATGCTTGCGCAGATCGTCGCCCGCGCAGGAAAGGCCTGACCTGAGATCCCGGGACTATCGTCAGGCGAGGCCCTGCGAGAGGCGCTCGGCGCTGGCGCGAAGCATACGGCTCCACGCGGCGGCGATGCCAAACGAATAGCCTTGCCAAAAAGCAAACGGCAGCATCCCGACGTGGACCTGGCTGCGCAACAGCAGGTCAAACGGGTCGCACGCCGTGCTGTGTTCACCATCCATGAGCTCGTGCCAGCGCTGGGTAGCGACGCGGAAATACTCGTCCGTGCCGACCCAGCCCGTCCGGGCGGTCGCGTAGCGGATTGCTTCCGCCCACAGCTCCTCCGCCCGGGCTTCGCTGATGCCGGCCTTGCGGGCCAGCCAGGGCAGTCTCTTCGGGGTTTTCATGGAACAAATCCTTTCGTGGCGGCATTACAGCGGGTTACCCCATCTTCGTTCAGCCGAATCAACTTCTCCTTTCAGTTGCCAGTTTTGGCAGTCCGCGTCGCGCGAACCGCAAGGACTCGCCGGATGATACGGCATCTGCCGTAAGGCAGCTATCGGGCGTCGGCCTCATGACCGCGCTCGCGGGGACTCTGAAACGAGATCCTGCAAGGTGTGGCGCAATGCCTGCAGGTCGCTCTTCTTGTCGTAGAACGCATAGGCTCCCGCATCCTGGCACCGTTTGCGGAAGACGGGCTCCGCAAAGTTCGTAAAGACGATCACTTTCACCTGCGGATGTTCCTTGCTCACAGTGTGAAGCACTTCCAGGCCGCTCCCGTTTACGAGCTGAATGTCAAGCACGACGACCTGCGGCGGATTCGTTCGGATGCTGTTGATCGCTGGCGTGGGGCTTTCGAATTCACCGGCTACGACAGCACCCTCAACGCTCGCGACCATCTCGCGCAGCGCGCTGCGCACGACGGCGGAATCCTCGACGATCAGGATCTGCATCTCGGTCGATTCCGGATACGAATGATCTGCGGGCTCTGGTACCTAGCGGTGCGACCCCGGCATCAACGCATCCGCCCCGACGCTGTCAGCGCGGTATGCCAGCGAACCAGCCTTTCCAGTTCCCTTTGTACGACCAGTGCTACGTTGGGCATGTCGCTGAGTCTCCTTAGCCCGGCGGTGCTAATGGTATTCTCGGGGAGAACGATCACCACGAGCGGTTTGCCCCGCACTGAGAAGAAGGTCTCGACCGCCGCGTAAACGAATGCGCCCGATGCCGTGCCCCAACTGATCACGATCACATCGGGGCAGTGCCTGAGCGCGCGGTCGTAAGCATCTTCGATGCAACGGGCTGTGCCGACGATGTCGACATCCTCATTCGTTGCCAGGGTGGTTTCCACGTCATCGAGAAACAGGTTATCGGTGTCCACGAGCAGCAGGCGGGGGCGATCGTGCTGCGGGGCGATTGGCGTGACGATGTCCATGGTCTTCCTCCTTTCCGATTGCGACCCGAGACCGCGCAACCCTTTCCTGGGCGAATCCGAACCCGTATCGTTGGTGCATCATCGACCAAAGCGGATGGATCGACCATCGGCCTCGGCCCCAATATGGTTGTAGGTGGCAACAGCGTCCGCGCCGTAGGGGAATCCCTACAGTGCTCCCGCTTGCCCCGGCGCGGGTGAGCGCGAGGGAGCGGGATGCGAGATAAACCCGGCGCTTGCCAACTGGGCCTTTAGGTAAGCAGGCCCTTCTCGAGCGCATACCGAGCGAGCTCGGCGTTGCTGTGCAGTCCTGTCTTCTCCACGATGCGGGCGCGATAGGTGGTGACCGTTTTGGGGCTGAGATGCAAGGCATCGGCGATGCTGTTGAGGCTTTCGCCAGCCGCGATCCGTCTGAGCACTTCGATCTCGCGGTTCGAGAGCGCGTCGGGATCCGTTCTCCGGCCTTGCCCGATTTCCACTGCCAGCTGATCGAGCAGCGCCGGGCTTACATGCTTGCCACCGGCGGCGACCTTGCGAACCGCTGCGAGGAGTGTTGCTGGTGCACTGTTCTTGGTCAGGTAGCCGGATGCGCCTGCTTTCAGGGCGCGCACGGCGTAAATCTCTTCCGCGTACATGCTGAGCATCAGAACGGCAAGCTTCGGCCGCTCGACCTTGATCTGCCTGACCAAGTCCAGCCCGCCCTTGCCGGGCAGCCCGACGTCGACCAGCGCGACATCGAACTCGCTGCGGCGGATCAGGCTGATAGCCTGTTCGGCGGTTTCTGCCTCGCCGGCCACCTCCATGTCGCCCGTTTGATCGAGCAGCAGCCGCAGACCGCCGCGGACTACGGCGTGATCGTCCACCAACAGGATCCGGAGCTTACGCTCGCGCATGGCCCATCACAGCGGCATCCGCAGAACCACCGTCGTGCCCTCCTTCGCCGCACGTGACACCGTTACCTGGCCCCCGAAGCGCGCGGCACGTTCCTGCATACCGACCAGGCCCCAGGACGCAGTCTTGACCAGGACGTCGTCGCGGATGCCTACTCCGTCATCTTCGATCGTGATCATAACGTCATCCGTTTCACGGTGAGCCTGGATCTCGGCGCGCGATGCCTGAGCATGGCGGAGAACATTGGTCAGCGCCTCCTGGACGATGCGAAACACTGCGGTGGCGCGCTCGGGATCGATCTCGATTTCCGCAACGTCCCCCGGAATCGAAACCTCGCATTCGAGACCGGCTTGCTGCTGGACCTGCCCGGCGTACCATTCGATTGCCGCCCATACCCCGAGCTGATCGAGGACGCTCGGCCTCAGATCGCTGATGATGCGGCGCATTGTATCCACCGCCGAGTCCAACAGCTGTGACGCGTGAGCCAGCTGCTTGTCGGCGGGCAGTGCCGCTTCCTGGGCGCGGTCAATGGCCATTGCGACTGCCCACTTGACCCCAGTCAGAGTGCTACCCAGATCGTCGTGCAGCTCGCGCGCGATGCGCACCCGTTCCTCTTCCCGCACCCGCTCCAGGTGCTGGCTGAGTAGCCGCAGCCGTTCGTTGGACTCGATCAGCGAGTCCTGGCTGCGCTTGAGCGCCGTCATGTCCATGACGTTCACCAGAACCCCTTCGATGTCACCCTTGGCATCTCGATGGGGTGCGTAGGAGGATAAGGTCCAGAACAGACGCGGATCGTCCCGCAGCGGTGCCACGGCCTCCGGGGTAAGCAGCGCTGTCGTGCCGCGCAGGCGCGCCATGAAGCGTTCGGCGACAAATGTTTCGCCGGCCAACGCGCGTAGAAGATAGACCTCCAGGCCATGTTCTCGGGCATTCGGGAACAGCTCATAAAGATGCTTGCCCATGGCGGCGGCGCGCGTGACCCCGATGGCGCGCTCGAGGAACTGGTTCCATGCCACTACCCTGAGCCCCCGATCATAGACGACCAAGCCTTGATTGACGTTGTCCAGCACTTCCTGGGCGAACGTTTCGGCTTGTCTGGCGGCCTCCTCAGTGCGCTTGCGCTCGGTGATGTCCTGAATCGTTGCAACGAAGAACTCGACGCCGCCGTCCGCGCGCCGCGCGGCTTTGACATCGGCCGTCGCGGTGATGACAAGGCCATCCTTCCGAACGAAGCGCTTTTCGGTCTGGTACCCATCGCTCGCACCCCTGGTCATGCGCTCGAGCTCGACTAAGTCGGCGTGGAGGTCGTCGGGATGCGTGAGCTGCATCCACGTCTTGTCAGCCAGCTCGTCGCGCGTATAGCCGAGAATTTCACACAGTTGGTCGTTCACCTGCAGCCACCGCCCACTGTCGGCCGAGGCGATGGACATGCCGACGAAGGGAAGATCGAAGAACAGCCTGAGCAGGCGGTCTCTCTCGGCGGCTTGACCCATGAGTTCCAGCCTGTGCGCCCGCTGCTGCTGGCGCCACAACAGCAGGATCAGGAGGCCCACGACCAGCATGGCAGACGTCGCGACCAGGCTCACCCAGAACACCAGGTTTCTGAGCGGAGCGAGCACTTCGCCGCGATCGATCTTGGCCACCAGGTGCCATGGCGTGCTCTTGACGGGGCGTGTCGCGGCGAAGACGGGGACGCCGCGGTAGTCGGAACCCTCAGAGGCCTGCGCCGTGCCGGTCGTCACGGCCCGTGCGGCCGTCAGCTGCAAATCCTCGAGGGGCAGATCGAGCCGTAACGCGGTGCCCTTACGATGACGCAATTCGTTCAGGTACAGCACTGTGTCCGCTTCCCGGCGTACCAGCAGCGTCTCGGCAGTTGGGCTGGGCGTTGGCCAACTCTGTATGAGCGGGAACACTATGCTTTCGACCGGAGCATCCAGGATCACGGCGCCCACGACCTCTCGCTTTCCACCGATCTCCTTGGCGAGCGGCGCGACGAAGTCCAGATGGATGCGGCCCGAGGCGTTCCGATACAAATCTGTCATTTCCACCCGGCCGCTCTGGAAGGCCGCTTGCAGCGCCTTGCGGACCGGCCCCTCGTAGGTGCCCTCGCCCGCGCCCACCGCGACGATCCGTCGACCGTCCGCATCCACCGCCTCCAAGCCTTCGTAGGCGTAGACGCTCCTCAGCACTTCGAGGCGTTGCAGCAAGCCGCGCCGTGCGGCGGCATCGCCGCCCGCTGCCTGAACGGCGCTATCGATGAGGCCCGGGCTGGCGCTGAGCAGCGTCGCGTCGCCGCGCCGCTCATTCAGCCACGCTTCGATCTGGTCGACCTTCAGCTCGGCGATGGCGCTCAAGTCGGCGAAGGCCTGCTGCCTTACCCGCGGAGCCTCCAGGTAGTAAATAGCCAGGCCGAGTAGCGGGACGATCGATGCGAGACCCAGGAAAACACCGACGATGCTGCGTAATCGCGGCTTGCTAGGGGACTCGGGTCCGAGAGGCGTATCCGTTGTCACTACCCACCAGTAGCATCAGGTCTTGCCTCTTGCCTTCACATTGCCCCACACCATGCTGAATCCATAGCGGCAGTGCCTGCTTTCCGGTCGTGGAGAGCCGTCGGTGCGAGCGCGAGGCAACGCACCCTTCCAGCAAGCAGGCCCGATCATGCCAGTGCTTTGGTTATCACTTCCAGCACATCCTTGGACAAGCCGTCGGTGTCACGCATATGTTCGAGGACTCGGCGGGCATGTGCCTGTCGCGCGTCATCGAACTTCCGCCAGCGGTCAAAGCCCCGCGCGAGTCGGGCGGCAACGTGGGGATTAAGCGGATCGAGGCCTAATACCTGGTCCGCAAGGAAGGCATATCCCTGGCCGTCCGCGGCATTGAAGCGGACATAGTTCGCGGCGAATCCCCGGATGAGGGCATAGACCTTGTTCGGGTTGCGCAGGTCGAACGCCTCGTGCCGAGTGAGCCGCTCGACCTCCCCTAGCGTGCTCGGCAGGCGGGACGTAGCCTGCACTGCCAGCCATTTGTCCACGACCAGCGGTTCGTGCTTCCACTTTTCATAAAACCGCTCCAGCGCGACCACGCGCTCGGTGCAATCGGTGTTCGCCAGCACGGAGAGCCCAGCCATCGCATCCGTCATGTTATTCGCTTCGTCGAACTGGCGCAGCGCGAGCAGCCGCATCTGCGGCTCGTCCAGTTCCATCAGGTACGCAAGGCAGGTATTGCGCAGCGTGCGTCGGCCCATCGACTTGGGGTCGGGGCTGTAAGGACCCGAGGCTGCGTGCTCGTGGTAGATGCGGAGCAGCGCGTCTCGCAGCGCTGCCGCGATGCGTCGGCGAAGCTCCGTCCGCACCGCGTGCAGCACCTCCGGGTCCGGTTTCGTCAGCTGCTCGCCCAGGTAGGCTTCGGTCGGCAGCGCCAGCGCTTCCCCCGCAAATGCGGGATCCTGTTTACTATCCCGGAGCACCCGCGAGATCGCCGCGATGAATTGCTCTGGGACCTCGAACGGTGCGCCTGCTCCAGTCGCCTCAACGCCGCGCAGGAGAATCAGCGTGGCGAGCCGCTGCCCCGCCTCCCAGCGGTTGAACGGATCGGAGTCGTGCGCCATCAGGTGCGCGAGCTGCGCATCGCTGTAGTCGTGCTTGAGCCGCACCGGTGCCGAGAAATTTCGTAGCAGCGACGGCACGGGATGTGCGCGCACGTTCACGAACACGAATCGCTGCTCGGGCTGCGTCAGCGAGAGCACGCGGTCGGTACCCCCTGGGGCAGGCTCCCCTTCCAGTTGCAGCGGTTCGTCGCGACCGTCGGGACCGACGAGCCCAACTGCGAACGGGATATGGAGGGGACGCTTCTCGGTCTGCCCCGGTGTCGGCGGCGTGTGTTGTCTCAAGGTCAGAGTGTAGGTCCACGCGGCGGGGTCGAAGTGGCCGCGCGACTCGACGACCGGCGTGCCGGCCTGATCGTACCAACGCTTGAACTGCGTGAGATCGACCCCCGAAGCGTCCGCCATGGCCGCGACGAAGTCGTCGGTGGTGACCGCCTGACCGTCGTGGCGCGCGAAATAGAGATCCATGCCGCGCCGGAACGCCTCCTTGCCGATCAGCGTGTGGATCATGCGCACCACTTCCGCGCCCTTCTCGTACACCGTGGCGGTGTAGAAGTTGGAGATCTCCATGTACGACTGGGGCCGCACCGGGTGCGCCATCGGCCCCGCGTCTTCGGGGAACTGGGCGGCGCGCAGGCCCCGCACCTCGGAGATGCGCTGCACGGCGCGCGAATGCATGTCCGCTCCGAATTCCTGATCCCGGAATACCGTCAGCCCTTCCTTCAGCGAGAGCTGAAACCAGTCGCGGCATGTGACGCGGTTGCCGGTCCAGTTGTGGAAGTACTCGTGGGCCACGACCCGATCGATGTTGAGGAAATCGGCGTCGGTCGCGGTGTCGGCGCGGGCCAGAACGTACTTCGTGTTGAAGATGTTAAGGCCCTTGTTCTCCATCGCACCCATGTTGAAATCGCCAACCGCGACGATCATGTAGTGGTCGAGGTCCATCTCCAGCCCGAACACCTCCTCATCCCATTTCATGCTCTTCTGGAGCGCCTGCATCGCGGACGCGCACTGATCGAGCTGGCCCGGTTCGACATAGATCGACAGGGCGACCGGGCGTCCCGATTGCGTCACGAACTTATCCTCAAGAACGTCGAGCTTTGCCGCGACGAGCGCGAACAGGTAGGAGGGCTTCGGAAACGGGTCTTCCCATCGCGCCCAGTGGCGCACGCTTGCACGATGCGGCGCGGCGAACTGGGGAGCCTGGGACGAACGCAGGAGGTTGATCGACGGCCGGGCCGGCCCCGTCACAGGGCGTTCGTCGCGCGCTCCGGACTGCGGCTCGACGCCGGCGCCGACCCGGTTGCCGTTCGACAACAGAACCGGGAACTGCTCCCGGTCGGCATGGAGGGTTGTCGTGTAGCGCGCCATGACATCGGGCCGATCGATCATGTACGTGATGCGGCGAAAGCCCTCCGCCTCGCACTGGGTGAAGAGTCCGTTCTTCGAGGCGAACAGACCCATCAAGGCGGTGTTCTTCCGCGGCTCGATGCGGACCCTGGTTTCGACCGTGAACGCATCCGGCACGCTCCGGATCGTCAGGTGCGCATCGTCGAGCGTGAAGTCGTCGCTTTCGAGGCATCGGCCATCGAGCGCCACTGCGTACAGGGCGAGTTCAGTCCCGTCGAGGACTAACTGCGCGGCCCGGTCGTAGGCGGCTGGGTTACGGCGTATTGCGAGACGCGCGCCCACGTCGGTGTAATCATCGTGGATATCGAAGTCGAGCTCGACCGCGTCCACCACAAACGCCGGCGGTGAGTAATCCTCGAGGTAGACGGTCTGAGGCGTGGGTTCGCGCATGAGTGGATCAATCCGGAAGTGGGATGAACTCCGTCTCGTCGGGCACCGGCGCGAACCGTTGCTCCGACCATCGGAGCTTCGCCGCCTCAATGCGTTCCCGCGAGCTTGCGACGAAGTTCCACCAGATGAAGCGCTCGCCGTCCATCTTCGCGCCGCCCAGCAGCATGAGGCGGGAGGAGGCGCTGGTGGAGATCCCCATGCTGTCGCCGGCAGCGAGCACCGCGAGGCGGCCGACCGGGATCGGCTCTCCGCCCAACTTCACGTCGCCAGCGACCACATACACACCGCGCTCCTCATGTTCGGGCGGCACAGGAAGTGTCGCGCCAGCCTCCATGTCAACGGCAAGGTAGAACATATCGGAGTACGTTTTCACTGGCGCGCGCGCACCAAAGGCGTGGCCCGCGATAAGGCGCATCGCGATGCCCGGCCGCTCGATCAACGGGAGCATCTCTTTCGAGTGGTGGCTAAACTCCGGCTCGGCGTCCTCATGCGCCTTGGGCAGCGCGACCCAGGTCTGGATGCCGTGCAGGCGAGGTCCCGCGGCGCGTTCATCGTCAGGGGAGCGCTCGGAATGCACGATGCCCTGGCCGGCGGTCATCCAGTTCACGTCGCCCGGGGTGATCGGTTGCACGCTGCCCAGGCTGTCCCGATGCATGAGCACCCCCTCGAAGAGATAGGTCACCGTGGCGAGACCGATGTGGGGGTGCGGCCGCACGTCCACGCCACCGCCGGGCGGGAAGGTCGCGGGACCCATGTGGTCGAAGAAGACGAAGGGTCCGACCATGCGTGTCAAAGGGCTTGGCAGCAGTCGGCGGACCTGGAATCCGCCGAGGTCCTTGGTCTGGGGCTCCAGCAAGCGCATCGAAAGGGCTGTCATGGCAACGCCTTGTCGGGGTTGAGAGACGCCCGAACGGTCGCCTCGTCGACATCCTCCCACGCCTCGAAGGCATCCGCCACCGCGAAGCCGTATCCGCCGCGGATGTTGGCGCAGTAGACCGCGTCTGCGAGCGCGGCGATGCGTTGGACCGACTCGCTGTGTCCGGTCGGAACCGCCACGACGATGTCGCTTGCACCCCGCGCGCGCAGGGCCGAGATCGCGGTACGCAGTGTCGAACCGGCCGCGATTCCGTCATCGACGAGGATGGTCGTGCGTCCTGCGAGGGTGGGGAACGGGCGCTCACCTCGCAGCGCACCGACGCGACGCTCGACCTTCGCCCGCGCCTGTGCCGTGCAGCGCTCCACCTCATCGCGCTTCAGGGCGTGTCGCTGAACCGCCTCCTGGTCAACCCAGACGGTGCCGTCGAACGCGACTGCTCCGAACCCGGCCTCGGTGGTCCAGGGCAGCAGAATCTTGCTCACCACGGCGACATCGAGCGGAAAGCCCAGGCGGTGCGCAATCTCCGCGGCGACGGGCACCCCACCCGCCGGGATGGCGAGGACGATGGCAGCGCTTCCGCGCAGCGCTTCGAGCCTCTCTGCCAGCACCGCTCCGGCGTGCCTGCGGTCCCGGAAGACCGGAGAACGGTCGCGGAGACTGGTGATGTCGTAAATGGGCCCGGGCATGGGCCACAATGATAGCGCTCTACTGCGATCGACCGTCGCTATTCGGCGCTGCTGCGTCGCTCTGCGAGAAACGTCGCCAGCACGCGGGCCGTGTGAGAGCGGCCGGGCTGTGTCACGATGTCTTCCGGGCTTCCCTCAGCCACGATCTCCCCGCCGCCGTCGCCCCCCTCCGGTCCCAGGTCGATGATCCAGTCCGCCTCCGCCATGATGTCGAGGTTATGTTCGATCACCGCCACCGTATTGCCGGCATCGACGAGGCGGTGCAGCACGCGGATCAGCTTCTCGACATCCGCCATGTGCAGTCCCACGGTCGGTTCGTCGAGCACGTACAGGGTGTGCTGGGCCCCCCTGGCGCGGCCTGGCCGACCGCCTGCATCCCAGCTATCCATGCGGACCTTCGATAACTCGGTGACCAGCTTGATGCGTTGCGCCTCTCCACCCGAGAGCGTGGGACTCGGCTGTCCGAGCGTGAGGTAGCCGAGGCCAACGTCCTGCAAGAGGCGCAGGGCGTGGTGGATCGCGCGGTGAGCAGAAAAGAAATCCACCGCGTCGTCGACGCTCATCGCGAGCACCTCGCCGACGGACCGACCCTTGAACCGGACGAGCAGCGTTTCGGGATTGAAACGTGCGCCGCCGCAAGCCTCGCACGTCACCTTCACGTCCGGCAGGAAGCTCATCTCGATGGTCTTGACGCCCTGCCCTTCGCACGCTTCGCAGCGTCCCCCCGCCGTGTTGAAGGAAAACCGGCTCGCGGTGTAGCCGCGGATGCGCGCCTCCTGGGTGTCGGCGAAGAGCCGGCGGATCGCATCCCAGAAGCCCACGTAGGTGGAAGGACACGACCGGGGCGTCTTTCCGATCGGCGTCTGATCCACCTCCAGCACGCGGCCGACGGATTCCCATCCGCGCAGCGCCTGGCACCCTGTCAGCGGTGCCTCCTTCCTCTTTCTTTCGCCTGCCACGAGCCGCCGGAGGTTGGCGTAGAGCACGTCACGCGCGAGCGTCGATTTGCCCGATCCGGACACCCCAGTGACGACGGTGAAGCAACCCAACGGCACGCGTGCAGTCACGTTCTTCAGGTTATGAAGGGTCGCTCCGACTACTTCAATGCTCGATGTCTTCGCCTCGACGGTGCGCCGCGGCGCCAGCGGATGTCGCAGTGGCTGACTCAGAAACTTGCCCGTGATCGACTCGGCGTTCAGCATCAACTCGCGGGCGGAGCCCACGGCGATCACCTGTCCGCCAAGCTTGCCGGCACCGGGGCCGAGGTCGATCACGTGCTCGGCACGGCGGATCGTGTCCTCGTCGTGCTCGACTACCACCAACGTGTTGCCCTTCGCTTGCAGCCTGGCCAGCGTGTCGAGCAGGATGCGGTTGTCGCGCGGGTGCAGCCCGATCGTGGGCTCGTCGAGGATGTAGCACACCCCCCGCAGGTTGGAGCCAAGCTGAGCGGCCAAGCGGATGCGCTGGGCCTCGCCGCCGGAGAGCGTCGGCGCCGAGCGGTCGAGGGCGAGATAGCCAAGGCCGACTTCCTGCAGGAAGTGCAGGCGCGATCGGAGCTCGGGGAGCAGATCACGCGCTATCTCCACTTCGCGGCCTTTGAGATCGAGCTCCCGGCAGAACGCCGCGACCCGTTCGACCGGCAGTGCCGTAAGGTCAGCGATGGAGTGGCCGCGGAATCGGACGTGGAGCGCCGTTGGATTGAGGCGCCGACCCGCGCACGCCGGGCAGGCCTCGTCGACCTCCAGCCACTCGAGCCAGGAGTCGAGAACGTGATCCTCGGCACCGGTCTTCGCGCGCTTGTCATTCCATTCGATCCCCGCAAGCTTGAGTCCGGTGCCATAGCAGGTCGGACACCAGCCGTGCTTGGAGTTGAACGAGAAAAGCCGCGGGTCGAGCTCCGGGAAGCTCGTGCCGCACGACGGGCAGGCGCGTCGCGTCGAGAACACCGCCTCGTGTACATGGGCGCTCCCCTCCATCAGACCGTCGAGAGGCGCAATGACCTGGATGACGCCCTTCCCGTAGTCGAGTGCCCGCATAAGCGCCTCCCGCAGGGCGGATTCGATCTCGGGGCAGACATGGAGATCGGCCACCGGCAGCTCGATCGTGTGCTCCTGGAAGCGCGACAAACGCGGCCAGGGGTCAGTCGGCAGGAACTCGCCGTCGACGCGCAGGTGCGTGAAACCCTTGCTGGCCGCCCACTTCGCGAGGTCGGTGTAGTAGCCCTTGCGGTTTGCCACCAGCGGGGCGAGCAGGCCGACGTGTTGACCGCGGTAGTCGCGCGCAAGACTCGCCGCGATCGAATCGAAGCTCTGCGGCTCGATCGGCACATCACACGTCGGGCAGTACTGGGTGCCAAGCTTGACGAAGAGTAGCCGCAGGAAGTGATACAGCTCGGTCAGAGTCGCCACCGTGCTCTTGCGGCCGCCCCGGCTCGTGCGCTGCTCGATCGCCACCGTCGGCGGGATGCCGAGTATGGCATCGACATCGGGTTTCGAGGCCGGCTGCACGAACTGCCGCGCGTAAGCGTTCAGCGATTCGAGGTAGCGCCGCTGGCCTTCGGCAAAAAGAATGTCGAAAGCAAGCGTGGATTTCCCCGATCCCGACACCCCCGTCACGACCGTGAACTTGCCGCGCGGGATCTCGACGTCGATCGACTTGAGGTTGTGCTCGCGGGCGTTGTGGATCTGGATTGCGGGCGCGGGGAGGCGGGAGGCGGGAGGCGTGAGGCGAGAGACGGGCTCGGCGGCGAGCAGGCGCGTTGCGGCTGGCTCGCCGAGGGCGAGCTCGTAGGCGCGTAGT
>Ga0209253_10000848_pt1 | contig 26575 bp, 21 predicted proteins | sample FrelakmetBRP12BR_FD_187145 | JGI IMG/M metagenome (GOLD analysis project Ga0209253, IMG submission 187145) | Freshwater lake sediment microbial communities from the University of Notre Dame, USA, for methane emissions studies - BRP12 BR (SPAdes)... | ecosystem: Environmental > Aquatic >...
CCGACACGGACCAGCTCACATCCGTGTTCGCGGAGCCGGTGACCGCGGCGGCGAAGCTCACCGAGCCGCCCGGGGCGACCTGGGCGGCCTTGGGGCTGACGTCGACGGCGACGGTGGCCGCGCCGCCCGGCGCCACGGTGCTGGCGAAGCCATTGCAGCCAGCGATGACGGCGGTCGCGAGGAGCAGGGCGCTTCGAAGGGTTGCCAGGCGTGTCGCGTTCATGTGCGGTGTACCTCCGTCGTGTCAGGCACCGGGTCAACGCGCGGGGCTGGTTGGCCATGCCGCTGAGCGGTATCCCCCGTCCAAGGGACAATCAAGCACGCCCTGACGAAATGCGTCAAGGGGCATGTGTGGGAAGAACCCTTACAGTTCAGTGACTTGGATGGCGGTATCGATCCCCTGTCATAATCAGCCGATAGCTCTTGCGACCGCCGCTTGAACTACTTTAGGGGATACCCATATGGGCGGCACCCGGCGAGCCCCCAGGCCCGGGCGGAGCGCGCACGGGCGGCCCCTGTCCACTCGCGGGGGCGCGGGGCGGGCTCTCGCGGGCTCGCGCCGCCGGGACGCGGCCCGCCAGGACGCGACGTCACGAGCCGAAGTAGCGGCGGATGCGGTCGCGGATCCGCTCGGCGGCGTACCCGTCGCCGTACGGGTTTCGCGCCGCGGCCATCGCCTGGTACGCCCCGGCGTCGGTGAGCAGCCGCGTCGCGTGCTCGACGATCGCCACGGCCTTGGGGCCGGTCAGGAGCGCCGTCCCGGCCTCGACCCCCTCCGGTCGCTCGGTCGTGTCGCGCATCACCAGCACCGGCTTCCCCAGGGAGGGCGCCTCCTCCTGGACTCCGCCCGAGTCCGTCAGCAGCAGACGGCAGCGCGACATCAGGGCCACGAAGTTCCGGTATCCCTGCGGCGGCACGAGCCGCACGTTGGAGAGCTCACCGAGCAGCCGGTTCACGTGGACGTGCACGTTCGGGTTCAGATGAACCGGGTAGACGAAGCGGTGGTCGGGGAATCGCCGTGCCAGGGTGGCGATGGCCTCGCAGATCTGCTCGATGCCCTCTCCGAAGTTCTCCCGGCGATGCCCGGTGATGAGCACGAACGGAACCCGGTCCCAGTCGCTCCCCAGGATCTCGCCCAGCTCCCGCTCGATGCCGGCGCGCACCCTCTCGTCGCTGCGCTGGACGTCGATCTCCATCCGCAAGGCGTCGATCACGGTGTTGCCGGTCACGGTGATGGTCTCGTCGGAGACGCCCTCGCGAAGCAGGGCCCGGCGGGCGGTCTCGGTGGGCGCGAAGTGCAGGGCGACGATCGGGGTCGAGAGCCTGCGGTTCACTTCCTCGGGATACGGAGACCAGATGTTGCCGGTCCGCAGACCGGCCTCCACGTGCCCCACGGGGATGCGGCGGTAGAAGCACGCCAGCGCGGCGACGAGCACGGTGGTGGTGTCGCCCTGCACCAGGGCCATTTCGGGAGGGGACGTCTCCAGCCAGCCGTCGATGCCGTCCATCAGCCGGGCCGTGAGCCGGGCGAGCGTCTGGTTCGGGCGCATGACGTCGAGGTCGGCGTCCACGGCGATGCCGAACTGGTCCGCGACCTGCCGGAACATCTCCTTGTGCTGGCCGGTGGCGACGACCGTGCACTCGAGGTCCGGGGAGCTCCGCAGAGCCGCCACGACGGGAGCCAGCTTGATGGCCTCCGGCCGGGTGCCCATGAACACCAGGACCTTCTTGCGCTGGGTCATCGGAGTCGCCGTCCGGGTCACCGGCACGCGCCGTCGCGGGTCACAGGACGCTTCCGCCGCGACCCGGCTTTCCCATCCGTCGAGCCAGGATCTCTCGGCCCGCCAGCCAGAGGAACTCGCTGTTGGTGGAGAGGTAGCGCTTCCACAGCTTGCCCGGCTCCATCATGAGCCGCCAGGACCACTCCATGCCCATCGACTGGACCCACGGCGGCGCACGCGGGACGTACCCGGCCAAGACGTCGAAGCTCCCGCCCACCCCCAGGATGACCGGCACGTCGAGGCGATGGCGATGCCGCTCGGACCAGGTCTCCTTGAACGGGCTCGGCATCCCGACGAACAGCAGGTGCGGCTTGAGCGCCCGGATCTCCTCCACGATCGCCTCGTGCTCGCTCGGGGAGAAGTACCCGTCCCTGAAGCCCGCCACGGCCATCCCCGGGAATCTCCGCGCGCACTCGTCGGCCAGCTTGGAGACGACCTCTCGCCGCGCGCCCAGGAAGTAGGCGCTGAGCCGGTGCTCGGAAGCCACCGCCAGCAGCCGCTGCATCAGGTCCACCCCCGTGACCCGCTCCGGGAAGGGGACATCGGCCAGCCGGGACGCCCACACCACCGACATGCCGTCGGGCACGATCAGGTCGCCGGACAGGCAGGCCTGCCGGAGCTCCCGGTCGCGCTGCATCATGCACACGTGCGAGGAGTTCACGGTGATGACCGTGTGCGGCGATCGCGGGCCAGCGCACCACTCCAGGCAGCGCTCCACGACGGACTGCATCGTCCCTCGATCGAAGGGCAGCCCCAGCAGCTCAGCCCGCTGCAAGTGTTCCACCGGCCATCTCCCCTGCCGCTGCCTCGCCGTGCGAGGCGCGCCAGACGCGAGCCTGCTCGGCCGTGACCTTCCGTGTCGCCCTGGCCTTGCCCATCAGTAGACACTTCCGCTGGTAACTGCGCAAGAATCGGCGGAACTCGGGGTCCTCGTAGCGCGGGACGCGCCTGGCGGCGCTCGAGAAGTACCCCCAGAGCATCGCCAGGGTGCCGTAGGCCACCGGGTGCCGCGGGAAGCGGTAGGCGGCGCTCGCCAGGAAGTAGAGCGGCGAGGTCCCGATGAAGTACTGACCGAACCCCGTGCGCACGCGCCCGGCCCAGATGCCGCCCTTCTGGCTCGAGCCCATGGGGCGCAGGTGCAGGAAGCGGAGGCTCTCGTCGTTCAGGCTCTCGGCCATCCAGCCGAGCATGCGAGCGCGATTGCAGTCGATGCCATCCCACATCACCTGCCGCACGAACCCGCCGATCTCGCGGAAGCACCGGACCCGATAGAACTTCGACGCGCCCAGCGACGCCTCGTCGCCGCAGGTCTCCGGCACCAGGGCGCCGGTGACGGGATGGTGGAACCAGGGCTTTCCGGAGGTCGTCCCCAGGCGTGGCTCGCTCTCCATGCGGAGCATCAGGAGCTCGAAGTAGCGGGACGGGAGGTCCAGGTCCATGTCGAGCTTGCAGACATAGTCGAACCCGTCGAGACCCACGGCATCCAGGCCGTGGTAGAAGGCCTCGATCACCCCGGGGCCCACGCTGCGCGCGCCTCGATCGGTGCGGCGAACCACCCGCAGGAAGGGGAGCTTGCGCGCGTATTCCTCCAGGATCCTGGGGGTGTCGTCCGTCGACCCGTCGTCGACCACCACCCACAGCGCCGGCGGGACGGTCTGCGCGGCCACGCTGTCGAGCGTGCGGCGAATGAACCTCGCCTCGTCGCGGCAGGGCGAGATGAGCAGGTATCGGCGCTGGGAGTGCACGGGTCGAAGCCCCTGGTTTGCCTGGCGAACCGAAGAAGTACGCTCGATCGCTCCGGGTGTCGATTCCCAGGAAGCAGGGACGCCGTGGCCCGGGTTCCGGGGACCCCCGATCCCTCGGGTCCCGGCGATTCCCCGAGCCCTGGTCGCGCCTCGCGCCAGGGAACGTTGACGGGACCGACGGGGGCGTGCTCCATTGCAGCCGGACCGAGCGTGCCGCCGCCGCGGCAGGGCCCCGCGGCCCCGCACCTCGGCTCGGCCCCACACCGGAGGAGCCCCGCCCACATGCGCTCGACTTGCGGTGCGATCGTCAGAGGCCTGGTATTCCTCGCCTTCACCGGAGCGTCCACCTTCGGCGGCCCCGTGGCGGCCGTGCCTGCGGCCGGCTCCACGGCCGAAACGAGCGACATCATCCCACCCAATCGACGCACGCAGTGGCGGCCCGGCATCCCGGGGGGGATCCCGAGCGTTGCGACCGTCTGCCGGACCATCGACGCGGCCAAGTACGGAAACGCCACGGCGGACGCGACCGGCGCCATCCAGGCCGCCCTGGATGCGTGCCCGGAAGGCCAGGCGGTGGTCCTCCCCGCCGGCACCTATCGGACGACGAACGTCCTGTGGCTCCGCAAGGGCGTCGTGCTGCGCGGTGCCGGACCGGGCGCGACCCGGATCCGACGCGACGGCGCCCGGGAGGACTACGCCGGGACCGTCGTCCGCATCAACAACGACTCGGCCCTGGGCGACGGCGTCGCGGTCACCGTGGATGCGGCGAGGGGGTCTTCGACCGTCACCGTCGCGGACGCGTCGTCCTTCAAGGTGGGCGAGATCGTGCAGATCGACCAGCGTGACGATCCCGCGGTCGTCACCACCGGCGACTGCAAGTGGTTCAAGCGCGTGGACGCCGACGGGACGGCCCGTTCGGCAGGGCAGCTGGTCGAGGTCGTCTCGGTGAGCGGCAAGACCGTGGGGCTCGCCTCGCCGCTCTACTCGGACCTGGCGACGGCCTTCCGGCCCCAGGTCGTGAAGATCAGCCCGGCCCCGGTCCGCTACGCGGGCGTCGAGGACCTCTACCTCACGGGCGGCATCGGGTCGATGATCCATGTGGCCTTCGCCGCCTACGCCTGGGTCAAGAACGTCGAGTCCGACCGGGTCTGGGGGCGCCACGTCGCGCTGGCCGCCTGCTACCGGTGCGTGGTCCGGGACAGCTACATCCACCACGCGTCGCATGGCTACCACCCGGGCGCCAACGCCTACGGCATCTCGCTGAACTCCCAGACCTCGGACACGCTCGTCGAGAACAACATCGTCTACTACCTGAACAAGCTCGTCACGCTGGAGGCCAGCGGCGGCGGCAACGTCATCGCCTACAACTACATCGACGACCCGGTCCTCGGGGGGGGCACCGACTGGCAGGAGGTCGCCATCGACGGCTCGCACTGCTCCCATCCGCGCATGGAGCTGTTCGAGGGGAACTGGGCACCGCACGTGGGCGCCGCGGCCACCCACGGCAGCGCCAGGCACCTGACCTTCTTCCGCAACCACGCCCCCGCCCGGTCGCGCACCGTGGTTCAGACCGCCAACGTCGAGGCCGTTCAGTTCGACGCCTCCATGCACGAGATGAACGTGCTCGGGAACGTGCTGCTGCGGCCCGGGGTGTCCGGCGCGATCTACGAGGGAGTTCCGCACACCGCCAAGACCTACGCCTGGGACTCGTGGAAGGCCCCGGCCAAGGCCTACTGGCTCGGCGGATGGGCCTCCGGCGACGACCCGAACAACTTCGACCCCAAGGTGAAGGCGACGATCCTGCGCCATGGCAACTTCGACTACGCCACGAACCGCACGGTCTGGGATCCGGGCATCGCCCGACGCGACCTCCCGCCGTCGCTCTACCTGACCGAGAAGCCGTCCTTCTTCGGAAGCGAGGCGTGGCCGTTCGTCGACCCGGAGCGCGTCCCCAAGGTGGGCGTCCTCCCCGCCAAGAGGCGGTTCGACGCCCTGCCGTAGGACCATTCGGCCAGTTCCCCGGCTCGAGCCGCCCTCCGGGCGCGCGCCCTTCACCAGTGGGGAACGAAGACGAACACGTGTATCTGCGTGAGGTAGAAGAGGTAGACGGCGTTGAAGACGAAGAGGACGAAGAGCATCCGCTTCAGCCCCCGACGGGGGTCCGGGTCTCGTGCGGCGAGCGCCGGGATGGCGATCGCGGCGACGAGGATCGAGATGAGGTAGAACGATTTCATCGAGCGGTCCGCCTCCGGCCGGAATCTAGCACGCCGGGCTCCGGCCGGCCCTTGGCCCACCACTGGGCGAAGTAGAGGCTGTAGAGGGTGACCCCCTGCCACTCGACGTCGATCTCGTTGGTCGACCAGCTGTCGTTGTCGGTGTAGCGCCCGTCGAGGGGCGTCGAGGCGTCGCGCGGCAGGGCCGGATCGCCCCAGTATCCCCAGATCGGGATGGGCCTGGCGTGGGGTACCGACGCGTCCGCCGGCACGGGCGCCTCCATGGGGCCGCCGGCCACCATCCCCGGGAACAGGAACGGCGTCGCATCCAGCGTCGCCAGCCAGTGATGGAAGGCCCGCGCGCGCCCGCGGGTGACCCCGCCGAGCCCGCTCACGTAGCAGAGCTGGTAGTAGTTCCTGCCGAGCGCGTAGTGCACGTTGGCGAGCGCCTGCTCGCAGTCGGCGGGCGCCCCGGCCGGATCCTCCAGGCAGGCCTTCACGCTGAAGGCCCCGCTCCGCTGGAAGCCGGCGCCGATGGAGCCCCACACGTACCGGGTGGCCCACTGGAAGGGGTGCCGTTCGCCGTCGGATCGGGCCAGGCCGGCGTGGGCGCGCAGCCGCTGCCGGATCAGGTGCTTGCGCGCCGGGTGCCCCGCGGGCGCGCGCAGGTAGAGGAGCGCCGCATAGCCGTTGGTGCGGAGGTAGCTGGGGTCGCCCCATACGTCCTCGAAGCTCTCCTCGAAGTCCTCGCGGAAGCGGCCCTCGCCGGTGGCGAGCAGCATCCCGGCCGCCGCGTACATCCGGACGTCCCGTCCGACCTGGACGTTCCCGTCCTGCCGGAAGGCCGGACAGGTGGGACCGTCCGTGTTCTCGCCCGGGTGGGCTTCCAGGTACCGATAGCCGGCGCGCGCCGCCTGCAGACAGCGCTCGGCGAAGGCGGGATCGTGGGGGCGGTACACGCTCGCGGCGTAGGCCAGCGTCCCCACGGCTCGCGCGGTGGCGATCGTGCCTGGCTCGCCCGCCCGGTACCTCGGGACGTTGTCGGGCGTGTTCGTTCCGTAGCGCCCGTAGTGCTCCTGGCAGGTGGTGTTGCGGAAACCTCCCGACGGGTCCTGGACCGACAGCATCCACTCCAGCTCCCACCGCGCCTCGTCCAGCAGGTCCGGGACGCCGTTGCCGGACTCGGGGATGTTGGTGTCGTCGGCCGCGGGCGAGAAGTCGCTGTAGGCCTCGAGGATCCAGAAGAGCGCCGTCGTCGCGGAGGCGTTGTAGATGGAGAAGTCGCCGGCGTCGTGCCAGCCCCTGGACTCGCCCGGCGGGGCCTTGTCCGCGTCGCTGGCGTGGGTCCAGGGCCCCTCGGCGTGCGCGGCCTCGATGGCCGTGAAGGCGCGCTGGAAGTAGAGCGCGCGCTGCACGGCACGCACCGCCCCGTCGAAGACGTCGGCACCCACGTCGAAGGGATGACTGGAGAGCCCGTTGTCCGCGACGATCCGGTACCGACCGGCCGACGCCAGCGGCGTGAAGTCCCCGACCCAGGCGGTCTCCTTGGCACCCATGACGTCGGACCGTATCGCGCGCACCGGCGGGCCGCCCCGCATCGCCACCGAGCCATCCGGCTCGCGCACCACGGCGAACGAGGTGAAGCTGCGCGGTGAGCTGAACTGCTTCTGCATCGACGGCGCGTAGCCGACCTGCGAGGCGGCCAGCCGACCGAAGGGCGGCTCCTCCGACCGGGCCGCGGCCCGCCGGCTCCAGGCCGGGTACCCCAGCACCTTCCGGGCGACCGCCTTCAGGCGGTCGACCACCGGCGCCCCCACGCTCGACGAGGCGATCGCCAGGGCGGCGAGTCCCGCCAGGGCCAGGGCGGCCACCTTGGCCCCGCGGGTCATGCGTAGACGCGGTTCCGGTGGCACCAGCGGACCATCACGTAGACCGCCCACACGCGAGACCAGTAGATGCCGGGCGCCCCGTCGAGGAATGCCTGCCAGAGACGCCGCACCGCCTCTGGATCGAGGCCGGACGGCTTCACGGCCAGCGGGTCGCGCATCGTCTCGTCCATGACCTTCTTCAGCCCGCGCCGGATCCAGCGGTCGAACGGCAGCACGAACCCGCTCTTGGGCCGGTCGAAGAGCGCCGGGTCCAGTCCCCGCAGCCCGATCCGCCGGAGGATGGCCTTCCGGCCGACGGGATCGTACCGGACCGCGTCCGGCAGGCGATCGGCGCTCTCGAAGAGCACCTGGTCGACGAGGGGCACACGCTGCTCGATCGATGCCGCCATGCTGGCGACGTCGTTGTCCCGCAGCAGCCGCTCCCCGAGGAAGAGGCGCTGCTCCATCACGCTGATCGCCGACCGCGGCGAGCGGGAGCGCGTCTCGGCGACGAGGCGCTGGTGCATGGCGGGCGGGAGGCCCTCCACGAGCCGGCCGGCACCGCCGGCGCCGATGAGCTCCTCCTGGAACTCCGGCAGGAAGAGCGCGTAGGAGAGCTGGTAGAGCGACAGGAGGTCGTCGCCGCGCCGGACCATCTCCGGCAGCTTGGCCCACCGCGTCTGCGGCGGGATGGCGCCGCCGGACCGCCTCAGCGCCGACGTCCCCAGGGTCGCGGCGGCGACCTGCAGTCTGCGGGGAAGCCAGCGGAGTCGCCGGGACCACTTGTGCAGCACCGGAAGGTCCCGGAAGGACGGGTAGCCTCCGAAGAGCTCGTCGCCTCCCGTCCCCGCCAGCGCCACCGTGAAGCCCGCCGCCCGGATGGCGTGCGACATGTAGAAGGAGTTGACGCCGTCGAACGTGGGCTGGTCCACGCTGTCCAGCGCCGCCTCGAGATGGTCCACGAAGTACCCCTCGGTCAGCACCACCTCCTGGTGCTGGGTTCCGATGGCGGCCGCGATCCGCCGGGCCACGGGGCCCTCGTTGAGCTCCTGCTCCTCGAACGCCAGCGTGAAGGTGTGGATGGGAGCGCGGGCCGCCCGCTGGGCCAGGTTCGCCACCGACGACGAGTCGACGCCTCCGGAGAGGAACACCGCCAGTGGCACGTCGCTGGCGAGGTGCAGGCGAAGCCCCTCCTCGAGCACGGCCCCGAGGCGCTCCTCGTCGATGGCGCCTTCGCGCGGACGGTCCGGGATGGTCCAGAAGTCCTCCGAGAGCACCTCCTCGCCCCTGGCGTCGAACTCGAGCGCGCGTCCCGGCCACACCAGCTCGATGCCCGAGACGGCCGTGCCCGGGCCGACGACGAACCCGTTCCACACCACCGAGGCAACCGCCTGCGGGTCGAGCCGGGGCGTGCCGAGCAGGCCCGACGCCAGGAGAGCCCGGACCTCCGAGGCGAAGGCGACGGACCATCCGGCCGCGGGGTCCCGGTTGCGCGCCAGGTAGAGGGGCTTGATCCCCAGCGGGTCCCGCGCCAGCAGGAGCCGGCGCCGAGCCGTGTCCCAGAAGGCGAAGGCGAACATCCCGCGCAGCCGGCCCAGGGCTCCGCGGCCGTGGACGCCCAGCGCCCGCAGCATCACCGCGGTGTCCCCGGTCGACTCGAACGCCTGGCCCTCGGCACGCAGGCGCTCGCGGAGATCGAGGTAGTTGTAGATCTCGCCGTTGAGGACGATGACGTGCCCGGTGACGGGATCGACCATGGGCTGTGCGCCGGCCGGCGACAGGTCGAGGATCGAGAGCCGGCGGTGGGCCAGCATCGCGCCCCAGCCGCGGTCGTCGGGCGGGGCCTCCCAGGCCCCGTGGGCATCCGGCCCGCGGTGGACCATGGCCTCGCTCATCCGCCTCAGGGCGGCGCGATTGGGCTCGCCGACCTGCCCGATGATTCCGGCAATTCCACACATGGTTCACTCGGGTCCTGGTGAGCAGCCATTCAAACCACGGATGGCGCGGGCCCTCAACTGGCCTGGCCGCGCCAGGAGGCATCGCGCGCCATCTTGGCAACTCCACGGCCGCAGGGAACGCGCCTCGCTCGGGTGACCCCGACTCGCGGGACACCTGACCAGGGCCTCGAACGCCGGAGCGACGTGGTGTATCCGCTTCACGCTGGCTTGCCGCGTCGCCGTGGCTCGACAGCCCTCGACCTCCGTGCCATAACCGCGCGCTGACCTTTGCCGACATGAGCCGAGAGCGCCTGAACCTCCTCTTCGTTTCGATGTTCCCGCCCAGCCCGGCGACCTTCGGCGCGCAGCGACGCATCGAGGGGCTGATGAAGGCGCTCTCCCGGCGCCACCACGTCACGGGGCTGTCGCTCATCAGCCCCGAGTACGACGCGCGCGAGGCCGAGCGAGCCATGCGGTCCTACTGCGAGGACGTGGTGCTGGTCCCGTCGCGGTCGGCCCATGGCCTCTCCAGACGGATGGTGCAGCTGCGATCGCTCGTCTCGCGCGCGAGCTTCGAGCACCTCTTCAACCTCGTGCCGGCCCTGCAGCCCGCCATCGACGACCTGCTCCTCCGGCGCCCCTACGACGCCATCAGCCTGCATTCGTACTACGTGGCGGACTGCCGCTTCCGCCAGGCACCCCCCGGTGCGCCGGTTCCCCGGCTGACGGTCGACGAGCACAACATCGAGCACGACCTGAGGCGGCAGTCGAGGGACGCCAGCCGCGGACTCGTGCGGCGCCTCTTCCACTCCGTGAACTGGGGGAAGGCGCTGCGCGAAGGGGTCGGGGCCTGGCGGGGCTGCGACGGCGTCACCTTCACCTCGGCCGACGACGAGGCGCGGGCTCGGGCGCTGCTGCCGTCGATACGATCGGCGGTGATCCCGAACGCCGCCGACCTCGAGTACTTCCGGCCTCGTCCCGACCTCCCCCCCTCGGACGCCCGCACCGCGCTGTTCTTCGGGACGCTGAACTACTTTCCCAACGAGGATGGGGTGCGACACCTGCTGCAGGACATCTGGCCGCTCCTGGAGCGGAGCCATCCAAGGGCGCGCCTCAAGGTGATCGGGGCGGACCCTACGCCCGAGGTTCTCTCCCACCGGGGACCGCGCGTCGAGGTGGCGGGGCTCGTCGACGACCTCCGGCCGCACCTGTCGGAGGCCGCCGTGACCGTGGTCCCGCTGCGCGTCGGCGGCGGCACGCGGTTCAAGATCCTCGAGGCGATGGCGATGGGAAAGCCCGTGGTGTCCACCACCATCGGCGCCGAGGGGATCGTCGCCACCCCGGGGCGCGACATCCTGCTGGCCGACGACCCGGGGGCCTTCGCCGCCGCGGTGGGCCGCGTCCTCGACGACCCCGACCTGGCCCGCCGGCTCGGCGCCGCCGGGCGCGCGCTCGTGGAGAAGCACTACTCCTGGACGGCCGTCGCCGGGGACCTCGAGCGGTTCTTCCGCGACCTGATCGACGAGCCGCGCCCGGCCTGCGCCGAGCCCGCCTGACGGGCGGAGGTGCGACCCGCACCCGGGCGGCCGTCCGTCCTCCTGTCCGCCGCCGAGGCCCCCCGGGGGCGGCCTTGCCGTTCAGGCGATGCGGCGCAGCCGCTTCGGCCAGGCCCCGGTGACGACCGCCAGCTTGCCCACCACCGCGATCGCCAGGGCCGCGAAGATCTTGTGCTGCGGGTAGTGCGCCCCGGTGTCGCCGTAGGCCATGACGTAGCAGGCGATCACCGCACCCAGGCAGCCGAGCGCCGCGACCCGCTGGTCCGGCGTCGTCGCCATCCGGAAGGAGCGGACCCCCAGGAAGACCACCGCGGCCATCAGCGCCCAGGTCGCCGTGAACGCGAAGAGCCCCATGAGGAGAAGGAGCCCCAGCACGGTGTTGTGCGGCCACTGCCGGTACTCCTTGTAGACGGAGCTGATGTCGTCGTTCTTCATGGACTCGGTGTATTCCCCTCCGAGCCCGACCCCCAGGAGCGGCCTCTCCCGCATCGACATGGCGATGTTCCAGATCTCCACCTCCCGCCAGTAGGCCGAGTGGTCCACGGACGAGTCGCTCACGCTGCGCAGGGTGCGGACGGGCGCGAAGACCTTGCTCCCGCGGTCCCATCCCACCCCGACGTAGAGGGCGATGAGGGGAGTGGACATCACCAGGAGCCGTGTCAGCCAGCGCTTCCAGCCCTTCATGGGGCTGATGACGTAGGCCAGGATCAGCATCATCACCAGCATCACCCAGACGATCCTCCGGTCGTTCTCGACCATGCCCACGAGGATGATGGGGAGGAGCAGCGCCGCCCGGACGAGTCGCCCGCGGTCGGGTCGCTCCGCGAGGTCGGCGAGCAGGAGGAAGGCGGCCACCGAGAAGAGGACCGAATCGCCGTGGCTCGTGGCGGTCGCGTAGGCTCCACCGGTCTCTGCCACCGCGATGCGCTGCACTATGAACGCCAGGACCGCCTTGACGCAGGCGGCGAAGACCACGATGCGGCCCAGGAGCCGGTGATCCCGCGCTCCGCCGAAGGCGGCCTGGAAGAGGAAGAAGAGCATCGCCGGGTGGAGCAGGTTGCGGAGCTTCCAGGGCGCGGCCGGCAGGCCCCGGGCCAGGCCGTTCAGCTCGGCGAAGAGGACGCCGGCGACGTACAGGAGCACGAGGTCGCGCAGCACGGTCGCCGACTGTGCCTCGCCCGGCGCGTCGACGCGCGCCCCCGTCGCCTTCCGGTAGATCCAGACCCCGAAGAGGAAGAGGACGATCACCTCCATGCCGGTGACGGCCAGCTTGGGGATGCCGATCACCGCATCCAGGCGCGAGTGCAGCATGTCGCCGACGAGCGCCAGCGGCGTGCGCCAGTGCCCGAAGGTCTCCGAGGTGTCGTCGAGGGTCAGCATGAGCGCCAGCAGGGCCGCGGCCGACCAGCGCAGCGGCACCTTGGCGAGCAGGTAGACGCCCACGACCAGGGCGACGGGGGTGACGGCGACGACGGGGTTGCCGCCCCCGGCGACGACGGCAACCACGGTGGCCGTGGCCACCGCGAGGAGGAGAACGACGAGCCCGAGGGTGGCCGGTGCGCCACCCCGGGCCGCGCGCCCGGCCGGCTGGACCAGCACGTTCACGGGCGGACGTCGGCCAGCACCGGCAGGTCCAGGTTGCGCTCGACCTGCCAGCGCTCCACCACATGCCGGGACCGCAGGTCCACCACCGTGGCGGAGAAGAACGCCATGGCGATGCCGCCCACCAGGCCGCTCAGGGTGATCAGGAGCCCGTACGGCTGGATGGGCTTCTTGGGCATCTGGGGCGGGCTGATCACGCTGTAGCGATACTTGAAGGCCGCCTGGGCAGTGTCCATCTCCACTCGCGACGAGTCGATCCGGTCGAGCAGGTACGAGTGCTGGCGGAGCAGGAGGTCGAGCTGCGTGCGCTCGAACTCGAGCCTCGGATCCTGGATGTCGAGGCGCAGGCGGGTCTCGGCGATCTCGGTCTGGATGGCAGCGGTGCCCGCGGCCACCTCTCCGGGCCGCCCGCCGCGCCGCGTGATCTCCTGCTCGAGGTCGAGCACCTCGCCCCGCAGGGCCAGGATCTGCGGCGACGGTCCGGTGATGCTGTCGATGGCCTGCCGGGTGCTCACCACCGACGGGTGCTGGGGCGCGAAGGTCCCGAGCTGCTGGGCCAGCTGGGCCTGCAGCTCGAGGAGGCGCCGCTGCCGGTAGTCCTCGAGGTCGGCCAGGGCGCGCTTCCGGGCGACGAGCACCGCCTCCATCCGGGCCAGGTCCTCGTCCTGCCCGGCGCGCGGGCGCACCAGTGGAGCCCGCCGAGGTCCTGACCGGATGCGAAGCGTCCGCTCCTTCTCCTCGACCTGCGCGATGGTGGCCGCGATCTCGCGCTGCAGCCGAGCGTCGTGCCCTTGCAGGATGGCGATGGTCTCGCCCACCACCGAGATCTCGGAGGCGTAGCGGGCCTCGAGGAAGCTCTGCACCGCGGCCTGGACGACGTGGTAGGCGGTCTCCCGGTTCGGCCACTGGAAGGTGATGGTGACCGTACCCTCCGTGCCGACCACCACCCAGAGGCGCGTCTCCAGCATGTCCACCAGCTCCTCGAGCACGTCGGCCGGGTCGACGTCCTTGCGGGTGATGACGCTGAAGACCCAGTCGCGCGCCTTGCCGACCGGGGACCGTTCCTTCAGGTAGCGCGCCACGAAGTCCGTCTGCTTGCAGAGGGCGATGAGGTTGTCACGCCGGAGCACCACCTCTCGCGCGGCGCGGGTCGGCGCGTCCCAGTCTCGGTTCATGGTCGGGTTCGACAGCGTCCCCATGAGCGGGTTGCGCTGCGCCAGGAGCCTCGCCTCGACCTGGTACTTGAACGGGAGGACGAAGAGCGACAGGGCGGCGAGGGCCGCGACGAAGAGGAACGCCCCGGTCGCGACCCACTTGTGCCGGCCCGGCGCACGGAGCACGAAGCCGACGTAGTCGCGAATGAGGGCGTAGTCGAAGAGGTCGGTGTTCTCGGCCGGGTTCGGCGAGGGAGGCGGATTCGACGAAGGAGTCACGTTGTCACCCTGCCGGGGGGATGCCGGTGGCTACTACCGGCCTTGGACCGGGACGGGCCTTCCTGCATGGAACGCCTGGCGCTCCGTGGAAAGCCCGGGGCGCCAGGGGAATCTAGCACGGCTCGGCGGCTCGGGTTGTACCTCCCCGACGGTACGCGCTGCGGGGCCGGGTCCCGTCTGCGCAACCCCCCGCGCGCGTCGACGGTAGCGTCCAGGTGCCCAGGTATTCCGCTCGGTGGGGCCCTGTGCTAGATGCCTGTCCACGCAGACCGGCGCCCAGGATGGACACGAGTCCTTGGGCGAACGGCGCGCGGATGGAGGTCGTGATGTCCAGCGGCAGGGCCGAATCCTCGCCAACCGGCGTGGTTCCCCAGGAGCTCCGGCAGATGTGGCTGTCGCTCATGCGCGAGAAGTGGTCGTCGATCGCGGTCGTCCCCACGGGCGATCTCGCAGACGCCAGGACGGTGGCCAACGCGCTCTCGGCGGTCACGGAGCTCCAGGAATCCGGGCCGGTCCGCATCATCGACGCCGGGGGGGCCACGGTCGCCGAGGGCGCGCGGCTCTCGCAGGAGCTCGCCGCCGTCGTCGCCGGCGGCGCCCGCGCCGTGGTCGCCGTGGACTCGCTCCTCGAGAACCTCGGAGGCGTCCCGCTGGTCCGCGACACGGAGGCGGCGCTCCTGGTCATTCGCCTGGGCTCGGCGCACTTCGATGCCGTTCGAAGCACCGTCGCCATCATCGGGCGCGAGCGGGTCCTGGGGTCCGTGGTGCTGCACCCCGAACGCGCGCCGTCGCCGGGGAAGCGCCCCTGGTGGTTCGCGCGCAAGCCGGCGGACGGGGCTGCGCGCAGCACCGGCGTCCTCGCGGCCCCGGCCGAGGTTCGCGCCTCCACGACGACGGACGGGTCCGGAGGCGGATGAGGACCTCGGCGCGGCGGGCCGGCCGGGCCCCCGGCGAGCGGGTCCGGCTCAGGCCTTGACGACGCGCACGCCGCCGCCCGGTGGCGTGGCGACGATGTTGCGCGTGTCGACCACCAGCTTGGCCCGGCTGTAGAGTCGCGGGTCCTTGAACTGGTCGTGCGCCGTCGACACCAGGACGGCGTCGTACCGCGCCAGGGTCTCGGGGGCGAGCTCCACCGACTGCAGCCCCAGCGCGTGCTTCCGGGTGGGCTTCGTCGACGAGAAGTACGGGTCGCAGTAGTCGACCGCCGCGCCGGCGTGCTGGAGCAGCTCGATGATCTCGTAGGAGGGGGACTCGCGGTCGTCGTCGATGTTGGCCTTGTAGGAAAGGCCGAGCACCAGGACCTTGGAGCCCTTGAGGGGTTTCCCGTCCTCGTTCAGCGCCTCGGCGGTCTTCCGGACCACCCAGGCCGGCATGCGGGTGTTGATCTCGCCGGCGAGCTCGATGAACCGGGCCCACTCGCCGTGCTCGGCCGCCTTCCAGGAGAGGTAGAAGGGGTCGAGGGGGATGCAGTGGCCGCCGAGCCCCGGGCCCGGGTAGAAGGGCATGAAGCCGAAGGGCTTCGTCTTGGCGGCCTCGATGACCTCCCAGACGTCGATGTCCATTCGCTCGAAGATCATCTTGAGCTCGTTGACGAGCGCGATGTTCACCGAGCGGAAGACGTTCTCGAGAAGCTTGGCGGACTCCGCCACCCGGGCGCTCGAGACCGGGACCACCTTCTCCACGGCGGCGGCGTAGAGCGCCGTGGCCGCCTCCGTCGACTCGGCGTTCACCCCGCCCACCACCTTGGGGATGGAGCGGGTGCTGAAGCGCGCGTTTCCCGGGTCCTCCCGCTCCGGGGAGAAGGCCAGCAGGAAGTCCGACGGCGTCTTGAGCCCTCCCGCCTCCAGCACCGGACGCACCTCCTCGTCGGTCGTTCCGGGGTAGGTGGTCGACTCCAGCACCACCAGTTGGCCGGGGCGAAGCCGGCGCGCGATCTCGTGCGTCGTCCGGTGGATGTAGGAGTTGTCCGGCTCCCGGTGCTTCCCCAGCGGCGTGGGGACGCAGATGAGGATGGCGTCGCAGGCGCCGAGCCGGTCGAAGTCCGTGGTCACCTCGAAGCGCCCGCCCTTCACCGCCGCGGCCACGCGCTCCTCGCCGATGTGCCGGATGTAGGACTCGCCGCGCTGAAGCGCCGCCACCTTCTTCGGGTCGACGTCGAAGCCGGTGACGGTGAAGCCGGCCTCCGCGAACACCAGGGCGAGCGGCAGTCCGACGTAGCCCTGGCCGATGACGCCGACGCGGGCGCTCCTGTCGCGGATGCGGGAGATGAGGGCGTTCTTCATGGCGCGACAGTAAAGGCCCGAGGACCGCGCCCGTCAAGACGTTCGCTTGACTACGGGTCGCGGTACGCCGTGTCTTTCCAGCGTCTTCTCCACCCCGGGTCGCTTGGCCATGGCACGCCCCTCCGGCGACCGGCGGGCGGAGACCTCCCGGGCGAGCTCCGCGCACGGCCCGGACGCCATGGATGGGGCCGATTCGACTCCCCCGCCGCCGGGACTGGAGACGTCCTCCGAGCAAGCCCCGCGGTCACGGGACGAGCCGCGATCTCGGGACAGACACGCCGCCCTCACGCGTTCTATACGAATTCGAGCCGGCACACCTACATCGCCGCTGGGGGAGTCACGAATGCGCACGGGTTATCGATGGGCGTACATCGCGCTTGGCCTCGCCGTCGTCCACTGCGGCGGCAGCTCGACTCCCAGTGAAGTAGGGCGCCGAATCGAGGGGACCGTGTCGGGCCTCGTCGGCGCTGGACTGGTCCTCCGTGCCACTCCCGGCGGGGACCAGCCGGTCTCGAGCAACGACAGCTTCGCCTTCACGACCGACGCCGCGGCGGGCACGGCCTATGCCGTCACCGTCCTCACCCAGCCGACGAACCCCTCTCAGACCTGTACCGTCACCGGCGGCACGGGCACCCTGCCCGCCAGCGGGACGACCACCATCGCCGTGGCCTGCACGACGAATTCCTACCGCGTCACGGGCACCGTGACCGGGCTCGCCGGGTCCGGGCTCGTCCTCCGCAGCGGCCTCGGCGGCACCGTCTTCGAGGAGCTGGGGATCACCGCCGACGGCGGCTTCGCCTTCCCCACCCGGCGCGACTCGGGCACGGTCTACGCCGTCACCGTCGCGCAGCAGCCCACCTCCCCCGCGCAGTCCTGCAGCGTCAGCGGAGGGACGGGCACCGTGGGCGGTGCCGACGTCGCCGTCAGCGTGACCTGCGCCACCAACACCTACCGCGTCCGGGGCACCGTGACCGGCCTCAGCGGAACCGGTCTCGTGCTGCGCAACAACGGCGGCGACGACCTGCCGATCCTGGCCAGCGGTTCCTTCGCCTTCGCGACGCCGGTCGTGAGCGGTGCGAGCTACAACGTCACCGCCTTCGCACAGCCGACGGGTCCGGCGCAGACCTGCAGCGTGGTCGGCGGAACGGGCACGGTGGGCGGAGCGGACGTCACCGGCATCGTCGTCAACTGCTCGACGGGGAGCTTCACCATCGGTGGCACCGTGAGCGGGCTCAGCGGGTCGGGGCTCATCCTCAGCAACAGCAGCTCCAGCGAGTCGCTGGTGGTCACGGCCAGCGGCGCTTTCACCTTCGCCGCCAAGGTGGCGTCGGGGACGACCTACACGATCTCGGTGCAGACGCAGCCCTCCTCGCCCACGCAGACCTGCACGGTGACGAACGGGACCGGCACCGTGGGCAGCGCCAACGTCACCAACGTCGCCGTCGCCTGCACCACCAGCACCTTCACGGTGGGCGGCACCGTGAGCGGGCTCGCCGGCACCGGCCTCGTCCTCCGGAACAACGGCGGGAACAACCTCACCGTCACCGGGACCGGGAACGTCCCCTTCGTCTTCACGACGCCGGTCGCCAGCGGCGCCGCCTACGCCGTCACCGTCCTCACGCAGCCGACGAGCCCCTCGCAGACCTGCACCGTGACGAGCGGGACCGGCACCGTGGGCGGCGCCAACGTCACCAGCGTCGCCATCGCCTGCACCACCACCACGTACACGGTGGGTGGCACGGTGACCGGGCTCGCCGGCACCGGCCTCGTCCTCCAGAACAGCGGCGGGAACAACCTCACCGTCACCGGGACCGGGAACGTCCCCTTCGTCTTCACGACACCCGTCGCCAGCGGCGCCGCCTACGCCGTCACCGTCCTCACGCAGCCGACGAGCCCCACGCAGACCTGCACGGTGACGAGCGGGACCGGCACCGTGGCCAGCGCCAACGTCACCAACGTCGCCATCGCCTGCACCGCGCCGTCGCTGGTGATGCAGAAGTGGCAGGCGCCGACCACCTGGGGCGGGCTCTGGGACGACGCGGACCCGCTCCTCGTCGAGCACGCCACCTTCAGCAGCACCGGCCTCGTCGAGACCAAGTTCGTGGCCAACACCTGGGGCCCGGTTGGCGGCCCGCCGGTTCCGACCGCATTCAACGGCTTCGCCGCCGCGACGCGCTACGCCGGCGGCCCGTTCGACACCGACGTCCGCTACGAGACGAACGGCGTGGGCGACGTGGGCGTCGACCTGCTCACCGGCGACATGCTGGTCTGCGCCGTGGTGCAGCCGGACTGGAACCCGGTGACCGACGAGCACGAGCGGGCCATCGTCGCCAAGGGCGTCGGCATCGGGCAGAGGAGCGTGCCAGGCGGCGGCTGGGTCCTGATGCAGATGCACCAGAGCTGGTGCTTCCACTACCAGCGGACCGACGGGGCCACCACCGGGATGACCATGGCCTACTCGCCGACCTACTTCCCGGATCAGAACCAGCCGGACAACGGACCCCTGAACCCCTCCTACGTGGTGGTCTGCGGCGGGCGGGACGGCAGCAACGTCGTCGTCGCGGCCAACAGCTACAGCACCGACACGGTCTTCACCTCGGCGCTGCCCGCCGGCAACATCGTCCTCGACCGGGGGAGCGGCCACCACATGACCATCGGCGGGTACGCCAACTCCGCCCTCAACCCGTACCCGCAGGACCACGTCTTCGGGGGCCGGGTCTACGAGACCGCGGTCTGGAACCAGGCTGCCTCGCCCGCCAACATCCAGGCGAAGTTCGCGGCCATCCAGGGGCTTCGCCTGACGAACGGCGACGCCGCGCAGTACCGGCGCGTCACCGAGGGGGCGTACGTCGGCGGGGACGGGAAGTACCACACGACCTGGAGGCACGGGCCGCGCATCGACGCCAAGGGCTTCCTCTTCGGCCTCCAGGCCGGGAACCGGGTCGGCTATCCGGAGGACCTGGAGCGGTGGACCGTCACGCCCGGCACGACCGGCGCGACCGTATTCAAGGACCAGCGCCTCCCGCCGAACGACAGCCTCAAGCCCAACGCCGAGTTCGTCACGCTCAATGCGCCCACCCCAACGCCGGCGACGCCGGGCGGCTCCATCTCGCTCATCCTGACCCCCTTCCTGGCGCCGGGGCCGGTCCAGGGACAGATCTGGATCTGGCCGGTCTCGACCACCGGGTCCGTGACCGTCCGTCTCACCCACGGAGCCGGCGGCGTCGCCTCCACCACCCAGAACATCAACCTGGCCAGCCTGACCGCCAACCAGTGGACCCGGGTCTGGCTGACGCAGCTCACCACCGACGCCAACGCAACACAGGTGGGGACGGTCTCCATCGAGGCCGACGCAGGCAACACCGCCGCCGTCTCCTTCTATGCCTGGGGCGTGGACCTCACCCAGGTCGCCACCCAGCCCGGCGTCCCCGCCGCCTCCAACCTGGGCTCCTTCGACCCGGGCCCGGCCATGTACACCTTCACCGGCTATGACTCCGTGCAGGACGCGCTGCAGTTCCCGGCGCTCCAGGAAAGCACCGCCGCGACCGGCTTCTGCCTGGCCACCGAGGCGCAGCCCGCCAGCGGGCTCGCCTGGGGCGCCGCGCTGGCGTGGCCCCGGAGCGCGCTGGTGTGGGCGAACGGCACGACGACCGTGGCGCAGATCTACGTCGACTCGACCCCGTCGCCCTATGCGACCCCCGGCCAGCTCTGCTTCAACGTGGGGAGCGGCGCGTCGATGTCGCGGGCGTGCTGGACCCCGACCGGGGCCACCTGGACCGCGGGCTCCAAGCACACCGTGGTGGGGTGCGTCTCGAACGCGGGAGCCGTGCGGCTCTACGTGGACGGTGGGACCACGCCGGTGGCGACTGCCACCGCCACGCCTGCGAGCGTCCCGAACCTGCAGAACGGCAACCTGCTGGTTGGCGACGGCCTGCAGTACGCCAACACGGCCTGGCAAGGCTTCGTCTCCAAGGCCGTGGTCTGCAGGGACAACGGCGGCGTGCCGACCGCCTGCCAGTGACGCCGACCCCGAGGCTCCGCGCGCGCCACGCCGCGTGCGCGGAGCCCGACGGCTCCGGGACTCGCCCCTCCGAACCACGCCAGCGGGCGGGTGCGGAGCCCGATGACCCAGGGAGGCCCGGGCGCGGGGCCGGCCGCGCCGGGTTCCGACGCCAGACGGCCGGACACGAGCGCTTGCCGAGCGAAGGCGGCTCGCGCCCCTTCCCGCTCCCGCCCGTCCCCTGAGGGTGGGATCCATGAGGCTTCGCTCATGGTGCATGATGTGGTGCGACGGTCGTCGGGCCCGTGGCCCCACGACGCGGTGACCTCGACGGGGCGAACGGCGGCGAATGTACTTCAACCTGGACCAGAAGCTGGCGCTCGTCGGAGCCGCCACGCCGCTCCGCCTCCTGCACCGGGCGCTCTCGGCCTCGCTCGGCCGGCTTCACCTGGCGCTCGTGCTCCATCGAATCAGGCCACCGAGCCCCGGGGACTGGCTGCCCGGGATGGCCATGAGCGCGGAGGACCTGGACGCGGTCGTCGAGCTCCTGCTCGAGGTGCGTCGTCCCCGCTCGGAGCGCTGGCTTTCCGTCACCTTCGACGACGGCTACGAGGACGCCGCCGCCTACGTGGAGTCTCGCGCCTCGCGCTTCCCCGAGGTGGAGTTCATCCTGTTCGTCTGCCCGGAGAAGGCGGAGACACAGGCAGGCTTCCGCTGGGACCTGGCGGAGCTCTCGCTCCGCGAAGGGATGGATCGAAAGCGAGCGGCCGAGCTGCTCACGGCCCCATGCGACATCGAGTCGGAGAACGCCCGCCAGGACCTCCGCCGCGTCGCGGCGCACCCCGATTTCCGCCTGGCGGGCGTCTCGCGGCTCCGAGCGCTGGCAACCCTGCCCAACGTCTCCCTCGGAAATCACTCCAATTGCCACTTCGAGATGAACAAGCTCGACCCGGCGCAGGCCGAGCTGGAGCTCACGCGATCCCTGGAGACCTTCCAGCGGCTCTTCGGCGAGCAGCGCCACTTCGCCTTCCCCTTCGGGCACCGCTACTTCGACGACCACCACGTCCTCCGGCTCCGCGGGCAGGGCGACTTCGTCATCTGGACCACCGGCCATCGCCCCTACCGCCCGGAGGAGCGCGCGTCCCGGGAGCTCGTCCCGCGGATGGACCTGGACGGGCAGCTCGGCGTCCGCGGGCTCGCGGCGGCGATCGCTGGCCGCTGTGCGCTCATGCCGCTGCTGCACCGCCGCTGACGCCCCGGCGCACCGCCGGGCGGCGCCGCGGACGAGGCGGCCCTACCCTCCCCGCAGCAGCTCCGGCAGCCTGGCCACGAACTGCCCGCGGGTGAGGACCTCGTCGGCGCCCGCCGCCGCTGCCGCCGCCATGAGGTCCTCCTGCAGGTGGCCGAGGAAGCCGACCACGCGCACGCCGCCTGCCTGCTTCGCGGCGGCCACCTGGTCGACCACGCCGGGCTCGCCCAGGTCCACGAGCAGGGTGGCGCCCGGCGTGTCCCGAACGGCGGCGGCCAGCGGCGTGCCGCGAGGCGCGAGCTGGATGGGCACGCCCAGCTGCGCGGCAGCAGCGTGGATCTTGGAGCGAAAGACGAGATCCCGGACGGCGACGATCACCATCCTTGCTTCCTAATGCCGGTCACGCGACGGCGCGCCGGTCCCGGCAACGGCTGCGGACGGCCAGGTAGACGGCGTCGTCGAGGAGCAGCGCCCGCGAGACGACGCGGATCTCCTCCTCCTCCGCGACGGAGATGCTGCCGTCGCCGGCCGCCGTCGAGGTCCACGTTCGCCGCCCTTGCGAGGAGGAAGGCGAAAAGCGCCAGATGGCGCGCCTCGGCCGCATCCATCGACTCGAGCTGGGCGACGATGCGCCGGACGACCTCCCCCTCGGCGTCGGGGGGCTGCGCCGGCGCGAGGCCGAGCCATTGCAGGATCGACATGGCCCTCCCTCGACCGCCGCGGGGCGCCGCCGCCCCACCGCACCCCGACCTGGCACCAGCGCCCCCTGCCGGCGAGTCGCTCAGTCGTCGAGGAAGTACTCGACGGTGGTCACCACTCGCACCACCTTGCGCTCCGGCGAGTTCGGATCTCGGTCACTGATGGTGAAGAGCCCTTGCGAGGCGTTGCGGATCTTGCCGACGCGGCTCCCCGAGTCCTTGGCGAACTTCGCCGCAGCCTCGCGGGCGCTCACCGTCGCCTCCTCGATCATCCCCGGCTTGACGGCGTTCAGGCCGGTGAAGAGGAATTGCGGGCGGGCCTCCCAGTCCTGGGCGAGCATGACGCCCCGGCTCACCAGCGCCCCGGCCTGTTCCATCGCCTTGCGCACGCGCGGCACCTCCCTGGAGCGGAGCGTCACCGCGGCTTGCGCCAGAAAGCGCGGACGGTTGCCGCGCGCACCCGGGTCCACCCGCTCGGCCGCCAGGTCGGTGATGCGAGGCGCGCCGAAGGAGACGTCCTCGCGCTTGAAGCCCGCGCCCTCGAGGAAGCCGGCCACCGCAGCCCGCCGGTCGTCGATGCGCTTCTGCAGCTCCCCCAGGTCGTCGCCAGCCTCCTTGAAGCTCACCGGCCAGATGGCCAGGTCGGCGTCCACCTCCCGCTCGGCAAGCCCCTTCACGGTGACGAACCGCTGGGAGGCGCGGAGCTCCTTCACGGCACCGCTCGCCTCCCACCCGGCGACGGCCAGGCCGCCCCCCACGAGCAGGCCCAGCACCCCCGCAGCTGCGATCGCGTTTCGCTCCATGCTCTCCCCCGCGGGTCTAGCTCCGCGCCATCCACGCTTCCCAGGCGCCGCCGACGAGGAGCGGGCCCCCGGGCAGCTCGCGCTGCGGCTCCAGGACCTCGCCGAGCGCGAGGCGGACGACCGCCCAGGGCAGGTTCGGGCCCGACGGGACGAAGAGGTGCACCCAGCCGGGCAGCCGCGGCTCCGCCCGGATCACCTGGTACGGGCCGGAGCCGGTGCGGGCCACGTCGAGGTCGAGCGGCCCCCGGAGGCGGGGGGCCTCGACGAAGGCGTGGACCGTCTGCCGGAGCAGATCATCCCGCGCTGCCACGCCCACCCACCGCTGTGACTCACCGTCGGCCTTGATCTTCCGGAGCGCCACCACGCCGGCCAGCCCTCCATGACCATCCCCGACGGCGGCGACGGCGTACTCCGCCTCGACCCGGTGCCCGCTGCCGGCCGCGTCACGTCCGCTCCCGGCGCTTCGCAGGTATTCCACCTGGCCGGGCGTGGCCAGGAAGGTGTGGATTCCCATCAGGCGCAGCTCGGCCTCGGCCCCGGAGAGCGCCTCGACGTCGGGGGTCCGGGTGGCGAGCAGCACGTCGATCGGCGACCGCTCGTGGATCTCCCGCAGGCGCTCCAGGAAAGACTCTCCCTCGGCCGGAGCCGGCGCGGCCACGACGCTCCAGAGGCCGAGGTCGGCCGCGCGCAGCTTCGGCACGTCCCGCTCGGCCGCCAGCCCGATGAGCCTCTCCTGGATGCCTTCGGCGCCCCGGAGGGCGTGCGCCAGCGATACACCGGGGCTGCCGGCGCCGGTCTCGATGCCGGCAATGGCGATGGTGCAGCGCCGAGGCGACGCAGTCGAAAGCACTTCCCCCCCTGCCCTCCGGGATTCTAGACCCGCACTCCAAGTCTCACGAGAGGCCTCGGTGAATCATCGCATACCTCGCTTCCCTTGTGGGACCCCCTCCCACCCTGGATGGGCGTGGATCGGCCGCCTGGCCTCGGCTGGACCGACGAATGACGTAGTGGATACAGCCTGTTACGGGCAGGATGGAGCCCGGATCGATTCTTCCGGATCGCGCGGCAGGTCCGCCTCCAGCCAGCCCGGCGACCCGTGCCCGGATCGGGCGGCAGCGGCCCCCGCCCCCTGCTCCGCGCTGGCATCGCCGGTCACAGCCCTCCCGGCCTCGTCGAACGCGATCCGGCGCATGGCCGGGCCGGCCGACCCCGGCTCCTCGACCTGCGCGGTCCGCAACCGCCCGGCCTCGTCGTAGGAGAGAACCGCGGTCCGGGCGCCACCTTCGCCTGGCAACGTGCGGACGACCCTTCGGATGCGGCCGGCCCCGTCGCGCCAGGCCACCACGCGCATGAGCCCGCCTGCGCAGGGGACGATTCGCGTCTCCGCCTCGCGAAGGCCGGCCGGCGGAGAAGCGCCGTCCCCCTGGCGCAGGGCCTGGCCGGCGGCCCCTTCGTCCGCCGCGCGTGCCACCGCCTCCTCCGTCGCCGCGGCAGCCCTGGCCCCTGCCGTCGGCGCCGCCCTCGCCATCGCGTCGACTGCGGGCGCGGCCTCGGCCCGGAGGCCGGCCACCGCTGCGCCGTCGGCCGGCGCGCGAGCCGGCGGCGCCGCCTTCGCGACACGCCTCTCGGCCACCGCCGGCGCCTCGGCCCGCGCCGGCGTCGCCGCCGGCGCTGCGGTCGGCGCCGCCCCGGCTGCCGCCCTCGACGCGACTCCTGCCTCTGCGTCCGCCGCTGGCCGACGCGGCGCCAGCGCCACCTCGCCCAGCGGCGACTCCCCACCGCGCTCCGCGAGCAGCTGCCAGCTCACGCCGCCCACGGCCAGGACCAGCGCGGCCGTGGCGGCGAGCCCCACGACGTTCCGCCTCCACCAGGGGCGCCGGGCGGCTCGCATGCGGCCGGCCGCCTGGCGGGCCGCCGCCGCGATCACGCGCTCGCCGCCCTCCGGCACGGGCTCCTTCCCGAGCAGCTGCATCGCCTGACGCGTCGCGGCCATGGCGTCCCGCTCGGCGCGGCACGCCTCGCAGCCGCGCAGGTGCTCCTCCACCTGGCGCGCGTCCCGCGGCGAGAGCTCGCCGTAGGCCAGGTCGAGGAGCTTCTCGCGGGTTGCCTGGTGGTTCATGGCGGCCTCCCCGCCCCTTGCGGGACCACGTCGGCTGAGGTGATGCCCATCTCGCCGAGTCGCCGGCGCAGCGACTCCAGCGCGTAGCGCATCCGGCTCTTCACGGTGGGCTCGGGCGCGCCGGTGATGGCGGCGATCTCGGCGAAGGGCACGCCGGCGTACTCCCGGAGGAGGAACACCTCTCGCTGCTCCTCGGGCAGCGCGGCCAGCGCCGCCTCGAGTCGCGGCCGGAGCCGCGCCGCGTCGGCGAGCCGGTCGGGTGAAGGGTCGTCGGTCGCGAGCCACTCGGCGTGGGACCGCTCGCCGGGCCGCTCCGGGCCGTCGAGCGGTCGCGGCGTGCCGCGGAACGCGCGCCGGCGGGCATCGTCCAGGGCCAGGTTCCGGGCGATGGCGAAGATCCAGGTCCGGAACCCGGCACGCTCGTCCCAGCGCGGCGCGGCTCCGATGGCCTTCATCCAGGTCTCCTGCAAGAGGTCCTCCGCGCGCGTCCGGTCCCCGACCCGCCGGGCCAGGAACGCGAACACGTCTCCCCGATGGCGGCGCACCAGGACCTCGAAGGCCCCGGCCTCGCCACGCTGGAACCGGCCCATGAGCCGCTCGTCGCTCTCGTCGCCCGTCAATGGGGTTGCGGCAGTCCGCCTCCAGGAGGTGGAACGCCCGGCGCGGCAGGAAGATCTGCGGCCCGGAGCGATTGACGGCGCGCTGGGCCCGTCGCGTCCCGGGCCGCGATCCGCCCGGTCACTCGGGGCGGACCCCGTTTGCCCGGCACCACTCGGCGAAGGCGGCATCCGCCGTCCGGACGTGGTCGAGCAGCCAGGAACGCAAGGCCGCCGCGGTCGCCGCTCCCCCGGCGGCACCGCCGGCGTGGGCGCGCTGGATGGCGCGGACCGATTCCATGAGCCCGACGTAAGCACCGGCGTGCCCGTCCCGCCCCGGGTACCCGTGCTGGCCCATCAGTTGCTCCTCGGTCCTGAAGTGCGCCTCGGCGAAGTCCGCCAGCCGGGTGAGGGTCTCCTCGGTGAGCACCCGGTCTCCGCCCTGGACGAGCAGCTGCTCCAGCAGATCCACCAGGCCCGCCTGGACGCGGTGATGGACGTCCATCGTCTCGATGCCGGTCGGCGATTCGGCCATGTTCGCGACCCTCGCTCCTGCAGGCACTCCCCGGCGCCGTGCGTTCCCGCCGAGTGTAAGGGGCGCGGCGCCTGCGGCGCCACTCCCCCTGCCATCGGAGCCCGGCCCCGGACGGGTGCGCCCCGTCGTCACGACCGGGCCGGAGCCAGGTCACGTCC
>Ga0209253_10000849_pt1 | contig 26572 bp, 19 predicted proteins | sample FrelakmetBRP12BR_FD_187145 | JGI IMG/M metagenome (GOLD analysis project Ga0209253, IMG submission 187145) | Freshwater lake sediment microbial communities from the University of Notre Dame, USA, for methane emissions studies - BRP12 BR (SPAdes)... | ecosystem: Environmental > Aquatic >...
CTACGATGGCGGTGCGGGTAACGACGCCCTGATCGACTCGTCCGCGGCGTCCAGGGACATCTATCGCTGGGGCGTGGGCTCTGGTACCGACACGATTACCGATCGCGGCGGCGTGGATGGTGTCGAGATCGGAGCCGGTATCACGCAAGGCGATCTCGTGTTTACGCGCAACGGCAACGACCTGGAGGTGACAGCGACCGGACTCACCGACAAGTTGATCGTCAACAACTGGTACCTGTCGACGACAAGGCAGGTAGAGGAGTTTCGCTTGTCCGACGGCAGCTCGGTGTTCGCCTCCGAGCTGGATTCGTTGGTCGGCGCGATGGCGATCTTCAACGCTGACCAGGCAGCGCGGGTGGATGCCAGCCGCGAGACAATCCTACCGATGCGACGGCTCGAGCCGCTATTGGCAGTGCCGGCAGTGATGTAGCGGTCGCGGCGCGCTGTCCGCTGATGCCATCGATCAGGCTGCGAGGGCTTCTCGCGCCGCCGCCAACGTGGCGGACAAGTCGTCTTCGCTGTGTGCGGAGCTCACGAATCCTGCCTCGTACAACGCCGGTGCCAAGTACACGCCGCGGTCGAGCATCGCGTGAAAGAAGCGGTTGAAACGCTCCTTGTCGCTCGCCATCACGGCGTTGTAGTGTTGCGGCAGCTGTGGCAGGAAGAAGAATCCGAACATGCCGCCCTCGCTGTCGGCGCTGAACAGCACGCCGGCGTCGCGCGCCGCAGCGGTCAGGCCATCGACGAGCCGGCGCGTCTTGGCCGACAGCGCATCGAAGAAGCCCGGCTTGGCGATCTCGCGCAACGTGGCCAAGCCGCAGGCCGTCGCGACAGGGTTGCCCGACAGCGTGCCGGCCTGGTACACGGGCCCGAGGGGCGCGAGCTGCTTCATGATCTCGCGCGTCGTTCCGAACGCGGCCAACGGCATGCCGCCACCGATGACCTTGCCGAATACGCTGATGTCGGGCCTGAACCCGGGGATCGCTCTCGCGTAGAGGCTCTGCGCGCCGCCTAGCGCGACGCGGAAGCCGGTCATGACCTCGTCGAACACCAGCAGCGCGCCGTTCTGCGAGCAGAGCTCGCGCAGCCTGCGCATGAATGCGACGCTCGCGCGCACGAAGTTCATGTTGCCGGCGATCGGTTCGATCATCACGCAGGCGAGCTGGTTGCCATGCTGCGTGAATGCGGCCTCTAGCTGGGCGATGTTGTTGTATTCGAGGACGAGCGTGTGCTGGACGACCTCGTGGGGTACGCCGGCGCTCGTCGGGTGACCGAAGGTGGCCAGCCCCGACCCCGCCTTCACCAGCAGCGCGTCGGCATGGCCGTGGTAACAGCCCTCGAACTTGATGAGCTTGCTGCGTCCGGTGGCGCCGCGCGCCAGGCGGATAGCGCTCATCGCAGCCTCCGTGCCGGAGCTGACGAGGCGTACCTGCTCGACGCTCGGAACCCATCGAATGATCTCTTCGGCCAGCTCGATCTCGCGTTCGGTGGGCGCACCGAAACTCAGGCCGTCGATGGCCGCTCGCTGCACGGCCTCCAGCACCGCCGACTGCCCATGGCCGAGGATCATCGGACCCCAGGAGCCGATGTAGTCGATGTAGCGCTTGCCTTCGGCATCCCACAGGTAGGCACCCTGCGCGCGCGCGATGAAGCGCGGCGTGCCGCCCACCGCCCGAAAGGCGCGTACCGGCGAATTCACGCCACCGGGAATGACCCGCTGCGCACGCTCGAAGAGGGCCTGGTTAGTGGACACGGCGCTGCGCTCCTTTGGTTTTGGCGTCGGGTGCATCGGGCTCAGGGGGCAGTGTCTCGTCGGTGGCAGGTTCGCCCTCAGGCGCCGGTGGCAGGGCCCAGAAGAAGCGGTCGGGCAATACGCTTCCCATCCCGGGGCGGAAGCCCGAGTCCAGGCTCTGGTCCATGAACGCAAGGGCTTCGCCGACAGCCGCCTGCAGCTCGGTGCCTGCGGCCAGCAGCGCAGCGAGCGCGGCTGACAAGGTGTCGCCTGCGCCGACAAACGACGCGTCGAACATCTCGAACTTCTCACCCGTCAGAGCGCCCTGCGGCGAGGCCAGCACGTTGTCGATGTACTGGTCGGTGCCTTTGGCCGGCAGCATGATGCCGGTGACCAGCACGAAGCGCGTGCCGTGTTCACCGGCTGCCACGGCCAGTTCACGGGCCGAGGCAGGTCGATCGGAATCCCAGTCCGGCAGCAGGAAGTCCGTCAAGGTCTTGTGATTGCCGACCAGCACTTCGGTGGCCGGCAGGATCAACTCGCGAAACGCATCGAGATACTGCGTTGTGCTGTCGTCGTCGAGCCAGCCCAGATTGGGCAGGTACGCGACGAGTGGCACATCGGGATAGTCCGACAGGATTTCGGCGACTGCGCTGACGCCTTCCGCACTGCCGAGAAATCCGACCTTCCAGCCCACGATCGAGATGTCCTCGAGCACGGTGCGCGCCTGCTCGGCGATGGCGTCGGCATCGATCGCATGTTGATCGAACACCTCCGCACTGTCGCGCATCAGCAGCGCCGTCGTGATCGGCAGGGCATGCGCACCCATGGCCGCCAGCGTGGCCACGTCACCTGCAATTCCACCCGCACCGCTAGGATCGGCGGCGTTGAAGGTCATCACGCAAGTCGGCGCGGGCGCTTCTGTCGCACCCTCTGCCAGCGCGTCGGGTTGGGGGTCGCCCTGTGGCGAATCCGGGGTCATTAGCGGTCCGCAGTGACCTCTAGCGCTCGCAGAAAGACTGTTTACGAACTTCTAGAGGAATGTGAAGAATGTTGCGTAGGTACCTACAGGAGCTTGGCTTTTCGCCAATACGCGTGGATACAATGGTTCATCATTGTAGTGACCCGATGCGATAGACGTGAGCGAACCGCGCGCCTGGATGTGTTTGATTTGCGGCTGGATATACGAAGAGGCCGTCGGCGATCCAGAGCACGGACTTCCGGCGGGTACCGCATGGAGCGAGGTTCCGATGAACTGGACCTGTCCCGAGTGCGGCGCGCGGAAGGAAGATTTTGAGATGGTGCAGATCTGAACCCGGATGGCGGCACTCTTGCCGCCGGTCCGAACAGCCGCCAAGGAGTGCCGTACGTGGATAACGTTGTGCCTGAGGGGGCCCAGTCAGCTGCACCGAAGGTCCTGGTGATAGACGACAGCAATACCATCCGCCGGAGTGCCGAGATCTTTCTGCGGCAAGGAGGCTACGAGGTGGTGCTGGCCGAGGACGGTTTCGATGCGTTGGCCAAGGTCAACGACCACGCCCCGAGGCTGATCTTCTGCGACATTCTGATGCCTCGACTCGATGGCTATCAGACCTGCGCCATCATCAAGCGCAATCCCCGCTTTGCGCACGTGCCGGTGATCATGTTGTCCTCCAAGGACGGTTTGTTCGACAAGGCGCGTGGCCGAATGGTCGGGTCTGAGGAATATCTGACCAAACCGTTCACCAAAGAACAGCTGCTGCGCGCGGTCGAGCAGTTCAGCCATTACGCTGACAAAGGAGCCCAGGGCGCTTGATAGGTCGCTGCCGACCGCAGCGAGCGCGCCCGACGGGTTGCCGGAGGAAACCGAGATGACGATCAAGAAGATCCTGTTGGTGGATGACTCGAAGACCGAGCTGCACCACCTATCCGACCTTCTTGGCAAGCGCGGCTACAGCGTGCGCACGGCCGAGAACGGCGATGAGGCCATGCGCAGGCTCGCCGAAGACAAGCCAGACCTGATTCTGATGGACGTCGTGATGCCGGGTCAGAACGGATTTCAGTTGACCCGCGCCATTACCCGCGACCCGCTGTTTTCAGACGTGCCGGTGATCATGTGCACGAGCAAGAACCAGGAGACCGACAAGGTCTGGGGCATGCGCCAGGGTGCGCGCGACTATGTGGTCAAACCCGTGATAGCCGATGAGTTGATCGCCAAGATCAAGGCATTCGACTGAGGTCCGACCCGACATGGCCAACAAGGAAGCCCTTCGCGAACTGCAAACGCGCCTTGCGCAGCGCATGCAGGCCGCCAAGACCGAGCAGCGCGGTAAGTCGTGGTTGGCGGTTGATTGCGCCGGACAGGGCCTTCTGTTTCCACTCGAGCAGGCCGGCGAGATCTTCGACGCCGGTACCGTGATGGCGGTTCCGCACACGCGGCCATGGTTCGCCGGCGTGGCGAACCTGCGCGGCGGACTGCATGGCGTGGTCGACCTGGCCGCCTTCCTCGGACTGCGTGCCCGCGTCGCGGGTGAACCGCCGCGGGAGGGCGCACGACTGGTTGCGCTCAATCCAGGGTTGAGTGTCAATTGCGCATTGCTGGTCGATCGGCTCGCTGGGTTGCGGCGCGACGGTGACTTGTCCAGGCAGGATGCCGACCCATCGCCGCGTCCGGGATTTGCAGGTACGCGCTGGCGCGACTCTGGTGGGCGGGTCTGGCAGGAAATCGAACTGGCTGCATTGGCGGCCGATGGGCAGTTCCTCGCGATCGCCGGATGACGGCGATTGGAAACGATGGATCACTGAGATTTGGCGCAGGACGACGAGAGGACTCGTATGGGCTTCATGGAACGATTCAAGGCCAAAGGCCGGAGCAACAGTGGCGCTGCGACGGCCGAGTTGTCCCCGTTCGACGAGATGCTGGTCTCGCATAGCCGCGCGGCCGATGATCGCACGGTGGCCCTGCAAAGCGCGGTGACGTTGGACATGAATGCAATACCCTCCTCGAAGGTGATGACCGACACGTCGATCATCTCCGAGGCGGCACCTTCGGAAATGGTGCAAGACTTCAGCGAGACTCGTGCGCAGACGGCCTCGCCAATGCCGCTCGCTGCTGCGCTGCCATTCATTGGCAAGAAATCGGTCGCTGAGCAGCAACGCATACTGGGTGTAACTGTCCTCGTGGGACTGCTGGGCTTGGTACTCGGCACGATCCTCGCTTTGAACGCAGCGAACCGCGGCGGCGCCCAGGTGGGCGCGGTCGGCCAGGCATTGATGCAGTCGCAACGTTTGGCCAAGGCGGTTTCGCAGGCAATGGTGGGCAGCCCACAGGCGTTCCCAGAAGTGCGCGATGCGTCGACCGTGCTGGCCACAAACGTACGCGGACTGCGTACCGGTGAGGGTGAACTGCCAGCCGCGCCGGCTGCGGTACAGGACTCCATCGAACCGCTGTTGCCGCTGGTTGACCGTGCCGAGCGCAATGCGAACAACGTGTTAGCCCAGCAGAAGACGCTGACACAGGTCGGACAGGCCTTGCGGACGATCAATCGGCAGTCGGCCGACCTGCTGGAAACGGCAGAGACAGTCGCGTCGATGAAGCTGCAGCAAGACGCCTCGCCGGCAGAACTGGCCGCGGTGGGTCAACTGGTGATGCTGACCCAGCGCATCGGCAAGAGCGCCAACGAGTTTCTGACCGTCGAAGGTGTCAGTCCCGAGGCCGTCTTCCTGCTTGGCAAGGACTTGAACTCCTTTCGCGAAATAGCCGAAGGCCTGAACAACGGCAACCCCGAGTTGCGCCTGCCCGGCACGAAGGACGCGCAGACCAAAGAACGGCTGCGGCAGTTGATCAAGCAGTATGACGAAACACGCTCGCAGGCCAGCGCGATTCTTGGCAATCTCCAGGGCTTGGTTACCGCGCGCGAGGCGCAGTCGGCCATCCTGAGCGACAGCGAGCCGTTGCGCAAGGGATTGGAAACGCTGCAGGAGCAGCTCAGCAAAGAAGCTGGCTTCAATGTCGGTCACCTGGTGCTGATGCTGGTGTCGGTGATGCTGATGGTGCTTGGCGGCCTGGGTTTCCTGCGACTGTTCGTGCTGGATCAGGGGCAGCGCGCACAACTCGCCGAATCGCAGCGGCAAGAGGCCGAACGTCAAGAGCAGGAGGCCAAACGCGTCAATGATGCCAACCAAGCGGCCATTCTTCGATTGATGAACGAGCTGCAGACGGTGGCTGAGGGTGACCTGACGCAGCAGGCCACGGTGACCGAGGACATCACCGGTGCCATCGCCGACTCGGTGAACTACACCGTCGAAGAGCTGCGCACGCTGGTGGCCCAGGTGCAGGGAACGGTGAGTCGCGTGACTGAAACGACCCAGCAGGTCGAAGCCACGTCGACTGAGCTGCTGGCGGCGTCGACCGAGCAGCTGCGCGAGATCCGCGACACAGGCGAGTCGGTGTTGAAGATGGCCAGCCGAATCAACCAGGTTTCGTCGCAGGCGCAGGAGACGGCGCAGGTGGCGCGCCAGTCGCTGCACGCAGCCGAGTCGGGCCTGACGGCGGTGCAGAACACGATTGGCGGCATGAACTCGATCCGCGATCAGATCCAGGAGACATCCAAACGGATCAAGCGGCTGGGCGAGTCTTCGCAGGAGATTGGCGAAATCACCGAGCTGATCTCTGACATCACGGAGCAGACCAACGTATTGGCGTTGAACGCCGCCATTCAGGCCGCGTCTGCTGGCGATGCGGGACGCGGGTTCTCAGTGGTGGCCGAGGAAGTGCAGCGGCTGGCCGAACGTTCGGCTGACGCCACGCGCCAGATCGCCGCGCTGGTGCGAACGATTCAGACGGATACCCAGGATGCGGTGGCCGCCATGGAGCGATCGACGCAGGGTGTGGTCGACGGAACGCGCTTGTCCGACGCGGCGGGTAATGCGCTCGGTGACATCGACCGCGTCACTCGCCAGCTCTCGGCACTGATCGAGAACATCTCAAGTCAGGCCTTGAGCGAAGCGAAGTCCGCGAACGTCGTCGCAGCCAACATCCAGCACATCTTCGCGGTGACCGAACAGACCGGCGAAGGCACGCGGTCGACTGCACAGATGGTGCGCGAACTGTCGCGCAGCGCTGAGGAGCTGAAGCAATCCGTAGCGCGGTTCAAGGTTTCCTGAGGATCCAGCGGGCGATTCCCATGGCCGCAGCATCACGCGAGAACGAGATGACCCACGACCTCAGCGCGCTGGCCTGGGTGCACGACGAGTTGCGTCGTTCTCTCGAAGCGGCGCACAAGTCCTTGCGGCGGTACTTGAAGGAGGCCGACGCGCTGGGTGGCTCGGACGTGGACAAGGTCGACCCGGCCATCTTGCGACATGCACGCACGCAGCTGCATCAAGGCGCAGGCGCCTTGGAGCTGGTGGGCATGCCCACCGCCGCGCTGATCCTTCGTGCCTCCGAGACAGCCATCGCCCGGCTCGGTGTGCGAGCGCGCGGCATGTCGCCAGCGGCGGTCGAATCGATCGAACGAGGTTCTTTTGCCCTGATGGACTATTTGGCCCGGTTGCTCGCGGGCCGGTCGATCTCTCCGTTGGCGATGTTTCCCCAGTACCGTGCGTTGCAAGAGCTTGCAGGCGCCGGCCGCGTGCACCCGGCGGACCTTTGGACGAAGGACTGGCAGTGGCGCGCGGTGGCGCAGGTCGAGTCGCTGCCTGCCCAACGGCCCGACGAGCAGACACAAACCTTGCTCGAGGGCGAGACGCTCGCGCTGATGCGCGGTCGCGATGCCGGTGCTGCCCAACGCATGAGCGACCTGTTTGCCGGATTGGCGTCGGGCAGCAAGGAGCGACTGGCCACGCTGTGGCAATTGGCATCGGCTGTCTTTGAGGGCCAGGCCAAGGGGCTGGTAAAGAGTGACGTCTACAGCAAGCGCCTGGCTTCGCGCCTGTTGGCGCAGCTCAGGGCCGGCGAGGGCGCCGATCCGTCGGATCGGCTGGCGCAGGACCTTCTGTTCTTCTGTGCGCAGGCAACGCCTGCCGCCGACAAGCGGTTTGGGCCCAGGCTGGCCGCCGTGCGCAAGGCCTTCGATCTCAACGCGTCTGCACCGCAGGACTACGAGAGCGTGCGGTTGGGGCGATTCGATCCTGCGTTGATCGCACAGGCGCGCAAGCGCGTCGCGGCTGCCAAGGACGTCTGGTCCGCGGTGGCTGGTGGCGACAACCAGCGCTTGGCCGGACTTTCCGAGCAGTTCGCCCTAGTGGGCGAATCGTTGCAGAAACTCTATCCGGCGGGCGACGTATTGGCGCAGTCGCTGCATTCCGCGTCAACCCAGACCACACAGGCCGCTGGGACCGTCACGCCCGAACTGGCGATGGAGGTGGCGACGGGTCTCTTGTACGTCGACGCCTCGCTGGAGGATCTCGATCTGGACCATCCCGAACTGGCCGGTCGGGTGCGCCGACTGGCCCAACGGATCGACGATGTGCGCCAGGGTCGCTCGCCAGGAGCGTTGGAAGTCTGGATGGAGGATCTCTATCGTCGCGTCTCCGACCGCCAGACCATGGGCAGCGTCGTGCAGGAGTTGCGAGTCTCGTTGTCCGAGATCGAGAAGCACATCGATCAGTTCTTCCGCAATCCAAGCCAGCGCGAGGTTCTGATCACCGTTCCGGCTCAGCTCTCGTCGATGCGCGGCGTGCTGTCGGTCCTTGGGCAGGAGCATGCGTCGCATGCCGTTGTCCGCATGCGTGACGACGTGGATGAATTGATAGCTGCCGAGACCGACGCGCAGCACGGAATTCCTTCGGGTACTTTCGATCGCCTCGCCGACAACCTGGGTGCGCTCAGTTTCCTGATTGACATGCTCAGCGTACAGCCCCAGATGGCCAAGTCGCTGTTCCGGTTCGATCCAGTCGGCGGTTTCTTGCTATCGGTGATGGATCGGGCGCAAAGGCCGTCCGGGTTCGGTGCCCTGGAGGCGCCTCCTGCGATTGAACGCGGCCTGGTCGAGCAAGCCGAGTCAATCGCGCGCGACGCGGGCATCGCTGGCAGCGACCCTACCGAGCTCGCACGCGGCCTCGAGCGCCTGTCGCGACAGGCCGAGGCCGCCGATCAGCGTGGCGTGGCCAGTGCTGCCAACAGGGTTCATCGCGGATTGCTGCAAGCTGCCACCGACGGTGAACGGCAACAGGCGCGCCAAGCGATCGTGCGTGCTATGAACCAGGTGGTGCATCCGCGCGTGGATGCTCAGCCGAGCCAACCGGCGCCGCTGAAGTCGGTGCCGCCGCCGGCGCCACCGACAACGCCGGGCACCACCGGTCTGGAAGACGATCACGAGATGCGCGACATCTTCCTGGAGGAAGCGCGCGAGGTCATGCAGTCGGCGCGCGACGCGCTGGCGCAGCTGGCTCGGCATTCAGGCGATTTGGGCGCGATGACCTCGACGCGACGCGCCTTCCATACGCTGAAGGGCAGTTCCCGGATGGTGGGGCTGAAGGATTTCGGTGAGGCAGCCTGGAGCTGTGAACAGCTCTATAACGCCCGTATGGCCGATAGCGCGCCGGCGGACAGCGACTTGCTCGAATTCAGTGGCGAGGCCCTGGATTACCTGGACCGATGGGTCGACGCCATCGCGGCGAATCACACTGGGGAATTCAAGCACCGAGTGGTGGGTCGGGCGGCCGATGCTTTGCGCAACGAGCGGCGCAGAATTCCGCTGGTCGATGGTTTGCCGAGCGGGCCTGGCGTGTTAGCGGTTGCCAGCGAAACACCGGTGGCTGCTGTGCCGGTGCTGGCGCCAGCCGCGACTGAAGCGCCGGAGAGGCCGTTCGCGGGCGAAGTGGCATCTGTGGCATCGCCCGATGCAGCGTCAGTTCCAGAACTGGCTCTGCCAGAAGTGTCGTTCGAATTGGATCTGGGTTCGGACACTTCATCAGCCGCAGTTGCAACGGAGGTGATGTCCCTGGCGGAACTGCCAACCCAGGACTTGCTGTCGGTGCATGGCGAGGCACTGCCGCCCGCGCAGCCGATCGATCTGATCGCCCTGGATCTGCCCGAGGTCGAGCCCGAACCGATCGCCCCGCGTGACGTGTGGGCGGCGCCAGCCGACACGCAGCCTGATTCGCTGGATACCATGCCGGCCGCACTTGGACCGTATGTCGATTCCAAGCGCAGTAGCCTTGACGCGCCGCCAGCGGTTTCCAGATTGATGGCCCTGTCGCTGCCGGAGCCGTCAGACCGGCCCGACACGGTGCCGATCGCCCATCGCGCGTCAGAGCCTCCAGTGATTGCGCCACCCGCGGCGATCGAGCCTGAACAGGTCAAGGTCATCGGGTCGCTGCGCATTCCGATTCCGCTGTTCAATATCTACCTCAACGAGGCCGACGAGTTGTCGCGCCGACTGGCGACCGAGTTGGCCGAATGGGCCCATGAACCGGATCGACCAGTCGGTGACAGCGCGGTTGCATTCGCGCACTCGTTGGCCGGTAACTCGTCGACCGTTGGTTTTGCCGACCTGTCGCAACTCGCCCGGTCCTTGGAACATGCCTTGATGCGTTCGAACGCGCGCGGTTTCGGCATCGCTGAGGAAGCGCAGCTCTTCGTGGCAGCGGGAGAAGAGATACGCCGTTTGCTGCATCAGTTTGCCGCTGGCTTCCTGAAGACCGCCGACCCCGAATTGCTGCGCTATTTGATCGAGCACGAGCATATGGTCGTGCCTGCCTCGAGTCCGCCAGAGCCGTTGGCCGATGTCGAAGCAGAGCGCAAATCCGGCGTCGTGTCGGGCTATACGCCGCTTGGCACGATGACGCAATTTACCGATTTCGGGCATACCGCGTTGCGCACGCTCGCCGAGTTGCCGGATCAGGCGATCCTGTCGACGGCAATGGCCGGAGCAGCGCGCGCCGACGCGCTCGACGACGAAGACGACATTGACGCGATCGACGCGGTCGACCTCGAGCTGTTCCCGATCTTCGAGGAAGAAGGTCTGGAGCTGATTCCCCAACTCCAGTCACGCATGCGCGAGTGGGTGCGTCGCCCCACCGAAGCATCTGCGGCGTCGGCCTGCATGCGGACATTGCACACGCTGAAGGGCGGTGCGCGCCTGGCTGGTGCAATGCGCCTGGGCGAAATGGCGCACCGACTCGAAACCGCGATCGAGCACGTCGTCGCGCGCGGACATGCCAGTGCGGCTGACGTCGAGCGCCTGGTCGCTCGGGTCGACGCGATCGAAGTACGGTTCGATCTGCTGCGTCGTGGCGAGGCCGATCATTCGGAGCCGATGCCGCTGGCAGACGTAGAGCCCGCCCTGCCGTCGACGCCTGTCGTGGCGCCGGCGAGCGACCTGACGCCGCTGGCACCGCCCCAGATGGTGACGAGCGTGGCACCCTTGAGGCCGTCGGTCATCGCGCCTGAGGCGACGGTCGCTGTCGCCTCCACGCAGCCGGTGGCCGGCACGGCGGCGATCGATTGGGGCCGATTTGCGCGACCCGCCGCGGTGGTGCCGCAGGCGATTGAACCGGCGGCCGTGCTGGGCAGCGGGCAATCCGCGGTGCGGGTGCGCTCGCAATTGCTGGATCGGTTGGTCAGCCATGCGGGCGAGGTCAGTATCACCCGGGCTCGGATTGAGGCCGATGTCGCACAGCTGAAGTCGGCGCTCGGTGACTTGACGGAGAACCTGGAGCGTTTGCGCCGCCAATTGCGCGACATCGAGTTGCAGGCCGAGACGCAGATTGCCTCGCGGATCGAGGCTGCCAAGGCAGCGGCTCAGTCGTTCGACCCGTTGGAGATGGATCGTTTCACGCGTTTCCAGGAACTGACACGCATGATGGCCGAGTCGGTGAACGACGTGGCCACGGTGCAGAGAAGCCTGCAGCGTACGTTGCAGTCCACCGAAGACGAGCTTGCAGCGCAGTCGCGTTTGACACGGGATCTGCAGGACGACCTGCTGCGCACGCGCATGGTGGAGTTCGAGGGTCTCTCCGAACGCCTGTATCGTCTGGTACGACAGGCCGCGAAGGAAACCGGCAAGCAAGTACGTCTGGACATCATCGGTGGCGCCATCGAAGTCGATCGCGGCGTTCTCGACCGAATGTCGGCTTCGTTCGAACATCTGTTGCGCAACTGCGTGACCCACGGCATCGAGATGCCCGAGGCCCGAGCGGCCGCCGGCAAGGACCCCACCGGCACGGTGGTCATCACCGTCGCGCAGGAAGGCAACGAAGTTGGTGTCGAATTTCGGGATGATGGCGCCGGCCTAAACCTGGCCCGCATCCGAGACAAGGGTGTGGCGATGGGTCTGATCCCGCAAGGGACGATTCCAACCGACGCCGAACTGGCCAATCTGATCTTCGCGGCAGGATTCTCGACGGCAGAGAGCGTCACAGGTCTAGCGGGCCGCGGTGTCGGCATGGACGTCGTGCGCGCAGACGTCAATGCGATGGGTGGTCGAATTGAGACCGCCACGGCCGCCGGGCGCGGGACGAGCTTTCGTCTTGTGCTGCCGCTGACCACTGCGGTGACGCAGGTCGTGATGCTGCGTTGCGGTGACTTGACGGTGGCGGTGCCATCCACGTTGGTGGAGATCGTCAAACGCGTGACGCCGGCCGAAATCGAACAGGCCTATGGCGCCAGTGCATACCGTATCGACGACCGCAGCCTGCCGTTCTTCTGGCTGGGGGCACTGCTGCAGGCGAGCCCGCGCGGTAAGGTGTCGACCCGTTCGCAGCCGGTGGTGATCATCCGCAGTGCTGCACAACGCATTGCAGTGCACATCGACGAAGTGCTAGGCAATCAGGAAGTGGTGGTCAAGAACCTGGGCCCGCAGTTGGCTCGGCTGCCCGGCTTGGCGGGCATGACGCTGTTGCCGTCGGGCGCGCCGACATTGATCTACAACCCGGTGGCGCTTGCGACGCTTTACGGCGAGTCGGCCTGGTCGATGACGCGTGCCGCGCTGTCGACGCCCGATATGCCGGTGGCAGAAGCGGCCGTTGAACCGCTGGCTCCGCTGGTGCTGGTGGTCGACGACTCGCTGACGGTGCGCCGCGTGACCCAGCGATTGCTGATGCGCGAAGGCTACCGCGTGGCATTGGCCAAGGACGGACTGGAAGGCCTCGAAAGGCTGGCCGAAGAACGCCCGGCCGTGCTGTTGTCGGACATCGAGATGCCGCGCATGGACGGTTTCGACCTGGTACGCAACCTGCGGTCCGACCCGAAGCTGGCAGATCTGCCAGTCATCATGATCACATCGCGCATCGCCCAGAAACACCGCGACTATGCGGCCGAACTGGGTGTCGACCACTACCTCGGCAAGCCATATTCCGAAGAGGACCTGATGTCCTTGGTGGCTCGCTACGCGCGTGCGTCGGTCGTCGCGACCTGACGCAGTGGTCCAGGGGCCTATCACCGGCACCCTGAACTGCCAATTCGCAAGGTGTCGATCGACGGCTGCAGTCGACCGAGGCTGCACGACTGCGGCGCGCTGACCGAGTGCGGCCGTGCGGCCCGCGTCGAGCGGCGATCGCGGTGACTGGCTACCATTGCGTTCCCGCTCTGTCTAGCACGGTGGGCAGTTCGCATGCCAAGGCCTCCCCAATGAACCGACGATTGCCCAGACTAGCTGCGACCGCACGCCTGCGCGCGGCCGTTGCGGTGGCGGGCGCATTCTTGGTGGGGCACGCGGCCGCGGCCGATGCGTCAGGCGCCTCCGGTGACACGGTAGCGAAGGCTGCAGTGGCGCAAAGATCGGCGTTGACGGTGAGCTTGGTGTCGCCGCTCTCGGGCGACTGGCCTCAACGCTTGGTGGCTAACGGCAACATCGTCGCCTGGCAGGAGGCGGTGATTGGAGCAGAGGCCACCGGTTTGCGCCTGACCGACGTGCTGGTCAATGTCGGCGATCGGGTCAAACGCGGCCAGCTGCTGGCCAAGTTGAAGGACGACACGCTTGCCGCCGACGTGGCGCAAATTCAGGCGTCTCTGGTAGAGGCACAGGCGGCGGCTGAGGAGGCACGCGCCAATGGCGACCGCGCGCGACAGATGCAGTCCACCGGCATGGTGACCGCGCAGCAGATTCAGCAGTGGCTCACCGCCGAACAGACGGCGCGCGCCCGTGTCGACGCGCTGAAAGCGCGCCTCGCGGCTGAGCAGTTGCGTTTGGCGCAGACGCGCGTGCTCGCTCCGGACCAAGGCATCATCTCGGCGCGCTCGGCGACCGTTGGGGCAGTGGTGCAGCCGGGGCAGGAGCTGTTCCGCCTGATTCGAGGCGGCCGGCTGGAGTGGCGCGCTGAAGTGCCAGCAGCGGAGCTGTCGCGCATTCGGCGCGGAGGTGTCGTGCGGGTGACGCCAGCCGGCGGGACCGCCATCGAAGGCCAGGTGCGCTTGGTGGCGCCAACCGTTGACGCGCTGACGCGCAATGGCCTGGTCTACGTCGACTTGCCATCGCCGGGCGAGGCGCGCGCGGGCATGTTCGCGCGTGGCGAGTTCGACCTCGGTACTGCCAAGGCGCTGACGCTTCCCCAAAGTGCCGTTGTGTTGCGCGACGGGTTCAGTTTCGTGGCGCGTGTGTCCGAAGATCAATCCAAAGTCTCGCTGACCAAGGTGGCGACTGGCCGCCGCGTCGGCGAGCGCGTTGAGATCGTCTCCGGTCTCGACCCGAACGCGCGCGTCGTCGCCGCCGGCGGTGGTTTTCTGAGCGACGGCGACACCGTGCGTGTCGTGCAGGGATCGCCTGCCGTGGCCGGGGCCGGCACACCGGCGAAGCCGTAGCGCGCGACGCATGAATTTCAACGTCTCCGCGGCGTCGATCCGCAATCCAATTCCGGCGGTCCTGCTATTCATCATGCTCACAGCCATGGGCGTGTCGAGCTTTCGGGCGATGAAGATCCAGCAGTTCCCCGACATCGACCTGCCCAACATCATCGTCACCGCCTCGCTGCCTGGCGCGGCGCCGGCACAGATGGAGACCGACGTGGCGCGCCGGCTCGAGAACTCGATCGCCTCGATCCAGGGCATCAAGCACATCTACACCAAGGTGCAGGACGGTGCGGCCTCGGTCACCGCGGAGTTCCGCATCGAAAAGTCGACGCAAGAGGCGCTGGACGATGTGCGCGACGCGGTGCAGCGGGTGCGGACGGACCTTCCCGCCGATCTGCGCGACCCGGTGATCTCGAAGATGGATCTTTCGGGCATGCCGATCCTCACCTACACGGTGTCGTCGTCTCGCATGGACGACGAGGCCCTGTCCTGGTTCGTCGACAACCAGGTGACCAAGTCTCTGCTGGCCGTGCGCGGTGTGGGCGCGGTCGCGCGCGTCGGCGGTGCGACACGCGAGGTGCGCGTCGAGCTCGATCCGGCAAGGTTGCTGGCGCTGAACGTGACGGCAGCGGAGATCTCGCGCCAGTTGCGCCAGGTGCAGCAGGAGGCCTCGGGTGGGCGGACCGACCTCGGTGGATCGGAGCAGTCGGTGCGGACGATTGCCACCGTGGCCTCGGCGCAGGACCTCGGCGTGATCGAGATCGCGTTGTCCGGCGCCGGCGACCGGCGCATCCGGCTCGACCAGGTGGCCACGGTGATCGATACGGTGACCGAGCAACGATCGACCGCTCTGCTCAATGGCAAGACCGTGGTCGGCTTCGAGATCACCCGTGCGCGCGGCGCCGGCGAGGTGGAGGTTGTCGACGGCGTGCGTGCCGCGCTGGTCCGGTTGCGCGGCGAACATCCCGACGTCAACGTGACCGAGGCCTACAACTTCGTTGACCCGGTGATCGAAAACTATGAAGGTTCGATGACGTTGATGATCGAAGGGGCGGTCCTGGCCGTCATCGTGGTCTGGATCTTTCTGCGATCGTGGCGCGCCACCTTCGTATCGGCCATCGCGCTGCCGTTGTCGATCATTCCCACATTCGCCGTGATGCATCGCATGGGATTCACGGTCAACGTGGTCACGCTGCTTTCGCTGTCGCTGGTGGTCGGGATTCTGGTCGACGACGCAATTGTCGAGATCGAGAACATCATGCGCCACATCGCCGCCGGGAAGCCGCCATACCAGGCGGCCATGGAGGCGGCCGACGAGATCGGGTTGGCGGTGATCGCGACGACCTTCACCTTGATCGCCGTGTTCCTGCCGACGGCCTTCATGAGTGGTGTGCCTGGCAAGTTCTTCGTGCAGTTCGGCTGGACCGCCGCGATCGCCGTGTGGTTCTCGCTCGTCGTGGCGCGGATGCTCACGCCAATGATGGCGGCCTACATGCTCAAGGCTTCCGGCAAGCCGCATATCGAGCCGTTCTGGATGAGGACCTACATGCGTGTCGCGGCCTGGTGCCTGCAACATCGGCTGGCGACCGTTGGCCTGGCCGTGCTGTTCTCGATCGGATCGTGCGCCCCGCTGTTCACCGGCCAGATCGCCGGCGGCTTCATACCGCCAGACGACCTGTCGCAAACCCAGGTCTACGTGTCGCTGCCGCCCGGCAGCACCTTCAAGCAAACCTTGGCGACGGCCGAGGCCGCTCGCGAAGTCGTGCAGCAGAACCCGCATGTCAGCCTGGTGTACACCGCGGTGGGTGGAGGGCGCGCCGGCGGCGATCCGTTCGCGCTGGCGGGCACCGCCGAGGTCCGCAAGGCGACGCTCACGATCAACCTGACGCCGCGCTCGGAGCGCCGCGGCGTCAGCAAGCAGGCCATCGAAGCGGAGCTGCGTCGCGCGCTGGACGCGTTGCCTGGTGCGCGCTTCAATGTCGGGTTCGGTGGTTCGTCGGAGAAGTACATCCTGGTGCTTGCGGGCGAGGACGGCGACCAGCTGGCAGCGCACGCGCGCATTGTTGAGCAGGAACTGCGCACCCTGCCGGGCGTTGGCGCCGTGACGTCAACGTCCAGCCTGCAGCGACCCGAGTTGGTGGTGCGACCGGACAACGCGCGCGCTGCCGATCTTGGGGTCACCGCCGCGGCGATCGCAGACACCTTGCGGATCGCCACTGCGGGCGACTACGACCAGGGTCTCGCAAAGCTCAATCTGGCGCAGCGCCAAGTGCCGGTGGTCGTGCGCCTGCCAGACGCGGCGCGGCAGGATCTGAGCCTGATCGAACGACTGGGGGTTCCGGGTACGCGCGGACCGGTGCCGCTTGGCAATGTCGCGACGCTTTCGATCGACAGCGGACCTGCGCAGATCGATCGGTACGACCGGCTGCGCAACGTGAACTTCGAGATCGCGCTGAATGGCGTACCGCTGGGCAAGGTGCAGGAGATGTCGGATGCATTGCCGAGCCTGGCACGCCTGCCTTCCGGGATCATCAAGACAGCGGTCGGCGATGCCGAGGCGATGACGGAGTTGACCGAGAGTTTCCTGCTCGCGATGCTGACCGGAGTCGCATGCATCTACATCGTGCTGGTGCTGCTGTTTCACGCCTTCGTCCAGCCGGTCACCATACTTGCGGCGCTGATGCTGTCGATTCCCGGCGCGATACTGGCGCTGTTCGTCACGCGTACCGATCTGAGCATGCCGTCGATGATCGGAATGATCATGCTGATGGGCATTGCCACGAAGAACTCGATTCTGCTGGTCGAGTACGCGATCATGGCGCGGCGCGACCGTGGCATGAACCGACGGGACGCATTGCTGGATGCCTGCCACAAGCGGGCGCGGCCGATTGTCATGACGACCATTGCGATGGCTGCAGGGATGCTGCCGATCGCAGTAGGCTTTGGTACCGATCCGAGCTTTCGTGCCCCGATGGCGATCGTCGTGATCGGTGGTCTGATCACCTCGACGTTCCTAAGCCTGCTCGTGATTCCTGTGGTCTTCACCTTTGTCGATGACGGCGTGCAGTTGATACAGCGATTGCGTCGATCGCGAGCCGGCGCCGTGGCCGCGTCGGCGACATTGCCTCATCCGGCGGATCGGAATTGACCATGTCGGCTTTCGCGAGCGGGTCGAATCTTGTGCACCTTGTCTTGTTGCGTGTCGCGGCCCGCGCGGCTGCGGCGATCGCGCTGGCGGCCATCGCCGTACTGCCGCATCGGGCACTGGCCGACGCCTCAGTGCCGGCGGCGAGCGTCGCGGCAGCGGCGTCGCACCAGGTCATCGACTACGACTGGACGGACCAGTCGCGTTCGCGCGCAGTGCCGGTCCGCCTGTATTGGCCGTCGACACCGGATGCCGGAACAGCGGTGCCATTGGTCGTGTTCTCGCACGGCATCGGCGGCTCGCGGCGCGGCTACAGCTACCTGGGCCAGCATCTCGCCGCGCACGGCATCGCCTGCCTGCATTTGCAGCATGTGGGCAGCGATCGTGATCTCTGGTTCGGCAACCCCTTTGGCATGATCGGCCGGCTGTGGAACGCCGCGAACGAGCGCGAGGTGATCGATCGCGTGCGCGACCTCGGGTTTGCGCTCGACCAGTTGTTGGGGCACACGCAATTCGGGCGCCAGCTCGATCGCGAACGGATTGCTGCCGCGGGTCACTCCTATGGTGCCAATACGGTCATGCTGGCCTCAGGCGCACGCCTGCAACGCGGCGGTCAGACAGTCGAGTTGCGCGACCCACGCATCAAGGCCGCGCTGTTGATTTCGGCCCCGCCGTTCTACGGAGAGGAGAACCTGGCGCAGATCCTGGCGTCGCTGACCCTGCCGTCCTTGCACATCACTGCCACCGAGGACGTGATCCGCATTCCGGGCTATTACTCGCCGGCCAGCGACCGCCTGGCCGTGTTCGACGCGACTGGCAGCCCCGCCAAGGCGCTGGCCGTCTTCGAGGGCGGATCGCACAGCATGTTCACCGACCGCGCGGGCACGGGAGGCGTCATGCTGAACCCGTTGGTCAAGAGCGCGACGAAGGAATTGGCGCTCGCGTTCCTGCGTAGCGTCTTCGACGGCAAGGACGATGGTATGCAGCAGTGGCCACAGCACCACAGCGATCTCATCGCGCGCTGGGTTCGCCGCGGCCCGTGACCAGCGCGTAACGCGCAAGTGTCGCAGCACGGGCGGCGGCGTGGTCGACGATCGGTGCCAGGTAATCGCGCCCGAGTTCGATGCCGGCGCTGGTCAGCTCGATCGGCGGGGCGAGCCACGGGGCATGGATGGAAGCGTCAGGCAGGGCCGACAACTGCGGGAGGTAGCGGCGGATGAACGTGCCCTGCGGGTCGAACTTGCGGCTCTGGGTCACCGGGTTGAAGATGCGAAAGTAGGGTTGTGCATCACAGCCAGTCGACGCCGCCCACTGCCATCCACCGTTGTTGGCCGCGAGGTCGAAGTCGTTGAGCTTCTCGGCAAAGTAGGCCTCGCCGCGCCGCCAGTCGATACCCAGATGCTTGACCAGGAAACTCGCGCAGATCATTCGCAGCCGGTTGTGCATGTACCCGGTCTGGTTGATTTGGTGCATCGCCGCGTCGACCAGCGGATAGCCTGTGCGCCCCTCGCACCAGGCCGCCCAGTGCGCTTCGGCAAGCTTCCCGTGCTCCCAATGCACGGCGTCGTACTGGGGACGGAATGCGTGACCGACCACGCGCGGGTGGTGGTGCAGGATCTGGTGGTAGAACTCGCGCCAGATCAGTTCGGAGAGCCAGACCTCGGCGCCGCGCGATCCGCCCTGCATACGCTGTATGGCCTCACGCGCCAGGCGCCGAATCGAAATCGTGCCGAAACGCAGGTGGGTGCCCAGGTAGCTCGGCCCCTTGATGGCAGGGAAGTCGCGCGACTGTGCATAGTGATCGATGCGCCGGGCGAAGTCGCTCCACAACGCTTCGGCGCCGCGCGGACCCGGAGGCAGGCGCAACTGATGCAGGTTGCTGGCATGAAAGCCGATCGCCGCAAGCTCCGGCACGCTCGCAGTGAGACCCTGCGGCAGCGGCGCCAGGGCTCGCGCCAGCGCGTGCACGGGCCAGGCCTGCAGCGCGTGGTCGTCGACGTGCTCGAGCCAGGCGTTCTTGTACGCCGTGAACACGGTGTAGGGTGAGCGTGCACCGGTCAATACCTCGTCGCGTTCGAAGACCAGGTGGTCCTTGCTGGTGTGCAGGGCGATGCCCGCGGTGGCCAGGGCACCGCGCGCCTTCGCGTCGCGAGCAAGCGCGTAGGGGTCGTCGTCGTGGCTCGCGTAGACCGCCTGAACGCCGAGCGTCGTCGCGAGCTGTATCAGCTGCTCGATCGGGTCGCCGTGGCGAACGATCAGTCGAACGCCCCCGATGCCCGCTCCAAGCGCCGTGTCGTGCAAGAGCCGATCCAGGTCGGCCAGGCTGTCGCGGATGAATTCGACCCGGCGATCAACCCTGGGTAGCGGATCAAGGATCTGCTTGTCGAAGATGAAGGCACACCAGACGTGACGCGCTGCGTGCAGCGCATGGTGGAGCGCAGCGTTGTCGTCCACCCGCAGGTCGCGCCGCAACCACACCAACGCGGCGTCGAGCGGTTTGTCGAGCTCCAGGCTGGAAGCCATGGTAGGAGCTGGCCGGCTTCATTCGGTGTGCTTGCCGCGCCGCCACGCCTGGTAGCGGGCCTGGGTGGCCTCGTTGGGTGGATACAGCCCGGGCAGCGGAGTGCCGCGCTCCACCTCCTGCATGATCCAGCCTTCCAGGGTTTCCTGTTCGACGGCAGATTCGACCACGTCGTCGAGCAGGGCAGCCGGAATCAGGACCGCCCCATCGTCGTCCGCGACGATCACATCATTCGGGAACACGGCCACGCCGCCGCAGGCCAGAGGCTCCTGCCAACCGACGAATGTCAATCCTGCCACCGAGGCGGGCGCCGCGGTGCCTTGACACCAGACCGGCAGCCCGGTCCCCAGCACACCGGCCAGGTCGCGCACGACACCGTCGCTGACCAGTCCCGCAACCTGACGTTTCTTCATGCGTGCGCACAGGATATCGCCGAAGATGCCTGCATCGGTGACACCCATCGCGTCCACCACGGCGACGCAGCCCGCGGGCATGGCCTCGATGGCGGCACGGGTCGAGATCGGATTGCCCCAGGACGCGGGGGTGGCGAGGTCTTCCCGGACCGGAACGAAGCGCAGCGTGAACGCGCGCCCGACTACGCGCGGTTGCTTCGGTCGAAGAGGACGGCTGCCGCGCAGCCAGACTCGGCGCAGCCCCTTCTTCAGCAACACGGTGGTCAATGTGGCAGTTGTGACATGCATCAGTGCGGCTTCGGTGCCTGCAGCCAAAGGCTGTACTTCGACGTTCATGGGGTGATTCCTCTCGGCATCGACGGGGTGGTTGGGGGTCCGTGACCGACAGTGTCGTGCCAAACGCGGCGGTCGATCACGTGGCACCGATTCGTCGCATCATCGATAGGTCGGCGCCGCGGTTGTCAGGGGCATAGAATCGACACATGGCCACGAGCCGTATCGATCTGACGAACCAGTTTCTGATCGCCATGCCAGGCATGGCCGACGATACGTTTGCCGGTGCAGTGGTCTATCTGTGCGAACACTCGGAGAAGGGTGCGCTCGGCCTGGTGATCAACAAGCCGATCGACATCAAGCTGCGCAACCTGTTCGAAAAGGTCGAGCTTTCGCTCGAGCGCAAGGATCTGGCCGAGCAACCGGTGTACTTCGGCGGTCCGGTCCAGACCGAACGCGGCTTTGTCCTGCACGAGAAGATGGGCGGCGAGGAGAGCCCGTACAGTTCGACGCTGACCATTCCCGGCGGTCTCGAGATGACCACCAGCAAGGACGTGCTCGAAGCGATGTCCAATGGCGCTGGTCCACGTCGGGTGCTGGTGACGCTGGGCTACAGCGGCTGGGACGCTGGTCAGCTCGAGGATGAAATCGGTCGCAACGGCTGGCTGAACGTGAATGCCGTTCCCGAGGTGATCTTCGATACACCCATCGACCAGCGCTACGACCGCGCGCTGGGATTGCTGGGCATCGATCCGCGCATGCTAAGCCAGGAGGCGGGGCACGCATGAGCTGGACGTGCGACCGTGCCTTCGCACGGGCGAACGCCTGCGAATGGGCGGCGCGCCTCGCGACGCGCGTGCTGCAAGCATGAGCGCGGCGCTCAGCCCTTCTGACCTTCCGCATTCCTTTCTTGCCTTTGATTTCGGCACCCAACGAGTCGGCGTGGCTGTGGGCAACTCGCTGCTGCGCCGCGCGCAGCCGCTGACCACAGTGTCGGTGCACGGGGAGGCGCGTTTCAGAGCCATCGCCGTGCTGATCACCGAGTGGAAACCCGATGCACTCGTGGTGGGAGTTCCAACACATCCGGACGGCGCGGCGCACGACAATACGCGTCGCGCGAAGCGCTTCGCGCACCAGCTGCACGGGCGGTTCCGGTTGCCGGTGCACGAGGTGGATGAGCGCTACTCGACCACCGAGGCGCGCGCTGCGGGAGCGTCCGATCTGGATGCGGCCGCGGCAGCGTTGATCCTCGACCAATTCCTGCGGACGCTGCCATGACCACGCTGTCTCTCGACGCTGAAGCGCTGTACACCGAGTTGCTGTCCGGGGTCCGCTCGCTCGTGCGCCCGGACACCGTGTTGGTCGGCATCTGGTCTGGCGGCGCATGGCTGGCTGAGCGTCTGCATGCAGATCTGGGTCTGCAGGGCGCAGCGGGCGTCATCTCCAGCACGCTGCACCGCGACGACTTCAGCGCGCGCGGACTTGCCGGTGGAGGTGACGCGACGCGGCTGCCGTTTTCGATCGACGATGCGAAGATCCTGTTGATCGACGACGTGTTGTTCACCGGACGGACCATCCGCGCGGTGGTCAACGAGCTGTTCGACTTCGGTCGGCCGCGCAGCGTCGACCTGGCCGTACTGGTCGACCGCGGCGGCCGCGAGTTGCCCATCCAGGCATCGTTCGCGGCGGCCAAGGTCACGCTGCCGCCGGAACAGCGCCTCACGCTCGCGCGCAGTCCCGAGGGGCGCTTCGTCTTCTCGTTCAAGGCCAAACCCTAACGTCGCCCGGACTCCCACCCATGCTGTCGCGCCACAACCCACAGCTCAACGCCAACGGCGAACTGATCCACTTGTTGTCGATCGACGGCCTGCCGCGCGACGTGATGACCCATATCCTCGATACTGCCGGCACCTTTCTCTCGGTCAACGACCGCGAGGTCAAGAAGGTGCCGCTCCTGCGCGGCAAGAGCGTGTTCAACCTGTTCTTCGAGAACTCCACGCGCACGCGAACCACGTTCGAGATCGCTGCCAAGCGCCTGTCGGCCGACGTGATCAACCTGGATATCGCCCGCTCGTCCACCGCCAAGGGTGAGAGCCTTCTCGACACGATCGCCAACCTATCGGCGATGCACGCCGACATGTTCGTGGTGCGGCACAGCGAGTCGGGTGCGCCGTACCTGATTGCGCGGCATTGCGCGCCGCATGTGCACGTGGTGAACGCGGGCGACGGGCGCCATGCCCATCCGACCCAAGGCCTGCTCGACATGTACGCGATCCGACACTACAAACGCGACTTCGCGCAGTTGTCGGTGGCCATCGTCGGCGACATCGTGCACTCGCGGGTGGCCCGCTCAGACATCCATGCGCTGACGACGCTGGGCGTGCCCGACATCCGCGCGGTCGGCCCGCGGACGCTGGTCCCCGGCGACCTGGGCGAGATGGGTGTGCGGGTCTGCCACGACATGGGCGAGGGCATTCGCGGTGCCGACGTGATCATCATGCTGAGGCTGCAGAATGAGCGGATGAGCGGCGCCATGCTGCCCAGCGCAGGCGAGTTCTCCAAGACCTTCGGCCTCACGCCCGCCAAGTTGGCGCTGGCCAAGGCCGACGCCATCGTCATGCATCCCGGGCCGATCAATCGCGGGGTCGAGATCGATTCCAGCGTGGCCGACGGCAGCCACAGCGTGATTCTTCCGCAGGTGACCTTCGGCATCGCAGTGCGCATGGCCGTGATGTCGATCATCGCGGGCAACGAGGCATGACGACGATGAGAATCCTGATCACCGACGGTCGGGTCGTCGATCCGGCATCGGGCCGCGACGAGCGCGCCGACGTGGCCATCGACGCGGGGCGCATCGTCGCGATCGGCCGTGCGGCGCCGGATTTCGAACCGGCGCGCCGCATCGATGCGAGTGGCTGCATCGTGATGCCAGGCCTGGTCGATCTGGCGGCGCGCCTGCGCGAACCGGGGCGCGAACACGAAGGCATGCTCGAGAGCGAACTCAAGGCGGCCGCGGCCGGTGGCATCACGAGCCTGGTCTGCCTGCCCGACACCGAGCCACCGTTGGACGAGCCGGGGCTGGTCGAGATGCTCAAGTTCCGCGCGCGCAAGATGTCGTCGTGCCGGCTGTTCCCGCTGGGCGCATTGACGCGCGGCCTCGAAGGCGAGGTGCTGACCGAGATGGCGAAGCTCAGCGAGGCTGGTTGCGTGGGTTTCTCGCAGGCCGACCGGCCGGTGCGCGACACGATGGTGATGCTGCGCGCCATGCAATACGCGGCGACGTTCGGCCACACGGTCTGGCTGCGGCCTCAGGACGGCTGGCTGGGCAAGGGCGTCGCCGCCAGCGGCGCGGTGGCCACGCGGCTCGGATTGTCCAGCGTGCCGGTCGCCGCCGAGACCGTTGCGCTGCACACGATCATCGAACTGGTTCGTGCCACGGGCGCGCGTGTTCACCTGTGCCGGCTGTCCAGTTCAGCCGGCGTGGCGCTGGTGCGAGCCGCCAAGGCCGAGGGGTTGCCGGTCACCGCCGATGTGAGCGTGCATTCACTGCACCTGACCGATGACGACATCGGGTATTTCAACGCCGACATGCGGCTGACACCGCCGCTGCGGCAGGGCGCCGATCGCGACGCGCTGCGTGCGGCGCTGGCCGACGGCACGATCGATGCGCTGGTGTCCGATCACAACCCGGTCGACGACGACGCCAAGAACCTGCCGTTTGCGGAGGCGGAGCCAGGCGCAAGTGCGGTTGAACTGCTGCTGAGTCTGGCACTGAAGTGGGGGCAGGAGATGGGGCTCGGTCTTCCGCGCACATTGGCGCGCGTGACCAGCGACCCGGTGCGCGTGCTCGGTGCCGGGCTGGGCCCGCTGTCGGCGAGCGCAGGACGGTTGGTCGAAGGCGGCGTGGCCGATATCTGCGTGGCCGATCCCGCCGCGACCTGGCAGGTCACGCGCGAGGCGTTGACCAGCCAGGGCAAACATACGCCGTTCGACTTCGCGGCTTCGGGGACTGCGTTGCCCGGACGCGTGCGGGCCACCGTGCTGGCCGGTGGCATGTCGTTCGAGGCGCGCTGAGCACTGGATGCGGGCTGCGGTGGCTTCGTGGCGCCTGCTGCGCGTTGTCGTGCACTTGATTCACGGCATCGCGATCGTCTTGCTGCGCTTCGGTTCGCTCGACGCGGCCGGGCGACAGGCCCGCATCGCCTGGTGGTCGGCCGGTCTGCTGCGCGCGGTGGGTGTGCGTCTGCGCAGCACGGGCAGCTTTCGCCCCGGCGCGAACCTGCTGGTGATCAACCACGTGTCGTGGATGGATGTCGCCGCGATTCACACCGTGTGTCCACGCGCGCGCTTCGTGTCGAAGGCCGACGTGCGGCATTGGCCTTTGCTGGGCTGGCTGGTTGCGGCGGTCGGAACCCTGTTCATCGAGCGCGAACGCAAGCGCGACGCGCTGCGGGTGGTGCACCAGATGGCGCGCTCGCTTGCAGACGGAGACACGGTAGCCGTCTTTCCGGAAGGCACGACGGGCGACGGAAGCACCCTGCTTCCCTTCCACGCCAACCTTCTGCAAGCGGCGATCGCGAACGCAACCCCGGTGCAGCCGGTGAGCCTGCGTTACTCGCAACCGGGCCATGCGGTGAGCCCAGCCGTGGCCTGGCTCGGCGACACATCGCTGGCGCACAGCCTGTGGGCGATCGCCTGCGCCGAAGGGCTCGAGGTGCACGTTGCCGCACTATCGGCGCGCGACAGCGCCCACGCCGATCGCCGCGCGCTGGCGCAGACGCTGCGCGCGGACATCGAGGCTGCGCTCGATGGCGTCCAATAAGGGTCAGGCGCGACCCTGGCTGGCCACCGCCGCCGCGGCCCTGGCCACGGCATCGGCATCGCCCAGGTAGCGATGCGACAACGGCCGCAGGCCCGCGTCCAGCTCGTAGACCAGCGGAATTCCGTTGGGGATATTCAGGCCGACGATGTCGTCGTCGCTGATGCCGTCGAGATACTTGACCAGCGCGCGGATCGAATTGCCGTGCGCGGCGATCAGCACTCTTTGCCCGGCATGCAGGGCCGGTGCCAGCGAGTCGTTCCAGCAAGGCAGGACACGCGCCACCGTGTCTTTCAGGCATTCGGTGAGTGGAACCTGTCCTGGCGACAAGCGGGCATAACGCCGGTCACCACGTTCGCAGCGCGGGTCGTCGGCCGCCAGCGCCGGCGGTGGCGTGTCGTAACTGCGGCGCCAAACCAGCACCTGCTTCTCGCCGTACTGGCGCGCGGTCTCGGACTTGTTGAGCCCCTGCAGCGCGCCGTAATGCCGTTCATTCAAACGCCAGTCGTTGACCACCGGCAGCCACGTCGCGTCCATGCGGTCCAGCGCGTGCCAGAGCGTCCAGATCGCGCGCTTGAGCACCGAGGTGTAGGCGACATCGAACTCGAAACCCGCCTCCTTGAGCAGCCGGCCGGAGTCTCTGGCCTGCTCGACACCGGTGGGAGTCAGTTCCACGTCGGTCCACCCCGTGAAACGATTCTCCAGGTTCCAGGTGGATTCACCGTGGCGTACCAGCACAAGGGTCGGCATATAGGGCATCGAGGCAGCAGTGGGCGCGAATTCTATAATCCGCGCCCGCCTGGCTCATGAATGATGAATGTGACGACGTTCCTTCTCGACAATTGGGTTTTGGTCCTGATGGCATTGACATCCGGAGCGTTGCTGCTGTGGCCGTCGCTGGCGCATCAGGGCGGCGGGGCGGTCGGCGCGGCCGAGGCCGTGCGACTGATCAACCGC
>Ga0209253_10000850_pt1 | contig 26571 bp, 16 predicted proteins | sample FrelakmetBRP12BR_FD_187145 | JGI IMG/M metagenome (GOLD analysis project Ga0209253, IMG submission 187145) | Freshwater lake sediment microbial communities from the University of Notre Dame, USA, for methane emissions studies - BRP12 BR (SPAdes)... | ecosystem: Environmental > Aquatic >...
CGGTCGCGCATCTTCTGCATGAAATCGAAGTGGTCGCGCTTGGCGGTCTCGACCCAGATCACGTCGTCGAACAGCAGGCGGTCGTTGTTGGAGGGCGTCAGGCGCTGGTGGGCGCGGCCGGGCGCGCAGACCATCACGAGGCGCAGCTGGCCCACTTCCGAGTGGACGCCAAAGGCGGGGGTCTTGTCAGTCATTTCCGTCGCTCCATGTCATGAGTTGGAGACGGACCGACGGGCGCGCAACAGGCGCCGCCGGTCCAAGTGTGAGACCGGTCAGACGGTGATCCGTCCGGTGGCGAGCGACCAGAGAGCGATCACGGCACCGAAAGCGATCAGCGCAAACAGCACTGCCTCGCTCTTCACAAACAACTGCGCACCGGCATCCTTGCGGGCCCGCCAGAACAGCAGCGTCGCCGGCAGGTAGATCAATGCCGAGAGCAGGATGTACTTGAGGCCACCCGAATAGATCATCAGCGCCGCGTAGACCGTCGCGATCCCTGCGATGATCAGCTCCTTGCTGCGCGCGCTCGCGTCCTTCTCGTAGGTCTCGCCGGAGTAGGCGAGCTTGAGCGCGTAGGCCGCGACCAGCAGGTAGGGAATCAGGGTGAGCGCGCTGGTGAGCTCGAGCGCCAGCTGGAACGCGTACGTCGTGAACATCGTGACGACGAGGAAAACCTGCACGATGATGTTGGTCAGCAACAGCGCGTTGACCGGCACCTTCGCCTCGTTGGTCTTCTCGAAGTACTTGGGGAACAACCCGTACTTGGCCGCGAGGTAGGGCACCTCGGCCGCGAGCAGCGACCAGGCGAGGTAGGCGCCCAGCACCGAGACGATCAGGCCGACGCTGATGAACACGGCACCCCACGGGCCCACCATCGCCTCCAGCACGCCCGCCACCGACGGCGCACGCATCGCGGCGATCTCTTCCCGCGGCAGGACGCCGAACGAAAGCACGGTGACGGCGACGAGCAGCGAGGTGACGATCATGAAGCCGATCACGGTCGCGCGGCCGACGTCCTCGCGCTTCATGGCATAGCGCGAGTAGACGCTTGCGGCCTCGATGCCGATGAACACGAACACCGTGACCAGCATGGTCTGGCGGACCTGCGTCCAGATCGAGCTGAAGGTCTTCTCCGTCTCCGGGCCGCCCCAGAGGTTGTCGAAGAAGATCTGCCGGTCGAAGTTGAACAACAGCACCACCACGAACAGCAGCAGCGGCACGATCTTGGCGATCGTCACGATCTTGTTGATGCCGGCTGCGCCCTGCACGCCGCGCAGGATCAGGAAGTGGAAGGCCCACACCAGCACCGATGCGACGAGAACCGCGGCGAGCGTATTGCCGTCGCCAAAGACCGGGAAGAACGCGCCCAGCGTCGACTTGATCAGCACCCAGTACGAGACGTTGCCGACGCAGGTGCCGAGCCAGAATCCGACCGCGGCCGCGAAGCCCCAGTACTCGCCGAAGCCGTACTTGGCGTAGGCGAAGATGCCCGAGTCGATGTCGGGCTTGCGCGCGGCCAGCGTCTGGAAGACGAACGCCAGCATGAGCATGCCGCCGGCAGCGATCACCCACGCGATCAACGCGCCGTAGACGCCGGTAGCCCCGGCGAACCGGGACGGCAGCGTGAAGATGCCGGACCCGATCATCGAACCGACCACCATCGCGATCAGCGCCGGCAGTGCAAGTTTCTGAACGGTGGATGCTGTCATTGGTCAATGCCTCTGATTAGGAATCGCGGAACGTATTGCGATTGGCCGGGATAGGCCGGTCTCGATCGAGTCGTGTGATCGTTATAAAAATGCAGACCTTATCAGCCTGGTATGAAAGAAATAATCAGGGAATCCCTGAAAATAACCTGAACGCGGCCCGCCAGCATATGCCGTGCACGGAGCCCTCGCATGCACGGCGCGCTTCATGCCGGAACCGCCACGGCACTCAAGGCGTCCGGCGGATCGTCCGGCCCGATGCGGAACGCGGCCACGTACAGCGCCGGCAGGACGATCAGCGTCAGCAGGGTCGCGACGAACAGGCCGCCCATGACGGTCACGGCCATTGGGCCCCAGAACACCGTTCCGGCGATCGGGATCATGCCGAGCACCGTAGAGATCGCCGTGAGGAAGATCGGGCGAAACCTGGACATCGTCGCCGAGATCACCGCATCCCAGGGCTTGAGGCCCGCCTTGCGCTCGAAATCGATCTGCTCGATCAACAGCACCGCATTGCGGGCGATCATGCCGAGCAGCGCCAGGATGCCAAGGATCGCCACGAAGCCCAGCGGCTTGCCCGCCAGCAGCAATCCGAAGACCACGCCGATCATGCACAACGGCAACATCGTCAGCACGAGACCCATACGGCTGAAGCTGTGCAGCTGGATCATGAGGAACGTAAGCATCAGCAGGACCATGATCGGCACCACGGCGAACACCGAGGCCTGCGACCTGGCGCTTTCCTCCACCGTGCCGCCCGCGACGACCTGGTAGCCCGGCGGCATCCTCGAGTTGAGCTCGACGATCCCGGGCCCGAGCTTGGCGGCCACGCTCTCCGGGAGCACGCCCGGCACCACATCGGCCCGAACCGTGAGCGTAGGCACGCGGTCGCGACGCCAGATGAGCGGCGTCTCCTGATCGAACGACAGCGTCGCGAGCTGGCTCAAGGGCACCGTCCGGCCCGAGGCCAGCGGGATCTGCAGGCTGCGCAGCGTGGTGAGCGAGACACGCTCCTCACTCGTGGCACGCACGACGACGTTGACGAGGTAAATGTCGTCGCGGACCTGGGTAACGGTCGTGCCGCTTATGGCCGAATTGATCACTGCGCCAACCGAATCGGAACTCAGGCCCAGGAGCCGCGCCTGGTCCTGGTCGATCACGATCCGCACCACGCGCGAGGGCTCCATCCAGTCGTAGTTGATGCGGCGCAGGTTCGAGTCCGTGGCCATGATCTGCGCGACCTCGAGCGCGACCTCGCGGACTTTTTCCAGGGAGGGTCCGCTCACACGGTACTGCACGGGCCAGCCAACCGGCGGCCCGAGCTCGAGCGGTGACACACGGCCGATGGCCTGCGGGAACTTTTCCGCCAGCAGGCCCTCCAGCCGCGACTGCAGGCGCTCGCGTGCCTCCACGTCCTTGGCGATGACGACGAACTGGCTGAAGAACGGATTCGGCAGCTGGACGTCGAGCGGCAGGTAGAACCGGATCGCACCCTGGCCAATGTAGGTGCTCCAGCTGGCGATGTCCTCGTCCTCGACCAGTATCGCTTCAAACTCGTCCACGGCGCGCTCGCTGGCGTAGATCGAGGAGTTCTGTGGCAGCGTCAGGTCGACGAGCAGCTCGGGGCGGTCCGAAGAGGGGAAGAACTGCCGCGGCACGGCCGACAGGCTCAGCATCGCCAGCACGAACGCCCCGATCGTGAATCCGATGGTGAGCCAGCGCGCCCGCATCGCGCCGACCAGCAGGCCGCGGAACAGCGACATGCCCTTGGCGGGTCCGCTCGACGGCTTGTCCGGCGCCTTCATCAGCCACACGGCGAGCAGCGGCATGATCAGCACGGCCACCACCCAGGACACCAGCAGCGCGATCGAGACCACCGCGAAGATCGAGAACGTGTACTCGCCGGCCGAGCTTGCGGCAAAGCCGATCGGCACGAATCCGGCCGCGGTGATGAACGTGCCCGTCAGCATCGGCATGGCGACCGATTCGTACGCGAAGCTCGCCGCGCGCACCTTGTCGTCGCCGGCCGCGAGGCGCACGGTGACGACGTCGATGGTGGTCATGGCGTTGTCCACCAGCAGCCCCAGCGCGATGATCAGTGCGCCGAGCGAGATGCGCTGCAGGTCGATGTCCGCGATCTGCATCACCGGGAACACGATCGCGAGCGTGAGCGGGAAGGACAGCGCAACGACCAGGCCCGCGCGGCCGCCGAGCGCCACGAAGCTGATCACGAGGATGATCGCGATCGCCTGCCATAGCGAGACCATGAACTCGTTGATCGCCTCGTCCACAACCTCGGGCTGGTTCGCGACCAGCAGCGGCGTGATGCCGACGGGCAGGTCGGCCGTGATCTCCTCGATCGCCGCCTCGACGTTGGCGCCGAGCCCGAGGACGTCGCCGCCATCGCGCATGGCGATGGCGAGCCCGATCGCGGGCTCGCCGTTGACGCGGAACATCGACTGCGGCGGGTCCGCGTAGCCACGGCGCACGGTGGCAATGTCGCGCAGCCGCAGCAACCGGCCGTCGGCGACGAAGTTCTTCTCGAGGATGTCCTCCTCGGACTCGAAGGCGCCGGTCACCCGCAGCGCGAATTCCTCGTCGCCGGTGCGCACCACGCCCGCCGGGCGCACCACGTTCTGCGCCTGCAGGCCGGCGAGGATGGCCGCCTGGTTGAGGCCGAGGCCGGCCAGCCGCTCGACCGAGAACTCGATGAAGATCTGCTCGTCCTGGGCGCCGAGCAGGTCGATCTTGGTGACGTCCGGCACCAGCAGCAGCCGCGATCGCGCGTCCTCGACGTAATCGCGCAGCTGGCGCTGCGTGAAGCCGTCGGCGGTAAAGCCGTAGATGATGCCGAAGGTGTCGCCGAACTCGTCGTTGAAGAACGGGCCGACCACGCCCTGCGGCAGCGTGTGGCGGATGTCGCCGATCTTCTTGCGCACGTCATACCAGATGTCCGGCACCCGCTCCGGCGGCGTGGAGCCCTTGAGGTTGACGAAGATGCGTGTGACACCCGCCCGGGTGAAGCTACGCAGGAAGTCGACGTTTTCGACCTCCTGAAGCTTGCGCTCGAGCCGCTCGGTGACCTGCTCGACCGTCTCCTCGAGCGTGGCACCCGGCCAGTTTGCCTGGACCACCATCGTGCGGAAGGTAAACGGCGGATCCTCGTTGCGGCCGAGGGTCGTGTAGGAGATCGCCCCCGCAACCATGGACGCGATCATCACGAAAATGATGAACGACCTGTGGCTCAGCGCCCATGAGGATAGATTGACGCCCATCAAGAAGCTTCGTTCAGCAGTCGGACCTTTTGACCGGGACGCAACGCCTGCACGCCCGCAATCACGACCGTGTCGCCGGGTGTCAGGCCGTCGCCGACCACGACCGAGTCGGGCTCGTGCCGCAGGATCGTGATGTTCCTAAGCGCAACCGTGGAGGTCGCCGGGTCGACGACCCAGATGGCCGGGTTGCCGCCGGAGGTCATCAACGCGGAGGACGGGATCACGACCAGGCGGTCGGTCGAAAGCTTGATGCGCCCGGCGACCACCGAACCGAGCATCATGCCCGACGGAGGCTCGTCGAGTGCCACGCGGACCGTGAACGTACCGGTGATCGGATTGGCCTGCGGCGACACCTCGCGAACGCGGCCGGTGGCCCGGACAGCGGGATCCTCGGTCAGGACCACCTCGACCGGGAGGTCGCGGGAGGCCGCGCGAAGCACCTGCGGCGGCACCTCGAAGACCGCGTCCGTGCCGCCCGAGCGGGCAATGCGCAACACCATCTGCCCACCCTGCACCACCTCGCCCGGCTCGGCACCGCGGGCCGTCACGGAGCCGTCGTATTCCGCGACGAGCACCGTGAATCCGACCAGGTCTTCGGCCATCTGCACCTGCGCCCGGGCACTCTTGACCTGGGCTTCCCCGGACCGGAATGCTGCCATGGCCGTATCGAGATTGGCCCGGGTCGTGAAGCCCTCGTCGATCAACGACTGCTGCCGCTGCAACGCATCGCGCGATCGGACAAGCTCCGCTCGCGCTGCATTGAGCGCGGCCTGCGCGGCCAGCAACTGGTTGCGCTCGTTCATCTGCTCGAGCCGCGCCAGTACCTGGCCCTTGCGCACACGGTCGCCGACGTTGACCGGGCGATCGATCATGCGGCCCGGAATGCGGAACGCGACCGCGGTTTCATCCTCGGCGGCGATGCGTCCCGAGAGCACGACGACATCGCCCGATTCCTGCTTCACGATCGTGAGCGAGTGGACCGGCCGCGCGTCTGGCTCGGCGGTCTCCTCGGCCGCGCGCTGGCAAGCAGGAAGTGTCACGCATGCGGCGAGGGCTGCAGCGAGCACAGCCATAGGTCTGTACTGCGGTCGAAGCATTTTGACCTGCACCGATTGAATTAGACGTTCTTAAACCGCCACCCCGACGGCTTCAGGCTGCTGGCATTCTGCATGCCCGGATCCGTTTACGCCAGCCTAAAGTCACCGGCCGTGGACTGTTAGGCTGTACAAGCCAGCAGCCGTTTTCGAACGCTTCAAGTTGGCTCCCGCAGACCGAAATTTCCGCGCTCCCCGATTCGAAATGCGATACGTTGCTGCTAAGCTCTCCCGCCGGTCGTCTGCCTCGCCGTCGTCGGTCCAAGGTTAAATTTTCGTTACAACCTGCGCGGCGCAACGGCGCCGCCATCGAGTGTGCCGATGCGAACGAATTCGCTGCTGATCGCCTGTGCCGTTTCCGCCGCGCTGTGGGGCTCGGCCGCACAGTCGGCCAACCTGCTCGACGTCTTCGAGCAGGCGAGTCGCAACGATCCGTCGATCCAGGAAGCCGACCAGCGCCGCCTCGCCGCACTCGAGGCGAAACCACAGGCTCGCGGCGCGCTGTTCCCCCAGCTCGGGGTCGCCGGCTCGATCGAGACCAGTGAGCGCGACGGCAGCGGCACCTTCCTGCAGGCGGTCGACGACGACAACCAGGCGGGCACGCCGCCGGAGATCGCGATCGTCAACGTCGACCAGCGGATCAGCGCCGACACCTGGCAGTGGCAGGCCGGCCTGCGCCAGACCGTGTTCCGCTGGGACCAGTGGCAACGCCTGGGCCGGGCCGACGCACGTGTCGCGCAGGCCGAGGCCGAGTATCGCGCCGCACAGCAGGACCTGATGGTGCGCGTCTCGCAGCGTTACTTCGACGTGTTGGCCGCGGCCGAGACACTACGCTCCGCCGAAGCGACACTGGACGCATTCGAGAAGCAGCTGCGCGAAGCCGAGCGACGTTTCGAAGTGGGCGTCGTCACCGTCATCGACGTCGAGGAAGCCCGCTCGGCGCGGGACATCGGCTCGGCCAACGTGATCGCCGCCAAGCGTGCGCTCGCCGTCACGGGCGAACTGCTAGCGGAGATCACCGGCGAGCTGTACCCGGATCTGTCGCGACCCAAGGAGGATCTGCCGGTCTCGGATCCGGAACAACGTGGCGAACAGGCCTGGGTCGACGAGGCGCTCGAGCAGAACCTGGCCGTGATTGCGGCCCGGCTCGGCGTCGAGATCGCCAAGCGCGACGTCAAGATCGCGCAGTCCGGCCACCTGCCGACGCTGGACCTGTTCGCGACCACCGGCGAGTTCGACGAAAGCGCGACCGAAACCGTCACCAACCGCACGTTCGACACGCGCGTGCGCGGCCCGGCCGACAGCGACGGCACCGAGGACGTGGTCGGCCTGCAACTGGCCATGCCGATCTTCACGGGCGGCGTGACCAGTTCGCGTGTGCGCGAACAGGTCTACCTGCACCGCGCTTCGCGTCAGCGGCTGCAGGGCAGCCTGCGCGCGGCGGAGCGCTCGACGCGCGATGCTTACCTGACCGTGCTGTCGGACAAAGCTCGCGTCGAGGCGCTCGCGCAGGCGGTCAAGTCGAGTGAAACGGCCGTGCGCGCGACGATCCGCGGCGTCGAGGTCGGCGAGCGCACGAACGTCGACGTGCTGAGCGCGCGGCGCCAGCTGTTCGACGCGGAGCGCGACTACGCACGCGCGCGTTACGACTACCTGACCAATCTCGTGCGGCTGCGCTCGGCGGCCGGCGTGCTGCTGCCGAGCGACCTCGCCTCGATCAACGCTTACCTGGTCGAGCCGATCTCGGTGACACCTACGGGTTCGCCGCGTCGCTGACCGGCGCGGCCCGTACGGCGTCTGGCTGCTCGACGCCCGTGCCCTGCTCGATCCGCCCGAGCAGGTACGGAAAGAACGGGTTCGAGGCGATCCGCGTCAGTGAGTCCTGGCTGACGATCAGGAGGCCACGCTCGCCGCGCATCGCCAGCGTGCCGAGGTTGACGCCGAAATCCTCACTGTCGTCCGGCTGCATCCCGTAGAGCGGGTCGCTGACCGGGAACGTCAGTGCGAGGTGCGACAGCGAGAAGACGCCGAGCGGGTAGCGCAGACCCAGCTCCCGAACCTGCTCGGTCACCTCGCCCGCCTCCGTGACGCGCTCGACGACCTCGTCACTGGCGGGAGACGCGTTCGTGATCACGGTGGTGCGGTAGTTGCGGGGCGGCGCGGGCAGGACGCGCGCCAACAGCGTGTTGGTGCCCGGCCGGATCAGCAGCCCAAGCTTCGCGCTGCGGTTGAAATCGAACAGCACCAGCTCGCTGCCGTTCGCAGGCAGGTTTGCGTAGAGCGCAGTGATGATCGCGCGCGTGCTGACCGTGAAATCGACCACCGACTGGAAGGTCAGCACGGGCGGCAGGTCGTCGAGCCGCCCCGCGCGCGCGTACTGGTCCAGCCGCTGCTGCAGCGCGCGGGTCAGCAGCGACGACTGACGCGCGCCGTTGATCGGGAACGAGTTGTACTTGAACGGATTGAACTCCGGCACGACGCCGAGCCACGCGGCTTTGGAAAAGGCGGGCAAGACCGCGGGCCAACCGAACACGCCGGCGAACCGCGCGAAGCTCGTGATGCCGATCATCGGCGCAATCAGCACGACGCGATCGACCTGCTCGAGCTGATCATCGCCGATCGCATCGAGAGCGTACTTCATCGCGAGCGCGCCGCCGTTCGAGAAACCCACCAGGTGCAGTGGCGTGCCGGGCCCGACGCGCCGGCGCGCTTCGCGCACGGCGAGGCGCGTCGCTTCGGACCAGTCTTCCCACTCGACCTCGGCCAGCGCGGCCGGCACGGTCCCGTGCGCCGGCAACCGCGGCGCCACCGCGACGAAGCCGAGGTCGCGGTAGCGGCGCGCGATGTGACGCAGGCTGTACGGCGAGTCGGTGAGCCCGTGCAGAAATACGACGGCGCCCACCGGCGGGCCCGCGGGCTCGAGGATATACGAGCGGTTCCAGTCGGTCGCGAAGCGGCCAGGGTAGATCGGGCTGCCGGCAAAGTAGCGGTTGGAGAGCGTGCGCGCCTCCTCCGGCAACTGATCGGTCACCTCGTTGCGGACCTCCTCGAAGATCCGGTCCTCGGCTGCCAGGTACCCGTTCCAATCCGTCGCCGCGATCTCCTTGCCGGTCAGCTCCTCCGGAACGAACGTGTGCCAGAGATCGAGGTCTGGGGCGCGATGCGCGTTCCACGCCCGGACACCGAGCAACGTGAGCAGACTGGCGCCCAGCACCAGCGCCGTGCCCTTGAGAAGGGTCTTCACCTTGGATCGCATCAGAAAAGCTTCTCGCGTCATTCGCAGCTGCGGGAGCCCCTATACTACAGCAGCAATTGCGGCATACCGCGGCCGTCGCCGCCGCCGCGAAGGAGACGACTCGTGCACAGATCGTCGATCGCGCTGCTCGCTGCCGTGGGCGGGCGCGTGGCGTTCAATGCGCCGGGGTTGGCGACAGCAGGCCGCGCCGCCAGAGCATGCGCGCAACGAAGAGTCCCGCGACGGCGGCCGCGACGTGCTTGAGGGAATGTCCGCTCATCATGCCGCCCGCCACGAACAGCTCGCGATCCAGCATCTCGAACAGCTTTGCGCCGAGGTAAGCGGCGAACACCCAGTAGATATCGCCGCCGCGCGAGTAGCGCGACGGATGGAGCACGGTGATGAGCAGCAGCATGAGCACCGCATACCCCTGCAGCACGCCGTAGGGAATCACGTTGCCGGCGCCGGCGAGCTCCGTCGCACGCCAGTACAGGACGGACACTGCCCCGACCAGCAGCATCGGCGCAAGCCACAGGAGCCCGGTGCGCACGTGGATCCGATCGACGACCTGGGCCGCGATCAGCGACATGAAGGCGACGGTCATGGGCAGCCGGTCCCAGAACAGGCGTTCGTTGTCCGGAGCGAGGTGGTAGTAGGCCGATCCCGCCGCCGTCAGCAGCATGCCGATGAAGAAGATGGTGTACGGCCAACGCTCTGCGGGCCGCTCGAACGCCGCGGACCGGCGCAGCACCACGAGCAGGCCGGCGAGGCCCGCCAGCAGGAACGCAGCGTTCGACGCCACGTCGATGAAATTGGCGACGCCGAACATCGCGCGCCGGTCGGCGAAGTCGTGGTACTCGAGCGGCTGCGGCATGCCGGGGACGAGGAACGCGGCGGCAAGGCTCGCCACGGACAGGCCAGGCAGGATGGCAGTTCGGTACTTGATCATTCGGCGACCCGTCGACGCAAGGGATCCGCGGCCCGCAGCATCTTAGCAGCGGCCGGGCTGGCGCTCGTCTCGGGCTGTTCTGCGAGCGACGGCAATGGGTCCTGGCTCGGCGACGTCGTCGAGGTCGCGAGCCCGGGCGAACCCGGCAGCCGCTATCCGCATCTCGCGGTGGCCGCGGACGACACCGTGGTCGTGAGCTGGCTGCAACCTGTGGGCGACCGTCGACATGAACTTCGTTACGCCGCCTTGCAGGGGTCGGCGTGGACCGTTGCGCGCAGCGTCGCGGCGGGCGACGACTGGTTCGTCAACTGGGCCGACTTTCCCTCGGTCGTGCCCGGGCCAGACGGGCTGCTGGCCGCGCACTGGCTGCAGCAGAGGCCTGGCCACGCCTACTCCTACGACGCCCGCCTCGCGGTCTCCGCAGACGCGGGGCAGACGTGGTCCCAGCCAATGTTGCCGCATGACGACGGCACGCCGACCGAGCACGGTTTCGCGACGCTGCTGCCCGTCGGTGATTCGGTGCTGGCGATCTGGCTCGATGGACGCCGCACCGAAAGCGGCGAAGGACACGATCACGACGCGGCCGGTGCGATGACGCTGCGATCGCTGGCGATCGACCGTGGAGGCCTGGGCGCCGGCGCGGGCGCAGAGATCGATGCACGCGTCTGCGACTGCTGCCAGACGGACGCCGCGCTGACGGACGAAGGCCCGATCGTGGCTTACCGGGATCGCAGTGCGGCGGAGATCCGCGACATCGGCGTGGTGCGGCTGACGGAACAGGGCTGGACGGCACCGCAACTGGTGCACGCCGACGGCTGGCACATGACCGGTTGCCCCGTGAATGGACCCGCGATCGACGCGCGCGGCCGCGACGTCGCCGTGGCCTGGTTCACCGCGCCGGACCAGCGGCGCGTGCGGCTGGCGTTCTCGTCCGACAGTGGCCGCACTTTCTCCCAGCCCGTCGAGGTCGCCGCAGGTGCCGTCGCCGGACGGGTGGACGTCGTTCTGCTGGATGATGGCCGGGCAGTCGTCAGCTGGCTCGCCGACGCGCCCGGGGGCGCCGAGTTCGTCGCTCAGCCCTTTGCTCGCGACGGAACTGTGACAGGGCCACCGGTCCTCATCGCGCGCTCCAGCATCGAACGCGCCTCGGGTTTTCCACAGATGGTTCGCTCGGGCGACCGGCTGATTTTCGCCTGGACGCAGGCTGGTGAGCCGCCGTCGCTGCGCACCGCGGTCGCCCACCTGCGTTGACGCCCTCGCCCGCAGGTGCTGGCGTCCTTTGTGCTAGGATTCCGGCCCCTCCTCCCTGCGATTTCCGGAGCCGACCGATGCCCAATGCGGTAAAGCTCGAGGTGCCCGCCCAGGGCCAGAAGATCACGATCAGCAACGGTCGACTGCAGGTGCCCGACCAGCCCATCGTGCCGTTCATCGAAGGCGACGGTACCGGCGCGGACATCTGGCGCGCCTCCGTGCGCGTGCTCGATGCGGCGGTCGCGAAGGCCTACGGCGGTAAACGCAAGATCCACTGGATGGAGGTCTACGCGGGCCAGAAGTCGAACGACCTGTTCAACACCTGGCTGCCCGACGAGACCGTCGCGGCCTGCCGCGAATACCTCGTCTCGATCAAGGGCCCGCTCACGACCCCGATCGGCGGCGGCATCCGCTCGCTGAACGTCGCGTTACGGCAGATGCTCGATCTCTACGTCTGCCTGCGGCCGGTGCGCTGGTTCAAAGGCGTGCCCTCCCCGGTCAAGGCGCCCGAGAAGGTGGACATGGTGATCTTTCGAGAGAACACCGAGGACATCTATGCCGGCATCGAGTTCGAGGCGGGCAGCGCCGACAACCAGAAGTTCAAGGAGCTCTTCAAGGAAGCGTTCCCGAAGCTCTACGGCAAGATCCGCTTCCCGGACACCTCCGGCATCGGCATCAAGGCCGTTTCCCAGGAAGGCACCGAGCGGCTGATGCGCGCGGCCATCCAGTACGCGATCGACAACAAGCGCAAGAGCGTGACGATCGTGCACAAGGGCAACATCATGAAGTTCACGGAGGGCGCATTCCGCAACTGGAGCTACGGCTTGGCCGAGCGCGAGTTCGCCGCGCAGACCTACACGTGGGACCAGTGGGAGCGCACGCGCGCGGACAAGGGTGAGAAGGCCGCGAACGCCGAGCAGGACGCGGCGAAGAGCGCCGGCAAGGTCGTCATCAAGGATGCGATCGCCGACATCACGCTGCAGCAGGTGCTGACGCGCCCGGACGAGTTCGACGTGATCGCCACGATGAACCTGAACGGCGATTACCTGTCGGACGCGCTCGCGGCACAAGTGGGCGGCATCGGCATTGCGCCGGGCGGCAACATCAACTACGTGACGGGCCACGCGGTGTTCGAGGCGACGCACGGCACCGCGCCGAAGTACGCGAACCTCGACAAGGTCAACCCGGGCTCGGTGATCCTCTCGGGCGAGATGATGCTGCGCTACATGGGCTGGCTCGAGGCCGCCGACGCGATTATCACCGCCATGGACCGCACCATCGCGCAGAAGACGGTCACCTACGACTTCGCGCGGCTGATGGAGGGCGCCACCGAGGTCAAGTGCAGCGAGTTCGGCGACGCGCTGATCCGGAACCTCTAGGCCGGGCGAGGGCTTGAACCTGTCCGTCGCCAAGGCTGGCTCGCGGGACGAGCTCGTCCGGGACTGCGCGCAGATCCTGGTCGACCTGTTCGCGGACTATAACGCCGAGTTCCGCGAAGTCACGCAGCGCGCGCGCCAGCGCTTCGAGCAGCGCGACTGGCGCGGCAGCCAGCGCGATGCGGTCGAGCGCATCGGGCTCTACTCGAAGTACGTCGACAGCGGCGTCGAGCTGATGCGGCGCCGGCTGGGTGACGAGGTTCATGAGCGTTCGATCTGGTCGAGCATCAAGCGCCGTTATGCCGAGCTCATCGACCCGCTGCCGGACGCCGAGTTCAAGAAGACATATTTCTGCTCGATCACGCGCAAGACGTTCGGCACGGCCGGCGTGGACCCGGCCGTCGAGTTCTTTGCGCTCGACCTCGACCCGCTCGGCAGCGTCACCACGCATGTCGAGACCAAGGACTACGTCAATCGCGGCTCGCTGGAGCTGCTCGTCGAGGAGCTGCTGGCGGATTTCGGCTTCCGCGCGCCGTACCGCGACTTCGAGCTGAGCGTGAAGCGGGTCTCCGACGAGCTGAAGGCGTCGCTGGAAAGCGGCGGCGAGCGGCGCATCGTCGAGAAGCTCGAGGTCATCAAGGAAGTCTTCTACCAGATGACGCGCGCCTATCTCGTCGGACGCATCATCGGCCGCGGCTGGACGCTGCCCTTCGTCGTCGCGCTGCGCAACCACGACAGCGGCGTGGTGGTCGACGCGATCATGCTCGACGAGAGCACGGTGAGCGTGCTGTTCAGCTTCACACGCTCGTACTTCCACGTCGACCTCGCGCACGTGGGCGAGGTCGTCAAGTTCCTGAAGTCGATCCTGCCGCGCAAGCCGGTGAGCGAACTCTTCACGGTGCTCGGCCGGGCCAAGCAGGGCAAGACCGAGCGCTACCGCGAGCTGTTCCGCCACCTGCAGCATTCGGACGACCAGTTCATGCTGGCCCCCGGCGAGAAGGGGCTCGTGATGGTGTGCTTCACGCTGCCGTCGTTCGACGTCGTCTTCAAGCTGATCCGGGACGAGTTCCCCGTCCAGAAGAACATCCTGCGCGAGGACGTGCTGCAGAAGTACGACCTGGTCTTCAAGCACGACCGGGCCGGGCGGCTCGTCGACGCGCAGGAATTCAAGCTCGTCAAGTTCCCGAAGGCGCGCTTCGCGCCGGACCTGCTCGAGGAGCTGCTGACCGAGACGTCGAACACGGTGCGCGACGAGGGCGACGAGCTCGTCATCAGCCACATGTACATCGAGCGGCGCATGACGCCGCTCAACCTCTACGTCCGCACGGCGACGCGCGAGCAGGCCGAAAAGGCGGTGCTGGACTACGGCCAGGCGATCCGCGACCTGGCTGTCACGAATATCTTCCCGGGCGACCTGCTGCTGAAAAACTTCGGCGTGACCCGCCACGGCCGCGTGATCTTCTACGACTACGACGAGCTCTGCCTGGTGACCGACTGCCGGTTCCGGGAGATCCCGGAATCGCGCTACGAAGAAGACGAGATGCTCGCCGAGACCTGGTACTACGTCGCGGACAACGACGTGTTCCCCGAAACGTTCATCAATTTCCTCGGCTTCGACCCGCACCTCAAGCAAGTCTTCCTGAGTGCGCACCGCGAGATCCTGACCGCGGACTGGTGGCGCGGCATCCAGGAGCGGCTGCGCGAGGGCGACCTGCTCGAGGTGCTCCCGTACCACAAGCACCGCGTCCGGGTCTTCAGCAGCCTGTGATGCGCGCATCGACTCGTCCGCCGTGGTGGCTGGTCGTCCTGCTGCTGCTCATCGCTTTCGCGTTCCAGGGTTCGCGTGCGATCTGGGAGCCGGATGAGGGCCGCTACACCGGCGCGAGCCTCAACATGCTCGCGAGCGGAGACTGGCTGTTGCCGACGGTCGATGGCGAGCATCCGCACCTGACGAAGCCGCCGATGATCTACTGGGCGGTGGCGAGCAGCTTCAGGCTGCTGGGCATCAACGAGTGGGCTGCGCGGTTGCCGGGCGCGCTGGCGTTCGTCGGCACGGGCCTGCTGGTCTTCGGCCTGGGACGGAGCTTGCTCCCCGCGAAGCCGTGGCTGCCTGCGCTGGTCTGGGCACTGAGTCTCGGGCCGCTCAGCGGGGCGAGCGTCGTCTCCACGGACGCGCTGCTGATGTTCTTCGAGACGGCCGCAATGCTGGCCTTCGTCGAGGCCTGGTCACGGGACGGAGCACCCCGCTCACGCTGGGTGCTGGCGATGTGGCTCGCGTGGGGCCTCGCGTTCATGACCAAGGGACCGCCGGCCCTGTTGCCGCTGCTGGCGATGGTCGTCATGCTCATCGCCCATGACCGGCGAGCCTTGCGGGGCCTCTTTCCCGTCGCCGGGCTCGTGCTGTTCGCCGTGGTGGCCTTCACATGGTTCGCTCTCATCGTGCGGCAGGATCCGGACCGGCTGGGCTATTTCCTCGGCTACGAGGTCTACGATCGCATCTTTACAGGCACGCATCAGCGCAATTCCCGGTGGTACCAGGCTTTCGAGATCTACCTGCCGATCCTGGTCCTCGGCGCCCTGCCCTGGTGGCCGCTGGCACTGGTCGGCGCGGGCGGCCCCCGCGCCGCGATCGGCAAGCTGCGCACGCGCATCGCCGTACGTGATCGCGACTGGTTGCTGCTGCTCTACTGGTTCTTCGTGCCCCTGCTGATCTTCTTCCTGGCCAAGTCGCGGCTGCACCTCTACGTGCTGCCTCTGTTCGTGCCGCTGTCGCTGATGCTGGCGAGGGCGCTGGCGAACTGGCCGTGGCTCGATCGCCGGCGCTTGACCACCACCGTGGCCGCAACGGCCGTCGTATTGATCGGCATCAAAGGGCTCGCCGCGTTCTGGCCGGCCGATCGCGACGCACGGGTCATGGCCATGGCGATCCGCGAGATCATCGAGCCGCACGACATCGACGAGATCGTGTTCGTGGACATGCGCGGTTTCCATGGCCTGCAGCTGTACCTGGACGTGCACATTGAGAGCGTGCGGACCGGCGCGGTCCGACTTACCCCGTCCAGGTTCGTATCCGAGGAAGACCTCTGCGAGGAAATCGCCGAGCACGAGAACAACATCTACGCGCTCAAGGAGAGCCGTGCGCCGGCGTTTATCGACAGCGTCGCGGACTGCGCGGCAGCCCGCGCAGACCGAATCGGAAGTTTCGACGGCGACGGAAACCGCATTGCCCTGTTCGTGATCAGGGCTCCAGGCAGCCAGGGTTCGCGCGACGGCACGTAGTCCACTCGAACTCGTTGCGGCGCGCCGGTGCGGACCTTGTACGCCAACAACCACGGGTCCAATATCAGCCCCCGGTCACGTAGTGCCGAGCCGTATCCGTGCCAACGGCCGGACGTGACTTGATGGCCACTGCAGTCGCTGCGGAACCTCCAGATGCGGAGAGAAGGGACTATGCAATGAGTCAGACGGTTCGTCACCTGGCGATCGCGCTGACGATCGCGGGTCTCGCCGGCTTGGTTTACGCGGCGGACGTCAATATCCCGCGACCCGCCGACGAGATCGAACAGGAACTCGCGACCGCGCCGTTCGTGATCACGGCCGCCGAGATCAGCCGGCCCAAGGCCAGGGGCGACATCACGCTCAAGGCCGAGGTCTCCTTCGCCGGGGCACCGTCGTACCGCGTGAAACTGCGCCGGGCCGAACCTGGGGCCGAAGATTTCAACAACCGCCCCCGCTACGACCTCGCGGCCTACGAACTGCAGAAGCTGTTCCTGGATCCCGCCGAGTACATCGTGCCACCCACCGCGCTGCGGATGATGCCGCTCGCGGAATTGCGGCCGCACTCACCGGAGGCGAAACCGACGTTCAAGGGTTCGGACGACGTGCTCGTCGTGCTGCAGTACTGGTTGAACGAAGTCAAGGTGATCGCCGACGTCTACAACCCCGAGCGCTTCGCCGCCGATCCGAAGTATGCGCGCCACATTGGCCAGCTCAACGTCCTCACGTTCCTGATCGAGCACGGCGACTCCAACGTCGGCAATTTCCTGATCTCGCGAGCGGAGACCGGCCCGCGCGTGTTCAGCATCGACAACGGCGTCGCTTTCGAATTCAACGAAAGCGACCGCGGCCAGCTGTGGATGAAGATGCGCGTCGACCGGCTGCCCGCCGACACCGTGCAGCGCCTGCGCAAGATCACGCCGGAAGAGCTGCATCGGCGCCTGGGCGTGCTGGCGCAGTGGCAGCTGCAGGACGGCCACTGGGTCTCGATGGCGCCAGGCGAGAACCTGGCGCCGGTGCGCGGCGTCCGCAACGAGGACGGCATCGTGCAGCTCGGACTGCGCAAGGCCGACATCGACCAGGTCGGACGACAGCTCGGGCGCCTGCTCAAGCAAGTCGACGAAGGCCCGATCGACACGTTCTGAGGCGAGGAGACGCATCATGTGCTCGAGCCGATCGACCGGGAATTCCGCTAGGCACGCGCTCCGTGCAACAGTCGGGTCCGCCATGCTGGCCGTTCTGCTGGCCGGCGGCGTTCGCGCCGACGAATCGCAGCCAGTCGTGTGGCAGGGGATCGAGCGCGTCGTGGCCTTCGCGGACGTGCATGGCGCGTACGCGGAGCTCACGGCACTGCTGCGTTCCGTCGGCGTCGTGGACGAAGACCTGCGCTGGACCGGTGGCCGCACGCACCTGGTCAGCCTCGGCGACCTGCTCGACCGGGGCGCGGACTCGCGCAAGGTCATGGACCTGCTGATGCGGCTGCAGGGCGAAGCCGTCGCCGCGGGTGGCCGCGTCCACGTCGTGCTGGGCAACCATGAAGCGATGAACGTGCTCGGCGACCTGCGCTACGTCGCTCCGGGCGAATACGCGGCATTTGCGGGCGAAGAGCCCCACGGCCAACGCGACGCGCTGCGTGCCGAGTGGGTGGCGCGAAACGGCGCGGATTCGGCGGCGGCGTTCGAATCGAACTTCCCGCCGGGATTCTTCGGCCATCGCGCAGCCTTTTCGCCTCGCGGTCGCTACGGGCAGTGGTTGCTCGGCCTGCCGGTCGCCATCGTCGTCAACGACAGCGTGTTCATGCACGGCGGCCCATCGAGGGTCCTGACCGGTCTTTCGGTGCAGGAGATCAACCTGCGCTACCGGGCCGCATTGCGCGACTATCTCGTCACGCTCGAAGCGCTGGAGACAGCCCAACTGGTGCGGCCCGAGGACCCATACTCGGAGCGGCCGGTGCTGGCGCAGCAGCGCCTCGCCGCCGTGACCACCGCAGACGCGGTCAGCCTCGCTCGCATGAAAGAGGCCGTAGAGAGATTCACCGCTGCCGATCGCAATCCGTTCATCGAGCCCGATGGCCCCAACTGGTATCGCGGAGCAGCACTGTGCAATGAGTGCTCCGAGGCCGACGTGCTGGACCCGTTCCTCGCGACCCTTGGTGTTCGGCGGCTGGTCATCGGTCACACCGTCGCGCGTGACACCCGCGTCGCCTCCCGCTTCGACGGGCGGGTCGTCAAGTTGGACGCCGGCATGAATCGGGCCGCCTACCGCGGTCGCCCTGCAGCGCTGACGCTCGATGAAGGCGGTGCCCGCGTGTCGTACGCCGACGACCGCGCACCGCCCGCGGAGATCCCGGCCGAACCGCTTTACGTCGCTTCCCCTTCGCTTGACGATGCCCGCGTCGCGGAGATCCTGGCCAACGGAGCGGTCACGGTCGGTGGTCCACGCTCGCCCGGGATCATCGAAGTCTCCGTTGAGCACGGAGGCCAGAAGGTACCCGCCATTTTCAGTGCCACGACTCGCGACGATGCCCGGCGCGAGCTCGCCGCCCATCGCGTCGACCGGCTGTTGCGACTCGGGCTCGTTCCAGCGACGGTCGAGCGCGAGGTCCAGGGACAACGCGGCGTGCTGCAGGCACGACCGGATCGCATCGTGACCCTCGCCGACGTGCAGCGGGACAAGCTGCGGATCGGCGGCTGGTGTGCGCTCGAGCCGCAGTACGAGCTGATGTACGGCTTCGACGCGCTGATCGGCAACGAGGCACGCACCGCCGATCGAATCCTGTACGACGGCGCGTGGATGCTGCTGCTCACCGGCCATGGCCAGTCCTTCGGCACGGCTCGATCATTGCCGACGCACCTCCAGGCCCGGCCACCGTCGCCCGGGGCGGAGTTTCGACGTCGTCTCGCCTCGCTCGACGACGCCACCCTCGCGGCTGCGCTGGGCGACCTGGTGACGCCACGGGAACGGCAGGCCATGCTCGATCGTCGCAAGGCGCTGCTCGCGCTGCCCGCGGCCGCAACGCGCTGAAGGCCGTCAGTCCGAGCCTCGCGTCACCCGCCGCACGACGAAGCAGCTGCGCGCCTGCATTCCGTCCACGTCGCTGGCGATCACGGTGATCGTGAGCTCCTCGAGCACGTCCATCATCGGACCGACGCCGGCGAACGTTCGGGTGCGTGGATCGAACCGCAGCCAGGGCGGCAACGGGCGGCCGTTTTCGAGCGTGGCCTGCAGGTGCAGCACGTCGCCGGGATCGGCGTCGCGGAAGGCGTCCTCGGCCACCGGGTGCATGAACGGGCGGCCCGGCTCATAGGCGAGGTCGGGGATCGGCTGCCCGGCCTCCGGTGCGACATTGATCGCATTCTCGAGCGCCTTGCGGCCGAACTGTCGCCCGATCGCCACGGCCAGCGCGATCCAGGCCAGCGCGAGCAACAGGTTCAGCAGCGCGAACTGCGATGCGCCCCAACCGAGCCAGTTCAAGCCGACGAAAACGACGCCCGCCTGGATCAGGTCGCCAAAGCGCCAGAAGAACGAGTCGATGGCCGTCTTGCCCTCGTATTTCGCGTCGCGGTCCACCGGCAGGAACAGCGCATGCCGGGTCGTATTCATCAATGAATAGTCGATGCTGTTCTCGGCGATCTTCACCAGCCGGATCAGCGTGAAGATCGGCACGAAGCCACCGAGCATCGGCGCGAGCGCGATCAGGCCGTACCCGGCGGCGACGATGACCGGGTGCACGAGCAACGCACCGCGCACGCCGACGTGGTGGTAGATGCGCGCGACGAGGAACAACTGGATCGCGAGCCCCGTGAACGTGACCCAGAACTGGAAGCTGCCGTAGAACGCCGTGATCAGCGCGCTCTTGTCGAGCGTCCCGCCGCTCGCGGCGACGCGCGCGATTGCGTCGCGCTGCACGAAATCGGCGAGGATGAATTCGCCAGTCGTGTTGATCCAGTTCAGCAGCACAACGAGCAGCGCGATCAACAGCAGGTAGCGATCACGCAGCACCAGCCCGATGCCGCCCAGCAGGTGCGGCACGGGCGCGCCATGCTCGACCACGACCGGCCGCGAGCCGTCGGGCACGGCGCGTCGCTCCGGGCCGGCGACCAGCAGCGTCGCAAGCAGGATGATCGTGGCGACCAGCATGAGCCCGAACGGCGTCAGAGCCGCGACTGACAGCTGCGCAGTCTTCGCGCCCGCCAGCGCGCCGAGGTTGGCGCCCACCATGATCACCGGGAAGAGGCGCTGTCCGCTCTTGAGGTTGAACGAGTCCGCTGCGAACGCCCACAGCTGGGCGATCACCATGACGCCGAAGATGCTGACCCAGACGAAGAACGGGAATGCGATCGGCGCGCCCGCCCAGGCCGCCGTGCAGAAAATGAGCATGTTGAGCGCAAAAAAGACCGTGACGGCCCGCAGCAACCGCTCGCCGTCGAGCCGGCGGCGCACCGCGCTGTAAGCAGGCACCAGGAACATCAGCAAGAGCGCGATGACTGCGACCGCGTAAGCGCGCACCTCGGCGGAGAACTTCGCGAGCATGAACGCCTCGCGCAGCGCCTTGACCACCTGGTACGAGAACAGCAACAGGAACCCGTGCAGGAAGAACAGGAACGCGCTGCGGCCCTCACCGGGTCGCACGCGTGTGAAGAGAGTCAGCAGACGCTCGAACCGGCTCAGGCCGGCGTGGTCGGTCAGCACCGGCCACTCCGGGTTTTCATGGCTCATCCCCCAGATCGCTTTTTCAATCCCAAGCCTGCCAGGGACGGATCCGCCTGCAGCAGCGCTTCTGGATACCCGAGCCGCACGGCGGCCGAGGCACTCTGCCGCGCCGCCTCGAGGTCGCTGCGGTCGGCCGCAGCCACCGCCGAATAATAGCTGACATAGACATCCGGTCCCGCCGTCGCCGCCCTGGCCAGGAACTCCAGCGAGGTCGCAGCCTCCCCCACTCGCCCGTAGTAGTAACCCAGCTGGGCCACCAGTACTGCGTTCGTCGGCGAGGACTCGAGTTCCCGGAGGCCGAGTCGGATCGCCTGCCGGTAATGGCCGGTCGCCTCGTCGCGGCGTCCCGGGATCTGCCAGGTGGCATCCGCGAGGTTGCCCCACAGCGCCTGGTCCTGCGGGGCCAGCGCCGTTGCACGCTCGTAGTTTGCCGAGGCCTCGAGGAACTGGCCGAGAAAGTAATGCACGGTGCCCAGGTTGGAGTACGCAGCGGGGGATGGCTCGATGGCCAGCGAGCGACGGAATGCGTCCGCCGCGGCCGTCAGGTCGCCGCGGAGCTGCAGGGCGCTGCCGAGGTTGTTGAAGGCACTCGCGCTCGACGGCACCAGCTCGGTCACCTCGCGGAACGCTTCGATCGCCTCGTCGGACTTGCCGCGCGAGAACAGGAAGCCGCCGAGTGCATTGAATGCGCCCCAGAAGGCGGGTTCGGCCTGCACCGCCGCACGGAAGCTGCGCTCCGCATCCTCGAATCGGCCGGCGGCCGCAAGCGCGCGCCCCAGGCCGATGTGGCCATCCGCATCCTGGGGATTACGCGTCACGAGCGCACGGTAGACGCGCTCGGATTCCGCGATCCGGCCGCTCGACAGGTACAGCCCGCCCAGCGCCTTCTCGGTTTCCACGAGCGAAGCGTCGAGGTCGAGCGCGCGGCGGCAGGACTGCTCGGCCCGTGCGAGGTCGGCAGGATCGCGGCTGCGCTCGTAAATCCGGACTCCCACCTGGCACAGGCCGGCATACGCCCGGGCGAACGACGGCTCGATCTCGATGGCCTCGCCGAAGCGCTGTGCCGCTTCCTGCAGGCGACTCATGTCCCCGGACTGCCGCAGCAGCGCGAGCCCGGCGAGATACGGATCGACGGCCCGCACGTCGAGCGTCGTGGCCAACGCGGTCCCGGGCGACGTTTCGTCCGGCACCAGCACGATCCGCAGCGCTTCGGTGACCGAGCGGGCAATCTCGTCCTGGATCGAGATCACGTCGCTCCAGCTGCGGTCGTAGCTGCCAGCCCAGACGTGATAGCCGCTGGCCGAATCGATGAGCTGCACCGTGACCCGCAGGTTGTCCCCGTCGCGGCGCACGCTGCCCTCGAGCACGTGTCGCACGCCGAGGGACTGGCCGATGCGGCGCACGTCGACGTTGCGGTCCTTGAACTCGAAGGCCGAGGTCCTCGCGGCGACCCGCAGCCCAGGAATCTGCGCAAGCCGCATCGACAGTTCCTCGCTGAGGCCGTCGCCGAGGTAGCCGCTGCCTCCGGATGGACTCATGTCGACGAGCGGCAGGACCGCGATGGACGAATTCGCCGGATCGAAGTTCGGGGCCGCTTCCGTGTCTCCGGGTTCGATCGAGCGCCACCAGGCGGCGCCGGTCACGGCGGCCATCAACGCGACGCCCGCCACGATGGCCGGCGCAACGGCACGCCTCGCGCGCGGCAATCTCACGCCGTCCGGCGCACCGTCATCGAGCACGATGCCACCCGGCGTGATCTCGTACGACCACGCCAGTGTCGCGACGATCGGCAACCCGATCACCGCGAGGATCGTGAGCGCCCTCATCCACCATTCCGGCAGGCGCAGCGGCTCGAAGGTGACCTCGGCCACCTGCAGCATGATCCACATGCCGAGCAGGTAGCCGCCGGCCACCCGGAACACGCTGCGACGCCGCAACTCGAAGATCAACGACTGCAATCGCCCGCCCAAGGTCCGTCGGGCCGGGTGACCCTCCGGATGCTGCGATTGGGCGTGAGTCGCTCCAGCCGCTTCGAGCGGCTCGAAATGAGCGATCAGCGCAAAACCGCCCCGTGACACCGTGACGATGTAGGACTGGTCCTGCGGTGATTCACCAAGGGTTTCGCGCAGGGTACGGATGCCGGCTCGCAGCAGCTGGTCACTGCGGGTGCGCCCTGGCCATGCTCGCTCACAAAGCGTGCGACGATCCACGGCCTCGCCGTGATGCTCGACCAGGCACAGCAGGAGTTGCATATGCTCCGGCTCGAGCACACAACTGCCCGTCGGGCCGGTGAGTCGCGAATTTCGCAGCTCGACGAGCCACTGTCCCAGCCTGAAACCCGTTCTCAGGTCGGTGGCGTCCATGACCCCTCGACCGTTGACCCCCTGCGGGCCCGAGCATAGCAGAGCGTCGCGGCTAATTCGTCACCCGCACGGAGTGTGCGACGAATCGTTTGGTTCAGTCGGCCAGCCGCTCCAGGGCCTGCCGGAGATCGTCGACCAGGTCGTCCGGATCCTCGATGCCGATCGAGAGCCGCACCGTGCCGGGTCCGATGTCCGTCCAGGCCGCCTGCTCGGTCGTGAATCCCCGCGGCTGCTGCATTGCTGGTGCCACGACCAGCGATTCGGTCGAACCGAGGCTGGCCGTGATGCTGAAGAGCGCGAGCGCTTCTGCGAACCGCGTTCCGGCCTCGAGCCCCGCGACCAGGTCGAAAGTCACCAGCGTCCCGAATCCTTCCATCTGCATCGAGGCCAGCGCGTGGCCGCGATCTCCGAGCAGGCCCGGGTAGCGAACCCGGCTCACCTCCGGTCGCGTCGCGAGAAATTCCGCGACGCGTTGCGCGTTGGCGCACTGGGCATCCCAGCGCACGAAATACGTCTTCAGGCCCCGCAGGATCAGGAACGCCGCGTGCGGATCGAGCGTCGGGCCAAGTATCGAGAAATCGTCCCGCAGCGCTTCAATGAGTTCGGCACGGCCGATGACCGCACCGCCCATGACGTCGCCGTGGCCGGACGCGTACTTGGTCAGGCTATGGGCAAACAGGTCCACGTCGAACTGGCCGTGGTTGTGCAGCCCACCGAGCGTGTTGTCGAGCAGCGTGAGCGCGCCATGGCGGCGTGCGATCGACGTGATGCGCCCGACGTCAGGGACCTTGAGCACCGGGTTGGTCGGTGATTCGAAGATCACCAGCCGGGTCGGAGTCCCGGCCAGCGTTCGATCGAGCGCATCCAGGTCGTCCACCGTGAGCAGCGTGCTGGTGACGCCGTAGCGGCCCAGCAGGCGTCGCACGAGCGCCCGAGTCGGGCCGTACAGCTCGGCGAAGTGGACCACGTGGTCGCCCGCCTTCAGCAGCGCCAGCAGCGGCATCGCGATGGCCGCGACACCCGAACCGGTCAACAGGCAGGCATCGCGTTCCTGCAGTTGCGCCAGCGCGAGCTCGAGCTGCCGCAGGGTCGGATTCGAGACGCGGGAGTAATAAAACCCGTCGCGCTGCCGCATCCAGAGTTTCTGCGTTTCCGCGACGTCGTCGAAGCTGAACTTGACCGACTGGTAGATCGGCGCCACGAGCGGCCGGTTGTCGGGCGGCACCGGCACGTCCGGCAGGTGCGTGACCCGGGTTCGCTTCTTCATCGGCCCGGCCTCAGGCCGTGATCTCGTAGGGATCGGCGTCGAGCAGCGCCGGGAAGCTGGTGCGGTAAGACTGCAGCGATTCGAGGTCGAGCACGACCGTCTCGACCCGGTCGCCGCCGCCCTCGCTGGAGAGCGGCTGGCCGAGAAAGTCGAGCGCCACGCTGTCGCCCACATACGTCGTGCCGTTGCCGTCGCGGCCGATCCGGTTGACGCCGACGACATAGCTCAGGTTCTCGATCGCACGGGCCTTCAGCAGCGCGGCCCAGGCGTGCGCACGCCGTTGTGGCCAGTTCGCGACGTAGAGCAGCAGGTCGTAGTCGCCGCGGCTGCGGCTCCAGACGGGGAATCGCAGGTCGTAGCAGATGAGCGGGCAGACACGCCAACCCTTGATCTCGGTGACGAGGCGCCGGGTGCCAGCCGCGTAGTGCTGCTGCTCGTTCGCCATCCGGAACAAGTGCCGCTTGTCATAGTATTCGAGCGAGCCGTCGGGGCGCGCCCACACCAGCCGGTTAAAACATTGGCCTGCGTCCCGGACGATCAGGCTGCCGGCGATCACGCAACCGAGGGCCGCGGCCTCTTCGCGCAGCCAGCCGACCGTTGGTCCGCTCATGTCCTCGGCCAGCGTCCCGGTGTCCATGCTGAACCCCGTCGAGAACATCTCGGGCAGCACCACGAGGTCGGTGTGTCCGGCGAGCCCGCGGAAATGACCCGCCAGGTTGCGCCGGTTCGCTGACGGGTCCTGCCATGCCAGCTCGGTCTGGACCAGGGTCACGCGCAGATGGGAATTCATGGAGTACCTCCGAATGCCTGCAGGCCTGACAAGCGCTCGCCCGCCGCATCGAGCGTAGCCTCGCTCTTCGCGAAGCAGAATCGCACGAGTCGCTCGCTGGTTGGACTGGCGGAAAATACCGACACCGGGATCGCCGCGACGCCGACTGCGCGTGTGAGCCAGCGCGCGAACTCGATGTCGGACAGGTCGCTGACCCGGGAATAGTCGGCGAGCTGGAAATAGGTCCCGGCCGCCGGCACGAAGGCGAGCGGCGTCCGCTCCAGCAGGCGGCAGAAGTGGTCGCGCTTGCGCTCGTAGAACGCAGCGAGGTCGAGCGCGTGCCCGGGGGACTCCGCGAGGAACTCCCCGAGACCAGCCTGCATCGGGGCCGCGACGGCAAACTGGACGAACTGGTGCACCTTGCGGAACTCGGCCATCAATGCCGGGGGCGCCACACAGTACCCGATCTTCCAGCCCGTGCAGTGGAACGTCTTGCCGAACGACGAGACGACGAAGCTTCGTTCGGCAAGCTCCGGACGACCGAGCAGGCCCGCGTGCCGCCGCCCGCCGAATACGATGTGCTCGTAGACCTCGTCGGCCAGAACCAGGGCCGGGCTGTCGCGCAGCACCTCGCCGAGCGCGTCGAGATCGGCATCCGAGAAAACTGCGCCTGCCGGATTGTGTGGCGAGTTGACGATCAGCAGCCGCGTCCGCGAAGTCATCGCGTCGCGCACGCGTTGCCAGTCGACGCCGAAGTGCGGCCGCTGGAGAGGCACGCGGACCACATGCCCACCCGCCAGTTCGACCGCGGGCTCGTACGAGTCGTACGCGGGCTCGAGCACGATGACCTCGTCGCCCGGCCGAACCACGGCGTGGATCGCGCAGAACAGCGCCTCGGTGGCGCCAGACGTGACGGTCACCTCGGTCTCGGCCGCGACGCGTCGCCGGTACAGCGATCCGACTTTCTCGGCAATCGCCTGCAGCAGCGGCGGCCACCCCGCCATCGGCGCGTACTGGTTCACGCCCTCGCGCATCTTCTGCGTCACGAGCTCGACCAGCCGCTGCGGCGGATCGAAATCGGGAAATCCCTGCGAAAGATTGATCGCGCCGCACTCCTGCGCGAGCCGCGACATGACGGTGAAGATCGTCGTACCGACGCGCGGCAGCTTCGATGACGGCAGCGTCAGCACAACTGCAGCGCCGCATCGCGTTCCCGGTCGGGGAAGCTCGGGAGACACGCCGTAAATACGTCCCTGTAGGCTCGCGCGCCGCGTCCATGCGGCGCGACGGTCTCCCA
>Ga0209253_10000851_pt1 | contig 26530 bp, 28 predicted proteins | sample FrelakmetBRP12BR_FD_187145 | JGI IMG/M metagenome (GOLD analysis project Ga0209253, IMG submission 187145) | Freshwater lake sediment microbial communities from the University of Notre Dame, USA, for methane emissions studies - BRP12 BR (SPAdes)... | ecosystem: Environmental > Aquatic >...
ACCCGGATCGACCGCTCGACACGCGGCGCCTGAGCGAGTTCTCGCCAAGGCGCGAAAACTCGCACGGCGCAGGCGGCGTCTGCCGGATCCAGCCCCGCCATTGCAGCCAGCCTCCATTCAAGCCTTGCCGTCTGCATGCGCCGTGCGACTGGTCGGCGAGAGTTGGTGGCCCGTCTATCCGCGCCACCGTGACTCGCCGATCAGTCGCTCAGGCGCGGTCGAAGGGACGACTTTCGGGTCCGGTTCCGGCGAGCATGTCTTCTTCGCGAGCCGGGACCGGACCCGAAAGCCGTCCCGGCCACCGCCGTACCTGAGCGCACGCGCGGCGAGCAGCGCGAGGCCGCGGGAGAACCCGGCACCAGATCTGAAGCCGAGCAACGCCCGGCGCAGCGAAAGCGGTCAGCCCGAGAGAGCGGCCTTGATGCGGGCGCTCACCGCGCCCATGTCGGTCCGACCGGCAGCCTTCGTCTTGACGGCCGCCATGACCTTGCCCATGTCCTTGACGGACGTGGCGCCAGTAGCGGCGATCGCGTCCTGGATGATCGCGTCGACTTCGGCCGCGGAGAGCTGCGCCGGCAGGTAGGCCTGCAGCAGCGCGATCTCGCTCTTTTCCTTGTCGGCCAGGTCGGCGCGGCCGCCCAGCTCAAACTGGGCGATCGATTCCTTGCGCTGCTTGACCATCTTCTCGAGCACGGCGATCACCTGCGCGTCGTCGAGCGCGATGCGCTCGTCGACTTCACGCTGCTTGATCGCGGCCTGCACCATGCGGATGGTCGAGAGGCGCTCCTTTTCGGAGGCCCGCATGGCGGCCTTCATGTCCTCGGTGATGCGCTCCTTGAGCGTCACGGGACGACGAACTCAGTAGCTGCGGGCGCGGGGGGCCGAGAAGTCGCGCATGCCGCGCTTCTGGTGACGCTTCACCGCGGCCGCCTTCTTGCGTTTTCGCTCCTGGGTCGGCTTCTCGTAGAATTCGCGGCGCCGCAGCTCGGTCAACACACCGGCCTTTTCGCAGGCACGCTTGAACCGGCGCAGGGCGGCATCGAAATATTCGTTCTCACGAACGCGAACGCTGGGCATCGCTACCTCGTCGAAGGTCTGGTCTGGGCACCCGGCCGCGGCCCGAGGACGCGCTGCCGGTAAAAAGGACCGCGAATTTTAGAGATCGCGGACGGGAATTGCAAAACATGCGCGTACTGGGCCTGGAAACCTCCTGCGACGAGACCGCGGTCGCCGTCTACGACGGCGACGCCGGACTGCTTGCGCACGAGGTCTACAGCCAGGTCGAGCTGCACGCGGCCTACGGGGGCGTCGTGCCGGAACTTGCGTCCCGTGATCACCTGCGCAAGTTGTTGCCATTGTTGAAGAAAGTGCTTGCCGAGAGCGGCGGGGCGGCCGCGATCCAGGGGGTCGCTTACACCAGTGGGCCGGGCCTCGTGGGCGCCCTGCTGGTCGGGGCCGCGGTGGCCCGCAGCCTCGCCTATGCCTGGCGCGTGCCCTGCATCGGGGTCCACCACATGGAAGGGCACTTGCTCGCGCCGCTGCTCGAGCCTGATCCGCCGCAGTTCCCGTTCGTCGCGCTGCTGGTGTCCGGCGGGCACACGCTGCTGGCGCACGTTCATGGCGTCGGCCAGTACGAAATCCTTGGCCAGTCGCTCGACGATGCGGCCGGCGAGGCCTTCGACAAGACCGCGAAGCTGCTCGGGCTCGGGTATCCGGGCGGTCCGCAGCTTGCGGCGCTTGCCGAGCGCGGCCGCCCCGGCGTGTTCCGCTTCCCGCGCCCGCTCACCGACCGGCCGGGGCTCGATTTCAGCTTCAGCGGCCTGAAGACGGCCGTGGTCGTCGCGTTGCGTGACCGCGAACTGGACGACCAGACCCGCGCCGACGCCGCGCAGGCCTTCGAGGAAGCTGTCGTCGAGACGCTGGTCATCAAGTGTCGGCGCGCGCTCGCCGCGACCGACGCGCGGTCACTGGTCGTGGCGGGCGGCGTCGGTGCCAATCGCCGCCTGCGCGCGCGCATGCTCGCCATGGGCGAGCGCGACGGCGTGCGGGTCGTGTACCCGCGCGTCGAGTTCTGCACCGACAACGCGGCGATGATCGCGCTGCTCGGCCACCTGCGCCTCGCTGCCGGCCAGCGCGACGATCTGGCGATCCGCGCCCGGGCCCGCTGGCCCATGACCGAACTCGTCCCGCCCGCCGGACCCGCCTAGCACTGGCGGCCGGTCGCGATCCTCTTCACTATCCGCCATCCCCTATCCCCTATCCCCTATCCCCTATCCCCTATCCCCTTCCCAATGGACGTCATCTTCCTCACCGGCCTCGCCACCGACTGCATCATCGGCATCTGGGACTGGGAGCGGCGCGTCAAGCAGAAAGTCGTCATCGACCTCGAGATGGCGGCCGACATCCGCAAGGCCGCCGCCAGCGACCACATCGAGGACACGCTCGACTACAAGCGTGTCTCCAAGCGGCTGCTGCAGTTCGTCAGCGAGTCGCAGTTCCAGCTCGTCGAGACGCTGACGGATCGGATTGCGCAGATCGTCATCACCGAGTTCGACGTGGCGTGGGTCCGGGTCCGGCTCAACAAGCAGGGCGCGATCCGCGGCTCGCGCGACGTCGGCATCCTGATCGAGCGCCGCCGGGAGGACTACGCGGGCGGGCAGGCCGCGCAGTGACGCAGGTCCTGGTGGCGGCGGGCAGCAACATCGAGCCCGTGGCGAACCTGCGCCGCGCACTCGACGTGCTCGCGCGCCAATATCCGAGGCTGCAGTGCTCGCGCGCCTATCGCAACGCGGCCGTCGGCTTCGAAGGCGAAGACTTCGTCAATCTCGTCGTCGGCTTCGACACCGACGACGACGTCCAGTCCGTGCTGGCGCACCTGCACGAGGCCGAGGCGGAATGCGGTCGCGAGCGCAATGCGCCGAAGTGGGCGCCGCGCTCGATGGACCTCGACGTCCTGCTGTTCGGCGACCGGGTCTGCGACGAGCCGGGCCTCGTGCTGCCGCGACCCGACCTCGTGCGCCGAGCCTACATGCTCGGGCCCGCCGCGGAGCTCGCGCCGGAGACCGTGCATCCGACGCTTGGCCGCACGCTCGCCGAACTGTGGCGCGACTTCGCCCGCGATGGTCACCCGATGCACGTGGTGGACTTCGGCTGGCCGGACGACGAGTCCGGCGCATGATTTGCGCGGTTTCCAGCCTGTCGCGGGACGTGCCGCGGCGGTCGGCGTCAGAGGCTGCGGCCACCGTCCACGGCGATGATCTGCCCCGTGACGTACGGGGCCTCGGCCGCCAGGAAAAGGGCCGTTCGCGCGATGTCGTCGGGCGAGCCGCTGCGGCGCAACGCGGTCTTCGCGATGATCTCGGCCTTCAGCGCGGCGTCGAGATCGCGCTCGGGCCACAGCACCGGGCCGGGCGCGATGCCGTTGACCCGCACGTCCGGACCGAGCTCGCGCGCGAGCGACCGGGTGAGCATCACGAGTCCGGCCTTCGCGGCCGAGTACACCGGATGCGCCTTCAGTGGCCGCCGGCCGTGGATGTCCACCATGTTGATGATCAGCCCCTGTGTCGCGCGCAGCCCCGGAGCCGCGGCTTGCGACAGGAACAGCGGCGCGCGCAGGTTCGTGCCGACGAGATCGTCGAACTGCGCGTGCGTGATCGTGCCGACCGGTGTCGGGTAGAACGTGGACGCGTTGTTGACCAGCACGTCGAGCCGGCCGAAGCGCCCGAGCGCGGCCTCGACCAGCTCCGGCAGGCGCTCGGCGTCGTGCAGGTCGGCGCAGACCGCCAGCGCGGAGCCTGCACGCGCAGCCTCGAATTCCGCGACCAGTTCGTCGGCCGCAGGACGCGACTGATGGTAATGAACGACGATGCTGGCGCCTGCTGCGTGCAGCTTGCGTCCGATGGCGGCGCCGAGGCGCTTGGCGCCGCCGGTGACGAGCACGCAGCGGCCGGCGAGAGGCAGGTTCGTCTCCATGATGTCCAAACGGTCCGCTGGAGGCGGGGTTGCGGCGTGACGATACCGGACCTCGTTCGCGCTGTCGCGGCAGCGGGATTCGCTGCGTGAGCCTGGCCCTCGAGCTGCCGGAGCTGACGCCGGACGAGGCCGCGCACAGCGAGCGCCTCGCGGAGCGGGTGCGCGAGGCGATCGCGCGCGCCGGAGGCTGGATCAGTTTCTCCCGTTTCATGGCGATGGCGCTTTACGAACCGGGGCTCGGCTACTACAGCGCGGGCACCCGCAAGCTTGGGGCGGCGGGCGATTTCGTCACCGCGCCCGAGGTGGCGCCCGTCTTCAGCCGCTGCCTGGCCGTGCAGTGCGCCGAGATCCTGCACGGGCTCGGTGGCGGCGAGGTGCTCGAACTCGGCGCGGGATCCGGCGTCATGGCCGCCGCGATGCTGGCCGAGCTCGATCGGCACGACGCCTTGCCGGCCCGCTACCGGATCCTGGACGTCAGCGCCGACCTGCGTGAACGACAGCGCGCGACGCTGGCGCAGGCCGTGCCGCAGTGGCTCGATCGCGTCGAATGGCTCGACCGGCTGCCCGAGCGGTTCGGTGGCGTGATCGTCGCCAACGAAGTGCTCGACGCGATGCCCGTGGAGCGCTTCGCGCTGCGCGGCGGCGAGATCAACGCGCTCGGCGTCACCTGGCACTTCGGCCGTTTCGAATGGTCGGAGACACGCGCGCCGGCGCCGCTGCGCGAGGCCGTCCGCAGCTTGCGGCAGCAGGCGGGCGACGCCTGGCCGGAGGGATACGTCTCCGAGGTCAACCTGGGACTCGGGCCATGGTTCGCTTCGTTGGGCCACGCCCTCGAGCGAGGCGTGATGCTGTTCGTCGACTACGGGCTGCCCCGGCGCGAGTTTTACGCGCCCGAGCGCAGCGACGGCACGCTGCTCTGCCACTTCCGCCACCGCTTCCACGCCGATCCGTTCGCGCGGCTCGGGCTGCAGGACATCACGGCCTGGGTGGATTTCACTGCGGTCGCCGACGCGGGCGAGGCGGCGGGCCTGGCGCTGGCGGGCTACGCGACCCAGGCGCATTTCCTGATCGGCAACGGCATCGGCGAGTTCGTCGCCAACGTGGCCGATCTCGACGTCGTGCAACGGGTCAACGTGTCCCGGCAAGCGATGGTGCTCACACTTCCGGGCGAGATGGGCGAGCGTTTCAAGGCGATTGCGCTCGCCAAGGGTTACGATTCACCCCTGCGCGGCTTCGCCGTGCGCGACCTTCGACACACGCTGTAGGCAACCATGGATCTCGTCCAGGCCATCGTCCTTGCCGTCGTGCAGGGACTCTCCGAATTCCTGCCGATCTCGAGCTCGGGTCACCTGATCCTGATCCCTCATTTCCTCGGCTGGTCCGACCAGGGACTCGCGTTCGACGTCGCGGTCCACGTCGGCACGCTGCTCGCGCTGCTGGCTTACTTTCACCGCCAGCTCGGCACGATGGCCACCGCGTGGGTCGGCTCGGTGCTGCGCCGCCAGCACACCCGCGACAGCCGGCTCGCATGGCAGATCCTCGTCGCGACCGTGCCGGTCGGGCTCACGGGCCTGCTGTTCGCCGACTTCATCGAAGCCAATTTCCGCAATCCGCTGTTCGTGGCCGGGACGCTGACGGTGTTCGGCATCCTGATGTACGTCGCGGACCGGTTCGGCCGCGGCACGAAGGACGAGTTCGGCCTGACCTGGCCACAGGCGATCGCGATCGGTTGCGCGCAGGCGCTGGCGCTGATGCCGGGCACGTCCCGCTCGGGCGTCACGATGACGGCGGGCCGCGCCCTCGGGCTGACGCGGTCGGCCGCCGCGCGTTTCTCGTTCCTGCTCGCGATACCGGGCATCGGCGCCGCCGGGGCCTACGAAGGCCTCAAGCTCGTCACGTCGCCAGAGCCGGTGCAGTGGCTGCCGATGCTGGTCGGCGTCCTGTTCGCCGCGCTGTCGGGCATCGCCTGCATCCATTTCCTGATCCGCTTCATCGAGCGGATCGGCCTGCTGCCGTTCACGGTGTACCGGCTGATCCTCGCTGGCGTGATCGTCTGGCACTTCGGATGAATGAGGGAAGAAAATAGGGGACATTCACCTATTTCCGGACGGAAATAGGTGAATGTCCCCTATTTTCTTCCCTCATTCATTCGCGCTGCTTGCGGATCGCCTCGATGCGGGCCGCTCGCATGCGCTCCGCGATGATCGGGCCGGCGTCGCGGGCCAGCACCTCGGGATCGAGCTTGACGGCCGCCGCCGCCGCGCGCGCCTGCCGCAGCAGATCGGCCTGCGGGTAGGGGGTCGCGCGCCGGTCCGGGCCGCGGCCGCGGGCATCGGCTGCGCAGGCGAGCAGCAAGCGCTCGAAGCGGTCGGGACGGCGGAACGCGTCGGTCCGCTCGAGCAACTCGAGCACCGTGGCCGGCCGCTGCTCGGCCACGCGATGCACGCCGGCGTGGTGGCGCGCGACCAGAATCGCCAGCTCGCGGTGCTCGGTCGGGATGCGCAGCCGGTCGGCGAGTTTCTCGATCAGTCGCGCCCCGGCCTCTTCGTGGCCGAAATGGCGCGGCCACGCATCGCGCGGTGTGAGTCCCTTGCCGAGGTCGTGCACCAGCGCGGCAAAACGCACGGTCGTATCGCGCGAGAGCTCGGTCGCGACCTCGAGCACCTGCATCGTGTGCACGCCGGTGTCGATCTCGGGGTGCCACTTCTCCGGCTGCGGCACGCCGTAAAGGGCCGCGATCTCGGGAAACACCGCCGCGAGCGCGCCACATTCGCGCAGCACCTCGAAGTAGACCTGCGGGCGGTCCTCGCCGAGCGCGCGCTCCGTCTCGACCCAGACTCGCTCCGGCACGAGCGCGGCCATCTCGCCGGAAGCGACGATGCCGCGCATCAGTTCCATCGTCTCGGGCGCCACCGCGAAGCCGAGCGGCGCGAAACGCGCGGCAAAGCGCGCGACCCGCAGCACGCGCAGCGGATCCTCGACGAAGGCCGGGGAAACGTGGCGCAGCAGGCGCACCTCGAGGTCGTGTCGCCCGCCATACGGGTCGATGATCGTGCCGCCGTCCGCCTGTGCCATCGCGTTGATCGTCAGGTCGCGCCGGGCGAGGTCCTCTTCGAGCGTGACGTCCGGGGCGAAGCGAGTCGCGAAGCCGTAGTACCCCGGGCCGGTCTTCCGTTCGGTGCGGGCGAGCGCGTACTGTTCGCCGGTCGTGGGGTGCAGGAAGACCGGGAAGTCCTTGCCCACGGGCCGGTAGCCGAGCGCGCGCAAGTCCTCCGGTGCGGCGCCGACGACGACGAAATCGCGCTCGACGTGCGGGCGTCCGAGCAGTTGGTCCCGCACTGCGCCGCCGACGAGGTAGATCTTCATGCGCTGCATGCTATCGAAACCGCTCCCGCTTGCGGGAGGTGTCGACCGCAAGGGATCCGGGTGAGGTTACCGTCCGTGCCGCCGGCCAGGTTTTCGCGACGTCTGCGTGCGTTGACGCTGCTCTGTGCCTGCGCGTCGCTTTCCGGCTGTTACCTGCTGCAAGCCGCGTCCGGCCAGGCCGGCGTCATGGCTCGCAGCGAGCCGATCCCGCAGGTGATCGCAGACCCGGCGACGCCGGATGCGGTCCGCGCCCGGCTGCAACTCGCGCAGGAAGCCCGCGAGTTTGCCGTGTCGAGCCTCGACCTGCCGGACGGCCGCAGCTTCCGCAAGTACGCCGACCTCGGCCGCGACTACGCGCTCTGGAATGTCGTGGCCACGCCCGAACTCTCGGTCGAGCCGCGGCGCTGGTGTTTTCCGGTCGCCGGCTGCGTCGCGTATCGCGGCTACTTCGACGAGTCCGGTGCACAGGCGCAGGCGCGGCGTCTGGCGCGGCAGGGCGACGACGTGACCGTGGGCGGGGTTGCAACCTACTCGACGCTCGGGCGCCTGCCCGATCCGCTCTTCAACACAATGCTCGGGTGGCGCGAGACGCGGTTCGTCGGGACGATTTTCCACGAGCTCGCGCACGAACGACTCTACGTGCCGGGCGACAGCGCGTTCAACGAGGCGTTCGCGAGCGTCGTCGAGGAGGAGGGCGTCCGGCGCTGGCTGCTTGCGCGCGGCCAGCCGGCAGAACTCGAGGTCTATGAGACCTCCCTCGTCCGCCAGGCCGACTTCGCGGCGCTGCTCCGGGAGGCGCGCGAACGGCTGGCGCGCCTGTACGCGTCGGGCCGACCGTCCGCGGAGCTGCGCGTCGAGAAGCAGCGCGAGTTCGGCCGGCTCAAGTTCGAGTATTCGCTGCTGCGTGCGCAGTGGGGCGGCTATGCCGGTTACGACGGCTGGTTCGCGCGGACGCTGGGCAACGCGCATCTGGCTGCCGTTGCCACGTATCACGACTGCGTTCCGGGGCTGCGGCGCGAACTCGCGGCGGCCGGTTCGTTGCCTGCGTTCTACGAGCGTGCTGCCGCGCTGGCCGAGCTGCCGTTGGCGGAGCGACGTGCGGCCGTCTGTGTCGGGTTGCCGCATTAGCACCGGCTGTCACTGTGGCGACGTTCCTCGCCCATCGTGCGGCAATTCGTTCGAGTCGCGCGCGGGGCGCGCTTGGTCGAACGAATCACCGCACGGTGGGCCGATGGACCGCGCCTGAGCGAGCTGCCGGCGCGGCGCCGTCAACTCGCACGGCGCATGCAGCGCCCACCAGCGGTTGCTGAAAGAGCTGACCACATCGTGGCTGTCGGCTGCGATGACGGAGAGGGCGAACAACTGTGCGCCGCTTCGATCCGCGCCGGGGCCGCGCATTCGTCGGTGTGGCGCACACTCGACGCGCAGCCTGTTCCCGACTGCTTGCGCCGTGCGACTTTGCGTGCTCGGACGCAAAGTCGCTCAGGCGCGGTGCGACCAAACCGCAGCGGGGGTTCTGTTTCGACCAAGCGCGCCCCGCGCGCGACTCGAAACAGAACCCCCGCTGCGGTTTGGTCGCACCGCCCTCGCGACCACAGCGGCCGAGAGGACAGGGTCGAACGGTCAGCGAATCGGGATCACCAGCACCGCGTTCCCACGCCGGATCTGCAGCACGAACGCCGCTGCGCCCTCGGTCGCGCTGCGGAACTCCGCGAGGCTGGCGACCCGCGAGCGGCCGACGCCGACGATGACGTCGTTGGCGCGCAGGCCGCGCTGCGCGGCCGGGCTGCCCTCCGCGACGGTGCGGATCAGCACGCCGCCGCCCTGCGCGTCGGCGAGCTCGGCGCCCTCGAGGCCCGGGTGCGTGCCGGCCGCTGCCGCTTCTTCCGCCGCGTCGCGCTCGCCGATCATGGCGGTGACGCGGCGCGGCTTGCCGTCGCGCAGCAGGGCCACGTCGACGCGGTCGCCGATGCTCAGCATGCCGATCGCGTTGCGCAGGCCGGCCGCGTCCTTGACGGGCTTGCCGTTGACCGCGGTGACGATGTCGCCCGCCTTGATGCCGGCCTTCTCGGCCGCCGAGCCGTCGACCACCTGCGAGATCAGCGCGCCCTGTACGTTGCCGAGGTCCATGCTCTCGGCGATGTCGGGCGTCAGCGTCTGGATGTTCACGCCGAGCACGCCGCGGCGCACCTCGCCGTACTTCAGTAGCTGGCTCATCACGGTCTTCATCATGTTCGCGGGGATCGCGAAGCCGATGCCGATGTTGCCGCCGGACCGCGACAGGATCGCGGAATTGATGCCGACCAGCTGGCCGTCGAGATTGACGAGCGCGCCGCCGGAATTGCCGGGGTTGATCGACGCGTCGGTCTGGATGAAGTCCTCGTAGCCTTCCGGGTTGATGCCCGAGCGGCCGAGCGCACTGACGATGCCCGAGGTGACCGTGTGGCCGAGGCCGAACGGATTGCCGATCGCGACGACGAAGTCGCCGACCTCGGTGCGGTCGGAATCGGCAATCGGCAGGTCGGTCAGGTTCACGCCGTCGACCTTGAGCAGCGCCACGTCGGAGCCCGCGTCCTTGCCGATCACCTTGGCGGTCAGCGAGCGGTTGTCGAGCAGCGTCACGGTGATTTCCGTGGCGTTCTCGATCACGTGGGCGTTGGTGATGATGTGGCCGTTCTTCGCGTCGACGATGACGCCCGAGCCCGCGCTCTGGAACTGCCGCTGCCGCGGCGCGTTCGGCACGTCGAAGAAGCGGCGGAAGAACGGGTCGTTCAGCAGCGGGTTCTGTTCCTGGACCGTGCCCTTGGTGGCGATGTTGACCACCGCCGGGGAAGCGCGCTTGACCATCGGCGCGAGCGAAGGCACCGGCGCATCCCCGACCCTGGCGGGCAACTGGGCTGAGGCGACCGGGGCGAATGCGCAGAGCAGGGAGGCGGCGAGGCCAAGGGGCAGCTTCATGTGAATTTCCTGGAATTTTCCGGGTCGCACGGCGGTCCCGGAGTTTAACAGTCGAGTGGGCCACGCCCGATGCGGGGCGTGGCATTGCCGCGTCAGACCGGCAACCGGTCGCGCGAGTTCCCTCCGGTACCGAGCTGGCTGGAGCTTCTAGACTGACGGGTGCCGTGTGCTGCCGGTGCACAAGCTGTGGATTTCCGGTGCCTGACTGGTGGACACAAGATGTTGTGTCCTCACGGCAATCCGAGACTTGACTCGGAGGGCTTTTCAGGCATCCTCGAAGGTTCCGATGACGCGAATGTAAGTCATTGTTTATTAACTACAAAATAATGATGCGGCGCGGCAAATAAAGCAGTTGACGAGGGTGGGTCGGGTGCCTAAAGTTCCCGCCCTGACCCTATATGTTGTGTCTGGCACGACTCGTTCCCTGGGGGGCCAGGTGGAACGGTCCGAGCCGGTCTTTTCTTTAGGGCCAGTCAGGCGTCTGTGATTCCTGGCGACTGTGGCCGGGGCGCGACCTGAGTAGGGGGACTTTACCGTCCGTTGCATACGCAGATGAAACCGGAGCCGCGTCGTCGCAATGAGCACTGCCGTGAAGATTGAGTCGCGGGATGCCCGCAGCATCCCGTACCAGGAAGCGTCCATCGACATCTGGGACAAGAAGTACCGCCTGACCGCGAAGGACGGCACGCCGATCGATCGCACGATGGACGACACGTACAAGCGCGTCGCCCGGGCGCTGGCCGACGTCGAGCAGGAAGAGGTGCGCGAGCACTGGTACGAGCAGTTCCTGTGGGCGTTGCGCCGCGGGGCGATCCCGGCCGGCCGCGTCACCTCGAACGCCGGCGCGCAGGAGCACAAGCCGGCCACCTCGACGATCAACTGCACGGTCTCCGGCACCATCCGCGACTCGATGGACGACATCCTCGGCAAGGTCCACGAGGCGGGCCTCACGCTCAAGGCCGGCTGCGGCATCGGCTACGAGTTCTCGACGCTGCGGCCGCGCGGCGCCTACGTTTCCGGCGCGGGCGCGTACACTTCGGGGCCGCTGTCGTTCATGGATATCTACGACAAGATGTGCTTCACGGTGTCGTCGGCGGGCGGCCGCCGCGGCGCGCAGATGGGCACGTTCGACGTCGGCCATCCGGATGCCATGGAGTTCGTGCGCGCGAAGCGCGAGGCGGGCCGCCTGCGGCAGTTCAACCTGTCGCTGCTCGTGACTGACGAGTTCATGCAGGCCGTGCGCGAGGACCGCGACTGGAAGCTCGCCTTCCCGGTGCGCGAGGACGAGACCGCCGGGCAGGACACCAGCGACCCCGCGCGGTTCATCTGGCGTGAGTGGCCGGTGACCGAGAGCTACGTGCGCAACGACGAGGGCCTGGTGCTCTGCAAGGTCTACAAGACCGTGCCGGCGAAGCGCATGTGGGACGTGATCATGTCGTCGACCTACGACTTCGCGGAGCCCGGCTTCGTGCTGATCGACCGCGTCAACGAGATGAACAACAACTGGTGGTGCGAGAACATCCGCGCGACCAACCCCTGCGGCGAGCAGCCGCTGCCGCCCTACGGCTCCTGCCTGCTCGGCTCGGTGAACCTGACGAGCTTCGTGCGCGACCCGTTCACCGAGCACGCCCGCTTCGACTGGGACGAGTACCGCAAGGTGGTGAAGGTCTTCACGCGCATGCTCGACGACGTCGTCGAGGTCAACGGGCTGCCGCTCGAGAAGCAGCGCGACGAGATCATGCGCAAGCGCCGCCACGGCATGGGCTTCCTCGGGCTCGGCTCGACGATCACGATGCTGCGCATGAAGTACGGCTCGCGCGACGCGGTCGCCTTCACCGAGCGCGTCTCAAAGGAACTCGCGCTGGCCGGCTGGGAGGCGGGGCTCGATCTCGCCAGGGAGAAGGGTCCGGCGCCGATCATGCTCGAGGAGTTCGAGGTCACGCCCGAGATGCTGCGCAAGCGCCCCGAGATGCGGCGCGACGGCATCCGCGCCGGGCAGAAGCTGCCGGGGCGCATCCTGCACACCCGCTACAGCCGCTACATGCAGCGCGTGGCCGAGGCGGCCCCCGAGCTCGTCGACCAGCTCGCGGCGATCGGGGCGCGCTTCACCCACCACAGCTCGATCGCGCCCACCGGCACGATTTCGCTGTCGCTGGCCAACAACGCCTCGAACGGCATCGAGCCGTCGTTCGCGCACCACTACTTCCGCAACGTGATCCGCGAGGGCCGCAAGACCAAGGAGCGCATCGACGTGTTCTCGTTCGAGCTGCTCGCCTATCGCGAGCTGGTCAACCGCAACGCGATGCCTGCCGGCACGGGCCCCGGCGACAAGCTGCCGGAGTATTTCACGACCGCCGACGACATCTCGCCGCGCGAACACGTGGACATCCAGGCCGCCGCGCAGAAGTGGATCGACTCGTCGATCTCGAAGACGGCCAACGTGCCGACCGACTATCGCTACGACGATTTCAAGGACATCTACCTCTACGCGCACGAGCAGGGACTCAAGGGCTGCACGACGTTCCGCTTCAATCCGGAGGCGTTCCAGGGCGTGCTGGTCAAGGAGGAGGACCTCAAGAACACCACCTACGTGTTCACGCTCGAGGACGGCACCGAGGTCGAGGTCAAGGGCGACGAGCAGATCGAGTACGACGGCGAGATGCACTCCGCCGCGAACCTGTTCGACGCGTTGAAGGAAGGCTACTACGGCAAGTTCTGAGGCGCCGCTGCAAGCGGGGCCGGGGTACCAGGAAGATGAGCGCGCAGAAAATCGACAAGAAGATCGTGAAGTACCGGGTCGTGAAGCCCGGCGAGAAGGCGGAAGCCGAGGCGAAGGCGAAATCGGAGGCGAAGCGCGAAGCGCTGCAGGCCGAGGCCCGCGACGACGCCAAGGTCATCCGGATGCACGAGCGCCTCGAGCGCCCGGAGATGCTGATCGGCTCGACCTACAAGATCAAGACGCCGGTGTCGGATCACGCGATGTACGTGACCATCAACGACATCGTGCTGAACGAAGGCACACGGCACGAGCAGCGCCGGCCGTTCGAGATCTTCATCAACTCGAAGAACCTCGATCACTTCCAGTGGATCGTGGCGCTCACGCGGATCATTTCCGCGGTGTTCCGCAAGGGCGGCGACGTGACGTTCCTGGTGGAGGAGCTGAAGGCGGTGTTCGACCCGCGCGGCGGCTACTGGCAGTCGGGCGGCAAGTTCATGCCGTCGATCATCGCCGAGCTCGGCCACGTGATCGAGAAGCACCTGCAGATGATCGGCCTGCTGCGCGATCCCGAGATGGACGAGCACCGCAAGAAGCTCATCGAGGAAAAACGGACCGAGTACGAGGCGCGGCAGAAGCAGCAGGACGCGTTCGCGAAGAGCCACTACCCGCAGGGGGCGCAGCTCTGCACCAAGTGCAGCACCGCGGCCGTCGTGATGATGGACGGCTGCATGACCTGCCTCAATTGCGGCGACTCGAAGTGCGGCTGAGGCCAGCCACCGGATGACCCAGGGCGCCCCCAGGGGGTGCAGCGCGTACTCCACAGGCGGCCGCGAGGCCGCCTCGTTTTTTTGCGGCGAAGCGTTATCGTGCTGCGGCGGGGCGCGGCGTGCCGCCGCGGATCCGCGGATGCGCCGGGGCATAATCGCGGCGCCGCCCGAGCTTGGCTGTCGGTGCAGCTCGGCGTAGACGACGGCGGGAGTGGGCATGCGACTAGCGGAATTCAGCCAGCACAACCCGGCCGCGGTGGCGGCGGCGGCGGCGATCGTCATGCTGTTCGGCGTGCTGGCGTTGCTGCGCCTGCCGATCCAGCTGTTGCCGGACACGCGCCAGCCCGAATTGTTCGTCAACGCCTCGTGGCGCGAGGCGGCGCCGGCCGAGCTCGAGGAGGCGCTGATCGAGCCGATCGAGGAGGCGATGCGTGGCCTGCCGGGGCTGGTCGAGATGCGCTCCGAAGCGAATCGCGGGCGCGGCGGGGTCCGGTTGACCTTCGAGGTCGGCACCGACATGACGCGCGTCATGCTCGACGTGGTCTCGCGCCTGAACACGTTGCCGCCATTGCCGCCCGACGCCGACGAGCCGCAGGTGTTCGGCGGTGACAACTGGCAGACCGAGAATGCCGCGTCGCTGCTGGTCCGGCCGATCGAGGGGCACTCGATTCCGGACATCGCGGTCAGTTACCAGCAATTGATGGAGGAGGTCGTCGAGCCGCGCCTGGCGCGCGTGCCGGGGGTCTCGCGGGTTAATCTCGAGGGCGGACGCCCGCGGGAAGTGCGCGTGGTCTTCGACCCGCATCGCCTCGCCGCGCTCGGCATCACGCCGCAGCGCCTCGCGCAGACCGTGATCGCCGCGCGAGACGTCTCGGCCGGGTTCGCCGACGTGGGCCGAAAGCAGTTCACGGTGCGCGTGACCGGGCGCGAGCCCGTCGCCGACCTGGGCGGCCTCGTCGTCGGCTGGAGCGACGACCGCCCGCTCTACCTGCGCGACGTCGCGGACGTGCGCACCGAGCACGTTGACGCCGTGTGGTTCTCCTACCGCAGCGGCGTGCCGGCCTACTACATCACGCTGCAGCGCACCTCGGACTCGAACACGGTCGAGCTGATCGACGGGGTCAAGGAAGCCATCGCGGAGTTGAATGCGGGACCCCTCGCGAAGGAGCGGTTGTTCGTCGAGATGTCCTGGGACGCCAGCGTCTACGTGCGGCGCGCGATCGGCTTCGTCCAGGAGAGCCTCGCCATCGGCATCCTGCTCGCGGTCGCCGGGCTCTGGTACTTCCTGCGCGGTCCGCGCGCACTGCTCGTGATCGGCGCATCGATCCCGATTTCGCTGTTCTTCGCGATCATCACGCTGCACGTGCTCGGCCGCACGCTCAACATCGTCTCGCTCGCGGGGCTCGCCTTTTCCACCGGCATCGTCGTCGACGCGGCACTGATCGTGCAGGGCAACGTGCTGCGCCTGGTCCAGCAGGGGCGCGACGCCTGGCACGCGACGATCGAGGGGACCCACGAGGTCATGCCGGCACTGGTCGCGTCGATGCTGACCAGCATTGCGATCTTCCTGCCGATCCTGTTCATGGAAGGACTCGAGGGCCAGCTGTTCAAGGACCTGGCGATCACGATGTCGGTCTCGCACGCGGCGTCGCTGCTCGTCGCGATGACCGTGATCCCGGCGGCGAACCGCTGGGCGCTCGCGCAGGCGATTCCGGCCGACCAGCACGAGCACTGGTGGCGCGCGATGACCGGCTTCGCGTTGCGCCTGACCGACCGGCCGTCGGCGCGGCTCGGCTGGATCGCGGGCATCACCGGCGGCAGCGCGCTGCTCGTGCTGCTGCTCGCGCCCAAGGTGGACTACCTGCCGGTCGCGCAGACCGACCTGATCTGGAACAACATGCGCCTGCCGCCCGGCGGCAACATCGAGACGGCGCGGCGCGAGTTCGCGCCGGTCGTCATCGAGCGGCTGCGGCCCTACCTCGAGGGAACGAAGGAACCGGCCATCAAGTACTACAATTTCTCGGCTTGGGGCGGGTTCGGTGGCACGGCCGTCGTCTACCCGAAGGATCCGCGCGACATCCAGGAAATGGTGCGCCTGCTCCGCGAGGAGATCATGGTCGGCTTTCCCGACACGCCGGTCTACGTGCAGCGCGGCTCGCTGCTCAACGTCGACGGCGACAACTCGCGCGAGATCCGCATGGACTTCCAGGGCGCCGACCTGGTCGCGCTGATGCAGGCCGCGCGCGTGGCGGTCGACGAGATCCCGACCGCCGTTCCGGGCACGTATCCGCAGGCCTTCCCGGGGCTCGAGATGAACCAGCCCGAGCTGCAGCTCGTGCCCGACGAGTGGCGCGTGGCGCGCTCCGGGCTCACCCGGACCGAGGTCGCCGCCGCGATCCGCGCGATGACCGGCGGCCTGTGGGCGGGCGAGTACTTCGACGGCGACGAGCGCCTCGACATCATCGTCAAGTCGCACGGCTGGCGCTCGCCCGAGGAACTCTCCGAGTTGCCGATCATGACACCGGCCGCAGGCGTGCAGACGGTGGGCGACCTGACGAGCTTGAGGCAGACCGTCGGTCCGTCGCAGATGGTGCGCATCAACGGGCGCCGCACCGTCAGCGTGACGCTCGAGCCGCCGGACAACCTGACGCTGGACGAAGCGCTCGAGTCGTTGCGCAGCGAGGTCGAGCCGAAGGTGCGCGCCGCGATGGCACCGGGCGTGCAGCTCGCCTATGCCGGTTCGGCCAACGACCTGCACCAGGCCCTGCGCGCGATGGGGCAGAACTTCCTGCTCGCGCTGGTGATCCTGTTCGCGCTGATGGCGGCGCTGTTCCGCTCGGTGCGGGACAGCCTGCTCGTGATGGCCGTGCTGCCCGTTTCCATTGCTGGCGGCATCCTCGCGCTGCGGCTGGTCGGCCTGTTCGGCTTCCAGGCGCTGGACCTTCTGACGATGATCGGCTTCATCATCCTGCTCGGCCTGGTCGTCAATGCGGCGATCCTGCTCGTGGACCAGACGCGGGCGCGCGAGCGCAACGGCGTGCCGCGCCGCCAGGCCGTGGCCGAGGCACTTGAAACGCGTGCCCGGCCGATCGTGCTGTCGACGCTCACCGCGGTGCTCGGCATGGCGCCGCTGATCTTCATGCCGGGACTGGGCGCCGAGATCTACCGCGGCCTCGCGGCCGTGGTGGCCGGTGGCATGGTCGTCGGCACGACGTTCACGTGGCTGCTGATGCCGAGTCTGCTACGGCTCGGCGAGGAGAGTACCGTGCCTGCTTTGCAGATGGGGGCCGAGGCGCTCCCGGGGGAATCGGTTTGATCAACATGCTCAGCAGGTGCTCGTGCGGTTGGCCGGCATTCGTCGCAGTGCTCGCCGCGCTGGCCGGAGCCGGCGTGCAGGCTCAGGAGCGGCCGCCGTCCTCCGTGCAGGTTGCGCGCGCGGCGGTCCGCGACCTGGCGCCGGCGGTGCGCGCCGCGGGCATCGTCCGCTCGCGTGCTGCGGCGGACCTCTCGGCGTCGGTCGCCGGGCGGCTGCAGTGGGTCGCCGAGGCGGGCACGACCGTCGCGGCGGGTGAACTCGTCGCGCGACTCGACACGCGCGAGCTGGCGCTCGTCCGGGCCGAGCAGGCCGCGCGCGTCAATCGGGCCAGCGTCAACCTGAAGGGTCTCGATCGCGAGCTCGAGCGCCTGCGCGCATCGGGTAACGCAGTGTCGCGGTTCAACGTCGACCAGGCGCAGTCGAATCGCGATCTCGCGGCGGCGGACCTCGAGGTGGCCCGCGCGTTGCTCGCCCAGACCGACGATCAGCTGGCGAGGTCGCGGCTCACCGCGCCCTTCGCGGGCGTCGTGTCCGACCGGGTGCGACGCAGCGGGGAAGAGGTCGCGCGCGGCGAGGTGGTGGCGCGGCTGGTCAATCCGGACGAGCTCGAGATCCGGCTGTTCGTCCCGCTGCGCTACGTCCGCGCCATCCGGCCGGGCGACGTCGTGAACGTCACCGCAGAGCGCCGCGTGTTCACGGCCGCCGTGAGCAGCATCGTGCCCGCGGGCGACGAGCGGACGCAGTCGTTCGAGGTGCTCGTCAAGGCGCCCAGCGTCGACGGGTTGCTCGCGCCAGGCAACACCGTCGAGGTCGAACTGCCGCTCGGCGAGCCGCAGCGGCGCGTCGCAGTGCCGCGCGACGCGCTCGTGATCCGCGCTGAGGGCCTGTTCGTCTACCGCGTCAACGGCGAGCAGCGCGCCGAGCGCATCGAGGTCAAGGCCGGCGTGGCCGACGGCGAGTGGATTGCCGTCGAGGGCAAGCTCACCGATGGCGACCAGGTCATCGTGCGCGGCGCCGAGCTGTTGCGCGGCAATGAAAGGGTGCAGGTCGTCGGCATCTTCGAGGAGCAGTCGCGCTCCACGGTGGCCGTCCGCCCCTGAGGGCAAATTTGACCTGAGTCGCGGCTCGGGCGGGATTCGTGCCGCGATTCGCAGCGCGGCCACGTGTCGCGGCTATAATCCGGGCCGCATGAACATTCGTCACTTCGCCGTGGCCGCAGTCCTCTCCGCCCTGTGCGGCGTTGCCGGCGCGCAGGGATTCGGTTCCGTCTCGGGTCCGCTGCCGCCGCAGGACCGGGCCGTCCCGGCCGTCGCAGCGCCGGCGCCGGTCGTCGTGGGCGCCCCCGCCGGCCAGCCGACCGCGCAGGCGTTCAGTTCCGTCTCGACCCCGCAATCGGTTGCGACGAATGCCGGCGCCGCAGCCGGCGCGGGCCCCTTGCTGCCGTTCTCCGGCTCGGGACCGTCCTCCGCCTTCGAAATCGCCGATCGCATCGTGATCGAGAAGGGCGCGCGGCGGCTGCGCCTGCTGCGCGGCGGCAACGTCATCGGCGAGTACCCGGTGAAGCTCGGGCTCAATCCTTACGGCCACAAGCAGCGCGAAGGCGATTTCCGCACGCCCGAGGGCACTTACCAACTGTCGCGGCGCAATCCGCGCAGCGAGTTCTTCCTCTCCGTCGAGGTGTCCTACCCCAACGCGGAGGACCGCGCCCGAGCCCGGCAGGCGGGCGCCCGTCCCGGCGGCCTGATCATGATCCACGGCCAGCCCAACGTGCCGCGCAAGACGTCCGACTATTACGCGAGCAACGACTGGACCGACGGCTGCATCGCGGTCAGCAACTCCGACATGGTGGACATCTGGCTCAGGACCACGCTCGGCACGGCGATCGAGATCCGCCCATGATGCGCCACGCCGAGGTGTCGATCCCGGCGGCCGAAGAGCAGGATTCCGTCGACGCCCGGGTGACGCCCACCGGCAGCCTCGAGAACCTCTCGCAGCAGGAGGTGGACCGCCTGCTCGATTCGTCGCGCGGCGGCCTCTACGAGCTTTACCGCCGCTGCTCGCTGGCCGTGCTGAACAGCGGCGGCGAGACCGACGACGCGCGCGCCATCTTCGAGCGTCACGCGGATTTCGACATCCGCATCGCCCGCAAGGCCTGGGGCATCAAGCTCGACCTGCGCAACGCGCCGGCGAGCGCGTTCGTCGACGGCCGCATGATCCGCGGCATCCAGGAGCATCTGTTCGCAGTGCTGCGCGACATCCTCTACATCCATGGCGAGGTCTACGAGCACGGCAGCGTCGAGCTCACCGAGTCGCAGGGCATCACCAACGCGGTCTACCGCATCCTGCGCAACGCGGGCCTGCTGAGGCCGCGCGTGCGGCCCGACATCGTCGTCTGCTGGGGCGGCCACTCCATCAGCCGCGAGGAGTACGACTACACCAAGAAGGTCGGTTACGAGCTCGGCCTGCGCGGCCTGAACGTCTGCACGGGCTGCGGCCCCGGCGCGATGAAGGGGCCGATGAAGGGTGCCACGATCGGCCACTCGAAGCAGCGCATCCGTGATGGCCGCTACATCGGCCTCACCGAGCCCGGCATCGTCGCCGCCGAGCCGCCGAACGCGATCGTCAACCAGCTCGCGATCCTGCCCGATATCGAGAAGCGCCTCGAGGCGTTCGTGCGCACGGGCCACGGCATCGTCGTGTTCCCGGGCGGAGCCGGGACGGCCGAGGAGATCCTCTACCTGCTCGGCATCCTGCTGCACCCCGACAACGAGCAGCAACCGTACCCGGTCGTGTTCACGGGACCCGCGGGCAGCGCGGAGTATTTCCGCCAGATCGACGAGTTTCTCGTCACGACGCTTGGCCCGGTCGCGCGGCAGTGCTACCGGATCGTGCTCGACGACCCGGCCGAGGTCGCCCGCGAGATGCTGCGCGGCATGGACGGCGTGCGCGAATTCCGCCGCCGCCACAGCGACGCCTACAATTTCAACTGGCTGCTCGGCATTCCGCACGACCTGCAGCAGCCCTTCGAGCCGACGCACGGAGCGATGGCGTCGCTCGAGATCCGCCGCGGCATGCCGCCACACCGGCTGGCCGCGCAGCTGCGCCGCGCGTTCTCGGGCATCGTCTCCGGCAACGTGAAGGAATCCGGCCTGCGGGCCATCGAGGCGCAGGGGCCGTTTGAGATCCACGGCGACCCCGAACTGTTGCGGCCGCTCGATGCGCTGCTCGCGTCGTTCGTGCGGCAGCGGCGCATGAAGATCGCGGGCGACTACCAGCCCTGCTACCGCGTCGTCACCTGATCGTTCCCATCTGTGACCCAATACCGGACTCGCCGCTCCGGCTGCCGTAGTTTGCACGGCAAGCGAGCGGTGACACTGATGACTGACCAGAAAGACGCGGTGGTGCGACCGGGCCCAGCCGGACCCGACGGATCCCCGTCCGCGGAGCCGGCGCTGAGGTCCAAGTTCGGCGCGGCCTCTGAAGGCTGGGAAGCCTACAACAGCTGGCTCGACCGTGTGCGCCAGCAGCCCGGCCCTTCGTCGCGCCAGGCCGTGATCTCCAAGGCGCTCTACAGCGTGTCGAGCTACAAGAACTGGGCCGACAAGGCTCGCGGCGCCTTCGACAAACCCAAGTGACTCCCGGCCACGCGGCGGCGGATAATAGCGATCTTCCCCCTATGGAACGCCTCCTGAAATGGCTCGACGACTGGGACGATCTGTTGGCACTGGCGCGCGTGCAGGCCGGGCCGATCCTCGTGACGCTGGCGCTGCTGGTGATGTTCGTCGCGATCGTCGGAGCCGTGTTCGTGCTCGGGCCGCCGGACCTGCACGCAGCGCCCTGAGTCCGGGCGCCACCGCTCCGCCGCTCCGGTTCATCCTGCTGGCCTGTGCGGGATTGCTGGTGGCCGCCTGCAGCCACGAGGCTCCTGCGCCCCCGACTGGAGCACCGGCCGTCGCCGGCGTGGCAGAACTCCGGGCCAAGGATCTCATTCCGGGCGACGGCGTCGAAGCCGTCGCAGGTTCGCACGTGACGGTGCACTACACCGGATGGCTCTACGACCCCGCGCAACCGGAGGCGAAGGGCCGCAAGTTCGACAGCTCGCGCGACGCCGGCCAGCCCTTCTCGTTCAAGCTCGGCGCGCGCCAGGTGATTGCCGGCTGGGACCAGGGCGTGCAAGGGATGAAGCTCGGCGGCCAGCGTGAGCTGGTCATTCCGGCCGCGCTCGCTTACGGCGAGCGCGGTGCGGGTGGCGTGATTCCGCCCGGCGCAACGCTGGTGTTCGACGTGGAGTTGCTCGCCGTCGAGCCGCCGCGTTAGCTAGCGCACCAGGGGGTTCAACGAATACGTGCCGGTGAGCCGCGACTGCGCCAGCACGTGGCCCGCAATCGCCGCCAGCACCTGCTGGCCGGTGAATGCGCCCTCGACCGGACAACGCTCGAGGTCCGTCGCGTACAAGTCGAAGTGATAGTGGTGCAGCAACTCGTCGTTCCACGGCGGGCAGGGCCCGTCGTAGCCTAAGTACTGGCCGCCCATGTCGGGATCACCCGCGAACCAGGACGTGTAGTCGTTCAAGCCCTGGCGAGATCCGGGCGGGCCGGCGGGCGCCTGCTTGCCGCGCGGCACGATGCCGTCCGCGCTGGCTCCGGCGGCGATTTCGTGCACGGTGGGCGGGATGTCCACCATCAGCCAGTGGTAGAAATCCGTGCGTGGCAGGCTGGCCGGCACGACGCGGCCGGGCTGGTTGACGTCGTCGCCCCGGGTCGGCACGTCGGTGTCCACGCAGACCAGCACCAGTGAGCGTGCCGAGGACGGCACGCCCGTCCAGCGCAGGTGTGGATTGCGGTTGGGCCCGAGGCGCAGGTGCTGGGCCGCATCCGGGATGCCGAACGCGAACTCGCCGGGAATGCGCTGTTCGAGGCCGAAGCTCGAGGACATGAGTTGCACGGCGGTCTCCTGTCGTCGGTTGGGATCAGCGGTGATTCTGGCACACTGCGCGAATCTGACCACGGAGGCGCGCGTGCAGCAGGAGTTCCGGCCGCCGGCACCTCAGCCGGCCGTCATTGACGGGACCGCGGGGCCGCTCGAGGCGCGCGTCGAGGATCCCGCCACGGGCGCGGCACCGAGGGTCGTGGGCGTCGTCTGCCACCCCCATCCGCTGCACGGCGGGACGATGCAGAACAAGGTCGTGCACACGCTCGGGCGCGCGATGCAGGAACTCGGTGCACCCACGGTCCGCTTCAACTTTCGCGGCGTCGGCCAGAGTGCCGGCGTCTACGATTCGGGAGCGGGGGAACTCGAGGACGCGCTCGCCGTTTGCGCCTGGGCGCGGCAGCGCTGGAGTTGCGAGGCGCTCTGGCTCGCCGGGTTCTCGTTCGGCGCCGCAATCGCGCTCGAGGCCGCCGCGACGGTGCGTCCAGCAGCGCTCGTGACCGTGGCGCCCCCGGTGGGCCGCCTGATCGTGGCGCCCGTGCTGCGGCCGGGCTGCCCGTGGCTCGTCGTGCAGGGTGATCGCGACGAACTGGTGGATTTCGCGACCGTCAGGCGCTGGGCGTCGGGTTTCGACGTGCCGCCGCAGATGCTCGTGCTGCCGGGGGCGGAGCATTTCTTCCATGGCAGGCTCGGCGAATTACGCGCCGGAGTGCTGGAGTTTCTTGCGCAGGGCCCCGTCGGGGGCCTCTGAACGCGCGCCGGTCGGGTCAACCGAGCGGTGACGGCAGGAGGCGAAAGCGGGGCGGCGTTGCGCCGCCCCGGCGGAAATCGCGTCGGCTCAGTTCACCATGCTCTTGAGGTTCTTGAGCGGCATCACGCGGACCTTCTTGCTGGCCGGCTTGGCCTTGAAGACCATCTTCTCGCCCGTGAAGGGGTTCACGCCCTCGCGCGCCTTGGTGGCGGGCTTCTTCACGACCTTCATCTTCGCCAGGCCCGGCAGCGTGAACAGCCCGTGGCTCTTCAGGCTCTTCTTGATCACGGTGCCAAGCGAGTCGAACACGCCACTGACCTGCTTCTTCGAAAGCCCGGTCTCCTTGGAGATTGCCGCAAGGATGTCGGATTTCGTCGGTGCAGAACTCTTCTTCGCCATTTAAGTCTCCTGATGGATGAATCGCGGGCCGCTGGCCCCGTAAGATCATTGGCGCGCGGAAAATAACACAAGATCGAAGCCGGTTTAAGCGCTCCGGAGCCTTTTTTTTCAGGCCCGGAGCGATCAGCCTGCGACGAACTCGCGCTTGAACTGCACGGAATACTGCGACGGCTGGCCGGTGGGGCTCGCTTCGATGTCGAAGACAAGGATCTCCGTGCCGCTGATTCCGACCTCGCCGATGAAGTAGATCGAGTCGCCTTCGGCGATGCGGCGCATCTGCAGGTTCTTCAGCTGGCCGTTCAGGTTGTAGGCACTCGCCGTGACCGTTCCGTCGACCGGCGAGGTGCGCCCGTCGGCGCCGCGGCGCAGCAGCGAAACGTTCAGCATGACGCGGTTCGCGCTGCGCTCGATGCCATACGCGCGCGCCACCGCAACCGACAGTTCGTCGGTGCGCAACGCGTTGTAGTGCACCTCGAAGTCGCCGAAGACCTGGTGGGTCGGCTCGGTCGGCGCGGCCGTGCGCGCCTGGCCCGATCCGGGACTGCCGCCGTCGCAGCCGGCGAGAGCGACGCACGCGACGAGCCACGGGATACACGCAGCAGCGATGCGATTCATAGTTCGATCCCCCTGAGCTATCCGGTCGATCGCGAGCCTCACTATAGTCCAAGCGCCCGCGAAATGCCGGCATCGTTGGCGCGTCAGTCGCAGCCAATCAGTGCCTTCATTTGCGGTGCAATTTCGCCCGCGTCGCGGATCCGGACCCGCTTGTCGCGCCCGGCGAGGCCGTGTTCGACGGTCACGCGTGCGCGCGGCACGCCGAACGCCGTGGCGAGGAATTCCACGAGCGCGGCATTGGCGCGACCGTCGACCGGCGGCGCCTGGAGGCGCACGCGGACTCGATCCCCGTGCTGCCCGGCGAACTCGCTGCGGGAGGCGCGTGGCTGGACGCGGACTTCCAGGACCAGGTCCCGCCCGTCGCGGCGCCCGGCCGTCATCCGGCGCGCCTCAACGCAGCAGGATCTGCAGGGCCTGCAGTGCGATCAGCACGAACACGGCCGAGAAATCGAGCCCCGCGATCGGCGGGATGACACGGCGGAACGGCCGCAGCAGCGGCTCGCACAAGCGGCCGATCAGCTGGCCGGCCGGGCTGTAGTTGCCCGGCGCGACCCAGCTCAGGACCACGTAGGCGAGCACCACCAGGAAGTAGAACTGCAGCGCGGTGTGCGCGAGGTCGAGCAGGCCGTGCAGCAGCAGCGGGCCCGGCGCGAGCGTCAGCCCTGCGACGAGGCGCAGCACGGCCGTGCCGGCGAGCTGCACGAGCAGCAGTGCGGCGAGCGAGGCGACGTCCACCCGCGCCACTGGACTGAGCAGCTTGCGCAGCGGCATCACGAGCGGGCTCGTGAAGTTGAGCACGGCCTGGCCGATCGGATTGCGGAAGTCGGCCCGCACCAGCGGCAGCAGCAGGCGCAGCAGGAACGCGCAGACGACGAGCTTGAGCAGCGTGTCGAGAATGAAGATCAGGGCTTGCATCGGTTCAGTCGGTGCCGAATTGATTCGCGAGCTCGGCCGAGCGGCGCGCCGCCGCCTCGATCGCGCGCGCAAAAATACCACGCACGTCCGCCGACTCCAGCACCGCGAGCGCCGCCGCGGTCGTGCCGCCTCTGGAGGTCACCTGTTCTCGCAGCAGCCCGGGCGGATCGGTGCCCTCCGCGGCCATTCGCGCGGAACCGAGCGCGGTCTGTACGGCGAGCCGGCGGGCGGTCTCCCGCGGCAGCCCGAGCGTCACGCCGGCGTCCTCGATCGCCTCGATCAGCAGGAAGAAGTATGCGGGCCCGCTGCCGGATACCGCCGTGACTGCATCCATCTGCGACTCATCGTCGAGCCAGACGACCGGTCCAGCCGCCGCGAGCACCCACTCTCCGCGCGCACGTTCGGTTTCGCTAACGCCCGGGCCGGCGCAGGCGGCGGTGATGCCGGCGCCGATCAGGGCCGGCCGGTTGGGCATGGCGCGCACGACCGGAACGTGGCCGCCGAGCCAGGTGGCGAGGTTCGCGAGACGGATGCCCGCGGCGATCGACACCACGACGCGGCGGCCGTCGCCGGCCGCGGCCGCCAGGCTGCGAGCGGCCGTCGCCATGTCCTGCGGTTTGACGGCGAGCACGACCAGGTCGGCGCCGCTGGCGGCAGCCGCGTTGTCATGCGTGCCCCGCACGCCGAATTCGTGCCGCAACCGCTCGAGCTGCCCCGCCACGGGATCCGCGACCGTGATGTCGCCAGCCGGCATACCGCCGGAGCGCAATCCGCCGATCAGGCTCGTCGTCATGTGGCCGCCGCCGATGAACGCAATCCGCATCGCTGTTTCCTCCGTTTCAGGCGCGGGGCCCGAACACCGCAGTGCCGACCCGGACGATGGTCGCGCCCTCGGCCACCGCGGCCTCGAGATCCGCGCTCATGCCCATCGACAGCGTTTCGAGCGCGTGCCCGCGTGAGTTGAGTTCCTCGAGCAGCTTGCGCAGCTGCTGGAACGGCCTGCGCTGACTGGCTTCATCCGCCGCAGGCTCCGGGATGCACATCAGTCCCCGCAGTCGCAGCCGCGGCAGCCCGCCCACGATCTCGGCGAGCCGCGACAGCGCCTCCGGTTCCACGCCACCCTTGCCGGGCTCCGCATCGAGATTGACCTGCAGCAGCACGTCGAGCGGCCCCGCGTAGTGCGGCCGCTGGGCCGCGAGGCGTGCGGCGATCCGCTCTCGATCGAGCGTGTGCACCCACTGGAAGCGCTCCGCCACGTCCCGCGTCTTGTTGCCCTGCAGCTGGCCGATGAAATGCCAGGTGAGCCCGGCATCGCCGAGCGCCTCGACCTTCGCGACCGCCTCCTGGACGTAGTTCTCGCCGAACTCACGCTGGCCAGCCGCAGCCGCGGCCGCGATCATCGCCGCGGGCTGCTGCTTGCTGACCGCCAGCAGACGGATCGACGCCGGGTCGCGACCGGCTCCGCGCGCGGCGGCCTCGATTCGCGCCAGGACCGATTTGAGCCTCTCGGGCAAGAACTGCGGAGCGGTTAACATATTAGGGTCCGAGGCCCTGTTCTATACTGCGGCCGCCCGTGCGAACCGTCCTGCTTCGGACCGGTAGGCGGGCTAGAGGGACTCCCGATGGCCGTCGACATTGCCCAGCTTCTGGCGTTCGCCGTCAAGAACAAGGCCTCCGACCTGCACCTTTCGTCGGGTGTGCCGCCGATGATCCGCGTCGACGGTGACATGAAGCGGATCAACATGCCGCCGCTGACGCACAAGGAAGTGCACAGCATGGTGTACGACATCATGAATGACAAGCAACGGAAGGCTTACGAAGAG
>Ga0209253_10000852_pt1 | contig 26510 bp, 44 predicted proteins | sample FrelakmetBRP12BR_FD_187145 | JGI IMG/M metagenome (GOLD analysis project Ga0209253, IMG submission 187145) | Freshwater lake sediment microbial communities from the University of Notre Dame, USA, for methane emissions studies - BRP12 BR (SPAdes)... | ecosystem: Environmental > Aquatic >...
GCGCCCGCAGACGGGGTACCGGTCGTGGCCTTGCTGTATGCAGAGCCAGCCACCAGAGGCGTAGCGTCTGAACCGGCGAAGGTAGCACCCTGCGTCTGCAACAGCGAGTCAACCTTCTTCGCCAGCGCGTAGCCAGCGTCGTCGGTGTAGAACGCACGGAACGAGTCGTTGGCCTGTACCGCAGCCAGATCTTCGATCAAGCGGCTGTACTCCCAATGCTGGTCGATAAGGAACTGCTTCTGGACTTCCTGAGCGGCGATCAGCGTGACCGGGGTTTCCGTGGACTTCGCCGTCGGCGAGCCTCGGGTCGGGGCGGGCACGTGGACGGTATCGCCCTTCTTGCCCACCATGTTCATGACGACCACGAGCTGCGGCATGACCAGATTGGCCTTGTACGCAGCGGAGATCTCGTCCGACCACAGTTCCGTGATGAATGCAGAGTTCGACCGAGTGCGCGAAGACGCAGACAGTCGGGTTACGTTGACGTTGTTGTTGCCGTTAAATGCGGCCATTTCTAGTTACTCCAAGGGTTGATTAGTCAACAAGACGACCCTCCTCGTAGGCAATGGCAATCGCTTCGGCATGGCCGTTAAGCCAAGTCTGCGCGGCCCTATCGCCCCTGCGGGCGCGGATGCGCTTCTCCATAAGGGCCGATCTGGAGTACTTCTCGTCGAGATCCGGGACACCTGCCCCCGAACTTTCGAGTGTGACTTCCTTGATCGCAGCCTTACGATCCGATTTCGTCTGCCTAGCCTTCTGAGTCTCTTTCTGGTCGTAGTACGTTCCGAGTAGAGTCTCGGCTGCGCTCCAGTCGCCGGTCTGATCCGCCTGCTGCGCGAGGGCCATACGATGCTGCTTTTCCCGGACCCAGTTAAGGAACGCGGGATCTTTCACATCGTCTTCCCAAGTGGGAAACAGCTTAGCAAACTCAGCCTTCTTCCTCTCAATGCGCTCCACGTGGAGCTGCGCTTCGAGGTTCTGGACACGCGCGTCTACCTCCTGCTTGGCGATTCCCCGAACGGTCTCGTCCGGTCTATCAAGCAAGTCAGACGCCTCGACGGGTTTTGTATTGGGCTTATCCCGTCCCGGTCCTGAATCACGCAATTGTAGCTCAAGCATTTCATCGACGGTCTTGCGGAGCCGTCCGAGGTCCTGCGCCTGCCTTGAGTTGAACTTTTCGAGTTCCACGTAGGACTGCGCGATCTCCTCAGGAGTCTTGCCCTTGAAGCGTTCGGGTATTGCTACCCCGTCTTCTCGGCGCTCGGCGGACTGTGTACCAGCCTGCTCGATCTCCTTGTCAATCTCGTCGTTCTGTGCCTGCTGCTTTACGTAATCTTCAAACCTAGCCACTTGTCAACTCCTCAATGCGGTCCCTTGGGGGGATTGTCCGCGAAAACCTACGTACCGGATGCCGTATTCCCGTAGGGTGTTATGAGCGTTTCCGCTCGTGCTCGCCACCGTAGCGGCGATTGTTAGAGTCCCACTGTTTACCAGTGTTCTTCTTCCATTGCATTTTGGTCCACTTCGCTGCCGCTGTCGGCAGACCCATATCCCATCCGCAATTCAAGTAGTCCAGATGCACGGGGGTGATTACCAGCTCTGCTGTCACCCCGCACGTCGGACATTCGTTTGTGGCACGCTCCCCTACCTTCTTGAGGTCCTCGTGCTCGTGCCCCGATGGGCACTTGTAGCTATAGATCGGCATTGTCGGCGGCCTCAGCGAGCACCTGCTCCTCGGCCTGAGCCTTCAACATCGACACTACTTCTTCCATGTTGATGATGCGTGAGAGCTGCATTACCTGCCCCCTCAACTCGCACACCGCCTCCCACGTCCGGGCTTCAAGCACGTCGGCCTGAAACTGGTAGAGCTGAGCTTTAGCTTCCTCGACTACCAGCTTCCATCCCGGATTACCGAACAGATCTTCCAGCTTCTCGAAATATTCTAGGATCTCCCTAGGGTTCTCACTCTGTATCACGGAAGCGCCTCCTTAGTTGCGCGGTTTCGACCGATTCGCCTCTCTCTGTGCTCGTACCTGATCGCGTCCCACGGCCACCTTGCCGTGCTCCGCCACCATTCGGCCACGCGCGACCCTAACCTGCTCGGCTGCGATAGCCGAATTGGCCGCGTCGATGTGGACCTTATCGTCTTCCAGACCCGCCTTCACATCCTCGTACCGAGCCTTCGACTGGGCGAGCTGTGCGTTAGCCTGCGCTTCCGCCGTAAGGGCCTGCTCCTTCTGGAGCTGGACCGTGGCGAGCTGGAATTGCAGCATCTTCATCTGCTGCTGCATCTGCTGTTCTTGCGGGTCCGGGGGCTGAGACATCGCTGCCACCGCCTTCTTGATGTCGTCCTTCTCCGCCGACGCTGTGTTCATCAGGATGGCAGACAGGATGATGTTGTGCGCCGGGGACTCCGGGGGCACGTACCCAAGCACGCTCGAAAGGGTGCTGAGTTCCACTTCCTTCGCCATCAAGCCCATCGCGGTCTTGACCGAGAAGATCATGTCTTTCGGATACCGCTCGGGGTCGAACTGCATGTAGCGCCACAGGCACCGACGGACCAGCGGCCCGAGGAACCTACGCTCGATGTTCTGCATCGTGCGCTTGGACCGCTTGAGGAACCCGGCGTTGAGCATGGACATACCGCCCATCGTCTCGTTGCGCCGATTCGTCGAAAGCGGGGAGGCGCTATCCATTGAGCCCGTGCCCATCTGGACCATGCGCTCAAGGTCGCCCGACTGCTGGAAGGTGAACGCGAGGCCGGAGGCGTCGAATCCGACCTTCTCGATGATTTCTGAGGGGCGTCCCCGCGTCATGAACACCTTACCCGGCCGCACCCGCATGTCGGGGTTACGAGGCATACGGGTGATGTCTGCCCCAAGCATGGGGGCGGTCACGAGCGCAAGCGCGTCCATTCGCGCGCGGAGTTCTGAGTCGAGCGCCTTCTGTGGGTTGAAGCCCTTCTCGCAGATGCCCCGACCCCAGAATTCTCCGGGGACTGTATCGAACTGGAACGCCACAACCGGACGATCTTCCATCCAGAAGGGGTTGGCGCTCTTGCGGAGTAGTTCTGACTCGTTCGCAATCACGACAATGGCCTCGTGGAGGCCGGGGCCCTTACCGATGTATCGTCCGGGGACCTTCCCGTAGTACTCGGTGATGAGGATGCCGTCGTCCTGCGGGGACACACTGGAGGTCAGGCCCGTGCCGGTAGGGTCGCCACGCGTCCCCGACCACGGGGCCAACTCCACCATGCGGTAGACGCCCTGCTTCTGCTTCGCCACGATGGTGTGCAGAGGCTTGACAACTTCGTGCGCGCAGAACGCGGCCTCGTCAATCGTCGTGGCCGATGGGTCGATCACGAACTCGTCCGGGCGGATCGCCTCGGCAACCACCATAACCCGCTCGTCGGAGACCGGGCCATTCGGCGTTAGCAGTTTCTCGTTCTTGAGGACCACGTTCAGCTTGGCGATACCCGTCCCATACAGGGCAGCCAGCAGGAACGTGCGGGAGATACTATCCTCGACGCCCGCGATCTCAAAATCTTCAAGGAGCTGGTCACGGTACGCGATTGCGTCCGCCTTCTCCTCGTCCTTAATGTCCTCGTCAATGTCAAGCCACGCTTGGCGCGAGAACACCGCCTCCTCGATCTCGGCGACGGACATTTCTACAGCCTGCTGTAGCGCTGGAGAAATGAGTTTCGACCGCTCGGAGTTCTGGTTCTTGTCCTCGTCCGACCAGAAGCCACGCCACAGGCGCGTGTACTCCGTCCACCGACGGGCGTACTTTGTATCTCGCACTTGACGACCGCGCTTGACGCGCTCCATCACGTACGCCACGAGGCTTGTCGAGCCTTCGTCGTCCTTGCGGGCGGACTCCGGGCCTCGATTCTGGCGGTCGTTATTTGCGAACGGATCGGGCATTACTTAGTATCCTGCTACGTCGTCAGTGGGCTTCCACTCGTCGTAAACGTCGGGACCGTCCATCCAAGGATCGGCCAACTGGTCGATGTACGCAACCGCGTCTAGTAAGTCATCGTGAGCCAGCGGCGAGGGGAAGTCCTCAGCCTGCTCAAAAAATTCCTTGTTCCACGGTCCACGTACAACTTGGATTCGACCTTTCTCCGCGCGACCTTGGATTGCCCACGTAATACGGTCGGTTTTCTTGTTATTTCCGTGGGTGAGGTCGTCAACGGTGAAAAACGTTCCAAGTCGCTGCATTTCGTCGGTGAGATAAGGCAAAACGGCGTTTTTCGCCATTCCTTTCTCGATTCCGATGCGTACCGGGCGGTAATCCCGGAACGCTTTAACGATTCTGAGCGCAGTTTCGCGCGTATCCCACTGGCCGTGTATGATTTCCTCAATGCACCACCCGCCAACGTGGTTGAAAACGACCGCAATCGCGTGATCGTCCAGTCGTTTGACCTTCCTACCGCCCTCGACAGCCTCAAATCCGGCCAAGTCGATAGCGATGTAGTAGTCTCCGATGTCCGGGCGCTTCTCTCGGATGGGAAACATATCCCTACGGAGCAGTACGCCAGCTCCGCCCTCGAATGAAGCCTCGTATTCCTGCTTGAACCGGTCGTTTGACAGCTCCGCCTTGGCGGATGCTATCTCGGACTGGGGCAGGAACGGGTTCTCGGACGACGGGAAGTGCCAACATTTCCACTCCCCCGCTATGTCCTTCAACGCCCGCTGGTAGATGGTCCAGAAGTGGTTCTTCCCATCGGGGGTCCCGATGAACAGTGCGCCACCTTCGACCCTCGTAAGCGCCGGTCGTATGATGAGGTCCCAGACCTCCTCCTTCATGAAGGCGAACTCGTCGAGGACCACATACGACAAACCGACACCCCGAAGGGTATCCGGTCTGTCCGAGCCCTTGATGCAGATGCGGCGTCCGTTGAGGAGTTCCAGCTCCCCCGTGTTCTCCCACTTGTTCTTGATGAGGGAGTGCCCAAGCTCTTTGAGCAGGGGCCACAGGATCTTCTTTCCTTGATCGAACGTGGGAGCTACGTAGTAGACCTCCTCAAGAGCAAGGTCCACACGAACGCCGTCCGTGCGGATCTTCGAGGTCTTGGCGGCCTCTACGAACAGCGTGACGGCAGCGAGGTAACTCTTGCCGAAACGTCGTCCAGCGGCTACTACCTTGTACCGAGCGTCGTCGTAGAAGATTTCCGCCTGCCGTTCGTGCAGGCTAATCTTCATCTATACTTCTGACTGGTCGTAAGACGACGCACCGACTGCTTGTTAGCGCGATCTGCCGCCCAACGTATCCCGGCGTCCGCGTCGCTTTTTCGGAGATATCCCTCAAGTCCGGTGGACTCGTTGGCTGCTCGACGGACCATAAGGGCGTGTTCAATTACCGCATCCCCCCACTTGAGGGACGCGTCTTGACTGCGGTACTCCCGCCCACCCTGATTCTTTGGCTTCGACATTAGAGGTCGTCCAGTTCCTTCTTGTGCTGTCGGATCACGTCGGTGACGCGCTTGGCTGCACCGCCCTCCCCTTCCTTCTGGTAGGTGGCAACTCCTCGCTTCACGTCGTTATTACGACGCGTGGCCTCAGGAGCAGCCTTCGCCTGCTGCGCACCCGAGGAAGCGTCGGACTCTTTGTCGATCAGGCCAGCCGAAGCAGCCCAATCTTTGATGGTCTTGGCAAGGTCCGACATGGTAGTTACTTCGTCTTACTGTCTTTGCCACGTGAGTGCCCGTGAGACGGGCCGCTCTGGCCGGACTTGAGGCCGGGGAACGACTGGGTCTGCGACTTGCCCGTGTTTGGGGCGCCGAAGCCCGGACCCGTGCTCTTGTCGCGCTGTGTATCTTTAGCTGCCATTTTCAATTACCTCTGCGTCTACGACGTTGATCTGCTGGACTGGACGGATGGTCTGGTTGCCGGAGGAGGTGATGTTGATTTCAACCTTCTCGACTCCGTTCTCTTGATCTTGGTTCTGCTTACTCATATGGAGTTCAAGCAGGAGCTTAATCATGGCCCGATCCCCGTCTTGGGCCAGCTCCACCGCCTTCTTCAAGACGGAGAGCATGTCTGGTGCCGCAGCTTCCCTAAGCTGGACTTCTAGAGATTGACGTAGGAGAGTAATCCGGTTCTTAGAGCCCTTAGGTCTTCCACTAGGGTTGCCGGATTGCCCTTCTACGAATCTCCCGTTGTCCCTCTCCCGGACGGCCGTGGCCGCTTCTTCTACGGGGGGCGCTACAACGAGCTGATTAGTACTGTCTTCCACCTTTGTCCTTGAACCTCTGTAGCATCTCGTCGGCCTTCTTTAGGGCCTCGGCTAACGTCTCGTCGGTTTCCCGCTGCGGCTGGTAGGCCGAGGGCGGTATGTGCTTCGGGAGGGACCGGTACGGCCCATTCCCGATCACGTGGACAGGGATTTGGACATCGTTCCCGAACAGCTCCTTGATGGCTGTTACCCGGTGACGCCCATCGTGATTGATAATTTTGGGGGTGTTCCCAACCACATCGACCGTGAGGGTCGGTTGGCCGAGCTTCTTACCATCCGCCAGTCCCTTCTTGATGTAGTCGAGGGAGCGTTCGGAAGGCCGCGAGAGCGGCTCGGCAAGGTGCAGGTACTCGTCCGGGGTCATGTAGTGGACGGCACCAAGGTGCTCAACGTCTTGGTTGTTCGGGACTGACCCGATGCCCTTCTCGGCATCGAACAGGTGGTCCATCTTCTTGCCGTACTTGGCGGCAACCTTCGCTGCCCCTATCCCGGCTATGCCGGGTACCAGACCGAGGGCCGCAAGCCCGAGCCCCTTCGGGTTCTGGTTGTCGGGGTTAGATACATCCCCGACGAATCCGGCTACGTCCCCAACCCCCGGAGGGAGTGCCATTGAGGAAAGCGATAGCGCCTCGGATAGCTTCTTGAGTTGTGCGGGGGACAGTTTGAGCACGGGCGGAATCCCATCTTAGGATAGGGGGCTACTCTGTGGGTCCAGCCTTCAAGGCTGGTTGACCTGTGATGTACCTCGGGGCCGCCCCCTAGGGCGGTGCCCTACCCCCGTCCCCTCGGTACGGCCGCTCACACGTTTTCGCGGCCTATACAGAGTAAACGAACGGGAAGCTCAAATTATGCATCTGTAATATGAAATAGTTCGTATGTTAAACAAATAGTTTGTTTGTTATATGTATGCTAACTGTCGTCGCAGATAACGCCCTGTAGTCAGGTTGGAGTCAACGTCGCGTAGCGACGGCCCTCCTTGGCCTCCAGACCCCCTGTCTGGCCCTACGCGACGACTATACATCCGACGAAAATTGCCCCGTTGTGCCCGTGAGGGCGCCGCCGCTGCTCAGGCCTGCGCACAGACGGGTGCCCCCCCTCGCGCGTTATGTCACGTGTTGCGCCGAAACTACACGCTGTTGCGTCAAAGCAACGCACTGGAATGGTGCGTTAACGGTTAACGTTACATAACATTGCACCAAAATGAATCACGCGAAAGGTCCTGTGCATAAACTGTGGACAATCGTGTGGATAAACTGTGAACAACTCATTCAAACGGGGGGTATGTTGTTTTAAAGCAACCTTACAGATCAATGAGTTACACTTGTGGATAACTCTGTGGATAACTCGCGCCACGCCACGATCGCGCCTCGGGGCAGGCAAGCGTAGCGGGGAGGGTGCTGCGCGTCGCCACGGGCCTGTAATGCGGCCCAGAGCAAAGGCCGCGACCGTGACCGGGCGCCCGCGAGCGCACGGGCGCGTCGGGCGCGTGGTGTCGGAATACTTTACACACGTAACCTATTGATTCATATAGGTATTGTGCCAAATGCCACCAATAGTCAAGCACCACACATCACCTAACTGTCGGGATACTTTACATTTCTTGCATTGTTCGGTGGTACCTGTCATAATGGGCATCGTAAGGTATTGATTTCAAACGGAATCGCGTTAACGGTTAACGTTGGCACGGTTCCTGCATTGTTCCACATGCGCCCCGCACCAATTCGCGGGGCAGGGTACCGGAACAGGACGGGTACCTAGACCGATCTTTAACAATGCACCACACGCGAACCGCGCCCCGCAAGGGCCGCGCGGGAACCGTGTGATCTTCGCGTGGCGACTAGAGCCGGATGCCTGCTACGCGGAGCCTAGAAAATCCGGCACAATCCACTACATTGAAAAGGTGATTTATGACCACGGAAAATACTGTCATCGTGTCCGCCTCCTTGATCGAACTGCGCGCCTTTGGTGCCGGGTCTTTCGACGCGTCGCGCAAGGCTAGCAAGGCCTCGGAGCATTTGGTGCTCGCGGCCATCCTCGGGGCGGATCATTTCGAGGATACGGTCAAGGCCTTCTATGCGGAGATCCGCGCGAACGAGCGCGGCCTTGCCAAGAAGGTCGGGGCCGAGTCAGCGAAGGATGGCGACGGGTACACGGTACCCGGTTCGATCCGCGCTCAAGTGTCGCAGGTACTCCGGGCCGTCCGGTTCGGAGTTGACTTGGGAACCGCTGACGCGCCGCGCGGCATCACGGATATCCGCAAGGATACCGGCGAAGCTGCCGAAGCTGCCGAGGCCGCGAAAACTCCGAAGGAACTGACAGCCGACGACGCGCTGCGGATGGCGCTGGTTGACGGTCTTTCGGATGCGATCAAGGCCGTGAAGGGCGCGGAGGGTACGGTGCTGGAGTCAATCAAGATCGCCACGCTGGAGTATGTCGGCAAGGTGCTGGCAATCCAGAGCAAGGCCGAAGCTGCGAAGGCGATGGACAAGGCCGAGACGGAAGCGAAGGCCGCACCGACTGCGGGTGGGATGCTGCCGAACGGCAAGGCCGCACGCCGGACCCGTTCGGAGGCGGTTGCCGCTGCCGCGTAACGTTAACCGTTAACGTTCGACCATTTGGGGCCGGTCCTTCGGGACCGGTCCCTTTTTTTTGCCTCGCGGATGCGCACGTTCCTTTCTTTTGATCTTCGCACGCGATAGGGGTTCTCTCTATTCTCGCGAAAACTCCCATGCTCTAAGTTTGAATCCTCTCTCTTGATTGTTTGACTTTTCTTGATAGATGTGCTATAATGGGTGTGTAAAGTGGGAATTCGGGTGATGAAAGCGTAAACGTTAACGGTTAACGTTCGCTCTGACAAAGGAGAAGGTTGTATGGACGTTAAAAAGGTCTCGGTTCCTCTGACCTTGGGCCAGTGGGAAACCATCTACTTATCCCTCAAGACGGGGGCGCAAGACTCCCGAGAGTCGGCAGCCAAGAGCCGGGAGTACGTGCCCGACACCGTGGACTGCCCCGAAGATACGTTCGCTGGATTGCAGGCCGAAGCAATGGAAGAATGGGCCGACGAATGCGATGAACTCGGGGACCTCGTCGCCAAGCTCTCCGCCCTGTTCGAGTGAGGAGTCGCCACTATGAAAATGTCCGACCCATTCTACTGGTTCCTAGTCTGGTCTGTCTGGATACTGGCAGCCATGCTGTATTTCATTCACTTGACTGACGGCACTTTGCGTTAACGGTTAACGCTCCGTGCGGTACACAACAAGAACCGGCCGGTCTATCCGGCACGGTAAAACGACGCGTGCAAGTCGGGGGGTCAAGAGGCCGAACGTAAAGCCTCTCCCCCTGCACTTGCAATGCCACCCGCAGGCACTCCACCGGATGCCTGTCCACCCCAACTGTGCTACATACGACCCGGAAACGGGCGCGATGCTTGCGCTCATGCCGTACCAAATTCTCTACGCCACTGGACGGTGGCTATCTTCGGATTGCCGCCTGCCCGTGCGCGTGGAAGTCGTGAACGAGGGAACGTGGTACCACCACGACCTCACGTTCGCGTTTGCGTGGAAGAAGGCTGCCGAAAAGGCAGGGTTAACCGTTAACGTGTTCAACAAGGAGTGAAGCTATGTCCATCGAAAGTTCTGTGAACCCATCTATCTCGGCTAACGACGCCGTGAAGGTGGACAGCCTGTGTGCCCGAATCCTCGGGGACTTGGGCTCAGTCCATATGCGTATCTCCGTGGATACGCCCATGCCCACCGAGCTGGTGACGTTGCGCCAGTACGTGAGGAGCGTGCAGGACGCGGTGCGCGACCGCTGCCCTTCCGCTTTCTTCAAATGATGCTCTGGCTTGAGACTGCGGGGAAACTCGCAGCTATCTTCGCGCTGATCCTCGTTGTTGCGGGAACAGCAATCTCAATTCTTGGGACCGTCAACGTACTGGTGGACCTTTTCACCAGAAGGAGGTAGCATGTCCGGTGATCGAATCCGTCGGTACTCATGGCAGCGCGTGCGTCGCCCTCGGGGGTGGGCCGTGCTCATGTTCTCGGGTGCTCCGACGGCATCCCACTCTTACCCCAAAAGTGGGGGTTATAGGTCGGTCCGCGCCCACATTCACGAACTGCGTGCTAAAGAGGCGGCCGAGTTTGAAACGTTAACCGTTAACGAAGGAGTTGAGTCAAATGGCTAACAGAAAGCCGATGAAGCGGCCGAATCTCCTGCCGCTTTTCCGCTACTTCTACGATCCGCGTAGGGCTGGCGACAACACTACGGACGTGCGGACCTGCATAATCTCGTCGGGGTTCGGGTCGTTCGTTAAGCACATCGTAATGAACCCCGTGTACGGCACGTTCCAGTACAAATCGCTGGACGGGAATTGCGCGGGGGTGATCGAGGGGGGCTTCCTGTGGCAGTACATGCACGACTTCTGCGGTGGGATTTTAGTGTCGTCGGCGTGGGCTTCGCTGGAACATACCACTGCCCCCGGTGAGGACGAGTGGGGCGTTGGCCACTACTGGAGACGCGTACTTTGGGGAACCGCGGAGGGCAATAACTCGTCCGTCTGTGAAGATATACGGAAGCGCGCGTTGCGCGCATCATGGCCAACGTGGGCTACCGTGGTACCAAGCGTGGCTCCGTACGTCGAGAACGAGGAAATGCGCGACTCAGACGCGTTGCGCTTGATGCAGAACTCCGTGGCAGGGGCCATCCTCAGCACGGCACGTAGCCTTGGGCGCGGGGGGATCTTTGCCGCTGACCGCATGGAGCGGGCCGAGACACGGGCGGCAATGGAAAGAGCGGCGGCGCTCCCCCATTCCTATGTCAGTCTCCCGACGTATGGGCACTCCCCCCACTACACCACCCCCTCAGGGAACGCGCCTAGGGTGGGATCAATGGGTGGCCGAGAGTCCATGATCCACGGTGCGTGGAACGAGACCCTGTGCCGCAACACTGGCATGAAGGCGGGCATGGTTCCTCCGTACATAAATCACAATTCGGGGAACCAAGTCGCCCTGCAATGGATCACCGTACATAGGTACACCGACCCCTCCCCAGTCCACCACACCGACGATACGGGCAGCGCGTGGTCCCTGACGGGTCCGGGCAAAGAGTGTCTGCGCAGTCCACTCATCTACGATCTGCTGCCCCAGCAAGTGTTCCACAACGCCTAACGTTAACCGTTAACACGGTAAGGAGACGATCATGCCGAGAATCACAATCGGTGCCGACCCCGAGTTCTTCATCCGAGACATGGACACGGGGCTGCCCGTTCCGATCTGCGGGCTGCTCGGTGGCACCAAGTCACAGCCTCTCGTAGTCGGCCACTTCGGGCTGCAAGAGGACAATGTGATGTGCGAGTACAACATCCCGGTGTGCACCGACACCATGAGGTACGCGCAGCACGTGCTGGGCGGAAGGCAGGCTGTGATGGACAGGCTGCACTCCCTATACCCGAACCGATACATGGAGGATCTCACGCCTTCCCGCCTGTTCTCCCACGCTATGTTGGAGAGCGATCAGGCGAAGATGTTCGGGTGCTCTCCCGACTTCGACGCGTACTCGCTTGGCCAAGCCAACCGGAGGATCGACCCGGCCGAGTTGGACGAGGCTCGCGGGGGGTGGAGGTTCTCGGGCGGGCACGTACACGTCGGGTTCCGCGACCTCATGCAGTTCGACATCCCGCCATATGTGGCAGCCCAGTTCGCTGATGTGTTCATCGGGCTGTACGCTGTGCAGTTCGACAAGCAGGGCAAGCGTCGGCAGTTCTACGGAACGGCTGGCCGCTATCGCCCCACCCCGTACGGGATCGAGTATCGCACCCTCTCGAACGTGTGGACCTATCGCAACGACTACGCTGAAATGGTTGGGCACTTCGCCATCCAGCTCGGGGCGTTCCTGTGTGGCAAGGAGCCACGGATCAAGAAGTTGTGGGCCGAGATCCCGTGGATGGACGTTAAGCGCGCCATCCAGACCGAGGATGTCGCTCTCGCACGTACTGCCATTTCCTACTGTCAGTCACTTGGATTGGAGATCTGACCATGCACCCTGTCATCTGGTTTGGGGTCGGCTTCTTAGTCGGCTTCGTCATCGTATACATCACCAACTGGAGGTAACACCAATGCCCATTCGTGTATTCGTTTACGGCTCACTCAAGAATGGCCGAGGGAACCACCGACTGCTAGCGCAGTCCAAGTTCCTCGGTAGGTGCTACATTGAGGGCAAGTTCAGGTTGCTCTCACTCGGCGGATACCCCGGCCTCGTCGCCTCCAGTAAGGTGAGCGATGGCAGGATCGTAGGGGAGGTCTATCAGGTCAACGAGGATACGTTGCAGACCCTCGACTGGCTCGAAGGGCACCCCCGGTACTACGAGAGGCAGAAGGTAGCGACCCAGTTCAAGAACGCGTGGGCGTACTTCTTGCCCGAGGAGTACTTGTCGAAAGGACTGCCGGATGCTGGCCCGTGCTGGCACCCGACAGAGGACGAGAAGGAGTGGATGAAGGGGATCTTCAATGAATCTGCCTCATCCTGACAATCGGAAGGACCGGTTCGTAGCCCATGTCGTGATTACCCCCGACGACGGGGGTGATCCGTACACGGTCGAGACTGAGTTCACAGCTACGAGCTACCCAGCAGCGTGGGAGCACGTCATGGGCTTCGGCCAGAAGTTTGGGGGGCGAGTGACCTCTCACCGACTGGCTATGGTAGGAGAGAAGGACACTCTCACTCCGCCATTCGTACGCGCGAGTGCCGCTTCTCCCCTGCTCCTTCCAGCTCCCGCCAAGGAACCAACGTTAACGGTTAACGTCGAGCCGGTGGTTCCTGAGTTCGTATCGAAGTACGAAGTCGGGATGCCAGCTACGATTCCTATGCCTAATGATGGGGTAATCATATGATCCCGCTTCCAACAGATACTTCGATGCAGGACATCGAACAGTGGTGCAGTCGGGGGGTAGTCATGGTCGTGATGCCCCACCTTATGGACTCCAGACCTGAGATGGCTTGGGTACCTGCCTTCTACCGATGCGTCTCTCCGGCTCGCGTTGTAGAGGTCCAGTTGTTCGACGGTACTGGTCTGCTGGCTCCGTACACGACGGTCGCCGTCCACTGGCCTCGGTGCGGGAGTGTCAATCTTCCGGGCAAGGGCTACGCGGTTCACGCTGCACGTATTACCGCACGCCAGTATCGTAGGACGTGGCATGCCGGTGGGGTAAAGGTCACTACCCCGAGATCTTGGGAGATTGCGTGCAGGGAGGGAGCCAACTTCCAGACGATCACTCTGAGTCCTTCCGATCTGGCCAAGGCGTGCTTCCTCCCGCAGTACCCCACGATTGACGAGGCCGAGGACCGCTTGACCCGAGGCGACGCTATCACGGTGGCGCTCACTCCTAGCGTCATCATGGCTGGCGATTCCGAGGGCAAGCGGATGTTTTACCACCACGGTGAACTGGTGGCAACGGGGTACGACCGAGCGCTGTACTCGGTCGGACGTAACGCCCCGCTCCAGCGGATCATCAAACTCATGGGGGATAGATACCATGTCGCGTGCCATTTCTAGCATTGCCGAGAACACCCTAGGGTGTAGGCCGGGAGAGCGTTACGGCATCGAGGTCGAGGCTGAGCGCCTGTTGCAGGTTGACGACGGACTGCGGTGGAGCGAGGCGTTCCGCAAGTACTGGTCATTGACCTCGGACGGGTCGCTCCGCCACAACGGAGTGGAGTTCGTCTCAAACCCTCTAGCCAAGACCTCTGTGCCTCCTGCGATTGCGGCGTTGTGGCCATACTTCGAGGAGGGCAGGATGCGGCCGAGCGTGCGGACGGGCATCCACGTACACGTGTCGTGCCTAGGGTTGAACACGGATCAGGTAATGCGGATCGCTCTGCACTATGCCCTGATGGAGCCAGTGTTCACGTACTTCGCCGGGCCTGCGCGGGAGGAAAATATCTACTGCATCCCGTGGTACCGGGCGCACGACGAGCCGAACGCAGTTCGTACGTTCTTATCGGGGGAGAGGGGGGAGCGCTCCCCGTGCAAGTATTCGGCCCTATTCGTGGGGCCCCTCGCCACGTTCGGAACTATCGAATTGCGACACGCCCCCACATGGACCGACCCGGAGACCATGCTTACGTGGTGGCGCATGGCGCAGGCGCTCTATCGCACTTACCGCACCGAGTACGATATTCTGGAGGAGTACTTGCTGGTTGGGCCTGCCGGGTTCGCTCGGCAAGTACTGACCGGCATCGGGGGAGTCGCCATACCTCCGACCTCTGTGTTCGACGAGTGCGATGTAGAGTCTGTGGCTGAGATACTTGCGGAGGTTCCGCCTACCGTGCACCCTGCATGGGGGCGTACGCCAATGCTGGCTGTCGAGGGAACCACGTTAACGGTTAACGTGCCCCGCCGCAATCGCTTCTTGATAGAGCCTGAGGAGGCCCGCCCTGATGATGATTGGGAACCTAGCACTGCGGATTGGGAGCCTAGCCCTCCGGAGTACGACCCCGCCCCCCCGGACTTTGAGGAGGAACGCTAATGTGTGGCATAGTAGGATTCATAACCGAGGAGACCACGGTTGGAGCGACAGATAGGCGCAAGTGGTTCATCAACGCCCTGCGTGCTGACATCGTACGTGGCGATGACGGGACCGGGGTGTTCATGGTTCACCACGAGGCGGCTGCAAAGGAGAAGGCCGACTGGTGCAAAATTGGTGGTACCCCCGACGAGCTGCTCTGGTCCGAAGTTGGAGTTGAGAAGCTCGGGGCGCAGGCACCGTGGGAAAGGATGCGGTGTGCCATTGGGCACAACCGGTCAGCGACCGTCGGCAACGCCAGCACAGCTAACGCTCACCCGTTCCAAGAGGGGCCCATCACCCTCGTTCATAACGGCACCCTGACATCAATGCACGGGCTGCCGATACCCAAATCCAAGACTAAGGGTGCGGATGTGGACAGTCACGTAATCACGCACAACCTAGCATCCCATTCCGTTGCGGAGGTAGTGCGGGAACTCGACGGGGCATATGTGCTGGTGTGGCACGACTCGCGCGACCAGTCCGTAAACATCATCCGCAACACGCAGCGCCCGCTGCACTTGATGCCGTTGAAGTACCACAAGACGATCTTGATGGCGAGCGAGGCTGAGATGCTGTACTGGCTGGTGCGCAGATCGGCGTTCACTGGCGGCGACATCTACTACCCCGAGGCAGGCACACACTTGAAGTTCTTGCCCGAGGCGGGGCTCAAGCCGGTTGCCACAAAGCTGGATATGTACAAGTGGACCTACTCTGGCTCTAGTTACGGGAGCGGATACGGAGGAGGGTACGGGAAGCGAGGATTCGACGATGACGACTACTCACCGTGGCAGGGAGGGGATGACGACGATGTCCCTTTCACCCCTAAGAGCCCGGCCACGGAGGGCTCCAATATGGGAAAAGCGGAGAGGCCGATTCTGGAGGCGCCAAAGATAGCCTCGTCGGCCCTGAACAAGAAGGTCCCAAAGGGGCTGAGCAAAACTCTCCAGCAGGAGGGACTGGTGCATCTGGACAAGCTACGGATGCGGGTGCAGGCAGTCACGCAGGTGCACGGCACAAACCACGCTATCGTGATCGGCAGGCTAATCGACCTAGACCGGCCGCTAACGGCCCACATCTACGGCCTGATGTACGACGCGGTAAAGGGGGCGTGCGGAAGGGAGCCGGAGACGTGGACGGTGGCGCCCAACGGGGTAAAGATGCTCGGGCAGACCTCCGTAGTTCTGTGTCGGCTGCTCTCCCGAAGCGCCAAGGTGTTGTCTACGACAAGGACCGACCCCTCCTCCACATCCTCACCGGAGTTATCTCCGGTCTCCTCCATTAAGCCGGGGGATGAACTGTGGGATGCTCTGACGGACGCGGAGAGGGTGCGATGGTTCGAGAGTCAGGTGTACCGGGACTCTATGGGAAACGTCGTACCGTATCGCACGTGGCTGGTTGACGTATCGCAAGGATGCGTGTACTGTAGGAGAGAGATCGTTCCGGAGGATGCGCTGGACATCCAGTGGGACTCCGCCTCGCGCGGTGCCATCTGCCCCGAGTGCGTGGAGGAGTTTACGCAAGATGACCCGGTAGGAAACAACAACGAAGATGACTTGGAGGATGTGACACAATGCCTAGGAATCGGTTGAGGACACGTATCCGGCTCCTCCCCTACGCGCAGCACTCCGCAAGTGCTCGCGCTGTGGCGAGGGCGGCAGGGGCACTCGTATTGCGGACGGAGGGTAGCGCCTTCCGCCCCCGCACTACGGATGTGGTTGTTAACTGGGGAAGTCGGCTCGCCATGCCTTTCGCCAAGGTGTACAACGACCCGCGCAACGTGGAGATCGCGCGAGATAAGCGACACACGCTGGAGTTGTTGCACACTAATGGCGTGCCCGCCGTGGAGTACACGGTGGACATTGCCGAGGCGCAGCGGTGGCTGGATGAGGGGTACACAGTTGTCCAGCGCAACACAGCGACCGGTCAGGGCGGGACTGGTATCATCCTGCTCAACCCAACGTTAACCGTTAACGTTCGGGCAACGGGAGACGGTGTGCTGTGGACCAAGTACTTCAAGCGTAAGCACGAGTACCGCGTCCACGTGTGGGGGGACGAGGTACTGGACGTTCAGCTCAAACGAAAACGGAGGGAGAGCGATGTCAACACTTCGATACGTAGCTATAGCAACGGTTGGGTTTTTTGCCGTGACGGGATATCTGCTCCGGCCCGAGTCATTTCTGCGGCGGTTGGGGCTGTTCGTTGTCTTGGCTTGGATTTTGGCGCTGTTGATGTAGGAGACAACCTGCGCTTGGAGGAGGCCCGCGTGTTCGAGGTCAACACCGCACCGGGGGTGGAAGGCGCGACGGTCGAGAAATATGCCAACAAGATCAAGGAGTTAGTAGCATGATTCACGCTAAGCGATACACCCCATCCAACGAAGATGGCGAAATGTTGCCCGATGATGACGGGTACTGGTACACGGAAGATGACTACGACGCCCTCGCGGCGAGGCTGGCGGAGGCGGAGCGGTTACTCTGCCTTACTCGTTCATCTCTCGGCAACCGCACGCCACTCCTGAATGCCGAAGTCGATTCTTTTTTGGTACAACCACTCACAGCGCAGGAGGACAAGCCATGACTGCCATCGTGACACCGACGATGAGAGATCGTATAGAGGAATTGGAAGCCGAGGTCGCCGCGCTGCGGGGGCTGCTGCGGGAGGCGCGATGGTGCGTAGAAATGACACACGGAAAATTGGAACTGCGCGGTCGCATCGACGCCGCCCTCAAGGGAGAGAAGCCATGACCCTGATCGAGCGGCTGCGCGGAGCATTATTGGACCGCGACAACTACCCGCACATGGACACCGAAATTCGCGTGCGTGTTGGACTGGCAAGGGAAGCCGCTGACGCGCTGGAGGCGAAGGACAGGGAGAACGCCGCGCTGCGGAAGCAGTCAGAGTTACATCTTGACGCTTACAACGCGCTGGCTGATAAGCACTACGCCCTCGCCGCCGACAACGAGCGGCTGCGGGAGTGGATTGCTGGCGCAAGGCACCACGACTCCTGCAACGTGGTACGCGGCGATGAGAAATGTATTTGCGGCAGAAACGCCGCCCTCAATGGGGATAAGTGATGGGTACGGGCGCACACGAAGGATGGCCTGCTGATATGGCGCACCAGTTACAGACGCAGGAGATAGAGGCTCTGCGAGCCGAGGTCGCCGCGCTGCGGGAGAAGGTCAACGTCGCATTTATGAAATACGATGCTCAAGAGGAAGTCATCGAGCGGCTGCAGGAGTTGCTGCGGGAGATCCTGCTGGACGAGCGATCACGAAACGGTTGGTCCCCGCTTGCCCTACGCATCGACGCCGCTCTCAGGGAGAAGTCATGAGATCAGATCTGGAATGGGAATTGATGTACCAAGAGTACCTAGCTCGGGTGCCGAAGTCAGTCGCCAAGAACGACGCACCCATCAAGACCCGAATCGAAGAACAACTTAAAAGCGAGGTCGAAGAAACAAGTGACGAATCAGAACAGCAGGATTGAAGAAGCGTACCGTCTGTACTCCGACAAGATGCTGACCTATGCATCTAGCCGAGTAGACCACGGGGCGGAGGATCTGGTGCACGAGGCGTTCATGGAGGTCATGGCGCTGCCTGAGCTGCCTGACGGGGACATCGAGGGGCTACTGATCCAGCGACTCAAGTGGAGGATCAGCGATGCTCAGCGGGCTTCTGCGGAGGTCCTAGAGTGTGAGCTTGGCTCCGTAGAGGAGGACGGAGCAGAGCGTCCTATGGACCTGTCGGACTTGGAGGAAGCGCAGACGCACCACGGGAGCATCCCCCCGTGGCCGGGAGCCATCGACTACGACACACCGGAGCAGATCGTGACGGCAGCACAGATGCGAGACTTGATACGACAAGTTGCCGTGGACTATTGCGGGCAGCAGGCGTACTCCGTGTTCCTTGCGGCCTCTATTGACGGGGTTCCGCAAGCACAGATCGCTAAGGTATTCCGCATGGATCAGGCCACGGTGTCGCGTACCGTCAACTTCGTCCGGTCGGTGCTGCTTGAGCATCTGGCAATCGACGGATACGAAGTGTAACGTGCATAACTAAATTCATCGGAAAATCAAGGACTTAAGTTCTGCTTAAGTATACATATGCATAAAATGGGGGTGCTAATACGTTTACTCTATATAACGTCTACCGGGTCCAGCCGGGTACGGGCTGGTTGAACTGAACTAACGATGGAGGAAGCACAACAAGTGCTGACGAACATTGTATTGATCGGACTAATCGCAGCTCTGCTGCTCTGTGCGATTGATTTGGGTTGGCGAATCGTCCAAGCGGTGACGATTCTCTGGACTAGCTTCGCAGAGGATGAGGAGGATGAAGATGAGACCTAAGCAGCCAGATGTCCCGTACAAGATACGCATAGGCGATCTTGTCCAGTGGCGCGAGAGCTACACGGACACCGTGCGAGAGGGGACTGTTACGGACATCCTGTCCACGCAGTTCTTGATCGACGACCGCTCCGGCCACACGCACGTTGTTCCATTCAAGGAGATCATTCGGTGAGCAAGAACAGTCCGCGTAAGTCGAACATGCGCTTCGGGCAGTACAGGAGCCTGCGTGCTGCGTACTTGGACCTCAAGCCTGACATCACGTACCTCGCGTTCTACAAGCGCGTGAAGGGCGGTATGGACCCGCTGGAGGCAGCCAAGCTGGGGCGGCAGCGGGGAGGGCGAGCGCGTAAGGCCAAGCTGCCGTGGGAGTAAACCCGTTAGGGGGTCTAGGCGGAAGTGTGTTTCATGGGGACCTGTACGGGCAAGCAGGTCCGTGGTACATGGAGCGAGATTACCTGAGGGACCAGATGGTCGCGCACAACCACATCACGCATCAGAGGGTGGCGCTGGACATACAGACGCAGCAGGCCATGCTGGCCCGAGCTGCGGGGATAATGTCCATGCAGTACGGGTTCCCTGCCCTGCGTCCCGAGTCGGAGTACCTTCCACAGAAGCCTTACCGGAGAGCGTTCATGGCGAGAGTCAGCTACTTGGCAGACAAGGCGCGGCTGCGCCACCTGCGGAAGATCGAGAAGGCGGCATGGGTAATGGGATGGGCGTGGGGCGTCATACTCGCGTATGTAGCCACAAGCGCCCTGCTCCAGTGGGCCCTTCACACAACAATCGGATAGGAGTACTTGCTTGGACCAAAGAGATAAAATGCTGAACATAGTCTGGGCGCTGGCAGGGATCGTGGTAGCGGTGATGCTCGCCCTCACTATCCGTGCTCTGGTATCGGTGGGATGATCGGGAGTGGGCGCGTTCAGGTAGCGATGGAGGGAGCCAGCCTTGAGCGTGGCGAGTCCGTCCGCATGGTGTGCCCTTTTTGCAACGGAGGTTCGTCAAATGAGAAAAGTCTTTCGATCCATCACAATGAGGATGGAGCAATACTATTCTTCTGTCATCGGGATCGCTGCGGCGCTAAGGGCAAACTTGGTGGTGGGCTGTGGTCTGGTAATGCACGGCCTGAGCGTCGGGTGCACGCGCCTGTGGTCGTGGATCCGCAGGCATACATTGCCATATCGCCCGACATCGCCGAGTACGTTAGGCGTACATGGCACTTCGCCGAACTCCCCGTCTACTGGAAGTGGGACCCGCACCGACTCCGTGTGATGTTTCCGGTGTTCTCCCCGCTCTATGAGCGGAGGGGGTGGGTAGCGCGCAGCCTTGACCGCGAGTGCTATCCCAAGACGGTGACGCAGAAGGAGGTACTTGACGAGCCTTGGCTGCATTGGCCTGAGTCCGCGAACGGCAAGAGCGTGTGGATCGTCGAGGACATACCGTCTGCGGAGAGGCTGTGTCGGACGCGCGAGCAGAGCGTCTGCGCCTTGATGGGAACGCATGCGTCCAACGATGTGAAAGAGGAGATCCTGATGACGGCTCGGGGGCGTCCCATTATCGTTGCTTTGGATCGTGACGCTGTGGGAAAGAGCATTGCGCTAATGGACGAGCTGCGTATGCGTCACTCTGGGCCAGTCAATGTGTACGTGCTGGCTAAGGACATCAAAGACATGACCGCGAGGGAGTTGACTGAGTGTCTGAAAAACGGTTACTAGCATCTTGCATCAAGAGTAGAACCGCATACGACAGGATTGCTGACCACCTAGAGGACGTAGGACTGACCGAGCAGGGGAAGATGATCCTTACCCATGTTGATCGGTACTACACACGGGATGCGCAGGCGAGGGCCGTAGATCCAGACTTGCTGATGTCGGGGATCGCACGAGAGTTGCCCAACCCCAAGCACCACCGGGTACTGGGGGAGATTGTTGCGTCTGTGATGGCTGAGGATGTCTCGCCCGAGAACGTCGTGGCGGACTACTTGGCCACGAAGCGGGAGAAGGTGGGGAACCAGTTGGCAACGATGCTGGCTGCGGGCAGGCCACCGGGGGAGGTAGCCCCCCTTGTCGAGCGGTATCAGGAACTTCTAACGACCGAAACAATTGAGAAGGAGGAGACTCGTGTACTCTGCGGAGAGTCCGTTACAAAGCTGGTGGCGGCGCGGAATCGAGAAGGCGGCCTTATCCAAGTCTTTCCTCAAGCGCTCAATGAGCGGCTCGATGGGGGACTTCTGCGAGGGCACCACATGGTTGTATTCGCGCGTCCCGAGGTTGGCAAGACCCTGTTTGCCGTCAACGCAATCTACGGATTCCTCAAGCAAGGACTCCGTACCCTCTACGTCGGGAACGAAGATCCTATAGAGGACATCGTGCTGCGGGTGGTATCTAGACTGTCGGGCCTGACGCGCCACGAAGTCCTAGACGACCCGGAGACGGCTGACCGAATAGCTAGAGAGAAGGGGTACAACAACCTTGTCCTAGCGAGTCTGACGCCCGGCACGATCAAGGAGATTGAGGCGCTGGTGATAGAGCACAAGCCTGCGGTGGTGCTGACGGATCAGCTACGTAACTTGCAGGTGGGGCAAGAGAACTTCACGAGACAGTTGGAGACGGCAGCGCAAGGGGTGCGTACGATTGGAAAGCGCCACGGGGCGCTCATGGTGTCGTTCACTCAGGCGGGAGACAGTGCAAGTGGCAAGTCTATTTTGGATATGGGTGATGTGGATAGTTCTAATACTGGCATCCCCGCTCAAGCGGACGTAATGGTGGGGATCGGGATGTCACGTGAGGACGAGACGATGGGGAGGAGAGTTCTATCCTTGCCAAAGAACAAGTCAGGTGGAAACCACGACTCGTTCCCGGTAAGGGTGGATCTGCAACGCTCCAAGATGGCATCGGCGTAATGGCTGCGTTAACGGTTAACGTTTGGGACAAGCTGCCTCGCTTCGTGAGGGAGCCTGACCCTAACATCTACCTGACGGGGTCTCCGTTGTTTCTCGACTTTGAGACGACCAACCTAGATAAGGGCGATGCACGCAACAAGCAGAATAGGATCGTGCTGTCGTGCTGGCAGGAGGGGTGGGATGGGCCACTCGTCCATAAGTGGGGCGGGGAGTACGAACTAGATGACCTGTGTGATGCAGTCACTAGGGCGGACTTCCTCGTAGCACACAACGCCAAGTTCGAGTTGAAGTGGCTGCAACGGTGCGGGGTGTCAATAGATAACCTACTGGTCTACGACACCATGCTGGCTGAGTACGTGATAGGGGGAAACCGGTGGAAAACTTCGCAACTCTCCTTGCAGATGTGCGCCGAGCGACGAGGGCTAGGATCCAAAGGCAAAATCGTGTCCGCCATGATGAAGGCGGGCGTACCAACAGAGGACATACCGACACAATGGTTACTCAAGTACTGCGAGCAAGACCTGCGCCTCTCACTATCTCTGATGAAGCGACAACTACAGGAGGTAGAGGGGACGCGACTATTGCCCGTGATCTATTCGCGCGCGTTACTATGCGCGACCCTAGCGGACTTAGAGCAGAACGGAATGAGGCTCTCCGAGGACTTAATCTCAATGACTTCCTCACTGGAATCTCAGCTCCGGGAGTTGGAGTCGAGAGGCAATCGGTTGGCCCAAGGGGTGAACTTGGGGTCCCCGAAGCAGATGGGGGCATACCTCTACGACCAGCTAAAGTTCTCTGAGCCCACGATTCGGCGGGGCAGGAAGGTACTCCCCGACCGAACGGCCTCGGGTCAGCGCAAGACCGACAGCGATACGATAGCCGAACTTGAGTGCCGCACGGAGGAGCAACGGGTATTCAAGGCCCTCTACATGGAGGCGAAGGAGGTAGGCCAGCAGTTGTCAAAGTATCTGAGGAAGTTCGTGGAGTGTCTCACCGACGCGGGCGGTGTGCTGTACGCCAACTTCAATCAGATGCAGACATCAACTCAACGGCTGTCGTCCTCTGGAGCGGAGTACAAGGTACAGTTCCAGAACTTCCCTCGGGCGTACAAGAAGTTCTTTCGAGCCAAGCGGGACGGGTGGTTGATCGGGGAGTGCGACGGAGCGCAGATCGAGTTCCGGGTAGCGGGTCATCTAGGCAAAGACCCTCAGGTGAAGGCGGACGTTAAGGGGAAGGTCGATGTTCACGCGTTCACAGCAGAGACGCTTACAGGTGCAGGACAGGAGACTGATCGACAGGGGGCCAAGGAGCATACCTTTAAGCCCCTCTATGGAGGATCGTCTGGAACCGAAGCAGAGCAAACCTACTACCGAGCCTTCAAGGACCGCTACAAAGGAGTGGCGGACGCACAAGCCCGGTGGATTGACCGAGTCCTAGCCAACAAGAAGCTGGAGACTGAGTGGGGGCTGGTGTACTACTGGCCGGACACGCGGATGGATAGCACGGGGTATATAACCAACACTACCTCCATCTGCAACTACCCGGTCCAAGCGCTCGCGACGGCAGAGATCATACCGCTCGCGCTGGTCTGTATGTGGCACCGGCTCAAGCGTATGCCTGAACTGCGGATGGAGTTGGTGAATACGGTACACGATTCGATAGTGGCGGAGTTCCCGCCCGAGGAGGAGAGGGCGTTCCATGACCTAGCACGCACGTGCATGATCTACGACGCGGAGTACATGGTGAAGCGGCTGTACGACATTGACCTGTACGTACCCCTTGGCTGTGGCGTGAAAGTGGGGGACCGGTGGGGAACCGGAACCGAGACTAAGTACGAAAAGGAGAGCGAATAGTGACCATCAAAGGCACAGTGGGTAAGACGTACGCGAAGGATTGGGCGGGCAACGACGGCAACGTCGTGCTGCACTCATTCCAGTTGCAGGGCGACAAGCGGTACTTCCGTACCGGTACGAAGAAGGTGGTGAACGAGGGGGAGTCTATCTCGTTTGACATCACCGGAAACAACTCGGTGGTGGAGGAGTCGTTGGCGAAGCTGGAGGGGGGTGTGCAGGCCGCGCCTGCCCCGTCCAACTCGTACCAGCAGAAGCCAGCGTGGGGCGGCAAGGCAAAGACTACCGAGAACTTCGAGGCCCGGCAGCAGTACTGGACGAATAAGGAGCAGCGGGACATCGAGGTTGTCGAGCCTCGTATCACGTGGTCCTCGGCCCGTACTGCGGCAATCGAGGTCGTGGGCTTGGCGCTCCAGCACGATGCTCTCGCGTTCGGCAATGCGTCGAAGGGGGCGAAGCTCGGGATCATCCTCGACTTCGTAGACGAGGTTGCGGCGCGGTTCTACCACCAGTCGATGTCGGCTGCGGAGACTGCGGCGGGCCTTGGGGCCAAGGAAGCCAAGCCGTCTAAGGCTGAGAAGGCGGTGTCCAGCGATGACTGAACCAGAAGTGGAACGCTCGCAGGAGTTGCTCTACGAGAACGACCGGTACCTCGTGGACATCCTGTACATCAGCCCGGATGCGGAGCCGTACGTGGATGGGAAGTACGTCTACCGCACGGTGTACGGAGTCTGGAACAAGGAGACGGATGTCATCGAGCACGTGTGCATCCAGCTTCCCGAGGCGATCTTCACGGCGGTGGGGCTGAACGCCGCTCTGGAGAAGGCCCCGTGGAACTGGGCAAAGGAAGTCGCGGACGCGGCTCCGGCGGCGCACTAACGTGAAGATACGTCTGGACGGTGATGTGATCGTGTACCGGGCGGGATTCGCTGCGGAGCACACGTTCTGGAAGATCGTCCACGACGGCGAGGAGCGAGAGTTCGAGACCCGGAAGGCTATGTTGGAGTACGCCGAGGGTCTCGGGCTCAAGCCCGGACAGTACGTGGTAGAGTCAAGGCGGGAGGTTGAGCCCCTACCCAACGCGCTCTACAACGTACGGTCGATCATCAACACCGCTGCGGAGGCCATGCAGGCTGACCCGAAGGACGATGTGATCGTCTACTTATCGGGCCCTACTAACTTCCGCAACGGGGTTGCTACGATCAAGCCGTACAAGGGCAACCGGGACGCGGCCCACAAGCCAGTCCACGGCCCCGAAATCAAGGCCATGATGCGCCGAGAGTATCGAGTGCATACCTCTGAGGACGAGGAGGCGGACGACCTGATCGCGTACGAGCACTACGCCGATTGGCTGAGGGACCCGCACTCATCAGTCATCGCGACCATAGACAAGGACTTGGATATGGTTCCGGGGCTGCACTATAACTTCGTCAAACAGGAGGCGTACGATGTCACGCCGGAGCAGGGTATCTGGAACTTCTACAAGCAAGTCCTCACCGGAGACACCACCGACAACATCCCCGGTCTCGACGGTATCGGTCCCGTACGAGCTGCTAAGATACTTCCGGGAGTTGGATCAGGCGAGGAGGATCTTTTCCGATCCGTCCTTGCGGCTTACGAAGTGGCGTATGGAGAGGGATCCCGAGACAGGCTATTGGAAGTTTGTCGCCTACTTTGGATCAGGAGACAGCCCGGAGAGTGGTGGCAGTTCCCAACGTTAACCGTTAACTCAAGCGAGCAAGGGGGTGATGCAGTTGGCTAGTAAGAAGAAGTCGAAGTCTAAGACGCCGATGAAAGGGAGCAAGAAGTGCTGAACACAACGCTAGCCGCAGGGGTGGCGAGTGCAGCCTTCGTGTTCCTAAAGGCATTCCAGCAGCGGAACGTTGCGTTCGACAACTACGCTGCTGTGATGCCCGTCTCCTTCCTGATGGCGTGTACGGAAGTATACGTCATCGGGTCGGTGGCGAGCCGGGGGTGGCACTTCCCGCTAGTAGCGGCAATCGGGGTAGGGGCAGGTCTAGGCTGTATCGCAGCCATGTACGTGCACCACCACATCTTTATCTCTAGGAGAGTCAATTGGCGAAAGTATTTCTAGATCGAGAGACTGGGGTTACGAACTACATCCTGATCCCCAAGGTCGTCTGGTACACGGTGGAGGTAGAGTTGCCGGACGATGTCGTGCAGGCCATTGAAAAGGTACGGGGGATGCAGGCAATCCTCAACCAGTACCTTAGCTCGGTCTACGAATCGGCCCGTGCGAACTCTCCGCTCCCGCCCACTACCGAAGATGTCCAGAAGGTGATTGACTCATGCGCAGCCCCCGCCGCTCCCGCACCCGCAAAGAAGCAGAAGCAGCAGGGTTCCGCAGCGGCTTCGAGCTAGCCGTAGCTATCAACCTGTCGGGTCGTGGACAGTACTTTGAGTATGAGCCAAAGGACGAAGTCATGGAGTGGGAGCTTCTTGAGCGCAAGAAGTATCTCCCAGACTTCAAGGTCAACGGGTTCATACTGGAGTGCAAAGGGAGGCTAACTGCGGCCGACAGGAAGAAGATGGTGGCGGTGAAGTCGCAGCACCCAGATAAGGACATCCGGCTGCTGTTCCAGTTTGACAACA